>Ga0307412_10002587_pt1 | contig 10054 bp, 11 predicted proteins | sample DK1Cmetagenome_3_FD_203823 | JGI IMG/M metagenome (GOLD analysis project Ga0307412, IMG submission 203823) | Maize rhizosphere microbial communities from greenhouse at UC Davis, California, United States - DK15-C-1 | ecosystem: Host-associated > Plants > Roots > Rhizosphere > Soil | place: USA...
GTGCCGATCTGCCATACCGTGAAGGCCTTCGCATCCACTATTTTCGTGAAGTGCCCGATGAAAAACCGATCCCAGTGCTCGAGTCGATCCTCTATGCCGACGAGCACCTGGTGGTGGCAGACAAGCCGCATTATCTCCCTGTCACTCCGGCGGGCGAATATGTCGAGCAGACCTTGTTGCGGCGATTGATCCGTCGGCTGGATAACCCGCATCTGGTGCCCCTGCACCGTATTGATCGGCACACGGCCGGGCTTGTGCTGTTTTCAGCCAACCCGCAGACCCGTTCGATCTATCAATCGTTGTTTCCGACACGCCGAATCGAAAAAAGCTACCAGGCGATTGCGCCCGCATTGCCTGGATTGAGTTTTCCCCGCGTGCATGAGAGCCGGTTGGTCGATGGCGAGCCGTTTTTCCGAATGCAGGAGGGGGCGGGCGCACCCAATACCGAGACGGCCATCGACGTGCTGGAAAAAAACGGTGACCTGTGGCGCTATGGACTGTATCCGGTCACCGGTAAAAAACATCAGTTGCGCGTGCATATGAATGCCTTGGGCGCACCTATCTGTAACGATCCGTTCTACCCCGATGTGATTCGGGATGCCCAGGATGACTACTCCAATCCGCTCAAGTTGCTGGCCCAAGAATTGCGTTTCGTCGATCCGGTCACGAATCAGGATCGGTTTTTTGAAAGCAACATTACGCTTCAGTGGTAGCCATTGCGTTTTCGACAGGCAAAAAAAGCCCGCAATCAATGCGGGCTTTTCTGTATCTGGCTGTGACGTTGAAGATTACAGATCTTTAACGGTACGAACCTGGTCCTTGTTCACGCGAGTCTGCTTGCCGTCCAGTTGCTCAAATTCGTAGAAGCCGCTCTCTTCATCGTATTTAGGCGTGTCGACGGCCTGGATTTCGCGACCGTCATTCAAGGTGATCACTGTTGGCGATGCACACCCGGCGAGAGTGGCGAGGCCCAGCGCGAGCATGAAAGTAGCGAGGGTCCGTTGGTTCATGGTGTTTCTCCGAAATGGATTCTTCAAGTTACTGACCTTCAGACGTATACATCGCGCGCAAGTTCCTGGCTAGTGTCAATCTGACACGCCTTTGTGCTGGGCGAGGAGTTCCGGCGTGTTGAGATTGGCCAGTCGGGGATCGTTGGACGGGCATTGCAAGGCGACTGCTTGCAGCGTGCGCATGATGCGACCGGGGCTGCGTTCTCCATCGCTCCAGGCTTGTTCGAAAGTGGCTGACAAGGCGCGGGGAATGATGCAAAGCAGCGGCTCCCAATGTTCGCCGTGACGCACCATCAGTGGTTTGTCAGGATGTCTGCTGGCCGTTTCGCGCATGCTGTCCAGCAGACTCGAGTCGATTTGCGGTACGTCGCACGGCAACACCAGCAGATAAGGATGCTTCGCGGCCTTGAGACCAGCCCTGATTCCAGCCAGCGGGCCCGGAAAGTCACCTTCATCGTCATGAACCAACTGGTCGGCATACGATGCATAGCGCTCCAGGTTACGGTTGCAGGAAATGATCAGGTCGTCGCTCAGGGTGCGGGTTTGCCGATGAAGGTGGGCAATCAACGGTTCACCTCGCCACTCCAGCAAGCCCTTGTCCTGCCCACCCATGCGTTGACCGCGTCCGCCAGCGAGGAGCAGCACGGAGCAAGGTGGCAGGGCATTATTCGAGGTCATCGGGTGTCTCCGCACGGGCGAAAAAATGGGACGCTGTGATATAACACCAGGCTGTTTCCCCTACAACTGGACGAGCCTATGAAAGCCAAGGCTGATGTACCTTTCGTGCCGCTCAATGTCGCGGTGCTGACTGTCAGTGATACCCGTACCCTGGAAACCGACACCTCGGGCCAGGTCTTTGTCGATCGCCTCAGGGAGGCAGGGCACAACCTCGCGGCACGGGTGTTGCTCAAAGATGATTTGTACAAGATCAGGGCGCAAGTTGCCGCCTGGATCGCCGACGATGTCGTGCAAGTGGTGTTGATCACTGGCGGTACCGGCTTTACCGGGCGTGACAGCACGCCGGAAGCCGTTGCGTGTCTGTTGGACAAGCAGGTCGATGGTTTCGGCGAGCTGTTCCGGCAGATTTCCGTCGCGGACATCGGTACCTCCACGGTCCAGTCGCGGGCACTGGCCGGCCTGGCCAACGGGACGCTGGTATGTTGCCTGCCCGGGTCGACCAATGCGGTGCGCACGGGATGGGACGGAATCCTGGCCGAGCAGCTCGACGCGCGGCACAGGCCGTGCAATTTCGTGGCCCATTTGAAACAGGCGGCCCCTTGTGAATCCCGTGGGTAAACCGGGCAAGACGGGGGCCTTGATGGCCGTCGAGGTCGCCTTGGAGCGCTTGCTAGAGATGGCGGCCGCCACGCCCATCGTCCAGCACGAGCGAGTGCCGTTGGCCGAGGCCCAGGGAAGGGTGCTGGCGGAGGATCTGGTCTCGACGCTCGACCTCCCGCCATGGCCCAACAGCGCCATGGACGGTTACGCCTTGCGCCTGGCTGACTGGGATGGTGAAACACCGCTGGTGATCAGCCAGCGGATTTTTGCCGGGCAATCTCCGGACCCCCTTGCCGCTGGCACCTGTGCGCGGATCTTTACGGGGGCGCCGATCCCGATGGGCGCCGATTGCGTCGAGATGCAGGAAAACGTCATCGTCGAAGACGACCAGCGGGTGCGGTTTACCCAGCCCCTGGCCTGCGGACAGAACATCCGCCCCCAAGGACAGGAAACAACCGTTGGAGAGCAGGTTCTCGGCGGCGGCACTCGCCTGGGGCCGATTGAGTTGGGGCTTGCGGCATCCTTGGGGCGTGCAGCGCTGGACGTGATACGCAGGGTGCGAGTTGCTGTGCTGTCCACAGGTGATGAGCTGGTAGAGCCCGGCCAGCCCCTGGGGCCGGGGCAGATCTATAACAGCAATCGCGTATTGCTCTGTGGTTGGTTGCAACGCCTGGGTTGTGATGTGGTCGATGCGGGTATCCTGCCTGATGACCTGGCCGCTACCCGCACATGCCTGGCTCAGCTATCGGACGTCGACCTGATTCTTTCCACCGGCGGTGTATCGGTGGGGGAAGCGGATTTCCTGGGCATTGCGTTGCGTGAAGAAGGGGAGTTGACGCTCTGGAAGCTCGCCATCAAGCCGGGAAAACCGCTGACGTTCGGGCATTTTCGCGGCGTGCCGGTGATTGGCCTGCCTGGAAACCCTGCCTCGACCCTGGTGACCTTCGCCTTGTTGGCGCGGCCTTATCTGTTGCGTCGCCAAGGTGTTCAGGCGGTGTCGCCTCTCAAGTTCCAGGTGCCCGCCGGTTTCGTCTGGACGAAGGCAGGCAATCGGCGCGAGTTCTTGAGAGGACGCATCGAAAATGGTCGAGCCATCATTTATCGCAACCAGAGCTCCGGTGTCCTGCGTAGTGCCGCCTGGGCCGAAGGGCTGGTGGAGGTCCTTGAAGGAAGGACGCTAGCTGAAGGCGATATCGTCAGTTTCATCCCCTTGAGCGAAGTCCTGGACTAGCCCGGCAATCGCCAACGTGCTGCGGCCTGATTCTGTATCGGGTCTCTACGCGCTGTTGCCTTTATCGCGACAGCAGCATCACCAACTGGTCGAAACGATTGTTCGCGACCCACCCCAGCAGCCCGACCACGACTGCCGCCGCACCCGCCAGATAGGCAAGGCGGTGTCGTACGGCCTTCACGTCGATACGGATTTCATCCATGTCCCTTCGGATGTATTTGAGGTGGGTTTCCAATTCAACGACGCGCGGTTCCAAATCAATTCCTCCAACGGGATTACTGCAACGTTTGCATTCGCTTTTGAGATCGGCCGGTTCGTTCCCGAAGGATGCGAGGTGGCGGGGTGACAGCTTGTATTCATGGCTATGCATGGGGCATTTCCCCCCTGTCGCCATGATTTCTTGAGCGCGTGAGCGGGCCCCAGGGGGCCGTGACATATCCATCCATGGGTTACACATCCTTGTCTGATGGTTGTTTAGAGGTTCAGCACAACACCCTGTCAAGGTGTCTCAATATGGTTAGAGGGTCAATTGAGCTGATTCGCCAAGTCTTGTAAGAAAATTCTTGGAATCGAGAAATTGATCAGGTTTTTTGCGGATATTGCCCATGTCCGGGGCTATTTCCAGCGAATGAGCGGTCCCATTTCCTGAACCTTCCAATGACGGAGACAACGATGAGCAAAGGCAAGGCGCTATTGATCCTGCACGGCAAGCAAGCGCTCAACGAAGAGGTTCGCGCGGCAGTGATGCTCAAGCGCAAACAAGGCTGGGACTTGGCAGTGCGGTTGACGTGGGAAGCGGGCGATGCCCGGCGGTGTGTGGATGAGGCCCTGGACGCGGGTTATAACCGATTGATCGCTGGCGGCGGGGACGGGACCTTGCGCGATATTGCCGAAGCCATTGCCCAGCAATCCGGCGACGCCAGCCTGGTATTGCTGCCTTTGGGTACCGCGAATGATTTTGCCCGGGCCGCCGGTGTGCCGCTGGAACCGGATCGCGCCTTGGACTTGCTGGATATCACGCCGCGGGCGGTCGATCTTGGTGAAGTTGGCGGGCAGATATTTCTGAACATGGCTACGGGTGGTTTCGGTAGCCAGGTGACGGCGAACACCTCCGAGGACCTGAAAAAAATCCTCGGCGGCGCTGCCTATCTGTTCACCGGCCTATCGCGCTTCAGCGAATTGAGCGCAGCCTATGGCGAGCTGCAGGGGCCCGGTTTTCATTGGCGGGGCGATCTGTTGGCGCTGGGCATTGGCAATGGCCGGCAGGCCGGAGGAGGGCATTTGCTGTGTCCGGAGGCGCTGGCGGACGATGGCTTGCTCGATATCAGTATTTTGCCGGCGCCTCAGGAAGTGGTGAGTACGCTCAAGGATTTGCTGGCCGGTGGGCTGGGCATCGACAACATGTTCGTGCGAGCACGCTTGCCGTGGGTGGAAATCAAGGTGGCCCAAGGCCTCGACATCAATCTGGACGGCGAACCGTTGCAAGTAGACGACCTGCGTTTTACGGTTCGCCCCCAAGCGCTACGTGTACATCTGCCCGCCGATTCGCCTCTGCTGGGAGGCTCGACGAAGCTCAATCGTCCAGGCTGATGATCTGCTCGCGCACGGCAAACAAGACCAACCCGGCCACGTCGTGGATCTGCAGGCGCTTCATGATCTGAGCCCGATGGGTTTCCACCGTCTTGATGCTCAGGCTCAGGCCGTTGGCGATTTCCCGGGTGGACTTGCCGCGAACGATCAGTCGCAGGATTTCCAGCTGGCGTGCCGTCAGGTTGTGGGTCTGGGCAGGATCGGGCTGATATTTTTGAACGCGGGTCAGGGCCTGGTTGATCACGGTGTGGGCAATGGCCGGGCTCAGGTAGCGTTCGTCGTTGCGCAGGGCTTCCAGCGCGTGGCCCAGTTCGGTGGGGGTCGTGTCCTTGAGCAGGTAGCCGTGCGCTCCTGATTCCAGCGCCTGCATGATGAGTGCGGGGTCGGTGTGCATGGACAGGATCAGGACCTTGCTGTGGGGACGTACTCGCTTGAGTTGCTGCAAGGCTTGCAGGCCGCTGGTGTCTTTCATGGAAATATCCAGCAGCACGATGTCGGGATTGAGCCGTTCCACCAGCTCCAGCAACTGCGAGCCGTCATTGGCTTCGCCGACAACGGCGTAGCCAGGCAGGTCCAGGACCAGGGCGCGCACACCTGCACGGATAAGCGAATGGTCATCTACCAAAAGCAAATTACAAGTCAATGGAGAACCTTATTCTTGCTGGCCCGCTCCAGGACGCGGGGCGCCCAGGGAAAACGAGCTTCGATATGCGTGCCTTTGCCGGCCTCGCTGACTACTTTGAGCGTGCCGCCCAGTTGCTCGACCCGCTCCGACATGCCGGCCATGCCGCGTTGTCCTTCGCGGGCTGGATGGTCGGCTGGGACAAATCCCTGGCCGTCGTCGCTGATCACTAATGTCAAACCTTCGGGCAGCCGTTGCAGGCGCACGAGGAGATTCTTTGCCTGGGCGTGGCGCAGAATGTTGGTGATCGCTTCCTGGGTGATGCGAAAGGCGGCGACGGTCATTTCTTCCGGTATGCCGGTCATGCGCTGCTGGCAGTCGAGGCTCCAGTTCACGGACGTATTGGCCAGTGTCTTGAGCAGATGCGCACGCAGGCTGGCTTCCAGGCCCAGGCTGGTCAATTGCCTCGGATTGAGAATCGCCGACACATCGCGCACCTTGTTCAGGGTCTCGTCGAGCGTTTCGCTGAGGACAGAGCATTGGTCTTGCAGCTCTTGCGGCATGCGGCGCTTGAGCCATTCGCTCTGCAGCTTGGCCGCGGTCAGCAACTGGCCAATGTCATCGTGCAATTCGCGACTGAGTCGATGGCGTTCGTTTTCCTGGACTTCCAGAAGTCGGTCGGCCAGTTCCTGCGGCTGGAACTTGATCGACTTGCGCGACAGTCGATACTGGATCCAGACGCAGGCCAAGACCGCCATGTTCAGTGCCAGCAAGCTCAGCGGCACCGTCATGGCCGACCAGTAGGCCAACAGGCTGCCGAGGGTCGAGCAGATGCACAGCAAAAGTGTGAGCCGACGGGCGTTTTCTCGGGAGGGTGGCCAGGAGGTAAATGACTTGAAGCTGGCGTACATAACGGATGGAGCCAATGGATGTTCGCTGCGGGCAGGCCTGTCAGCGAATCTGACGGGCCGGGTCGGGTAAACGGTTCAGGTCGAGGACGGCTTCGGTTGGCGGCTTTTGGTGCGGCGGTTCGAAGTGACTGACGGAAGACATAGTACCACTTCAAATATCGCTGGTCGCGCTCGGCTTGGTGGTAGCAAAGCTCGGTGAGCCGGGCACTTGGTTGGCGACCACGACAGGCGGTTTCATGCTTGTTTCTGGGCGTAGGGTACCAACGCCAGCGGGCGTGGAGTTTGCAGCGCCTGGCAAGGATTCTGGCCCACATGGAATGCAAACGCTTCGATCAGGGAGGTCTGTTCGCTGCTGTCCAGGCTCAATTTTCCGGTGGTGTGGTCAACCAGTTCGAGTTGCCAGGCCATCAGTGTGAAGCAGTCCTTCAATGCGCCCAACGCCTGGTCGTGCAGCTCCATGTGATTTTGCGCATGGGAGAGCAGACCATGGATGTGCAGGGAAAACTCCGAAACGGCCTCCAACGCCAGGGCATCGGCCTTGTTTGCCAGTTTCAGCAACGTGCTGAGCATGCAATCAATGGCGTCCTTGTCGTTGTTGATCAGTTGCAGGTGGCTCAGGCATTCCTCCGACTTGGCCAAGAGCGTCTCGGCTTCGGTCAGGAACTCTGGAAGGCGCTGGCTCCAGTTCTTGCGATCGTTCGGCATGCTTATCTCCACAACATCATGTCAGGCGAAAGTAAATCGCGTGTGGCGAACGCTGGATCTCGTGGCCGTGAACGAACGACGGCGCCTCGCGCATCCTTGCCGCTTGGCAGAGTCCGGCACGCAAACGATTGCACGCGCGGGATCGGCCGAATGGCGGGAAGGTCGATGTCCTGTGGTCGCGCACAAAAGCCTGACTCCGTTCAGCAATGAGAATGGCGTCACATTAATGGCTATTGAATAGCGGGAATATCAGGTTGGACCTGATTGTGCCTAGGGGAAACCCTTAGGCAGGGGAACTTTGTCCGCAAACCGAAGTCGCGCGGCGGGGAGCAGGGGGATGAAAAAAGCAGGAGGCCAGTAAAGCATGATGTTAATGTGATATCAATCTCTCGCCTTGATATTTCATTTCAGGGTCAAGATTTGGCGCAGGACGCCGATAGCGCCATTACAGGATTCATCCGAACAAGCCCAGGAGTCATCGATGGCCGGCATTCTCGACACAGTAGATCAACGAACCCAACTGGTGGGTGAGAATCGCCTGGAAATTCTCATGTTTCGGCTGGCCGGGCGGCAATTGTTCGCCATCAACGTATTCAAGGTCCAGGAAGTGTTGCAACTGCCGAAGCTGACCTTGATGCCCCAGCGCCATCCATTCGTCTGCGGCGTGGTCAACCTGCGTGGCCAGACGCTGCCGGTCATCGACCTGTCCCAGGCCATCGGCATGCGTCCGTTGGTGCCGGGGCCGAACAGTACCATCATCGTCACCGAGTACAACCGCTCCGTCCAGGCGTTCCTGGTGGGTGGCGTGGACCGCATCGTCAACATGAACTGGGAAGCCATCCTGCCACCCCCGACCAGCGCCGGCCGCGAGCATTACCTGACCGCCATCAGCAAGGTGGACGACCAGTTGGTGGAAATCATCGATGTGGAAAAAGTCCTGGCCGAAATCGTCCCTTACAACGCCAAGGTTTCCCGGGACAAGCTCGAAGACCCGGTGTTGGAGCGCGCCCGTGGCCGTGAGGTCCTGCTGGTGGACGACTCCAACGTCGCGCTCTCGCAATTGCGTGACACCCTGGGCCAGTTGGGCGTGAAGATGCACATCGCCAGCGACGGCCTGAAGGCGCTGAACATGCTCAAGGCCTGGGCGGACTTCGGCGAGGTGATGACCGACAAGTTGCTGATGATCTTCACCGATGCCGAAATGCCGGAAATGGACGGTTATCGCCTGACCACCGAGATTCGCAACGATCCGCGCTTGCGTGGACTCTATGTGGTGCTGCATACCTCGCTCTCCGGCAGTTTCAACGAGTCGATGGTCAAGAAGGTCGGCTGTGACAATTTCCTTTCCAAATTCCAGCCGGACAAGCTGGTAGACGTGGTGCGCCAGCGGCTGATGCTCGACTGATACCGATCCCGGTTTGCTTCGGTGGCCGGCTCGTATAAGGTGGCTTTTTTTCGCCTGGGGAGCTGACCATGTTGCGGCTGAGCGCGCTGTATCGTTATCCGTTGAAATCCGGCAAGGGCCAATCGCTGCAAGGGATTGGCCTGGACAAGCTGGGGTTGGACGGTGACCGCCGCTGGATGCTCGTCGATGAAGGCAGCGGGCGATTCCTGACCCAGCGGGCCGTGGCGAAAATGAGCCAGCTATCGGCGTTGTGGAACGAGGCGGGCGGCCTGACGCTCAGTGCGCCGGGCTACGGCACCTTCGAAGCGGCATTGCCGCCAGTCATCGAAGAACAACGACGCGGCGTGATCATCTGGCGTGACACCTTGCGGGTGCCGGATGCCGGGGACGAGGCGGCGGCCTGGGTCAGCGAATTCATCGGCCAGCGCACCCGGCTGGTCCATGTCCCGGTGGAATTGGCCCGTACCACGGCAGCCGGCTATGGCCGGGACGACGACAAGGTTGCTTTCGCCGATGGTTTTCCTTTGTTGTTGATTGGACAGGCCTCTTTGCAGGATCTGTCTGGCAAGGTCGGCCGCCCCCTGGAAATGCTGCGCTTCCGTCCCAACCTGGTGATCGAGGGCAGCGAGGCATTTGCCGAAGACGGCTGGAAGCGGATTCGTATCGGCGACGTGGAATTCCGGGTGGTCAAGCCATGCTCAAGATGCATCATGACCACCGTCGATCCGCAAACCGGTGAGCGCGATCCGAATCGCGAGCCTTTCGCGACGTTGCAGCAGTACCGTTCGACGCCTGACGGCGCGATGTTCGGGCAGAACCTGGTGAATGACGGCAACGGCAGGCTTGAAGTGGGGATGCCGGTCGAAGTGCTGGAATAAAACTCTCAAGAACAAAAATGCCCGTGTCCAATGACACGGGCATTTCTATTTACCGGACAACCGTTTTCGCCACGAAAATATCAGGCGCGATATTCACACAGGTAAGCCGTGTCAACGGCGACCTTGAGCTGGAACTTGCTGTTGGCCGGGACGTTGAACTGGCTGCCGGCCTCGAAGGTTTCCCAATGGGTGCTGTCAGGCAGCTTTACGCTCAGGGCGCCAGACACGACGTGCATGATTTCCCGCTGGGCTGTGCCGAATTCATATTCGCCCGGTGCCATGACGCCAATGGTCGCTGGGCCTTCGGCAGTGCCGAACGCGATCGACTTGACGGTGCCGTCGAAGTACTCGTTGACTTTAAACATGGGCGATTCCTCGAGAAAGGGCTGAAAAAGGCCGGCCAGTATGCACAAGGCCACAACAG
>Ga0307412_10002588_pt1 | contig 10054 bp, 8 predicted proteins | sample DK1Cmetagenome_3_FD_203823 | JGI IMG/M metagenome (GOLD analysis project Ga0307412, IMG submission 203823) | Maize rhizosphere microbial communities from greenhouse at UC Davis, California, United States - DK15-C-1 | ecosystem: Host-associated > Plants > Roots > Rhizosphere > Soil | place: USA...
GGTGAAACGCGTCGCATCCGGCGTCGGAGAGGGGTCCGCCGTGATCCAGGCCGTGCACGAATACCTCGCGTCGATCCGTCACGACTCCATGCCCGCCGCCGTGCCTGCTTCCCCTACCGTCATGGCCTGAGCCATCGGCCGCGGCAAATACTTTCTTCCTGGAGACACCCATGTTCGTCATCCGCCACGCCTCCGAACGCGGCCACGCCAACCACGGCTGGCTCGATTCGCACCACAGCTTCTCCTTCGCCGACTACCGCGACGAAGACCACGTCCACTTCGGACCGCTGCGTGTCATCAACGAGGATCGTGTCGCCGCCGGAGCCGGCTTCGGCACGCACTCCCACCGCGACATGGAAATCATCAGCTACGTGCTCGAAGGGGAACTGGCGCACAAGGATTCGATGGGCAATGCCGTCGTGATCCGTCCTGGCGAAGTACAGCGCATGAGCGCCGGCCATGGCGTGACGCATTCGGAGGAAAACAACGCGGTCACCGAGACGCATTTCCTGCAGATATGGATTATCCCCAACCAGCTGAACCTGGCGCCCGGCTACGAGCAGAAATTCTTTCCGGATGCGGAAAAGCGCGGCAAATTGCGTCTGGTCGCGAGCCAGTCCGGCGAACACGGATCGGTGACGGTTCACCAGGATGTCCGGATCTACGCGGGACTGTTCGGCCCCGATGAAACCGCGCATCACACGATCGATTTCGAACGCCTGGTGTATGTCCACGTGGTCCGTGGCAGCGTGCATGTGAATGGCCATCCGCTTTCCGCGGGCGACGCGGCGAAGATCACCGGCGAGGAACGCGTCGTGTTCTCCGACGGCGTGGACGGCGAGGTACTGCTGTTCGACATGGGCGAGTTGCAGCCGCCTCGCTAGTTCAAGGCTGCCGGCCATGCTCTAATCGCGCGACCATCCGAGTCAGTCTCAACCGTGAGGCAAGATGCTCGACGATCTCAACGAACTTCGAACGTTGCAGCAGGTGCTGGCATCAGGCTCGCTGACAGCCGCCGCGAACGCCATGGGCGTCAGCCTCGCCGTGGTGAGCAAGCGGCTCGCCACGCTGGAGCGGCGCACGGGTGTGCGCCTCGTCAACCGGACGACGCGCCGTCTCTCTCCGACGGAAGAAGGTGCGCGCCTGATGGTCGAGATCGATCGCGTCTTGGAAGCGATCCGCCAGGGCGAAGAACTATTGGCGACCGGTCGCGACGAACCGGTCGGGACATTACGGGTATCGGCTCCGGTGTCGTTCGGACGCAGGCACGTGGCGCCCATCCTGGGGGAACTCACGCGACGCTATCCGCAACTCACAATCTCCTTGTCCCTCGACGACAAGATGGTGGATGTCGTGGGCGGCGCGATGGACGTGGCCATCCGCATCGGTGGCGGACTCGTCGACAGCAGCGCCGCCATGCGCAAGATCGCCGACAACTCGCGCATCCTCGTCGCCTCACCGGCCTACCTGGATCGTCGCGGCCGTCCATCGGTCCCTTCTGACCTGCGTAACCATGACCTGCTGCGTTACGGCGATTCCGTCGCGCCCTGGCGTCTGCACGGCCGCGACGGCACGATAGAATCGATTCCGGCACCTGCACGCATGCGCGTCGACAACGGCGATGCCTTGCACGACTGGTGCGTCGCCGGGCTAGGCATCATGTTGAAGTCGACCATCGATGTCGGCCATGACCTCGCGGCGGGGCGGCTGGAACACGTGCTACCCGATTGGAACGGTGGCGACCTGCCCATCGTCGCGCTCTTCCCCGATCGCGCGAACATGACGAGGAAGGCCCGGGTTTTCCTGGAAGCGATGGTGAGTGCGTTCCAGGAAAGTCCTCGGAAATAGCCAAAGCCGAACCTGGGCCACCCATATCCACCCTCTTCCTTCTGGTCGATGGCGGCGCCCTCTCCTCCCGCGTAGATTCACGGGTTCGAAACCCGGGGGAACCATATGCCATCGTCCAGCTTCCGCCTCGCTGTTGCCGCTCGATATGCCATCGCTTTCGCCGCATGTACCCAGGTCTTCTCTCATGGCATCGCGCAGACGCAGGACCCCGGTGCAGTGGTCACCTCACTGCCCTGCCGCTTCGGTGACGCGACACCCACCCCCGGCCCCGCGTGTCTTCTCGCACACCAGGAACTTGGCGCGCTACCCGACGAACCCGTGTATTGGCACATCGACGAGTTTACGGACGAAACCAGCGCGCAAGCCGCCAAGGAGGCAGGCGGCACCGTTGTCACCGATTACGGAAAGGTCTGGCTGTTCACGGTGGCAGGCAAGACATGGCACGCGAAACGGGGTAAGCACGCCGCCACGATCGGCCCCTTGCCCGTGACCAAGGCGGCGTCCTTCAGCGCTGAATACGTGCACTCGCTGTTTACGCCGGGGATGAGCGCACCGATTCACAAACACTCCGGTCCTGAAGCGTTTTACGCCCTGGATGGTGACACGTGCCTCGAAATGCCCGGCGGCGCACACACAGGCATCGGTCCTGGCAACCATCTCGTCATGCCCGGCGGCGACCCGATGTTGCTGATGGCGATCGGCAAGGTTCCACGCCGCGCCTTCGCGCTGATCCTGCATGACTCGACGCTGCCACCGACGACTCGCGTCGGCGATTGGCAGCCGGCCGGCCTCTGCAAGGCGAAGCTCGAAACTCCCGCGAACGCAGGACCGTAAAGTCCTCAGACGAGCAGACGCTACCCCAACGCAGCCCGCAGACTGGCCGCCAGTTCCATGCGCTCCTCGGTGGTGTAGGGCATCTTCTGCCCCACACGCAACCCGTCATTCGAGTAGCGAGGAAAGACATGAAGATGAAAATGCCACACATCCTGATCGCCGGCCGGTCCGTTGTGCTGGCGAGTGGAGATACCTTCACACCGGAAGGTATCCCGCATAGCGTGCGCCAGGTGACGCGTGGCTCGAAAGAAGTCGCTGCCGAGATTGTCCGGGATGTCGAACACGTTCTCGTAATGGCTCCGAGGCACCACCAGACAGTTGCCTTTTATTCCAGCGTAGTGATGAGTGGGAACGAGAGCGAAAACGTTGGTATCCACCAGGACGACCGCTGCTTCTGGAATTGACGACGGAAGCGTCTCGGCGATACGGCAGAACGGACACTCATATCCGGGAGGGGCATTTTTCATAGGTCTGCGACCGACAGCGCCAAGGTGGGGCGTGTTCCGGATTCTGTGGCGTGCTCCTGCTACCCGTCAAGGAACTGAATCAATGAATCAACCATTAGATGCCAACCCCGGTCGATGGGTATCCTTGCCGCACCTGATGGTCCCGGAGGAATGTCATGCGCCCCAACGCTCAGAACCTGTTGCTCGCCTATTCCGTCGTCATGACGACCGCCATTGGTGTCTCACTCGCGGTAGCCCATGCAAAAAGCCAACCGGCGGAACCTCCCGTATTGACCGTACAGCAGATCAGGATTGTCGAACCGGACGGTACCCTTCGCACCGTCATCAGCAACAAGGCCCGGTTCCCTGACCTGATCATCGGTGGCAAGACTTACAGGCATCCGCGCGATACCGCCGGTACGCTGTTCTTCGATGACGAAGGCAGCGAGATCGGTGGCCTCATTTACGGCGGGAAGATGGGTAAGGACGGTACTTCAAGCAACTCCGGCAGTCTGACCTTCGACAGATATCACCAGGATCAGGTCGTACAGTTGGTCAACGTGGACGATGCTAAAGATCACTATAGCGGCCTCAAGGTGGTCGACCGGTCGGCCCGGCCGTTGGACATCGAGGGATGGACGAACTACAAGGCCATGCCCGACGGACCGGCGAAACAAGCTGAGGGCAAGCGGCTCGCGCAAGCCGACCCCGCCCCCAACCGGTTATTCGTGGGCCGTGACAACGGTGACGCGATGCTTCAACTCAGCGACGGCCACGGATCGCCACGCCTGAAGATGATCGTCAAGGAGAGCGGAGAGACCTCCATCCAGTTCCTGGATGCGGACGGTAAAGTCACGAAGACGATCGATGGAAAGTCGTGATCGAACCTGACTTCAAGATGCATGGCGTTCCCGGAACAACGCGTCATAAAGCACCGGAATAAGCCCGAGCGTGATCAGCGTGCCCAGCAGCAGCCCGCCAATGAGCGTGATCGCCATGCCCGTCCAAAGCGGCCCGGCGAACAACATCAGCGGGATCAGTCCGACGATGCATGTCAACTTGGTCATGACGATGGGGCGCAATCGCTTCACCGCCGCCTCGATGACCGCCTCGTGATGATGACGGCCTTCGGCGATCTCGGCCTCGATCCTTTCCAGCAGTAACACGGCGTTGTTGACGATGATCCCCGCCAGCGACAGCAAGCCGAACGTGGCCATGAAGCCGAACGGATAGCCGCTCACCACGAGCGCAAGGGTGGCTCCGATGAGAATGAAGGGAATGCTCGCGAGGATGATGAAGACCTTGCGGAACGAGTTGAACTGCCAGACGAACAGCAACAGCATGCCGCCGATGGCCAAGGGCATGTAGCGGGTGAGGACGGCGTTGGTTTCGGCGGAATCCTCGATTTCGCCTCCGAGCGTGATGGCGTATCCCGAAGGGAGATCGATCCGGCTCACGCTCGGGGCGAGCGTCGCGGCCACTTGTTCGGCGGTCATGGTGGGATTGCGCGCGGTAACGGTGACGGACCTCGTCAGATTCCGTCGCTGAAGCACGCCTGGCTCGGAGTCCAGCGTGACCGTGGCCACGGCCGAGAGCGACACCGGTGCGCCCTGGGCGGGATAGATGAGGGTATCGCCCGGGTCGGTCGCCGGAGCACGTTCGAGACCGTCACCCCGGACCACCACCGGCACGGACGTTCCGTGGTCGTCGATCGCGGTGACCTCGGCTCCGCTGAAGCGCATTTGCAGCGCTTTCATGACGTCATCGCGGGTCAGGCCGGATGCATGAAGCTTTCGTTGATCGATGTCGACACGGTACCGCGGCACACGCGGCCCCCAGCTGTCGACGACATCGACCGTGCCCGGCAACGCCCGCAAGGCGGCGGCGACCCTGGCACTGATGTCCCGAAGCTGGGCTTCGCCCGGTCCGCTGATCCGGTAGACGGCAGCGCCCGACTCCGTCGACCCCAACGAAAAACGCTTGGGCTCGGCAAACGCCTGCGGATATCTCTGCGACAGATACGACCTGGCGCGCGCGATGACGGTGTCGATGTCCGTGCCCGCTTTCACCGATACGGTGAAGTAGCCGATGTTGGCGCCCGGCAAGGGTGGATTCAGGCCGAGCACGATGCGCGGGCCCCCGTCGGCAACGTATCCGATGCTGCTTTCGATCTCGGGATTGGCTTTCTTGTCTGCCAGCCACACGCTTATCCGTCGTACGGTGTCCAGGGTCGCGCGGGCATCCGTGCCGGTCTGCAAGGTCAGCGGAATCTGGAATTGCAGTCGGTCGGACTTGGGCAGGAAGTCGTAAGGAAGGCGCGAGAGTGTCCAGCTTGCTACGCCCAGGCAAACGAGCATGACGCCCAGGTAAAGCGTCTTGTGCGCGAGCACCCAACCGATCGCGCGCCGGTAGGCTCGATAGAACCGCGATTCGTGCTGACTATCCTCCTGCTCGTCGAGATGCACGCGGGCGAAGTAGAAGCACAGCAGCGGGGTCACCGTGAGACCGAGGACCCACGACCCGAGGAGGGTCACCGCCAGCACCACGGCCAGCGAACGCATGTATTCGTTCGTGCTCGTATGGCCGAGAAAAAAGGGAGAGAAGGCGAAGACGATGACCAGGGTCGACACCAGGAGAGGAATCGCCAACGTGCGCCCGGCCTCGATGCACGCCTGCCGTCGTTCCTCTCCCGCCTTCAACCGTCGCTCGATGTCCTCGGCGATCACGATGCCGTTGTCCACGAGCAAGCCCAGGGCGAGAATGATCGCCGCCATCGACACCATCTGCAGTTCGATGTCGAACATGCGCATGATCAACAGCGAACTCAGGATGGTGAGCGGCACGATCGAGCCCACCACCAAGCCCATGCGCCACCCGAGGAAGAGCATGACCACGGCCATCACGATGACGATGGTCTCGCCCATGACGTGGTGCATCTTGCTCATTTGCCGGGCGACGACATCGGCCTGGAACGTCACGATGTGGGCCTCGAATCCCGCCGGCAATTGCCGCGCGGCTTGATCGATGCGTTTTTTCAGCTCCTTGCCGAACGTGGCGATATCCAGGCCATCTCCCATGGAGACGGAGACGACCACGGCAGACTGTCCCTGGTAAATGGCCGCCGCCTGGGGCGGATCTTCCGGCATGGCCTGCACCGTGGCGACATCGCCGAGCGGCACGTCGGCGTGGCCTCCGTCGCGGGGTACCGACAGCAGGAACCGGCGAAGATCGTCCACCGAACGAATCCTTCCCCCGACGTCGACCGATAGCGCCAGCCCCGACACCGTGGGCTCGCCCGCGGAGGCAAAGGTATTCTGGGCAGCCAATTGCTGGGCGGCGGCAGCGGGGCTCAGTCCGAGCGCGGCCAGCTTCGTCCGGTCGAACTGTACGTAAAGCCGGGTGTCTTGCAGGCCGTAGAAGCTCACGCGCTCGACACCGCTGAGACCATACAACGCCGAGCGGAACTGTTTGAGTGGCTCGCGCATCTGGGCCGGAGAAAAACCGGGAGCGGTCACGGCGATCGAGGCAACCGACACGCTTCCGAAATCATCATCCAGGAAAGGACCCATCGTGCCGGCGGGATAGCCCTGGCTCACTTCGGTGAGTTTCGACCTCACCTTTTGCCACATGCCATCCAGGTCCGTGACGCGGTCGTAGGCGGTGAGTTGGATCACCACGGAGCCGGGCCGGACATTGCTGACGATCGTCTTCAGGCCATCCAGTTCGCGTAGCCGCTCCTCCGCCGGCTTGGCCAGAATGTTCTCGACTTCGTCGGCCGGCATCCCGGGATGGCTGATGGAGACGATGGCATCGCGCACGGTGACCGAGGGCTCTTCCTGCGAAGGGAAGTGCAGGAACGTCCACGTGCCGGCCACGAGTATGAGTGCGGCGATAAAGAGGGTCAGGCGGTTGGCCTGGAGCGCCGATCGGGTCAGGAACATCAGGGGTTCTCCAGTCCACTGTCGCCTTCGAACTCGCGTACGGCCTGGCCATCGGTCAGGAACGCGGTACCCGCCGTCACGACGCGCTCGCCCGTCGACAGCCCGGCGCTGATCAAGGCACGGTCGCCGTTGGTGGCCGCCACCGTGACGGGCCGGCGCATGACCTGCCCATGCGTGGCGTCGAAGACGAAGACGGTTGCATTACCGGCCGGGGCTGCCGGAACCACGGCGGTCAGGGGAATCGACACGGAACTTGCGCTCGCCGATTTCCCAGCCAGGCTCAGTTGTACCCATTGGCCGGGCAATAACCGCCCCGGCGCGGTTACGATGCGAAAGATGCCTTCGGTTGTCGCGCCGCGCTCAAGATGTGCGGACAGATGGCTCAGCCGCGCGGGTACCACCGTGGCGTCGGGACCGACGAATTGCGCGGTATCGCCGATGGAGAGGACGGAAGCGAGCGCTGCGGGCAAGGAGGCGACCACCTCGAGTTCGCCCTCGCCTTCCACGGCAAGCACCGCTTGACCAGCCGGCAGGTCGCTGCCGGGCTCCGCCATGCGGGCAACGACCGTTCCCGCGAACGGTGCGAGGATGCGGCTGCGTTCCAGGTCGCGCTGCGCAAGTTCGACGGCGGCGTCGGCCGTGGCCGCTTTGCCGCGCGCCACCTGGTCGGCGGCGCGTGCCTGGGTGAGACTCGTTTGCGAGGCGGCTCCGTCATCGAACAGTGCCGTCTGCTGACGCAACTGCTCGGCACGTTCGAGAGATTCACCATGGGCCGCCAGCGCTTCCGAACGCGCTTGCGCGAGACGGAGGCGTGCAGGCACCGGATCGAGCGTGGCCAGCACCTGCCCCGCCGCAAATCGATCACCGGGATGCATGCCCACGGAAGTCACCCGGCCCGCCAGGTCGAAACTCAGCGTCGCGCGTCGTGCCTGACGCACCTGACCCAGGGCCGATGCGATGGCGCCTGGCGCCGGCGTCACCTCCGCCAGCAGGACCGAGCGCTCGGTGGGCCGTTGCCTCGGTGGTTTGTCGCAGGCACTGAGCAGGCAAACGGCGACCAGGCCGGTGGCCGCAAGAAGAGAACGCATCATGAAACTGACTCCGGGGAGAAGAAGAAAGCGGGCGAAGGGCGGAACGCGGCCTACCCGCGCGCGGGGTCCGAAGAGGGAGGCGAAGGCAGGACGACGCCGTAAAAAGCCCGGAAGACGGCCAGCCTGCTCAGCGCTTGATCGCGTTGCGCCGAGAGGCAATCCATCTGGACCTGTGCGGCATCGATGCTGCGGGCTAGCAATCCCGAGGGGTCTTCGAGACCTTCCGCGTGTCGGGCAAGCGCTTTCTCCAGGCGCTCGGCATCCGCGCGGCACATCGGCTGCATCCGGCTCATACGTGCGGTGGCCGATTCCCGTTCGCCCAGCGCATCGGCCACCTCGCGAAAGGCGTGTTGCACCGTCAACTCATAATCGGCGACCGCGGAATTTTTTCGCGCCTTGGCGAGATCCAGGTCCGCACGGCGCGCGCCGCCGTCGAACAAAGGCAGGTTCAGTTGGGGAAGGAAGGTCCATCCCCCGGTGTTCGCACTGAACAGGTGGTCCAGGTCGGAAGAAACGTGTCCCACGGACGAGGACAACTGAATCGACGGAAAGAAGGCCGCGCGTGCCGCACCGATGTTCGCATTCGCCGCGCGCAGCCGCTCTTCCGCACGGACGACATCCGGCCGCGACAGGAGCACGTCCGAGGGCAACGACGCCAACCGCCCGGACATGGTGTCGGCCCGGCCCAACGAGTCCAGGTCGGACGCCGGCGACTCCAGGCGGTAGCCACCGAGCGATTGCAGATAACGCAGCGCCTCGGCCTGCTTGCGATCGGCATCCATGCGCGCTAGGTGGACCTTCATCGCCTGGTCGCGTCGAGCCTGCAAATCGTCAACCGAGAACGTGCCGACGGACCGCTGCTTTTCCGCATTGGCCAGGAGCGCATCGGCCGCCTGATCGGCGTATCGAAGCTTGGCGTCGATCTCCGCGGCGGCCCGCTCGTTGACATAGGCACCGAGCACCTCGGCTATCAATGCGCCGCGAGCCTCGACCTGCCCTGCCTGGCTGCCCAGGTACTCATGCGCGGCTGCTTCCGAGAGCGAGTTCAATCGCCCGAAGAAGTCCAGTTCGTCATGCAGGTCGATCGTTGCCGAAGTGAAATCACGACCCAGCAGCGCCTGGGCGTTGGGATCATCCAGGTGCACGCGATCGCGTTGGGCGACGGCACCCAACTGGGGGAAAAGCGACGAACGCGCCGATGCCGCTTGCGCACGGGCCTGTGCCACCTCGGTGGCGATCTTGCGCATGTCGGGGTTGCTGGCCAAGGCGATGGCGACGATGCGTGCGCCCTCTCCATCGGGCGAAAACGAGGCGATGAACCGTGCTTCGTCAGGCGTGAGCATGGTGTCCGGCGGCACCTCTCCGGCGCTGGGGCCCGCCGACGCACGATACGCGTCGAAGGTCGGCGGGATGGCCGCGGCGGGCCGCTCGTAGGTGGGTGCCAGGGAGCAGGCCGAGAGGCAGGCACAAGCCAGCGCCACGAGAACCAGGGGAACCGAATGGGGCCAGAACAGGCGGTCGACAGGTTGGCAGCGGCGCACGGGATAGCCCTTGAATGATAAGCTGCGCGCATTGTTGTCGAGCTTTCTGAAGGCTTCATCGGCCTTTCTTCAAGATATGATCAAGGGAGCCTTCCATGCGCCGACGCGTGCTCGTCGTAGAGGATGATGCCGATAGCGCAAGCATCCTCCAGGCCTACCTCGAAAAGGACGGCTTCGACGTCCATATCGCTTCGGATGGTCGAAAGGGCATCGATGCCCACGCCCAATGGAAGCCGGACATCGTGCTGCTGGACATCATGCTGCCCGAGGTGAGTGGCACGGACGTGCTCAGCGCGATCCGACGTACCAGCCAGACGCCCGTCCTCATGCTCACCGCTCTTGGCGACGAACCG
>Ga0307412_10002590_pt1 | contig 10046 bp, 8 predicted proteins | sample DK1Cmetagenome_3_FD_203823 | JGI IMG/M metagenome (GOLD analysis project Ga0307412, IMG submission 203823) | Maize rhizosphere microbial communities from greenhouse at UC Davis, California, United States - DK15-C-1 | ecosystem: Host-associated > Plants > Roots > Rhizosphere > Soil | place: USA...
TCGCGCGCCGGTAGTGGTGTCCCAGGTCTGGTACAAGGTCGGTTCCAGCTACGAAACTCCGGGCCAGACCGGTTTGTCCCATGCCCTGGAACACATGATGTTCAAGGGCAGCGAGAAAGTCGGCCCCGGCGAAGCGTCGCTGATCCTGCGTGACCTCGGCGCCGAAGAAAACGCCTTCACCAGCGACGACTTCACCGCCTACTACCAGGTGCTGGCGCGCGATCGCCTGGGCGTGGCCTTCGAACTGGAGGCCGACCGCATGGCCAGCCTGCGCCTGCCGCCAGAAGAGTTCAGCCGCGAGATCGAAGTCATCAAGGAAGAGCGCCGCATGCGCACCGATGACAAGCCGATGTCCAAGGCCTTCGAGCGCTTCAAGGCCATGGCGTATCCGGCCAGCGGCTACCACACGCCGACGATTGGCTGGATGGCCGACCTGGATCGGATGACGGTCGAGGAGCTGCGCCACTGGTACGAGTCCTGGTACACCCCGAACAACGCCACGCTGGTGGTGGTCGGCGACGTGACGCCGGACGAGGTCAAATCCCTGGCCCAGCGTTATTTCGGTCCGATTGCCCGGCGCCCGGTGCCGATCGCGAAAGTCCCCCTGGAGCTGGCCGAACCCGGCGAGCGCCAGATCACCCTGCATGTGCAGACCCAACTGCCCAGCGTGATGCTTGCCTTCAATGTGCCAAGCATCGCCACCGCGACGGACAAGGCTTCGGTCAATGCGCTGCGGCTGATCTCGGCGCTGCTGGACGGCGGCTATAGCGGCCGGATCCCGACCCAGCTGGAGCGCGGCGAAGAGCTGGTGTCCGGCGGCTCGTCGAACTACGACGCCTTTACCCGCGGCGACACGCTGTTCACCTTGTCGGCGACGCCCAACACGCAGAAAAACAAGACCCTCGCACAGGCCGAAGCGGGCTTGTGGCGCTTGCTTGAGCAGCTGAAAACCACCGCACCGACCGCCGAGGAACTGGAACGCGTCCGTGCCCAGGTCATCGCCGGCCTGGTGTATGAGCGCGACTCGATCACCAGCCAGGCCACCGCCATTGGCCAGTTGGAAACCGTCGGGCTGTCCTGGAAGCTGATGGACAGCGAACTCGCCGAACTGCAAAGCGTGACCCCGCGAGATATCCAGAAGGCAGCCCAGCTGTATTTCACCCGCTCGCGCCTGAGCGTTGCGCACATCCTGCCCGAGGAGAAAGCTCATGAGTGAGCGCAAATCATCGCGCCTGGTGCTGATCGGCCTGGTTTTGATCGCCTTGGTCAGTGCCCTGGCCTTTTACTTGGTACCTTCAAGCGCCCCCAAAGCCAGCCAGGCATTGGACAAGGCCAAATCCAGCAGCAAATTGCAGTCCCTGGCCGAACTGAACGACAAGGCGCCCAGCCGGCGCCAGCTTGACGTGCAGACCTGGAAAACCGCCGAGGGCGCCAAGGTGCTGTTCGTCGAAGCCCGGGAGCTGCCGATGTTCGACCTGCGCCTGACCTTTGCCGCCGGCAGCAGCCAGGACGGCGACGCCCCCGGCCTCGCCCTGCTGACCAATGCCATGCTCAACGAAGGCGTGGCCGGCAAAGACGTCAGTGCCATTGCCCAAGGGTTCGAAAGCCTTGGTGCGGACTTTGGCAACGGCGCCTACCGGGACATGGCCGTGGCATCCCTGCGCAGCCTCAGCGCAGCGGACAAGCGTGAGCCGGCGCTGAAGCTGTTCGCCGAAGTCGTTGGCAAACCGACCTTCCCCGCCGACTCCTTCGCTCGCATCAAGAACCAGATGCTCGACGGCTTCGAGTACCAGAAGCAGAACCCCGGCAAACTGGCGGGCCTGGAGCTGATGAAGCGCTTGTACGGCGAACATCCGTATGCCCATTCCAGCGACGGCACCGCCGACAGCATCCCGCCGATCACCCTGGCCCAGGCCCGGGCTTTCCACGCCAAGGCCTATGCCGCCGGCAACGCGGTGATTGCGCTGGTGGGGGATCTGTCTCGCGCCGAGGCCGAAGCGGTTGCCAGCGAGGTCTCCGCCGCGCTGCCCAAAGGTCCGGCCCTGGCGAAAACCCCGGCACCGGCGGAGCCGAAGGCGAGCATCGGCCATATCGAATTCCCATCCAAGCAAACCAACCTGATGCTCGCGCAACTGGGCATCGATCGCGACGATCCGGATTATGCGGCCGTTACCCTCGGCAACCAGATCCTTGGTGGCGGCGGTTTCGGTACGCGGCTGATGACGGAAGTTCGCGAGAAGCGCGGCCTGACCTATGGCGTTTACTCCGGCTTCACGGCGATGCAAGCCCGTGGCCCGTTCATGATCAATCTGCAAACCCGCGCCGAAATGAGCGAGGGCACCTTGAAACTGGTGCAGGACGTCTTTGCCGACTACCTCAAGAACGGTCCCACCCAGAAAGAGCTCGATGACGCCAAGCGCGAGCTGGCCGGCAGCTTCCCGCTGTCCACCGCCAGCAATGCCGACATCGTCGGCCAGCTCGGCGCCATGGGTTTCTATGACCTGCCGCTGAGCTACCTGGAGGACTTCATGCGCCAGACCCAGGAACTGACGGTCGAGCAGGTGAAGACCGCGCTGAACAAACACTTGAGCACCGACAAGATGGTCATCGTCACCGCTGGCCCGAGCGTGCCGCAAAAGCCGTTGCCGGCCCCCAATGACAAACCTGCCGAGCAGCCGCTCGGGGTCCCGGAGCACTAATGGCCCGTTCATCCAATCCCAGCAAGAAACCCGCGCACAACGGTGTGAACCAGTTGCGCATCATCGGCGGTGAATGGCGCAGCCGACGCTTGAGCTTCCCCGATGCCCCAGGCCTGCGGCCGACCCCCGACCGGGTGCGCGAAACCCTGTTCAACTGGCTCGCCCCTTACGTGGCGGGCGCCAAGGTCCTCGACCCGTTTGCCGGCAGCGGCGCGCTGTTTCTCGAGGCACTGTCCCGTGGCGCCGCCATGGGCCAGGCGCTGGACGCCAGCAATCTTGCGGTCTCCAGCCTGAAGGAACACCTGGGAACCCTGCGCTGCACCGTTGGCCAGGTGCAAACCGCCGATGCGCTGCGCTACCTCGACAGCCAACCGGCGACGGCCTTCGACCTGGTGTTTCTCGACCCGCCTTTCAACCAGAACCTGTTGCCGACGGTCTGTGCCTTGCTCGAGGAACGCCAGTGGCTGGCCGAGGATGCCTGGGTCTACACTGAAAGCGAAACCGCCCCGTCCACCCTGGGCTTGCCGGGCAACTGGCGCTTGCACCGCGAGCAGAAATCCGGACGGGTGTATTACGCGTTGTGGCAGCGTCTGACAAAGGATATTGGCTGAACGGCTGACCAGTGCATCGAGAACAATAATGATGTCCGCCGGATCTGAACGCTTCGTCCCGGCCCCTGGCCTTGGCAACCCGCACCTGCAAACCTTGTGGGGCCCTTTGTGGCGCCAACCCACCCACATTGAGCGCCAGCGCGAGCGCTTGTGGCTCGAGGATGGCGACTTCCTCGATCTCGACTGGTACGGCCCCCACAGCGCCGAGGCGCCACTGGTACTGGTGCTTCACGGGTTGACTGGCTCTTCCAACTCGCCTTACGTGGCCGGTTTGCAACAGGCCCTCGATCGCCAGGGCTGGGCCAGCGCGGCCTTGAACTGGCGAGGTTGCTCGGGGGAGCCGAACCTGTTGCCCCGCAGTTACCACTCGGGCGTCAGCGAAGACTTGGCGGCCACCCTGACTCATTTGCGAGCCCGGCGCCCCTTGGCGCCATTGTTTGCGGTGGGTTATTCACTGGGCGGCAATGTATTGCTCAAGCACTTGGGGGAAACCGGCAGCAACAGTCAGCTGCAGGGCGCGGTGGCAGTCTCGGTACCGTTTCGCCTCGACCAGTGCGCCGATCGCATCGGCCAGGGATTTTCGAAGTTCTATCAGGCGCACTTCATGCGGCAACTGGTGGCCTACGTGCGCAACAAGCAACGCCAGTTCCTGCACGACGGTCGCCATGAGGGCCTGGCAACCCTGGCGGCGCTTGGCCCGCTGGAGAACATGCGCACCTTCTGGGATTTCGATGGCCGGGTAACGGCGCCGCTGCATGGGTTTTCCGACGCAGCGGATTACTACCGTCGCGCCTCCAGTCGTTACTTCCTGGCGGATATCAGCACGCCGACCCTGGTCATCCAGGCCGCCGACGATCCGTTCGTGTTCCCCCACAGCCTGCCCGAACCCGGCGAGTTATCCGCCTCAATCCAATTTGAGCTACACGCCAGGGGTGGGCATGTGGGGTTTGTCGACGGGACCTTTCGGCGTCCCGGGTATTACCTGGAGCGCCGCATTCCGGATTGGCTGGCCAACCTGGGCCGCGGGTGACTAAGACACAAACCTCACCCTGTGGGAGCGAGCTTGCTCGCGATAGCGGTGGGTCAGCCGCATTGAATTTGACTGACACACCGTCATCGCGAGCAAGCTCGCTCCCACATTGGCTCTGGACAGCTGTTATTCGCCTTTCGCCACACCGCGCTGAGGATCATTGATCCACTCACTCCACGAGCCGGCGTACAGCCGCCCCAAGGGATACCCAGCCAAGCTCAAGGCAAACAGGTTATGGCACGCCGTCACGCCAGAACCGCAGTAGGCCACCAGCCCAGTCGGCGAGCGATCGCCCAGTTTTTCGACGAAGCGCTGCTTGAGCTGGTCGGCCGGCAGGAACCGGCCATCCGCGCCAAGGTTATCGGTGAAGGCCGCGCACTGCGCCCCAGGAATGTGTCCGGCCACCGGGTCGATCGGCTCGACTTCACCCTTGAAGCGCGGCAGCGCTCGTGCATCCAGCAAGGTCATGTCCGGCTGGCCAAGGCGTTGCTGCAACGTGTCGGCATCGACCAGCAAATCCGCATCCGGCGCACCACTGAAGGTCCCGGGCACCGTGGCAGGCGGATCCAGACTCAGGGGCAAGCCGGCCGCGTGCCAGGCCTTGAGTCCTCCGTCGAGGAGATAGACGCCATCCCGCTTGCCCAGCCAGGCCAGCAGCCACCAGGCCCGAGCGGCGTAGGCACCAGGGCCATCGTCATACAGCACAATGTCAGCGTCGTTGTTGATGCCCCAGGCCCGAAGGCGGGCGATCAAGGCGTCGGGACCGGGCAAAGGGTGGCGCCCGGTGACACCCTTGAGAACCGGCCCGCTCAAATCCCGCTCCAGGTCCGCGAACGACGCACCGGCAATATGGCCCTCGGCGTAACTGCGCTGGCCATAGTCCGGATCATCCAGGGCAAAACGACAATCAAGGATGACCAACCCGGGCTGCGACCGCCTCTGTTCAAGGGCCTGGGGGCTGATAAGTTGCGCGATGGGCATGGTGAGCTCCTGAAATTGAAACAAGGGAGGGCCGAACCTACTGCCCCTCCTCAAGGGTCTGGGCCAGCGGGACGTAAAACTCTTTGAACAGATCATCCACCGCTTCACGGGCTTCATCGGTCACAAAACCCGCCTCCAGCACCAGCACTTGATAGACACCGCGCTTGATCGCCTGCTCGCTCAGATGGCTGGAGTTTTCCCGGGTCGTGCAGAGGAAACGTACCCACGAGGTGAGGATAATCCAGGCATTGAGGGTCAGGGATTCGATCTGCACCCGGTCCATCTTCAGGATGCCGGCAGCGACGAAGCCTTCGTAGATCGCGGTGCCATGGATCAGGCAGCGCTGGGAGAACCGTCGATAGCGAGCCGCCAGCTCCGCGTCGCTGTCGAGCAGATGCTCCAGGTCCCGATGCAGGAAGCGGTAGCGCCACATCGCTGACAGCAGTTCTTGCAGATAGAAGCGCTTGTCGTCCACCGTGGCCGCGCGACCCTGGGGCGGGCGCAGGAAGCTGTCCACCAGGTTTTCGTATTCACTGAACAGCACGGCGATGATCGCCTGCTTGTTGGGGAAATGGTAATAGAGGTTGCCCGGGGACATGTCCATGTGGGCAGCAATGTGATTGGTGCTGACACTGCGCTCGCCCTGCCGATTGAACAACTCCAGGCTGTTCTGCACGATGCGCTCGCTGGTTTTTATTCGTGGGGCCATGGCTTGGGCTTTAATTCAAAAGTCAGTGGAAGGCATCTTACGACCTATCGGTCACAGGATAAAACCCACGCTATTTACAGAGACTCATTTGACTTTTTAGAGCATTAGCTCTAGAAAACACCGACTCCAATAATAATCCGGTGCCCACCATGCCTGCCGACGTTGCTTACCTGCACGAGTCTCAACAGCAACTGGAAGAGCTCCGAGCCCTGTTCGATGCCCAGCGCCAAGCCTATGCCGCCCATCCGATGCCGCCGACCGAACAGCGCCTGCAATGGCTCAAGGCACTGGGCGAACTGTTGAGCAATGAACGGCAGGCGTTGATCAATGCCATCAGCCAGGACTTCAGCCACCGCAGCGCAGATGAAACACTGCTGGCCGAGCTGATGCCGAGCCTGCACGGCATTCACTACGCGAGCCGGCACCTCAAGGGCTGGATGAAACCCTCCCGACGCAAAGTTGGCGTGGCATTCCAGCCGGCGTCGGCCAAGGTCGTCTACCAGCCGCTGGGCGTCGTCGGGGTCATCGTGCCTTGGAATTATCCGCTTTTCCTGGCGATCGGGCCGCTGGTGGGGGCACTGTCGGCGGGCAACCGGGTGATGCTCAAGCTCAGCGAGTCGACGCCTGCCACCGGCTTGCTGCTCAAACAACTGCTGGCCCGGATCTTTCCCCAGGACCTGGTGTGCGTCGTGCTGGGCGAAGCGGATGTCGGCGTTGCGTTCTCCCGGCTGCCCTTCGACCACCTTTTGTTTACCGGCGCCACCAGCATCGGCAAGCATGTGATGCGTGCCGCCGCCGAAAACCTCACCCCCGTCACCCTTGAGCTCGGTGGCAAGTCCCCCGCCATCGTGTCCGATGATGTTCCCCTCAAGGACGCCGCCGAACGCATCGCCTTCGGCAAGACCCTCAATGCCGGACAGACCTGCGTCGCTCCCGATTACGTGCTGGTGCCGCAAAACCGCGTCGGGGCGTTCGTCGAGGCGTACCGTGAGGCGGTCCGCGGGTTTTATCCGACGCTGGCTGACAATCCGGACTACACCGCAATCATCAATGAGCGACAACTGGCACGGCTCAACGGCTACATCAGCGATGCCACCAGCAAGGGTGCCTTGCTGATCGAGTTGTTCGACCAGGGCCAGGGGCGACGCATGGCCCATAGTCTGTTGCTCAACGTCACGGATGACATGACCGTCATGCAGGACGAAATCTTCGGCCCGCTGCTGCCGATCGTGCCTTATGCAGGTTTGGACCAGGCGTTTGCCTACATCAATCAGCGACCTCGTCCGCTGGCGCTCTACTATTTCGGCTACAACAAGGCCGAGCAGAATCGCGTACTCAACGAAACCCATTCCGGCGGCGTCTGCCTGAACGACACGCTTTTGCACGTGGCCCAGGACGACATGCCGTTCGGCGGCATTGGTGCCTCAGGGATGGGGCACTATCACGGGCACGAGGGGTTCCTGACTTTCAGCAAGGCCAAGGGCGTGCTGGTGAAGCAGCGATTCAACGCCGCGAAACTGATCTATCCGCCCTATGGCAAGCCGTTGCAGAAATTGATCCAGAAGCTGTTCATCCGCTGACAGGTGCCTCCCCAGGGAATAACAATAATGAACCCAAGCCTGACCGATATGCCCACCCTGTCGCGGCGGGGCTTGCTGCACTTGAGCCTCGGCGCCGGCGCGTTTCTCGCCACCGTCGGGTTCGGGGCCACGTTGAGCGGATGCTCCGCCAGCCTGGCGGCATTGCGCGAAAGCGACCTGCCATTTCTGCGTGCGGTCATCGCGGCGATGCTGGACGGCGCGGTGTCGGCGCAATCACTCGACGCCGCCACCCAGGCCACATTGCAGAGCCTGGATCGCGGCCTGGCGCATCTGTCCCCGTCCATGCTCAAGCTCACCCGCCAGCTCTTCGATGTGCTCACGCTGGGCCTCACTCGCGGACCACTGACCGGGATATGGGGCACGTGGGAAAACGCCAGTGCCGAGGACATCCAAGCGTTCCTGGCGCGGTGGGAAAACAGCTCGCTGAGCCTGTTGCGCCAGGGCCACGGCTCGTTGCTGCAAATGGTGATGATGGCCTGGTACAGCTGCCCCGAATCCTGGGCCCATTGCGGATATCCAGGACCGCCGGTGGTTTGAAGCAAGATTCAATCCCTGTGGGAGCGGGCTTGCCCGCGAATGCAGTTATACATTCCACCCCTGCGCAAGCTGACCCACCGCCTTCGCGAGCAAGCCCGCTCCCACAAGGGCCTGTCGCAACCTATTCACAACAAGAGGCCCCGAACATGCCCGTACCCGACCCGTTCCGCGAAGGCCTTGCCCGTGGCTGGAGCACCTACAACGGCGCGCAACTGGCCGAGGACCTTACGCTGGAAGCCGATGTGGCGATCATCGGCAGCGGCGCCGGCGGCGGTACCACGGCGGAGATTCTCAGCGCTGCCGGCTACAAGGTGCTGCTGATCGAGGAAGGGCCGCTCAAGACCAGCCAGGACTTCAAGCTGCGGGAGGACCAGGCCTATACCAGCCTGTACCAGGAGGGCCTTGGGCGTATGAGCAAGGACGGCGCCATCACCATTCTCCAGGGGCGGGCGGTGGGCGGCACGACCCTGGTCAACTGGACTTCAAGCTTCCGCACGCCGACGCAAACCCTCGAACACTGGGCCGCCGAGCACAACGTCAAAGGTCACAGTGCTGCCGAGATGGGCCCCTGGTTCGAACGCATGGAGCAGCGTCTTGGCGTAGCGCCCTGGCTGGTTCCCCCCAACGCCAACAACGACGTGATTCGCAAGGGGTGCGAGCAATTGGGCTACAGCTGGCACGTCATCCCGCGCAACGTGCGCGGTTGCTGGAACCTGGGCTATTGCGGCATGGGCTGCCCGACCAATGCCAAGCAGTCGATGCTCGTCACCACCATCCCCGCCACACTGGACAAGGGCGGCGCGCTGCTTTACCTGGCCCGGGCCGAGCGCCTGACGATCAAGAACGACACCGTCATCGGCCTCGAATGCCAAGCCCTGGACGAGCGTTGCGTGGCGCCGACTGGACGACGCATCACCGTCAAGGCGCGGCACTATGTGCTGGCCGGCGGCGGCATCAACAGCCCCGCGTTGTTGCTGCGCTCCGATGCGCCGGACCCTCACGAGCGCCTGGGCAAGCGCACGTTCCTGCATTTGGTGAACATGTCGGCCGGCCAGTTCGATGAAGTCATCAATCCGTTCTACGGCGCGCCCCAATCGATTTACTCCGATCACTTCCAATGGAAGGACGGTATCACCGGCAAAATGTCCTACAAGCTTGAGGTGCCTCCCTTGCATCCCGCGCTCGCCGCCACGTTGCTGGGAGGCTTCGGCGAGGAAAATGCCGCGCACATGGCGCACCTGCCCCATACCCACGCCATGCTGGCGTTGCTGCGTGATGGCTTTCATCCCGACAGTCCCGGCGGTGCCGTCGAGTTACGCAGCGACGGCACGCCGGTGCTCGACTATCGGATTTCGCCCTATGCGTGGGACGGCCTGCGCCGAGCGTTCCACAGCATGGCCGAGATTCAGTTCGCCGGCGGAGCCAGGGCGGTCATGCCGATGCACAGCGATGCCCGCTATGTGAAAACCCTGGCCGAAGCCCGCGAACTGATCGATGGACTTGACCTTGCCCTGTACCGCACGCGGCTTGGCAGCGCCCATGTCATGGGCGGCTGCGCCATGGGCGAAGATGCCAAGACCGCCGTGACCGACAGCCTGGGTCGCCATCATCAACTGAGCAATCTTTCAATCCACGATGGGTCACTGTTTCCCACCAGTATCGGGGCCAATCCACAGTTGTCGGTGTATGGGCTGACGGCACAATTGGCATCGAATTTGGCCGAACGCCTGAAAAAACCATGAAAACACCCATTATTCGCAGCGTCGATAGTGCTTCGCTACGCAACAGCCGACTTGGCCGACCGAGAAGGCTGCGATACCATCCGACTCCCCAACGCACTCCCGCCAGGACGACGCGATGAACCGAGTGTTGTACCCA
>Ga0307412_10002591_pt1 | contig 10045 bp, 10 predicted proteins | sample DK1Cmetagenome_3_FD_203823 | JGI IMG/M metagenome (GOLD analysis project Ga0307412, IMG submission 203823) | Maize rhizosphere microbial communities from greenhouse at UC Davis, California, United States - DK15-C-1 | ecosystem: Host-associated > Plants > Roots > Rhizosphere > Soil | place: USA...
TTTCAGCTCAGCTATCTTGCTCTCCTTCGCCCTCCTGGCATTTGCTAGTGGACGCCATGCAACCAGGTCCAATCTATCCAGCGGAATAATGTCCCGCTTCGGATCGGCCTCAGGCGGCACACCGCGCAACACCAGCCCCCAGAAGATTTCTTCTGCCTGAATGATTCGTCTCGCCAGGAGGTCATCCCAGTCAACTATCAAACAGCAGGGTTCATGCTTCGGCGACCAAAACCACAGATACCCGCGCCGTGCTCCACTGACGATCATCTGATGCATGACCTGCCAGCGGTACAGCTTGAATGCCTGGCTATGTTCCCTGAGTTGCAGCACTTCCAGGTGATTGGTTTCGGAGAGGTTTTTGATCTCTACCGGAGATTGATCATCCAGAACACCATCGAACGAAGCCCGAATAAACGGGTATGCGGTCGACTCTGCACAGAACGGCAAAGCAATCTTGCCGTACTTATCCTCGAAGGCTTGTAGTGCTATCGGTTCGAATTTGACTCCCCTCCTGACCTGAGGGATTACCGACAAATCAGGTGGCTCGACAATTCCGACCAATTCTTTCCACAGCTCCAACGGCGTTTTATCAGGGTTTTCACCCATAATGACCGCGCAACTGGTCGCACTTATGCCCTCCCTTCGCCACACTTGCCACTCAGGGGTACGCTGTGCGATGTCAACGATTTTCATGGTTGACACCCTCATAGAACCCCTGCATGCAGTCGGTTTCAAAGGTCTTCATCTGATTTCTCCTTTTCTCGAGTTCACCACCCCGGCTTTGAAACCCAAGTGGACATCCCGAAAAGGCGAAAACCCAAAGGGCTTTCGCCCCCTGGGGGATTTTGTGTCACTGGGGTTCCAGTGATGCTCACGCTTACGCAGCCTTCACGCGGCGGGAGTAGATTTCTTCTCGCTTGAGCATGGCTTCCTCAAAGCTCAACTGACCTGCATTGCAAGCCTGAATTACTGCGACGAATTCCATACCGCGGCGCCATTCATCGGTACCTGACAACCGATCAAGCGCTCCCATATCGAGAAGCGCATAACCATCGTCAAGCATGTCGCCAATGCATTGCTCCGGCGTGTCATGAGTGCAATGGCCGGTGAATCCATCAGGTTGAAACGCCTGCCACCGAAAGCAACCAGGCTGCGATGCGTCTGGGAGAAGTACACCCCAGGCGTCCCGGCTTCGATGCTTAAGAGTCAAGCCAAGTCCATGAATAGTGAACTGACAAAGGAGGTACTCCAGGAGAATGAGCTTCACCTGAAATTGCTCGATCATTTCGTCAGCGTACTCGGCGTACGCACCCCCTTCTTCTTTCATCCCCCTCCAGCTTTCAAGGGAATTTTTCAGGCCCTTAACGGTTGATGGTCGCATTGTTCTGCTCTCCTGGATGGGAGTGGGTCAGAACGGCAAAAAATCCTGGTTGGGATTTTTCTGCCTTGCCGATCGCTTCGCTAAAGGTGGTTGCTTCACAACGGAAAGTCGCTTTCTGCTGTGTCTGCAGGATGGTCATCGATAGGATGTAAGTCCGCATGGTGTTTCCCCTTCTCAGATTTTTAGCCCTGAAAAAGGGGCACCTTCCCCAAGGGGGCGATGCCCCCTCAGGGTGGTATGAATGCAGCTGGATTACCGAGTGACGGTGGCCTTGCTGCCCAACTCGTTGTAGTGATCAACAAGCTGATCGAGGAAGTAGAGAAGCTGAGGCCCGGTAAGGGGCGTGTTAGGGCTGATAAATCCAGCCTTCACTAAAGCGTCTCCGATTGCAGTGGCCAGTAAATCTCTCTGTTGTTCAACAGATGGATCCAGGCCTTCTTCATCTTGGGTATGAGTTGCCATATCGTTTTCCTTTCAGAGAGCGACAAGGGCAATCCCCTGACGGGATATGCCCCGTCAGGGAGTGTTTTAGCAAATGCCTTAAGGCAGGAGCAGGGTCAGGATGAAGACGATCAAGTCAGCCATCTGAGATTTCCTTTTGAAAATGACGGAGCCCCCCTTACGGAAAAGCCCCGCAAGGGTTGGGTCGAAGCACCTAGAAAAGGTAACTCCGGCATTTCTGGTTTATTCATCGCACTCAGAACATGAGTGCTTCACTCAAGCAAGCCATCCAATCTGTTTGATGAAGATCGTCTGTGTCTGCACCACCAAATCTTTTGACCAGCAGACCGCGAAGTACCTCTATTTCCTCGGTCGTGACGGTGGGTAGGATTAGCTGTGCTAGCTCATCCAATTTCATGTTTTCAGTTATTTTCATCTCTTCATCACTCGCCTTGGGATTGAGCTGCATACTGGGAAGCTTTGAGCTGAGTAACGGCATAATCCCGGGCGTCTACTGGCCACGTCGAGACGTAGTCATAAGCAGGCTCCCAGCTGTTTGCCGCGCGGGCACGTCGAACAACTTCGGCGACCTTTTTGACTACCTTTTGAGGTAGGTCAGCATGGACCGGGAGTTGGTTTCCGTCACAGACAACGTTCCCTTCAAGCACATCATCTGCCGGGGCAGGATCCGCAGTTTCTGGTTCAGTAGCCTGTTCGGGGTCCTCGGATGGCTCTAACTGCTGATCAACCTGGTTAGAGGTCGGCAGCGGTTCGCTGGCCACCACATCGGCAGCTCCCATGAATCGCTCAACTACTTCAACTGGAACTTCGGTTGAAGCAAAACCTTCGCCGGCGGCTGTGTTGAGATACTGGATTACTCCGTCCAGCTTTGAGCCGGTCTGAGGCCAATATTTCCTTGCGATCTTGATGGACGACTTTTTGCGCATGGAGTCTTCGAAGTCGACCCAAGGGCCTTTCTTCTTACGCTTCCACAGCTCAGAAGCCTCGCGAGCAGCGTCTATTTCTTCAGCGGTAACCGCTTCAACGTGAACACGCCCGTCAGGGAGAGACGCTTCGACATAACACCCTACAAACTCCCCTCGGTCAGCCTTCTTGTCGAAGGGGTTGAACGTGTGGATCGGGCTCTGACGCTTCCCTCGGTACTTGAACTCGTCTTTCGAGTAGACCAGCTCAACAATGCAATCTCGAATCGCACCATCGTTCACAGCGACCTTGACCATGCCTCTCCAGGACACGTCCAAAACCACCTGCCCATCTCTAGGCACCAAGTAAGCAAGCTGTCGGGATTGATTAAGCGTCAATCCGTATGCAGCAACCTGGCTAAACGCGTTTCTAAGGCTTAGGGGATTCGTCGTTGCACATTTGCAAAGATAGTCGTTGTTCATCATGGCCTGCGAAGCATAAAGCAGCTCATTTTTGAACATTACGTCTGTCTTCGACGACTCCACAAGCTTAATGAACTTTTCTTCTTGTTTCGCAATAATGGCAACTGCGGTTTGGAAGTTATTGCTCATTTAATTTTTCCTTTATGAAAGAAAACGCACCCGAAGGTGCGTTAATTCTTGACAGACTTTTGACTGATTAGATGATGTTTAAAAGCAAACGGCTAATCGGGGCAAAAGGAATGTCGTCGTCAAAGCTGTCATAGTTCGGCTGCGGCTGCGGCTGCGGTGCAGATTGCCGATTAGACTGGTTAGAGCGGGATTGTTGTTGCGGACGTTGCTCGCGGGGTTGACCCTGAGTATCGTTCCGATCTGGTTTACCACCCAGGAGCTGCATAGTGCCCTGCATGTCGACGACAATTTCGGTTGTGTACCGTTTGATGCCGTCTTTTTCCCACTCTCGTGTTTGAAGCTTACCTTCGATGTATACCTGCGAACCTTTCCGCAGATACTCACCAGCGATTTCAGCGACTTTGCCAAACATTGACACTCGGTGCCATTCAGTCCTTTCGACTTTCTGTCCCGTTTGCTTGTCAGTCCACTGCTCACTTGTTGCAAGGCTGAGATTGGTTACTGCATTACCATTTGGTAGGAAGCGAGTTTCTGGATCTTGACCACAGGTACCTACCAAGATCACTTTATTTACGCCGCGAGCCATAGCTTTTCTCCATTTAAGTAGAACTACAGGGCGGCATTACCCCAATACGGGGGCAATTGCAGCCCCGTTGGGGTTTGATTAGTCATAGGTTTTTGGTTGTACTTCTGAGACGGCCAACAAGCCGACCATGCGCTGAAGCGCATGACTAAATCAGCCCACACACGTGAACTGACTTAATCTGAAAATTCATGAAGGTTGTAATCAACCATGAGGCGCTGGGCCTGAAGAGGGAATGCAAGGCCTGCAATCCGAATTTTTAACGTCGAGGTACTCGACGTGCTTGGAAGTCTGCAACAAGCAGAATCCAATGGCAAGCGAGTTTTTTATTGACCATTTTTCTGTCGCTTTTACGTCCTGAAAACGGCTTACCACGGTTTCAGTACAGTGGAAAATGATCCTTACCAGCCTCAGAGGATCAACCATGCACCAACTTAAATCTCTCCTGCCGATAGGCCTGGCCATGGGCATATCGATCACAGCGGGGTGTGCCAACACGCCAGAGCCACCAATCCTGGGGAAGCCGTTCGAGGTCGCAAGTTACGAGCCGGACTTACGCGAATACCACACCAGTTGGGGGCATACAGGGCGAGGTGGTGCAGCGTTGCGAAAGCCCATCTATCAACAGGTTCTTGGCAGCCTCGATGTCCTCGAAACACCAGGCGGGAAGCTCCACCCTGAGTTGCAAGCTCGCCTCATTACAAACGATAGCATTGCAGTCCCTTCATCCATGGTGCAAGCCAACTGTGCTGACTCTGCAAATGTGGCGCAAGCCTTCGCCCTTGGTCAGCCCGCAGCAAACGAGCGCATCGTCACGTTAGCCAACTCGGCCGGTTCGGTCGACGACTACATAGCCGTCAGAAACAAACTGTGCAAGGGGGCCCAACGGCTGAGCTACGAAGAGTGGGTGATCCTCGTCGAGGGAACCCCCAAAGATGTCCCACTTCACCTTAAATCATCCCTTTCGCCCGCCTCTAAGTGATCAACCATGACGAAAATCAAAACTCACCTCGCTATTGCCATTGGCGTTTCCATCGTCACCTCTGCCGTTGCTGTAGGTGGTTCTGTCTTAATGTCTCAACGCTATATCGACAAGGAGGTAAAAAATGCACTGGTCGAGCAGTTGCCTGGGGCACTCGATAAAACTCTCATGGATCGTGAGATCGAGAAGATCAACAAAGCAAAAGCGAAAATCCTCTCGAAATGGACGGGCGCGGCAGAAACCGCCCCGCAGGACCGGCATATCTACGGCAGCATGGAAGCCGAGTTCACTCTTGTCGAATTCAGCGACCTGGAATGCCCCTATTGCAAGCGCTTTCATGACACGCCTAAGCAGATGGCAGACAAGTCCGAAGGTCGCATCAATTGGGAATGGCAGCACTACCCACTGGCATTTCACAACCCCGTGGCTGAGGTTGCAGCTCATGCGTCTGAGTGCGTGGGAGAGGTTGCAGGCAACAAAGCCTTCTGGGCCTTTACTGGTGAATGGTTTGCTCGAACTCAGCTGAACGGTCAGGGAATCGAGGACGTAGAACGACTTGCGCAAGAAGTAGGCGCCCCCATTGATGCTTATCGTCAGTGCATGGAAAGCGGGAAGTACCAGGTCTTGATCGAAAGCCAAGTCAAAAAGGGTACGAACATGGGGGTCACCGGTACGCCAGCTACGGTCGTTGTTGACAACCTTACTGGTAACAAGCTGCTCGTAAAGGGCGCCCAAAGCACCCAGGTGTTACTCCAAACCATGCAAGAGTTGGTCAAAATGCGCGACCAAGCTTCCAACCAAGACAAGCTGACCTCCTCAGCTGAAGGCGCAACGAATGAGAACAGTGATCAGTAAGTCGTATGCAAATGGCGATGAACTGTATATCACCGCCGCTCATGCGCTTGTAGGCGCTCGTGAGCTCGTTGGAGAACAGCTGACCGGCCGTGCGAGGTTGTTCCAAGCTCTACGCCGGGCTCACAGCTGGGATGAGGTTCTGCAACTCATAACGTCAAATGGCTACAACATTGCGTCTAGCGGGGAGGATTTCTTTGCCGCTGACATCAGGACAGGGCTGGCATTTTCTCTGTGGGATTGCGGCCATAACAGGCTGGTATTTGAAGAAAGGCTAGGTCACTTCCCGGGAATACCATCCACTGATGAATGAATCTAACCCCGCTCCGGCGGGGTTTTTTGTCTCTGTGGTGTTCCCAAGCAGTTTTGCTTGGGAACGCTGCAGAAGACGGTAACCTATGGTCAACAAAAAAAGGAGTTTCTCTATGAAGTACCGTAGTACAACGATCCGCACCGGACTCGTCGCCGCAGCAATTGCTTTGCTGGTTGGGTGCTCCTCATCACCGAAGACTGCCCCAGTGCAACTGCCAGATCCGCAGCAAGTGCCGAAGGAAAAATGGTCTGATGCGATGCACGTTTTAACAGCCATGAGGATATCTGGGCAGCGTGACGTACCGCGAGCACTGGCCGATTCATATCGAAACGCAGCTCCAGGAAGCAGCGCCGGCACGGCTGGCGCTGATGCTGCGATCGCCGGTGTCAGTCTCGCCGCGCCGCCAGGCGGCATTAATGGTGGAGCCGCTGCGAGCGTAAGCCTCGGCCTGATGATACTTGGGGGATCGAGTGATCCAGCGCATGCGACTCAGGTGGTCGCCTGGGTTCCATCTGACCTGGCATCCTCACCTGAGGAAGCCTCCGCACTTGCACTCGCCAAGGTTCAGGAGGCTCGCATAAAGGTGTTTGTAAAAGGAATGTCAAAGCTGCCAATGCATGTCGGCAAGTACCCAGATGGCCATTCCAGGGCTTATGCCTCTTTGTCTGATAGCTACGCTGAGCGCCCGATCCCATTCACCGACAGTGCTGCTGCAGCACCCGCGTTTGTAAAGTCCGCCACGACATACGGACCAATTTTCATCCGAGATAATCAATTCATCTTAGACGCATCAAAAAATGACATAAGTGCTTCAGAAGCCATGCTACTCGCCTCACGCGAACTACCTGCCTGGATATACATCTACCATCCAGGGCAAAAATTGCGGAAAGACTCAATTCCAGCCGCAATATTCAATCAGGGTAGAGCCATGTATTTCATAGGAAAGTAAAAACTTATAATAAAAAACCCGCATTTAGCGGGTTTTTTATACTCAACTACTTCATATCAAGTTCAGCTTTTTTCTTGACAGCATCTACGTCGAAGCCCTCAAGCCTCTGCATATTACGATCCAAGGTGTTGAGTCTGGTGGTCCCCTCAGAAAATTGACCAAGACCGCTTCCGCTACCCGTTACATCCTCCAAGGATACCGTAGAGGCAGTGGGCAATCGTCCAGCAAGATTCAACATACCGATCCATTCAGACAGGTCTACTTTGGACCAATCCATTTTTGCCATCTGCGCGGGAGTTATGCCCTCACAGGTTGGGGATTCAACCTCACCCCACCCCAGGCCCAATTGCTCCCGGGCAGACTCTTGAATGATCCGCGCTACTACAGACCCGAAACAGCAGTAGGCTTCTCGTTTTTCTACGCAGGAACCCAACACTTCGGACGCGCAGTAGCTGCCAACAAAATGGCATTGCCGCGTTTCTTTTTTCGCACCAAGCTCGAATTCTTTCTCCTCGCATTCCCAGATGATATTGATCAGGAGGTCCACAATTACGTAAACCATGTACACCCACCCGATGATGTTCACAATCATCGCGGCGTTGGCGCCAAGACCAGTTACAGCTCCGTCTGCACCAGTTGCAAAGACGGCATCAGCCGCCGCGGTTGCGCCCATATCAACCATCGCATCGTAGGCTTGCTGCATGAGCCAGGTTTGGAGCTTGCTCAGCGCCGTCTGCTCGATTGTGCCACTCAGCGTTTTCTCAAAAGCTCCTGTTGCCGCATCTACGATCGAGCCCCATTGTCCCTTTACTACCGAGGTCCCGGCAGCCATCACCGCATTACTACCGGCAGCCCAGTATCCAGGCGCGAATAAGCTGCCAGTTCTGTTCAGCGCCTCAAGCGAGCTCGTCATTTTGAGGGTGTTCATAGTCAGGTTTACATAGTCGAAAATGCTTACACTTTCTGGCGCTTCGCAACAATCGACGTAGCCACCGAGCGCTTTCTTGCACTCCATGGCTTCACCTTTGAACACCTTGCAGTCATTGGCTTGGTTGATGTCTGTGCCGTCGCCACCACAGTCGAGGTCATGCTCTGCAAATTGAGCGACCTGAAGCATGGCCACGGCATAAGCAAAATCTCCACTCTTTGTATTCGAAGTGTCGAAACATTCGCTCCCCATACAACGGGCGCCCCCGGGGCATTCAATTGTCGAACCGGTATTAACAATAGTTTCATAACTAGTGTCATAGCCACAGTCCCAAACCTCTTCGAATGCGTAGCAACTGCCACTTTCACCTTTTGCACCCTTGATGCATCCTTGAGAAATAAAGCCGCAACTGGGATCTTGTTCAAACTTAGTGCAAGTATTAGTCCTTGAGGAGGTTGTGCCACACCCGGTCACTCTTACTTGCTCTGCCAAGCGCGAGGTGCCCAAAGGACTTGATTTGATCTGACTATACAGAGGGGAACCAGGGCAGATGTGTACACCGCCAATAGTTCCACACTCGCCTTCGTTCTGAACGCCCTTAGTTACGGTTATCGACCCTGACGAGCACTCACCATTAAGAACCGCCTTACCTTGCTCAACGCAGCTTTGGGGGGTCCAAACATCAGATTCAATCTTGGACGCTCTGAAGCGCACTTCGCCAGACAGAACATTAACAAGATCAGAATCCGACTTAGTGTCTTGCAACTGAATAATAGCTTTCAAACCATTTTCACAGCTTGGGGCTTGCAATATTTTTTGATTTATTGACGTATCGGTGTTCCCACCCAGCCCATGTTCGGGCCACAGACCAAGCCCCATCGAATCAACTTGGCTAACTTTGCCAGAACAATAGTCCTGATAGTTTGCTTTAGAGACGCTACCATTGAAAATGGTACCATCCGATGGGGAAATTGTTTTCCATGTACCTGCAACAAAATCCAACTCGGCAGTCGCAACGTTTCGACCGTTCGCAGCAAAACGCCCAACCAGAGCTTGCGATGCTATTTTTACTTCATGGTTAACGCCACAGCTTTCTGCGCCGTTCGTAGGACACTGCTCTTTACCGTTTGCGTCTGTGTAACATTCCATCGGTCCCTTGTTGAATGCACATTCCGCACTAACCTTTGCCTTTAAGCATAGAGGGTCGATACTTGGATGAGGTGCAGGAGGCATGTCTGACCGGCAGATTTTTACTCCGTTCGACTCCGTGCATCCCTGTGAATCTACAGCTGGCATAGAAGTGCAGGTCAGTTCTGAGTTCTTACAAAACCCATCATCAATCATGTCGAACATGGGCAAACGTTCTTTTGGGCCCCATCCGTTGTCTACCACAGCTTTGGCCGGGTCGTAGATGATTTTAATTCGCGCGTAACCTTCACCACCACCAGTAACGGATGTACGTGTTTTGAACGTAATCACATCTTGGTTGCTACCAAATTTATCAGTAATATCTTTATTTGGAGAAACATTCCAGCTAGTTCCACGCTCACACGCACCAGGAGTTTCCGGGGGGAACACGCCAGGTGTATGACTCCAAAGTACGTCATCATTGAATCGAATTTCGAAGTAGTCATCAAATACCGCTTTGTCCACGGTCGCTGATATAATCGCATCTTTTGCAATCACACGAAACCGCGTGAACTCCTCATAGACTTTGCAGTTCCCACTCCAATAGTTGTCACCGACAGTCCCAACCCAAACATATAAGCAACCTCGCCCACAAGACTGAAAGTTGGGCTGACCAGAAACATATTCTATTACACCCACCTTGTAATCATGAGTAAAGTCAACAGAGCCGCCTTGATCAACTACGCGCTCACACGTTTTATAGTTAGCAACATGAGCCTTCTTAGTTATCGTTTCAAACACATCGGTAGATTTACAATCGGCGAAATTCTGTTTGAAACCATCCATAAACTCAGGTGATCGAACTTTATCCGCTTGGTTGAGCATCGGGTCTTTTGATAAATCCACTGATAACCGATTACCACTGTCTATAAGCGTGCGGTATGCCTCGCCCT
>Ga0307412_10002594_pt1 | contig 10034 bp, 22 predicted proteins | sample DK1Cmetagenome_3_FD_203823 | JGI IMG/M metagenome (GOLD analysis project Ga0307412, IMG submission 203823) | Maize rhizosphere microbial communities from greenhouse at UC Davis, California, United States - DK15-C-1 | ecosystem: Host-associated > Plants > Roots > Rhizosphere > Soil | place: USA...
TCATGCTCGAATCCGGGGCGGGACCGATCTTCCTCACGCCTTCCAGCGGCTCTTACATCCAGCTGGGCGGGAAGCTCAGGTTCACCACGGCGCTGACACAGACAACAGTCGGTGCCGCCGGAGCAGCGGCTGCGCTGCCCGCAACACCGTCCAAGTATTACCAAGTCACCGACTCATCCGGTGCAACCTTCGTCATTCCCGCCTACGCAGTTTCCTAGGAGCCCCCATGAACCCCACCGTACTCCTCGCCCTCATAGCCGACCTCTACGAGCAGGCCGCAGCCGAACGGGCCCGCGCCGACCGCGCCGAAAACGAACTCGCCAACATCAAGGCCGAGGGCTAGAACCCTGCACTCGGGGTTCGCTTGCAAACAGTCTCAGGGCATTTAGCGATGAACGCCCGCGAGATAGCCAAGTAACCCTTCGCGTTCGGGTGCACCTTATCGCTGCTGAGTAGATCGAGCTTGCCCATCACCGGCTGCCCGATGTCGATGTAGTGACCGCGGACCCGCTCAACCGCAGCCTTCACGGCCGCTGCTTTCCCGGCAACAATCTGCTCATTCTCCGCGATAGGGTTCAACGCCAGGATAGTGGCCTTGGGGAACCGCTGACGGATCATGCTAAACGTCTGATCCACAGCGGTTCCCCAAGCGCCCACGTCAGCGATACTGTCATTCCTGCCGCCGGCCACGATCACGTACTCAGGGCCAATGTCCGCGGCGATCTTCCCCACGGACTCAGGGTAGGCGGGGCACGACGCAAGGTGGCAGCGGTCGATCCCAGAGGCCGTCTTGTACCCGGTGCCGCCGAAACCAAAGTTATGCTCAGCCCACCCATAATGACGGGCCACTGCCGAAGACCAGCGCTGCGGCTTAGGAGCCCCGAACCCGTACGTGTAGGAGTCACCAATAAACACGGCGTCAAGCGGCTCGATCTTCTCAGGCAGGCCCTTGTTCGCCTCGTAGAACTCAGCGACCTTCTCCGACGCCTGTGGCGGGTTCTGCGGGCCGCTCGCAAGCACGGCACCGCCAATAGCAGCGCCGGCAACGAGTACAGCGGCCGTCGTAATAGCAACGGCCTTCAGACGGCGGCGAGCAGCGCGACGAAGCTTCAAAAGAGTCCCCCAGGATGAGAAGTAATTTGGCACAATTCTACGGCCCGAAAGACCGGTTAAGTGCCCTAACTGAAATGACCCCCAGCCTTCACCGGCTGGGGGTCATTTCGTCGTTTATAACAAGCGTTTCGGGCTATCGGCTGAAGTGATGGCTATAGTTGGGCCAGTTGTGAGGCTTTCGCGGACTGCCCCGGACAAGCGAAAACCCCCGGAATATAGGCGATTTCCGGGGGTTTCATCCTGTAGCGGTGGGGAGGCTCGATCTCCCGACCTCACGATTATGAGTCGTGCGCTCCTGATAACATAAGGGCTATGCGCCCGCGGAAACTAGGCAAAAACCCCGGAATCACGCGGAGTCAGATTTAGCAGCGTATGCTGGCGGACGCTGACAATGGCTAACACTTAGGCTACAGTTGGTTTATGGCCGTGAAATCCACCGCCACAGGAGGGGAGCAAATGGGAATCGTCGAGTTCCTTGAAGCACGCATCGCTGAAGATGAAGCAATCGCTCGTACCGCTGCGGAATCCGACCCGGGCGACAAAAGCCACCTCGAACGCGGGAAGGCGGGCGCGGCGTGGACTGCCCGCAATGGAATGGTCGAGGGTGCCGAGGAAGACCTCTGGGACTGCGAAGGATCACGCACGCTGCAGACAACCCCTGAGATAGCAGCCCACATGGCCCGCCATGACCCCGCCCGCGTCCTGGCTGAGTGCGCGGCTAAGCGGGCGGTCATCGCGCTATACAAGCCGGAGGACCTTGAATCCTCAGACAGGGGGGCCTACTTCTACGCCGAAGGCACCGGAGACGCAGTCAAGGCACTAGCCGCTGTTTACAAGGACCACCCGGACTACCGGCAGGAGTGGGCACTTGGCTAGCGTGAAATGGACGCAAGAAGACGAGCGAAACTGGGCTGCCGACAAGGTGGTCCTGCGCAAGCTCAAGGACCGGGGCGAGGAGCCCTCGCAGTGGCTCGCTGACGAGTTCGCTGACCTCTCCGAACGGCGGAAGCAGGCGAAGCCGCGCCGCCCAAAAGGTGAGTCCGCCATCTACCAACGGGCAGACGGCATGTGGTGTACCTCAGTCGAACTGCCGAAGGGCCTGGACGGGAAACGGCGCCGCAAAGTCATCTGCCGCAAAGACAAAGGCGCCGTCGTTCAAGAAATGCGGAAAGCCAAGACCGAGCTCGACAAGCTCGGCAACCTCTCCACCAGCTCCGCCACCGTCGAAAAGTGGATGGCGCACTGGATGGACGACATCGCCCCGCAGAAGATCCGCCCCAAGACGCTCGCCGGCTACCGCACCGTCGTCAACGGCTATATCGTTCCCCTGCTCGGGAAGAAACGGCTCGACAAGCTCACCGCCGACGACGTGCGGAACCTTCACAGCCTCATGCAGTCCACCCCCAAAGACCCGGACCTCCGCGGCCGCGACGACCTCCCGCCCGATACCGTCATGCTCTCTAGCACCTACGCTCTACTGGCGCACAACGCACTCTCAGCCGCACTCAAAGTCGCCGTACGGGAAGGGACACTGACGACCAATGTATGCGAACGCGTAGACCGGCCCCGCGCCCGCAAAGCCGGACAGAAGGCGCTCGAACTGGACGAGGCAATCGCGCTGCTCCAACACCTCGCGAAACACCTGGACGGGGACGATGCGCAAGCGAAGATGAACGCCGCCATGTGGGCCACCGCCCTGCTCACCGGGGCGAGGCGCGGTGAAATCCTCGGGCTCGAAGCCGATAGGGTAACCGACGTACTGGACCTCTCATGGCAACTGCAGCGCATCACCGACATATCCAAAGCCCCGGCGGACTGGGAATACCGACACCTGCGCTCCACGCTCTACCTAACCCGCCCGAAATCATCCGCAGGCTGGCGAATCATCCCGCTAGTCGAGCCACTGAAGTCCATCCTGAAAGCACACGTAAGCGCTCAAAGGTCTGGACTGATCTTCACGCGCAACGAACAACCCTGGGATCCTGACGGGGCATCCGAAGAATGGAAAAACGCACTCAACGCCGCAGGCCTACCGCAGGACGTGCCGCTACACGGCGCCCGACACACCACCGTCGATCTGCTCTATGAAGCCGGAGTGCCCGAAGCCGTGACATCGGAAATAGTCGGACACTCATCACGCGCCACCACCCGCGGATACAGGTCAAAAGGCAACCGGCGACAACTCACCGACGCAATGGACAAAATGAGCAAACTGCTCGAATCATGACAAAGGCCCCCGCCGTTTGGCGGGGGCCTTTTTTGCGTTCAGAGCTCGGGTAGTTTGGGTAGCTCGATACCGAGGGCCTTGCTGATTGCTTCCACGTCATTCAAAGTAAGGGGCACCTCGTCCCTAAGTCTTTTTCCCAGGTATGTTCGAGAGATTCCCGTCGCCTCAGCGAGGGCAGCGGTGGTCACACGGTCCCTCGCCATGACGATACGAACGTGCGCAGAAAAGGCACGCGCAAAGGGGCTTGGTGATGGTTGTTTACCGGACGGCACTGGCATACCTTACAACCCCTTTAGGCGCGGCTGGGTGTCAAACGCGCATCCTGACCCTTATAGCCCCCAATGGCCCATAAGGGTCAGGACGCGCAGTAAATACTATGCAACCTGTATGCAACCTTTTAGGCAAGCGCTACGAGCGAGTAGCGTCTCAAATAGGCCATAATGGCCCATGGGGGATGTTTAGCAGAGGGCAAGCCCCCACTGTCGGCGCCTTGGGTTAGGGTCGAATTATTCGAACGTGTGTTCTAGGGGGCTTTGCAAGTGGTACAGGGAATTGAAGGCAAGTGGGCTGCGCTGACGGTGCGCGACCTGGGTAACATCGCCATGGCTAAGGGCGTGAGTGCCGCTAGTCTTCTGGCTGAAGTCTCGCCTCGGCGCGTTCAACGAGCGCATGAGGAGTAATCTTCAGGGCCTCCGCCACCTTGAATAGCGTCGGCATGGGCATGCTCTGATGCCCCTTCATGTAGCGGTTTAGTGCTGGCCGGCCGACGCCGATGGCTTCCGCCAGGTCCTTCTGGGTCATGTCGCGCTCGGCCAGCTCTATCGTGATCTGCTTTGACAGCGCAGCTTCCAGACGCTCCCCGTATGTGGTTTCCATGTAGACAACTTTAACTGCCTGCTGACACTACCTGCAATATTTCGGATACTCGGAGTATCCGCAAGATGTACTCAGTTTTTGCGCAGGGCGGTACTTGCAATTACTTGATCGGATACTTAGAGTACTTACATGAGTACTTCACAGGGCGCTGAGAACGCCGCCACCGACACCGAGATCGCAGAACGCATCACTAACGCTCTGATCGTCAAGCAGACCAACGTCCGGGCGCTGTCCGACGCAACGGGAATCGCTTACCCCACCCTCCGCCGCAGCCTTTCAGGCGGACGCAGCCTTACCTTCCTAGAGTTCACCAAGATCGCCGCAGCCATCAACGTCAAGCCGGCCGCACTCCTGCCGGACTCCCTCAAGGACGCGGCGTGAAGATCTGCAGCGTCGATGGATGCGACAGGAAGTTTGCCGCCAGGAGCTTCTGCCTCAAGCACTACACACAAAACGCCCTCCACGGCGACCCGCTGGGCTACACCTACCGCCCCACGCTTTCCGAGCGGCTGTGGGCCAAGGTCGACAAGTCCGGAGAGTGCTGGTTGTGGGACGGCGCCAAGAGCGGCGGCTACGGCCAGCTCAAAAATGCAGGGAAAAACGTCGGCGCGCACAGGGTGGCTTACGAAGAAGCGCATGGCCCGATCCCAGCAGGCATGGTCGTGGATCACCGCTGCCACGTCAAGCTATGCGTAAGGCCGGAACACCTGCGAGTAGTGACCCAAAAGCAGAATATGGAGAACCGGCAAGGCGCCATGCGAAACAACGCGAGCACCGGCGTTCAAGGGGTCCACTGGGATGCCCAGAAGGGCCGGTATAGGGCAATGGTTCGCCATGAGGGCAAGCGGTATTACGCTGGCCAGTTCTCTACCCTGGCTGAGGCTGAGGCGGCAGTGATCGCGAAGCGCAACGAACTCTTCACCCACAACGACCTAGATCGGAGCGCAGCGGCATGAGCAAGATCGCGTTCAGCATTGAGGAAGCTGCCGAGGCGACCGGCTACAGCACCGACACGATCCGCCGGGCCCTTCGCAACAGTGACATGACTGCCCGTTATGCCAACTCGAAGCCGGTAATCCTGGCAACCGAACTGCAGGAGTGGCTCGAGGCCCTCCCTACAGAAGCGCCTAAGCGCTAACCCCCGCCCACTCGGGCACCACCCCCTTCATCATTCCCGCTCCAAGGTTCGCCTCGGACGAAGAAACAGGGCGATTTGTTGCGCCCGGAAACAGGCACAGATGACCATCACCGGCTATCAGAAACGGATTATGGAAGCCGCCCCGCAGGTGGGTAAGAACAAGGCCGAGCGGCTTGCTATCAAGCTCGTGAAGCGCCAGGAACGGATGCAGCAGGAGTTCGACTTTTACGAGTCTCTCCGTATCTTCGGCGTCATCACGGACACCACGCCCCGCGACGCGATCCGCAACATCGAAGACGCCGAACGAGAGAAGACAGCGGCATGAGGGCTATGGCGCTTGATGACTGGGATGAGGCGTGGAAAGAGGACGCCATCGCAACGATCGTCAGCCTTTCCCTTGACCATGACAGCTTCGGAGCCGATGAGCTCCGCAAGGAGATGCGCCCGCCGAACCGTTCCGCACAGTATGGGGCGGCGTTCCGCTCAGCCCAGGCTCAGGGGCTGATCGAGCCGATCGACTCGCAGAAGTCGACAAGCAAGTCCCGCAACCACGGCCGCAATCTTCGGTGGCGTCGGAAGGTGGCGTCATGAGGGACGGCCTGCCGACGATTCGTGGGACGCGGGTTGGTTCCGGCCCGACTGTGTATCCGGTCAGGGATTACGTGTACCGGGGCGATCAGCCGTTCGTGCCGGTTGCGAAGTCCGGCCCGAAACCAACCGTGTACGACCCGGGCTTGTGCGGGTCCAAAGAAGGCTACAAGCAGCACATCAAGTTCAGCCAGGAAACGTGCCAGCCGTGCCGGGACGCTTACAACGAGTATCAGCGCGGGCTCAAAGCCGCGAGGAAGAAGGAATCATGATCGCTCTTGTTTTGGCCGGCGCTGTTTTGGCGGGCGTTTTTATCCGCTGGGCTGTGAAGTATGACCGGTGGGAGGCGGACCTCGCCAAGCTGGACGACGAAGAGCTCGAGGCGGCGTTGAGGGAGTACCCGGACCTGTTCGAGAGGCGACGGCGGTGAACATCTATTACTGCCCGGCGATGACGCACCCGGGCAGCTTTTACGTGGACCCGGAACCGCCGTCTTACTGCGACGCCGAGGTCGAAGAAGAAGGGCAATACTGCCCAGCGCACGAAGAACAAGATGACCACAATCCATGGGGGAATGATGAAAACGAAGAACGGTCCTGAGGCTTGGCTGTCGAAGTGCCTGCATGACGAGGTTGAGGGGTTGCTCGCGGCGATCCTGACCCTCACTGAGGGCACGCTCCTGAAGCCCGCCGCGTACGAGGATGTGCCGGCGTGAACGGCCTGGCTGCGGTGTTGCGTTTGGCTGAGGGGCTGGAGGTCACGCCCGGTTACGAGAAAACGCGCCGTGAACTGGTGCAAACACTGACCAACATGCTGAACGCGTTCGAGAAGGATGATGACGATTGAACCCGGCGGCGAGTTTCATGGCGTGGCTCCTGGGTAGGCAGGACACCCCACCCCCGCCCGAGCGTCTTACCCCGTCCGAGGCGATCATCATCAGCCGGTCAGGGCACACAGTGGAGTCATGGGACCGGCTCACACCACAGCAACGCGCCGACATCCGGTGGCGTGTAGGGATCAGAGCATGAAAGCCCTCATTTCGCTCCTAGTGGCGCTTCTCTTGACAGCGTGTGGCGGTTGGGAAGGTAAGGGGGTTATCACCGAGAAAACCCACTCAGCGCCCTACTCGTGGACGCAGATGATCTGCAGCGGCTTCAACGCGCAAGGTATCTGCACAGTTTGGGTTCCGATCATTCATCAAGTGCCCGAGGCGTGGGGTTTCAAGGTTCGGGACCGTGGCGGCGACATCCACGATGTTGAGGTGGACAAGCAAGCATGGGACGCCGCTAAACCCGGCGATAAGTACGACAACACACCCTAGGACGGCGTTGATGCCTAACTCTCTGCCTGGTTGCGGCGCCGACTTCTGGACCCGCCGCACCAACACCTACAGCGGGTGCCTGTGCCCAGCAACAAGGTATGATCCGCGCAAAACCAAACCCACCAACCCCGACTGTGAACTACACGGAACAAAGGACACCCGATGAGCGAGAACGACGTAAGGCACATGTACATGTGCCCGTGCGAGGCCTGCGTAACGGAGAGGCGCGAACTGTACCGGATCCGCCTAGCCGACCGGAAAAAGGTCCTCGCACGTCGCCGCTCCGAAACCGAAAAGGACACCCAATAATGTGCAGCTTGCAGGAACACACGGCTCGTTCAGCCCGCGAACACGAAGCCCAAACCCAGGAACCCATCTACACGGCCCTCGCCAAAGAGCGGGGCATCGACTACGAGCCGCCCGCGTCTGAACCCGCGGTCGAATGGATCCGCCAACGCCCACCGCACCCCGTCTACATACCCGAACACATGCGCGGCACCGTAACCACCAACGACTGATTGCCGAAAAACAACCCGAAACGTATGAGGCCCGCAAGGGTCTTTTTTATTGCCCACAGGAGGGCGCAATGACCGACGAAAAAAGTACTGGAATGGCCCAGCGAGTACAGGCCCCGATCTACACCTTCACCATCACGCGGAAGGACGGCACGTACGAGGACGTGAACGCGTGCTTTGTGGAGTTCACCCCGCACCATGTCATCTTCCGCGACAGTGACGGCCGCATCGACTACGGCCTACACGCGAGCGAACTCATCGACATCACACAGGGGGACCACTCATGAGCCTGCATGTATACGAAGACCTCGAGCAGGGGACGGACGAGTGGCTCGCTGCACGATGCGGCATTGTCACCGCGTCCGTTGTTGGGCAGTTGATAACCCCCAAGACGGTCAAGCCGGCCGCGAATGACTACTCCCGAGCCTTGGCTGTCACTCTGACCGCCGAGCGGATCACCGGGCATGTTGATCCGATCCATGAGAACCAGGACATGTTGAGGGGCACGCTTGACGAGCCGTTCGCCCGTGACCTCTATAGCGACCACTTCGCACCGGTCACTGAGCTCGGCTTCATGGTCAGAGATGACTGGGGCTTCCGGCTGGGTTACTCGCCGGATGGCTTGGTGGGCGAAGAAGGGCTCATCGAAATTAAATCGAGGCGCCAGAAGAAGCACCTCGCAACCATCCTCGCCGACGAGGTGCCGCTCGAGAACCTTGCGCAGTGCCAGGCCGGGCTATTGGTTTCCGGCCGTGAATGGCTGGACTACGTTTCCTTCTGCTCCGGTATGCCTCTCTATGTCAAGCGAGTAACGCCGGACCCTAAGTGGTTCGCAGCGATCACTGAGGCAGTCGAATCGTTCGAGGCCAACGCCGCTCAGATGATCGAACGCTACACAGAAGCCACCAAGAACCTACCGGCCACTGAACGGCTGGACCACTTCGGAGAGATGGAGATTGTGTTCTGACATGGGACTTAGAGGACCAGCAGCCAGACCGATAGCAGAACGTTTCCTTGAAAAGTTCGGGCAGCCAAACAGTAACGGCTGCATTGAGTGGCAAGCAGGTACTAACGGGGCGGGCTACGGAGTGCTGCGGCTCAGTCCCGCTGAGGGCAGCCGCAAGATGTACGCCCACCGATGGTCATATGAACACCACGTCGGCCCCATCCAAGAAGGCTCCTACCTGGATCACCTATGCCGAAGCACATTGTGCGTGAACCCCCGCCACTTAGAACCGGTAACGCATAAAGAAAACGTCCTCCGGGGCGTGAGCTCTCCTGCCAAGAACGCAGCGAAGACTCATTGCGCCAAAGGGCATCCGCTCAGCGGGGCAAACCTTTACGTCAGCCCGACGACTGGCAATCGTCGCTGCCGAGAATGTGCACGAGAACGCGACCGCAGGCGTAGTCCGCGGCAAAGAAAGAAGGACTAATCACCATGGATCTCGATATGACAGATAGCTTGGCGCCGAAGAGTGACCAGCTTGACGCGGTGGACCTACTTAGCGGCCCGCGCACATTCAGGATTGAGCAGGTCAGTAAGGGTAACCCGGAGCAGCCGTTCAACTTCCATCTTGAAGGGTTCCCGCGTGTTTGGCGTCCGGGTAAATCGATGCGAAGGGTGATTGTCGCGGCGTGGGGCGGTAAGACTTCCGCTTACGTCGGTCAGTCCGTCACCCTGTACTGCGATCCGGCTGTGCAGTTCGGCGGCGACACGGTCGGAGGCACAAGAATTTCGCACATGACGGGCATCGACAAGCCTCTCAAGGTGCCGTTGCTCATCAAGCGGGGTAAGTCGGCCATGTTCACGGTGCAGCCGTTGAAGGAGGCACCCAAGCCTGTCACGCCAGCTGAGCCGGCCCGTGAGTGGCGGGTGGAGGCGGACGCGCTCAAGGGTAAGACGGACGACTTGCGGGCCCTCTACATGGACGCACAAGCCGCCGGAGCAGACCCCGAAACCCTCGAACACATCCGGGCGCAGGCGGGCTCGTGAACGGCTCCGGAGAAGTCGTGTCCGTGTCCATCATCGCCGGGCCCATCGAACGCCGCCCCGGCACAAGCAGCTTCGGCAGTCTCGTCCGCATGGGCGACGGCAACATCTATTTCCAAATCACCCCGGCAGTCGCGAAACAGTGGCTTCCGGTCATCCAGCAGATAGCAGAGGAAAACGAATGACCATCACCATCTACACCAAGCCCAACTGCCAGCCCTGCCGAGCAACGAAACGTTGGCTCGACAAGCGTGGCGTCGAATACA
>Ga0307412_10002595_pt1 | contig 10034 bp, 9 predicted proteins | sample DK1Cmetagenome_3_FD_203823 | JGI IMG/M metagenome (GOLD analysis project Ga0307412, IMG submission 203823) | Maize rhizosphere microbial communities from greenhouse at UC Davis, California, United States - DK15-C-1 | ecosystem: Host-associated > Plants > Roots > Rhizosphere > Soil | place: USA...
GTTTTGAAGCGGCGCGTCCCGTCCTCCCCTTCGAGGGAGGATGGAACCAGCGCCTTTACATCCCGCCTTCGTCCAGGCTGAGCAGCGTCGCATTGCCGCCGGCGCTGGTGGTATCCACCGACACCGCCCGCTCTGCGCAGAAGCGATGCAGGTAATGCGGCCCCCCGGCCTTGGGGCCGGTGCCGGACAGGCCTTCGCCGCCAAACGGCTGCGAGCCCACCACCGCGCCGATCATCGAGCGGTTGATATAGAGATTGCCCACGCGCGCTTCGGACTCGACCAGTTCGGCCGAGCGGGCGATGCGGCTGTGCAGGCCCATCGTCAGGCCGAAGCCCTTGGCGTTCACCCGCGCGACCGTCTCGGCCAGCGTGCCCGCCTTCCAGGTGGCGACGTGGAGGATCGGGCCGAACCATTCGCGGGTTAGGTCTTCCGGACGGTCGATGCGGATCATCGTCGGCGGTACGAACAGGCCGGTGGCGGGCACCGGCACGGTCTTGATCCACTGGGCCTTGGCGCTGTCGCGATAGGCCATCAGCTTGTCGTACGCGGCCTGGTCGATCACCGGGCCGACATCGGTGCGCGGATCGGCCGGATCGCCCAGGATCAGCAGCTCCATCGCGCCGCGCAGCATCTCGATCACGCCGTCGGCGATCTCCTCCTGCAGCAGCAGCAGGCGCAGCGCCGAGCAGCGCTGGCCGGCCGACCGGAAGGCGGAGGTCAGCACATCGGCCACCACCTGTTCGGGCAAGGCGGTCGAATCGACGATCATCGCGTTGATGCCGCCGGTCTCGGCGATCAGCGGCACCAGCGGGCGATCCTCGCCTTCGAGCAACGCGGCGGCGATCTTCTTGGCGGTGGGCGTCGAGCCGGTGAACGCCACGCCGGCGATGCGGGGATCGGCAGTGAGCGCAGCGCCCACTTCCGGCCCGCCGGTCACCAGCACCAGCGCGTCTTCCGGAACGCCGGCCTGGTGGGCGAGGCGCACCGCCGCGCGGGCGATCTCGGGCGTCTGCGGCGCGGGCTTCGCGACGACGGCGTTGCCGGCGACCAGCGCCGCCGCGGTCTGGCCGAGGAAGATCGCCAGCGGGAAGTTCCACGGCGCGATCGTCGCCCAGACGCCGCGGCCTTCCATGCGCAGCTCGTTGCGCTCGCCCGTCGGCCCGGGGAGGGTGATCGGGGCGAGCCCGGTGCGGGCCTGGAGCGCGTAATAGCGGCAGAAATCGGCCGCCTCGCGGACTTCGCCGAGCGCGTCCGGGATGGTCTTGAAGGCTTCCTTCACGGCCAGCGCCATCAGCTCGATGCGGTTCTCCTCGAGCAGATCGGCGAGGCGCTCAAGGATCGCGGCGCGGGTGGCGAGGGGCGTGGCGGACCAGCCGGCGAAGGCGGCGGCGGCGCGGTCGATGGCCGCGCGGACATCGCCCTCGGCACTCGCGGGTGCGGCGGGGAGGGGCTTGGCGGCGATCGCCATCGCCGTCTCGGCCAGCACAGTGCGCTCGGCGAGGTCGATGCCGCCCGAGTTCTTCCACGCCCCGAACAGCGCCTCCGGCATCGGGATGCTCGGGTGGCGGGTGCCGCCCACGGCCGCGATCTTCTCCACCGGATCGGCGAGCAGTTCGGCTTCGCTCAGTTGCTCGTCGGCAAGCTGGTGGACGAAGCTGGAGTTCGCGCCATTCTCCAGCAGGCGACGAACCAGATAGGCCAGCAGGTCGCGGTGGCCGCCGACCGGCGCGTAGATGCGACAGTGATAGCCGTGCTCATTTACCAGCCGCTCGTACAGGCCCTCGCCCATGCCGTGCAGGCGCTGGAACTCGAAATCGCGGCTCTCGCCCGCCCAGTCGAGGATGGTCGCCACGGTAAGTGCATTGTGGCTGGCGAAGGCGGGCACGATGTTCTTCGCCGCGAGCATGTCGCGCGCGCAGGCGAGGTACGACACGTCGGTCGCCGCCTTGCGGGTGAACAGCGGGTAGTCGGACAGGCCCTCCACCTGGGTGCGCTTGATCTCGCTGTCCCAATAGGCGCCCTTGACCAGCCGGACGTGCATCGGCCGGCCGAGATCGTCGGCCCAGCCGATCACCGCGCGGGCGCGCTTGCCGTACGCCTGCACCGCCATGCCGAAGCCGTTCCAGCCCTTCAGCTCGGGCCGGCGCGCGACCGATCCGATTATGTCGAGGCTCATTTCCAGCCGCTCGCTCTCCTCGGCGTCGACGGTGAGCGGGATGCCCTGCGCCGCCGATTCCGAGGCGAGCTGCGCCAGCATATCGGTGAGTTCGGGCACGCAGCGGTCGTACTGCGCGACTTCGTAGCGCGGGTGGAGCGCGGAGAGCTTCACCGAGATCGAATGGCCCGCCTTGGGATCGCGGCCAACGGCGCGGATTGCCTCGAAATAGGCCTGGAAGTAACGCTCGGCATCCGCCTTGGTCCGCGCGGCCTCGCCCAGCATGTCGAAGCTGGCGGTGAAGCCCTTGTTCTCGGGCTTCTTCATCCGCTTGCTGGCTTCGTCGATGGTGCGGCCCATCACGAACACTTCGCCCATCCGCTTCATCGCCGCGCCCACCGCCTGGCGGACGAACGGCTCGCCGGCGCGCGAGATCAGGCGGCGGAGCGCGCCGGTCTTCTCGTCGCCGACCAGCGCGCGGCCGAGCATCAGGCCCCAGGTCGCCGAGTTGACCAGCACCGAGTTCGAGCGGCCCGAATGCGCCTTCCAATCGGCATCACCCAGCTTGTCTGCGATCAGCAGATCGGCGGTCTCGGGGTCCGGCACGCGCAGGAACGCCTCGGCGAGGCTGAGCAGCGCCACGCCTTCCGACGAGTTGAGCCGGTATTCCTGGAGGAACTGGTTCACCCAGCCGCGATTCTGCGCGGCGCGCAGATCCGCTAGCAGCGCCAGCGCGTGATCCATCACCCGTTCGCGCGACTCGGGGGTGAGTCGCGCACCCTCCAGCAGCGATTTTAGAACATCGGGTTCGGCCGCACGGTGCAGTTTGGCCATCGTTTCGCGGTGATGTGACGGTACGGCAGTCGGCATTTTCAAGTTTCCGGTCGGCTAAGGCTTGCGGGGGACCCGGTGCCTTCACTAGATGATGGGGCGCCTATGAAAGATAATTACGCGAGAGGATAGTCTCCGGTGGCAGCCACCGTCACGCCTGCACAGATGGCCGGGATGATCGGCACCGAGCGCGTCTCGGACTGGGTGGAGGTAACCCAGGCGATGATCGACCAGTTCGCGCAAGCGACGGGCGATCACCAGTTCATCCATGTCGATCCGGTGCGCGCGGCGGAGACGCCGTTCGGCGGCACGATCGCGCATGGCTTCCTCTCGCTCTCGCTGATGCCCATGCTCGCGGCGCAAACCGACGCGCCAGCGATCGAGGGCGCGCGGATGGGCGTGAACTATGGGGGGAACAAGGTGCGGTTCCTCACCCCGGTACGCGCTGGCAAGCGGGTGCGGGGGCGGTTCACGCTCAAGAAGTTCGTCGAGCGCCAGCCCGGCACCTGGGAACAGGTGCAGGAATATCAGCTCGAGATCGAAGGCGAGGAAAAGCCGGCGGTGGTCGCCGAGTGGATCGCGCTCGTCTATGTTTGAAACCAAGGACGCTCCTGCCCCGCCGGGCCGGGGCTGAGAAGTCAGAAGAGAGGAACTCCTATGCGCTCCGCAGTGATCGTTTCCACCGCCCGCACGGGCATCGGCCGGGCCTATCGCGGGGCGTTCAACGCCACGCCGGCACCGACGCTGGGCGCGCACGCGATCCGCGCCGCGGTCGAGCGTGCGGGCATCGAGCCGGGCCAGGTCGACGACGTCGTGTTTGGTGCCGCGCTCCAGCAGGGCAGCCAGGCGCCCAACATCGCCCGCCTCGCGCTGCTCCGCGCGGGCCTGCCGGTGGAAGTGCCGGGCATGTCGATCGACCGCCAGTGCGCCTCGGGCCTGATGGCGATCGCCACCGCCGCCAAGCAGATCGTCGTCGACAACATGGACATCACGCTGGGTGGCGGCGTCGAATCGATCAGCCTCGTCCAGACCCCGCAGATGCGCGTCGAGGTCGATCGCGAGCTGATCGGTCTTCACAACGATACCTATATGCCGATGCTCCAGACCGCCGAAGTGGTCGCCGCGCGCTACGGCATCGGGCGCGAGGCATGCGATGCCTATGCGCTCCAGTCGCAGCAGCGCACCGCCGCCGCCCAGGCTGCGGGCAGGTTCGACGGCGAGATCGTGCCGGTCACCGCGACGATGAACGTGGTCAACAAGGAGACCAAGGAAGTCTCCCAGAAGGAGATCACGCTCGCCAAGGACGAGGGCAATCGGCCCGAGACGACCCTGGAAGGCCTGCAGGCGCTGCAGACCGTGCTGCCGAACGGCACCGTCACCGCCGGCAATGCCAGCCAGCTGTCGGACGGCTCTTCTGCGGCGGTGCTGATGGAGGAGAAGCTCGCCGAGCAGCGGGGCCTTACCCCGCTTGGCCGCTATATCGGCATGGCGGTGGCGGGCACCAAGCCCGACGAGATGGGCATCGGCCCGGTGTTCGCCATCCCGAAGCTGCTCGAGCGCTTCAACCTGAAGATGGACGATATCGGCCTGTGGGAGCTCAACGAGGCGTTCGCGGTGCAGGTGCTCTATTGCCGTGACAAGCTGGGCATCCCCAACGAACTGCTCAACGTCGACGGCGGCGCAATCTCGATCGGGCACCCGTACGGCATGTCGGGCGCGCGGATGACCGGCCATGCGCTGATCGAAGGCAAGCGGCGCGGCGCGAAATATGTCGTCGTCACGATGTGCATCGGCGGCGGCATGGGCGCGGCGGGTCTTTTCGAGACGCTCTAAGCGCCAGTTTGAAAATGCGATCTCTTCCGCATTTTCAAACATTGCCTAAGGGGTTGACCGGAGGGTGCGGTGCGCTGCACCCTCCGCACATGACAGAAGCCAGCTATCGCGACGGTGTATCGCTGCGGACCGGTCTCCGCGCCATCGGACAGAGTTTCGTCTTCCATGGCCGATCGACGCGCAGCGAACTCACCAGCGCGCTGATCCTGATCGCGATCGGCGAGGCGTTGCTGTTCCTGGCCTTCCATTTCTTTCATCCGCCGACGCCGCTGAACGTCACCGTCTTCTGGCGCCGCGTGGCGGTGGAGGAGGCGCTAGCGCTGGCGCTGTTCCTGCCGCTTATCGGACTGATCGTGCGGCGGCTCCACGATGTCGGCCTGCCGGCGATTCCCGGGCTGTTGCTTGCCGCGATCGGCGTGGCGGGCGAACTGGATCGCACCCAGGTTGCGATCGGCCTGCATCCCGGCGTGCCGCTGCTGCCGACGGCGGGGCAGGTGGCGCTCGCGATCCTGGCGATCGGGCTGTACTGGTCGCCGGCGATCGGCGCCAACCGCTTCGGCACCGATCCACGAACCGCCTGAAATTCCTGCGCAAACGACGTTTTGCGCCGTTTAATGATTGCTCCATAAACCATTGTTAGCGATACCGTCGCTCCGAGCCTGGTAAAAATGGGCCGGCACTGGGGGAGAGAACGCAATGGAAGACGGCGTGGCGCTGGTGGCCGATATCGGCCGCCAATCGGTTCGGTTCGGCCTGACCGGTGGTGCGGAAGGCACCGAACCGCGCGCGATCAAGCGCTTTTCCAACAGTGACCACCAGACTTTCACCAGCGCGCTGGTTTCCTATCTGTCCGACATGGGCCTGCGCGATGCCCGGCTGCCGAGCGTTCTGGCGGTGGCGGGGGCAGTGCGCGGCGACCTGATCAACCTCACCGGCAGCCGGTGGTATATCTCGCTGACAGGCGTGGAAGCGGTGCTGCGCGAAAAGCCGGTGGCGCTCAATGAATGCGCCGCCAATGCGCTGGCGCTTACGCAGCTTCCACCGACAGCGTTTACTGCTTTGCCGGGTGCTGCGCTGCGGGGGATCGCACCGGGTGGCAACTATGCGGTGATCGGCGTCGGCACCGGGCTGGGCGTTGCCGCGCTGATCGGCGCCGATGGCCGGCATGTGCCGGTGCAGAGCGAGGCGGGCCATATCGGTTTCGCCCCGCAAAATGGCGATGAGGAGCGGTTCGCCACCTTCTGCAAGAGCCGCGGCGCGCTGGTGGAGGTGGAAACGCTGCTGAGCGCGAAAGGGCTCCTGCTCGCGTACGAGGCGCTGTCCGGCGGCAAGCGGCTGCCGTCGCCCGAGGACGTGACGCGCAACATCGGCCGCGACCCCATAGCGGCGACGGTGGTGCGGATGTTCGTCGAGCATCTCGGCGCCTTTGTCGGCGATCTGGCGCTGACCTTCGATGCCTGGGACGGCGTGTACCTCACCGGCGCGATCGCCCGCGCGCTGGAGCCGCAGCTGAAGGAGCCGGGGTTTCGCCGCCGCATGGAGGCGCGCACCGCGTTCCGCCGTCAGCTCGCCGAAACGCCGGTGGCGCTGGTCAACCGCAGCGACCTGGAACTGATCGGCGCGGCGGCGGCGATCCGGAACGCCTGAGCGGATCCGCACGTTACCCGGCCATATCCAACCCCGGGAGACGATCATGGCCGACACGGTCGAATTGAAGAAGCATTTCTGGTCCAAGCTGGCCGACAGCCCGTTCATGATGGTCGGCCTGCAGGACGGCCAGCACAGCGAACCGCTGACCGCGCAGCTCGACGAGGATCAGGTCGACACGATCTTCTTCTTCATCGGCAAGGACAATCGCATGGCCAAGGGCGGCGCGGCGATGCTGCAGTTCGTGTCCAAGGGCCACGACTTCTTCGCCTGCCTGGCGGGCACCGCGCGGATCGACAACGACTTCGCGATGATCGACAAGCTGTGGAACAACCAGGTCGAGGCATGGTTTCCGGGCGGCAAGCAGGACCCCAACCTCGCGCTGCTCCGCGTCGACATCGACGATGCCGAGCTGTGGGAAACCGACATGTCGATCACCGGCAAGGTGAAGATGCTGTTCGGCGGCAAGATCCGTTCCGACGAGACCGGCAGCCACGCCAAGGTCGAGACCACTGCCGAGCGCTGATGCGCGATTGACCGCCCGAGCGCGCAAGCGCGATTGACCGGGGGACGCGGCTGGGCGATTCAGGGACATGGGTCCTTCGCTCGCACACCGCGTCCGCACCGAGGCGCATGCCGTATGGCTCGCCATCCGCGATCCGCGCACACCTTGGGTGGCGCGGATCGTCGGCGTTCTGGTGGCGGCCTATGCGCTGTCGCCGATCGACCTGATCCCGGATTTCATTCCCGTCCTCGGCCTGGTGGACGACGCGATCCTGATCCCGCTGGGCGTGTGGCTGTTCGAACGGCTGATCCCGGCGGATCAGTTCGCCGAGCATCGCGCGCGGGCCGAAGCAGCGAGCGACCGCCCGGTGAGCTGGGGCGGGATTGCGATCGTGCTGGGCCTTTGGGCGCTGCTGGCGTGGTTCGTCTGGAGCTGGCTCGTCACCACGTACGATTAGGGTCTACCCCATCCGCCGCAACCGTCGTCATTCCGGCGAAAGCCGGAATCCATTGGGGTCGCCGATGCGGCTCCATCTTCGAGCGAGAGGCGACTGGAACCCGGCTGTCGCCGGATGACGGCTGTGGGTGCAGGGGGCGCCCTCAGCGCTCGCCGTCTTCCTTGTCCACCCGCATCACCGGCTGCACGTCCGGATAGGGCATGATGATCCTGCCATCGGGGGCGGCGGTGAAGGTCGTCTGGGTGGGGTAGGGGATCGAAATGCCTTCCTCGGCCAGCTTGCGGACGATGCCGATCAGGATGCGGTCGCGCGTGGGATGGCCCACGTCCCAGCTGCCGGTATGCACTTCGGCAATCAGCTCATAGTCGATCGAGCTCCCGCCAAAGCCCGAAAAGCCGTTGCGCACCGCCGTCGCGCCGTTCGCCTCGACGATTTCCTTGAAGATCTCCGGCAGGCGCTCGAGCTTCTCGGGCGGCGTCTCATAGGCGACGCCGATCTTGAACGGCAGGCGGATGCGGGTGCGATCGCTGAGGTTCTGCAGCTCCTTGTCGAGCAGCTGGCGGTTCGAAATGACGTGCAGTTCGCCGTCGAACGAGCGGACGCGGGTGGATTTGAGGCCGATGCCTTCCACGGTGCCGCTGGTCTGATCGAACTTGATATTGTCGCCGACGCGGAAGGGCCGGTCGAACAGGATCGACAGCGCGGCGATCAGATCACCGAAAATGCCCTGCGCCGCCAGACCGATGGCGATGCCGCCGACGCCAAGACCGGCGATCAGGCCGGTGACGTTCACGCCGACATTGCTGAGCACCATCACCAGCGCGATCGCGAACAAGGCGATCGAGATCAGCAGCCGGATGATGCCGACCGCACTTGCCAGGCTCTCGCTTGCATTTTCGCCGCGGGTGCGGTGCTCGATCAGCCCGAAGATGACCTCGCGGATCCAGATCGCCGCCTGGAACGCCGCGGCGACCGTGAACAGCAAGGTGATCGTCTTGTCGAGCAGCGGCGGCGTCTCGGCAACGTTCACCACCAGCCGGATCGCCGTCATCAGGATGAAGAAATTGCCGGTGCGCGCGATGGTGCGGCCAAAGATCGTATACCAGTTGGTGCCGATGCCGTCGCTGTCGCGGCACAGCCGCATGCCCCAGGAGCGCAGCGTGTGGAGCAGCAGCACGATGCCCACCGCGATGCCGGTGGCGACCAGGATGCTGAACCAATGTTCGGAGAGCCATTCGGGCGTATCGCCGAAGAAACTCGCCAGCTGGCGTTCGAGATGGGCGGGCGAGGATTTGGTGGTGTTCAGCATCGTTTGGATCAAGCTGCCTTGGCTGGCTGTTCGGCCGGATCGGCCTCGAGAAAGGCGATCAGACCGCGTTCGTACCGATCGAGGTACTGCGCAGTGCGGGGCAGGCGCAAGCCGGCGCGGAACAGCGTTTGCGCTTGCCGATCGCGCGCCAGATCGATCAGGCGGGGGTGGACATAGGATTTGCGCGCGATCGCAGGGGTGTTGCCCAGCGCTTCGGTGACGGGTTCAAGCAGCGTCTTGAGGCCGATCGGTTCGCTGGCCTGTGCCAGCGTGCGATAGGCGATCACGCTCGCCCCCCAGGTGCGGAAGTGCTTGGCGCTGAAATTCTCGCCCATCGCCGCGCGGATATAGGCGTTGACGTCGCTGGAGGTGACCGGATGCGCCTCGCCGGCATCGTCCACCCAGCGAAACAGGTTCTGCCCGGGCAGGTCCTGGCAGCGCTTTACGAAGCGGCTGAGCGAGCGATCGGTCACCGTCATCACCCGCAGCTTGCCCGATTTGGCGCGGAACTGGAGCTTCAGCGTGCCGCCCGCCACCTTGACGTGGCGCTTGCGCAGGGTGGTGGCGCCGAAGCTCTTATTCTCCTGCGCATAGGCCTCGTTGCCGACGCGGATCGAGCCGAGGTCGAGCAGGCGGACGACGGCGGCGACCGCCTTGTCCTTGCACAGCCCGCGCAGGCGCAGATCGGCCTCCACGCGGCGACGCAGCCGCGGCAGGCGCTCGCCGAAACAGCCGCAGCGATCATACTTCGCCGCCTCCTGCGCCTCGCGGAAGCCGGTGTGGTAGCGATATTGCTTGCGGCCCTTCACGTCATAGCCGGTCGCCTGGATATGGCCGCTGGGATCGGGGCAGAACCAGGCGTTCGCATAGGCGGGCGGCAGGCCGATTGCGTTGAGCCGGTCGATGGCGTCGCGATCGGTGATGCGGTTGCCGGCCGGATCGAAATAGCCCCAGCCGTGGCGCATCTTGCGCCGGGTGATTCCGGGTTCCTGATCTTCGACATAGACGATGTCGGCGCTGTCCATCGCACTTCCTTGGCAAGAGCCGAGGGAAATGCGCCGCAGCAACAATTCGTTCCGGAACCCCGGCAAGGGCGCCGGGGTTGGCCACGCATCTTCAGAACAATGGGAAAGGATGCCCCCATGGCCAATCTGCAAAATGCGCGCGTGCTGATGCTCGCGACCGATGGCTTCGAGGAATCGGAGCTGTTCGAACCGCGCCAGGCGCTGCTCGATGCCGGCGCCGAGGTGACGCTCGCCTCGATCAAGACCGATCCGATCACCGGCGAATCCGGCGG
>Ga0307412_10002596_pt1 | contig 10033 bp, 4 predicted proteins | sample DK1Cmetagenome_3_FD_203823 | JGI IMG/M metagenome (GOLD analysis project Ga0307412, IMG submission 203823) | Maize rhizosphere microbial communities from greenhouse at UC Davis, California, United States - DK15-C-1 | ecosystem: Host-associated > Plants > Roots > Rhizosphere > Soil | place: USA...
CGCCATGTCGCGGTCGCCGAGATAGCCGGCGGGCAGCGCGGCATCGCGCAGGTGCAATTCGCGGATACGCGTCGGCAATCCGTGCATCGCCTCGCCGAGCGGCAGGCCCGTGAAGGCGTCGCCGTCATAATGGGTTTCGCGGAGGCGCTCGACGCCATTGGCGCCGCTTACCTCTTCGCGCACGACGAGTTTGACGAGCCACGCGGGCGACGGCGCGATGAAGGTCGAGCGTTCGTCGCTGGTGATTTCGGATTCGGGCTGGCCGTCGAAGACGAAGCTGCGGCGCTTGCGGCCGACATTGCCCGCGGCGTCATGCTCCGAATATAGCGTGCGCTCGATCCGGTCGGGGTCGGCATCGCCAAGCTCGCGCTGCTCGACGCTGAGCAGGCGCGGCACGAAGACGAAGCCGTCGGGCCCATCGTGCAGGAGCGCGGCCTCCCAGTCCTGCGTCGATCGCAATCGCAGCTGCTCGCCATCGTCCATCGCCTCGTAAATCTCGAGCGCGGTCAGCGATCCGCCGAGCGCGCGCTGGCGCTGGCGTTCGCGCGGTTCGGGCATCTCGGGATCGCCCTGGAAATAATGATAATGCTGGCGCAACGTCGGTGCGGATTCGTCGCCGACCAGCGTCTGCTCGACATCGGCGAAGCCGCGAAACTCGCGCTCGATCCCGTCATAGACGCCGTCGCGGTAGCGGATTTCGGTGCGCCGTACGCTGCCGAGAATATTGTCCCGCTCGTCGATCGCGGCAACAACCGGCACCGCGAACGGCAGGCTTCCCGCCCAGACACGCCCCGCCGCGAGGTCGGCGATCCGCATCGCGGTGGTGCTCGCATATTCGATCGCCGTGACGCCGCCCATGCCATTGTCGATCGAAGTGAGCAGATGGGGTTTGGTCCCGCGGTCGAAGCGCAGCGCCGCCGCTCCCGCGGCGTCGGCGGCCGCCGAAGGCTCGGCCCAGACGAGGCTGGTCATCCCGTCGCCGAACAGATCGATCGCGATCGGCGACATGCCGCGCCGCGCGATCGCGACGGGAAGCTCGGTCGCGGCGCCGAAACCGGTGCCGCTGCGATTGAGCCAGATCGTCGTGCCGTCGTCGCCGCAATAGACGAGGTCGGCGCAGCCGTCGCCGTCGATATCGAGCAGCAGCAGCCGGTCTTCGCGGTAGTTCGCCGGAAAAACCGGCGGCGTATCGAGCAGCACCCGCGCGCCGAAACGCCCGTCGCCAAGGTTCGGCCAATAGCTCGCGTCGCCGCTGCGGATCAGCACGATGTCCTGCAACCCGTCGCCGGTCATGTCGGCAAGCCGCACCCCCCGATCGCCGAAACTGACGTCGGGGAATGCGTCGAGGTCGTGCTGGCGGTCGATCACGCTCGTCCCGGTCCAGCCGGCGCCGGGCGTGTGATGGTGGACGACGATATGGTCGCGCGCGGTCTCGATCAGGTCGGTCACCCCGTCGCCGTCGATGTCGGTGAGCCGGCTTTGCGGGCTGGCGAGCCCGATGTCGGGCGCGAGCGCGAACGGCAGCAGCCGTTCGCTGAACCCGCCGTGCCCGTCATTCTCGACCGCGAACTGGAACGGCTGGTCGGCGACGAACAGGTCGGCGCGGCCGTTGCCGTTGAGATCGGCGAAGGCGACATTCTGATCGGCAAGACGCAGCGCCGCGGGCACCGCACCGAGCAGCGCCGGCCCTTCGAAATGGCCGTTGCCGACATTGCGCCACAGGCGTAGCGCGCTGCCGCTGTCGTGGAGCAGGTCGGGCAGGCCGTCGCCGGTCATATCGACGAACTGCGTCCCGACATCGTCGATACTGGGCGGCGTCATGGTGCCGGTGAGCGGCCGCCATTCCCATGCCGTCAGATCCTGCCGCGAATAAGCGAAGGTCAGCGGCGGCAGCGCCGCCTCCTTCGCGTCGCGCGTCGCCGCCAGCGACACGCGCGCGAGAAGCGAACAGCCATTCGCGGCGCTTTCATAATCGAGCGTATAGGTCCTGAGCAGCGTCGGCGCCGCGCGGCTGCTGTGCAGCGCGATCGATCTCGCGCGCCGGTCGAGCGTGCGCAGGAACCCGGCGCGGCCGTTGCGGACGACGTCGGGCCGCGCCTCATATTCGATAGCCAGACTGAACACGCTCCAGCGCACCGCCGTGACCAGCAACCGCCCCCCGCGCCGCTCATAGTCGAAATGCATCTCGTTGCCCGCGGGATCGACCTCGCGCTCGATCAGCCACGCGAAGGTGCGCCCGCCATCCGCTTCGCGCGTTTCGGCGCTCGTGCCGAGGAACAGCGTCGATCCGGTGCCGGTCTTGATGCGCCAGCCGTCGCCGTCGCGCTCGATCAGCCAGTTCAGCGTATCGACGCGCGGGCGAAAGCGCCCGCCCCCGACGTCGATCAGCACCTCGGCGCCGCCAAGCACGAAGCTGTCGGCGTCGGTGTAGGTCGGCATGCCGCGATCGGTGCGGCGTTCGATGCGTGGCAGTTCGAGCCGCCAGCCGAGCCCGAACGGCCCGTTGCCGCTGCCCGTCCCATAATCGAGCTTGAGATCGGGGCGCATCTGCCCCGCGCCGAGCGGCATAGGCAGCGGGACCGAGAAGGTCCCGCTGCCGCGCATCAGATCGGGCTGGAAGCGGTCGCCGAGCGGCGAGACGCCGCCCTGCGGCAGGCCGGTGACGCCGGCGGCTGCGCCTGAATCCGCGCGCATCTCAAAGTTCCTCCGCCACGAACTCGAACCCATATTCGAGGCCCATCTGGATGTTGTGGATGCGGTCGAACTTGACCGTATCGCCATCCGCCAGCGGTACGCCGCCAACGACCTCGACCGTCCAGTCGCCAACCGGCGATCCGTTTTCGAGGCCGGCAAGCGCCGCCGCGGCGCTCGACACCGACCCGTCGGCGCCGGTCGTCGCGCTGCCCGATGCACCGTTTGGGCCCGTGATCTTGAGTTCGATCCCCTGCGCCGCAACCCCCGCCTTGGTGACGACGCGGAAATTGACCGAAGCGACGCTGAAATCCTGCTGGTTGAACGGCAGCCGGTCGCGGCGGAAGGCGAAGGTCGTCGTGCCGTCCTTGTAGAGTGCGTACCAGCTTTCAGGGAAATCGAAGCGCAGGTCGAAATTGCGTAGCTCGGTGAGCTCACCCGGTCGCACGGGGCTCGACAGCACGGTCTTGCGCAGCAGCGGGTCGAACTGCGCGGTGTAGTAGACGACGAGGTTGATGTCGAAGATGCGCGCATAATCGAAATCATTGCTGCGCCGCGGCAGGTGCAGCTTCCACGTCGTCGCCAGCCCCATCCCCTGGAACAGGCCGCGCAGGCCGACTTCGGGGGTATAGATGAACAGGTCGCCGCGCACGGTGAAGTCGGAGAGCGCCATCGTATCGACCTGATGGACGCGCTTGTTCGTCCCGCGGGCGCGGGTGCGATAGCTCGTCACCCCGCCGCAACGGACCATGCCGTTGATCCCCTCGGGCGGCAGCAGCCCCGCGAATTCGACCTCGACCGCCTCGATCCGCTGGTTGTGGAATCCGGGGTGGAGCCGGTCGAACTCGTACAGGTCGGTTTCGAGTTCGAGCACGCCGGTGCGGCGGAATTCCTCGAACTGCGCCGGGAAGTTGCGCGCGATCGAGATTATGTCCTTGATCCGGCTGTTCTTGCGCGTCCGTCCGGTGATCGCCTGGAAGGTGAAGGCGTCGATGTCGCGCACCAGGCTGTCGCCGCCGAGCAAGGTCGTCGATCCGCCCGTCGTCGCATTGACCATCGCATGACCATAGCCGTTCTTGATCAGCGCGATGTTGATATCATTCTCGAAATTGAACGCGCGCTGCATCAGCTTGGCAAGGCGGATCGCGTCGTGGAGATAGGCGGTCGAAATCCCGCGCATCACCCACGCCATCTTCGCCCACACCTCAGGGGTGAACATCTCGCTGTCGAACGCCTCGATCGACTCTTCGGCCATCGCCGCGCGTTCGGCGCTGGCTTCGGCAGCGATCTCGGCGACGCGCAGCCGCGCCTCGGCGGCATTCAGCATTTCCTGTGCGATGTCGACCGCGCCGGCGAGGTCGGCGATATTGTCGTCCATCTTGGCGAGTTCATATTCGCGCGTGCGCCGCCCCGACCGATAGGTGACCGCCGCCGCGAGCAGCGGCCCCGCGCCCTTGATCGTCTCGCCATTGTCGAGCCGGTCGGCGAGCGCGACGACGGTGTTGAACATCGCCGATTCGCCGCCGCCGAGCGCCTGCGCCGCCGCGGCCGCCCAGATTTGCTGCCAGCTCGCCTCGGCATAATCGTCGCGCTGGCGCTTGGCGTTTTCCTTCCGCTCCTTGGCAAGGTCGAGCGCGGCCTGCGAGGCATCGACATCTTCCTTTGCCGCGTTCACCGCTTCCTGCTTCGCCGCGGTTTCGGCCTTCGCCATCGCGACCATCGTTTCAAGCTCGCGACGCGTCGCGGTTTCGGCTTCCTGCTGGGTGGTGAAGTTGACGAACTCGCGCTCGGCCTGGATCGCGCTCTGCGCAAAGCCGCGCGCGACGCCCTGCAGATATTCGAAGGTGTGGATCGGCGAGAGCAAGGTGCCGAAGAAATCGAGCCCGTCGAGGATCGACTGCATCCGGCTCGCCGCGGTCAGCACATAATAGCCGATTTCGGAATTGGTGCCCGGCGTCCCCGTGCCGAGCGCGGCAAGGCGCGCCTTGGCGATCGCCGCCGGGCCCGACAGTTTTTCGAGCTTGTAGAGGAAGGACGCCGCCGGGGCGTCGAAATCCTCGGTGACGAACTTCTCGTACTGCGCCTTCGCCGCCTCGATCTTCTCGTCGCGATAGAGCGAGTCGCCCCATTGCATCACATTGGCGGCAAGCTTCAGCCACACCGCGGGTGCCTCGTGCGCCGTGTTCAGATATTTATACGCCGCCGCCTGCTTGTACGAATCCTCGGCCTGCGCGTAGCGGCCGAGCGCGTGCAGCGCGTCGCCGATCTTCATCGTCAGGACGAAGCTGTAGAGATGGTTGACGTAAACGCTCGCCGACGCGCCGTCGGCGATGTTGACGATCAGGTCGGCGATGTTCACCGCGCTGACGCGAACGTCATAGAGCTTGCTCATCACCATGTCGGCGGTCGGCCCCTTGCCGGGCGCAACTTCGAAGGCGACGGGCCCGGCGGCGCTGCCGATGCCGACTTTCCAGTTCTGTGCAATGGTTTCGGTGCGGGCAATCATCGTCCAGCCGCCCGCGCCGCTGCCCGAGCGGACGGCAAGCACATCGCGCCGCTTTTCGGCGATCGCCTGCGGAAGCTCGCGCGAACGAGGGGCAAGCGCGCCGCGGTCGCCGATCCGGACGCTGCCGTCACCCACCAGCGCCGCGGCTTCGGTGAACAGTTCGTCGGCGCGCCGGGCGTTGCTGTCCGAAAGCCCCACCGCCGCAACGTGGAGCGCCTGCGCCTGCCCCTGCTTGTCGCGGGCGCGCGCGAACAGCGCCGCCGCCTCTTCGGCGACCTCGCTGCCTTTGGCCGCGTCCCCCGCCTGGACGTGCGCGGTGGCGAGGTTGAGCGCGAGCGCCGCCTGCACCCCCGCGCTTGTCCGGCCCGGCGAACGGCGCGCGGTCTCGAGAAGCTCGATCGCGCCCGCGGCCCGGCCCTCGGCGAGCAGCCCCGCCGACCGTTCGAGCGTGTCGGTGACGTCGCCCGATCCGGCCGCCTGATAGCCCGACAGATTGTAGAATTTGAGGTCGTCGGTCAGCGCCGGCGCCGACACCGAGTTGAGGAATGTCGCGGGCTTGGTCAACGGCTGCGCGGCGTCGAGCAGCTGGACGCCGACCTGCATCATTCCGGCTTCGAGTGCTTCGGACACCGGCAGCAGCGACGCGGTCGCCGCGGCATAGGCGTTGAAATTGAAGCCCGGGTGCACCTGCGCATAAAGCAATCCGCGCGCCGCCTTATAATGCGTCAGCGCCGCCTCATAGCGTCCCGACTTATATGCCGCGTCGCCGTCGCGGATGCGAAGCTTCGCCTTGGCGAGAACGGCGTTGGCCTTGTCCTGCGCGGTCGGGCCGGTCGCGACGCCGATGATCGCGACCAGGTCGGGACGAAGCTCCATGATCGGAGTGACGGTGAGGAAGCTGCTGGCTTGGATGGCTTTCATTGGGACTCTCCCTTGCATTGCTGACCGCGCGCGAAATCACGCACGGGATTGGACGCCTGTGATGCGATGGACCCAACGAACGGAGGCTCTGCTGACGCCGCAATACCCTACCGGCGCGCTCCGCAAGCGCGCGCCGGTGGCAGGGAATGGCTCATTCCCTATACGTCAGTCGGAAGATGCCCTCCGCTTGTCTGCGCAGGCTAATGCGCGCCGCCGCGCCGGGCTTATTGGACGAAAGCGCCACGGGCGCCCGGCCGGTCGAAAACAGCGACGAAAAAAACTCTGTACCGGTGCGGTACAGGCGATGCCGCGCCACCGGCCGAGCCGGTTCGTGCCGCTTCCGGGCTCGATCCGATAATATCTTGCGGCCGACCATATTGGTCGGTAACCAACTCTTTCAGTTTAGGGCGGAGGCGAGCTTGATGCATCGGGACAGCAGTGGACATAGGGGCAGATCGGACAGACGCGCGCCCGGTATCGGACCGTCGCCGGTGCTTGCGGCGCTGCTCGCCATCGGTTTGATCGCCGCGCCGGCGCGCGCCGAATCCGATGTCGTCCCCGCGGTCGAGGCCGACTATGACGCCCATCTCGAAAAGCTGTTCATCGACTTCCACCAGAATCCCGAACTCTCCTTTCAGGAAACGCGCACCGCGGCGATCATGGCGAAGGAGCTGCGCGCGGTCGGCGGGATCGAGGTGACCGAGGAGGTCGGCGGAACCGGCGTCGTCGGGGTGATGCGCAACGGCGACGGGCCGGTGCTGCTGATGCGCGCCGACATGGACGGGCTGCCGCTCAAGGAAAACAGCGGCCTGCCCTATGCCTCGACCACGACCCAGGTCGACCGCGACGGGGTGACCAAACCGGTGATGCAGGCGTGCGGCCATGACGTGCACATCACTTCGATGATCGGCGCGGCGCGCCAGCTCGCCAAGCGCAAGGACCAGTGGCAGGGCACGATCGTCTTTGTCGTCCAGCCCGCCGAGGAACGCATCGCGGGCGCGCGGATGATGCTCGAGGACGGGCTCTACACCCGCTTTCCCAAACCCGATTACGCCGTCGGCTTTCACGTCACGACCAATTTTCCGTCGGGCAAGATCGGGCTCGAACCCGGCGTCGCGCTGTCGTCGGCCGACAGCGTCGATGTGACCATCCCCGGCGTCGGCGCGCACGGCGCATCGCCGCAACTCGCCAAGGATCCGGTGGTGATGGGGTCGGAAATCGTGATGACGCTCCAGACCCTGATCAGCCGCGAACTTTCGCCGCTGCGGCCCGGCGTGGTGACGGTCGGATCGTTCCAGGCCGGCAACAAGCATAATATCATCCCCGACAAGGCCGAACTGCAGCTCAGCGTCCGCGCCGACGACGAGGACACGCGCAAGCGCTTGCTCGACGGGATCAAGCGGATCGCGACCAACGTCGGCCGGATGAACGGCATGCCCGAGGATAAGCTGCCACAGGTCAAGGTCGGGTTCGAATCGACCCCGGTGACCTATAACGACCCCGACCTCACCAAGCGGGTGCGCGGCGCCTTTGCCGCCGCGCTCGGCGAGGATGTGCTTTATTATCAGCCGCGCGAATGGATGGGGTCGGAGGATTTTTCCTATTTCGTCCAGAAGGAACTCCAGGTGCCCGGCGCCTTCTTCTGGGTCGGCGGTACGCCGCAGGCCGAATATGATGCGGCGATGAAGGGCGGGCCCACGGTCCGTCCGCACCATTCGCCCCTGTTCCGGGTCGAACCCCGTCCGGCGGTGACGCGCGGGACGCAGGCGATGACGGTGGCGGCGCTCGACCTGCTCAAGAAATAACCGCGGCGGGCGGGCTTCGCACGGTCACGGGGTCGGGCGCGGCTCGCCTTCATGGCCAAGCGCAGCCATCGCCGCCGCGACGATATGATCGCGGCACTCGCGTTCGCGGTTCATCGTCACCGCAAGTCGCGCCGAGAAATTGGCGCCCGACAGGGCACTGAACGAACGCACCATTCGTTCGATGTCGGGGTTCGCAAGGTCGATCCCGAGCGCACCGAACAGCTGAAGGCCGAGCCCGACGAAACGCGGGTCGTCGCTTTCCTCACGCCCCAATTGCTGCGCGAGCGCCGCGAGTCCCGGCCAGTCGGACGCGAAATCGACCGCATTTTCGATCAGCGCCCGGTCGCGTTCGATGCCGGGCGGAAGCTGCTGGATGGCCGCGATATGGCCGTGCGACTGGGCTTCATATTTATCGAGGACCGCTTCGTAGAGCGCCTTCTTGCTCGGATAATGATGAAGCAGCCCTGCCTTCGAATATTTGACCGCGTCGGCGATCTGCTGAAGCGAGGTGCGCGCAAAGCCATGCCGCGCGAATATACCGGCGGCGCAGTCGAGAATCTCAGCATCTATCTCTGATTTGGTCTGTCTGGGCATCGTCGCCTTCTATCACGGTCTCCGTCGAGGCGGTCAATTACGATCGACATGCTTCGTTCAAAGCATCGCGTCGAAGTAATCTCTTGCCATGGACCATATTGGTTGATAACCGACCAAATCGGTCGGAACTTTGATAGGCGCAGCCCAAGGGCAACGTCAACCATCAATCCGACAGCCGGCCCGGGCACATGGGACGCGTCGTTGCCGATTCGGGCCAAAGGCGCGGAGTTCGAGAATTTCAGGAGGCGACCTTGCTGCAATTGAACGGTGTTGAGCATGTATATCCGAACGGGACGCGGGCGCTCGACGGGGTGACGATGTCGATCGGCAAGGGGATGTTCGGGCTGCTGGGGCCGAACGGTGCGGGCAAATCGTCGCTGATGCGGACGATCGCGACCTTGCAGACGCCGACCGCCGGCGCGATCCGCTTCGGCGACATCGACGTGCTCGCCGAACCCAGCCGGCTGCGCGCGACGCTCGGTTACCTGCCGCAGGATTTCGGCGTCTATCCGCGCGTCTCGGCCTATGACCTGCTCGATCATATGGCGTCGCTGAAAGGCGTGGTGAACACCGCCGACCGCAAGGCGACCGTCGAGACATTGCTCAACCAGACCAATTTGTGGAATGTCCGGACCAAGGCGGTCGCGGGCTTCTCGGGCGGTATGCGCCAGCGCTTCGGCATCGCGCAGGCGCTGATCGGCAATCCCGAACTGATCATCGTCGACGAACCGACCGCCGGGCTCGACCCCGAGGAGCGCAACCGCTTCTATAACCTGCTTGTCGAGATCGGCGAGAATGTCGTCGTCATCCTGTCGACGCATATCGTCGAGGATGTCGCTGACCTCTGCCCGCGCATGGCGGTGCTCGCCGGCGGCCGCATCCAGGTCGAGGGCGCGCCGCTCGACCTGATCGAGCGCAGCCGCGGCACGATCTGGGCGAAGACGATCGAACGCGACCGGCTGGCCGAGGTGCAGGCATCGCACGAGGTGATCTCGACGCGGCTGCTGTCGGGCAGCACGATCGTCCATGTCCTGTCGGACACCGACCCCGGCCAGGGCTTCGTGCCGGTCGAGGGCGGGCTCGAGGACGTCTATCTCTCGACCCTCAACCGCTCGCGCCGCGCCGCCGCCGCCCAGCAAGCCGCTTAAGGGGCCCTTCCGATGTTCGCCACGATCGCGCGCTTCGAACTGCGCTACCAGTTTCGCAACCCCGTCTTCTGGGTCGCGACCATCATGTTCTTTCTGCTGACGCTCGGCTGGACATCGGTCGAGTCGATCCGCCCCGTCGGCGGCAACATCCATACCAATGCGCCGACCGGCATCGCGCAGGTCCTGCTGACCATGTCGATGTTCTTCATGTTCGTGACGACCGCGTTCGTCGGCAATGTGGTGGTGCGCGACGACGAGACGGGTTTCGGCAGCATCATCCGGTCGACCAAGGTCGGCAAGCTGCCCTATCTGTTCGGGCGCTTTACCGGCGCCTTCCTTGGCGCCGCGGTCGCTTTCCTCGCGGTGCC
>Ga0307412_10002597_pt1 | contig 10032 bp, 10 predicted proteins | sample DK1Cmetagenome_3_FD_203823 | JGI IMG/M metagenome (GOLD analysis project Ga0307412, IMG submission 203823) | Maize rhizosphere microbial communities from greenhouse at UC Davis, California, United States - DK15-C-1 | ecosystem: Host-associated > Plants > Roots > Rhizosphere > Soil | place: USA...
CGGGTGATCAGCGATTGGTACGACGAGATCATCGGCAAGGTCGAAGACAGCCTTCCCCACGTGCAGGGCGCCCGCGCCCAATTGCACTACCTGGTGCATACGCACCTGCGGCACCTGTTGGCCGAAGGGCCGGGGCTGTGCGCCTTCATCCTCTCCGAAGGCCGCGCCCGCAATGACGATTTCGGCGACATCTACGCCGGGTTGCAGCGCCGCTACACCGCGCCGCTGATGCGCATCCTGGCGCAGGGCCAGGCAGACGGCGACATCCGCCGGGACATGCCGTTGCGGCTGTTGCGTTCGTCGGTCTATGGCCCGATGGAGCATGTGCTGTGGGACGCCATCCTGCGCGGCACGCGGGTCGACGTTGCGGCCACGGCCGACCAGTTGGTCGGCTTCCTGTGGCAAGCCCTGCAGCCGCCCCGCCAGGACACGCTGGCGCTGGCCCGGTTCCGCGGAGAAGTGCGCGACGCGCTGCATCGCCTTCAGGCGTCCGACGTATCCGACGAGTCCGCGAACAAGGACGGCGGCACATACTGAGGAAAGCCGCTATAGACGTCGCCGCGCTCGGCGGGCCGCAAGGTCCACGAATGCCGGGCGTTGGGCACGCCGCCGTCCACGCGGATGACGCTGCCGTTGATGAAGGCCGCCGCGGGCGACAGCAGGAACACGACCGCCGCCGCCAGTTCCGCCTCGGTTCCAAACCGTTGCAGCGGCACCTTGGTCTTCAGCTCGCGCAGCACGGCGCGGTATTTGTCGTCGTAGCTATCCATGCCGCTGGATGCGATCCAGCCCGGCGCCACCGCATTGACGCGCACGCCCGCGTGCGCCCACTCGCAGGCCGCGGTTTCGGTCAGGTTCCAGACACCGGCGCGCGCCGCGCCCGAATGCCCCATGCCGGGCATGCCGCCCCAGATGTCCGCCAGCATGTTGACGATGGCCCCGCCATGCTGGCGCATGTGCTGCGTATAGACCTCGCGCGCCATCAGGAAGGTGCCGTGCAGGTTGTTCTGCACCACGGCGTTCCAGCCATTGAAACTGATGTGGTCCAGCGGCGCCGGGAACTGCCCCCCGGCGCAATTGAACAAGCCGTCGATCGCGCCGTGGCGCGTCAGTACGTCCCTGACGGCGTCGCGCACGCCGGCTTCGTCGCGGATGTCGCAGGCATGCAGGCTGATGCGCCCGGCCGCTTCCGGATAAATGCGGGCCAGTTCCACACCCGCCGCCTCCAGTTTGTCCAGCTTGCGGCCCACCAGCGCCAGGCTCGCGCCCAGCGCAGCCAGTTCGTGCGCGGTGCAACGCCCCAGCCCACTGCCGCCACCCGTCACCAGAATGGTCTTGCCGTCGTAAAGCCCCGGCCGGAACACCGATGCATAACGCTGATCAGCGGCGGCGTCTGATTGTGGATTCATGTCTCGCTCCATTATTTTTTTGAGGATAACTCAATAACCACTTGGAATAAATCGCGCAGCACCCGAAATAACCCTAGAATCAAGACAGATTCGAACGTCGCTTATTGAGCCAAATTCAACACACGAGAGCCCCCTATGACTCTGCCTGCCCCGCTGGATGTCGCCCACGATGGCGCCATCGTCCGCCTGACGCTGAACCGGCCCGACATGCGCAATGCCTTCGACGAGACGCTGATCGCAGCGCTTACCCGTGCCGTCGCCGATGCCGCCCAGGATTCCCGCGTGCGCGTACTGCTGCTGACAGGCGCAGGCAAGGCGTTCTGCGCCGGCGGCGACCTGAACTGGATGCGCAAGATGGCCACGCACACCGACGCCGACAACCGTGCGGACGCCACCCGGCTGGCCGACATGCTGCACACGATCTGGGCCTGCCCGAAGCCGGTGGTGGCGTGCGTGAACGGCGACGCCTACGCCGGCGGCATGGGGTTGCTGTCGGCTTGCGACATCGCCATCGCGGTGGACAGCGCGCACTTCTGCCTGTCCGAAACCCGCCTGGGCCTGCTGCCGGCCACCATCAGCCCCTATGTGATCCGCGCCATGGGAGAGCGTGCGGCCAACCGCTATTTCCTGACGGCCGAACGCTTCACCGCGGCCACCGCGCTGCGTTTGGGCCTGCTGCACGACGTGGTGCCGGCCGAACGGCTGCGGGACGAAGCCGACGCGATCTGCCGCACGCTGTGCGCCAACGGCCCCGACGCCGTCCGGGCCAGCAAGCGGCTGGTGCGGGACTTTGCCGGCCAGCCCATCGACGCCGCGCTGATTGCCGACACCGTTGAGCGCATCGCGGCTTGCCGCAGCACCAACGAGGCCCGCGAAGGCGTGGCCGCTTTCCTGGAAAAGCGCGAGCCGTCGTGGCGGCAGATGCCCTGAACGCGCGGCGAAGACGTAGACCGGCACGCCCTCTGAACGAGGCGGCCGGCATCGCCATGACATAATCTGTGGCGCATCTTCAGGAATCTTCATGCCGCACGCAATGCCCCCCTCCTCGCTTTCTTCGCCTGCTTCCCCCTCCCTCCCGTTCCCTCCGCTTGACGCCGACCGCCTGTGGGCCCGTGTTGAAGCCCTGTCGCGCTTCACGCTGCCCGACGTCCCCTGGACGCGGCGCGCCTTCTCGCCGCTGTTCGACGAAGCCCGCGCCTGGCTGCGCGGCGAGTTCGAAGCCGCAGGACTTGCCACTCGCGTGGACGCCGGCGGCAACCTGATCGGCACCCGCGCCGGCCGCGACGCCGCCCGCAAGCCCATCGCCACCGGCTCGCATTGCGACACCGTCATGGCCGGCGGCCGCTTCGACGGCATCATTGGCGTGCTGGCCGGCATCGAAGTCGCGCACACCCTGCAAGACCACGGCATCGAACTGGCGCATCCGTTCGAGGTCATCGACTTCCTGTCCGAAGAGCCCAGCGATTACGGGATTTCCTGCGTGGGCAGCCGCGCGCTCTCGGGTCAGCTCAGCGCCGACATGCTGGCCGCCCGCAATCCGGACGGCGAGACGCTTGCCCAAGGCATCGCCCGCGTCGGCGGCGACCCGGCGGCGCTGCATGCGCCGTTGCGCGGCGCCGGCGGCACCGCCGCGTTCGTCGAGCTGCACATCGAACAGGGCCCCGTGCTGGAAAGCCGCAACCTGCCGATCGGCGTGGTCACCAACATCGTCGGCATCCGCCGCGTGCAGATCGTGGTGCAGGGCCAGCCCGACCACGCGGGCACCACGCCCATGGACATCCGCCGTGACGCGCTGGTGGGCGCGGCGCGCATCATCGACGCGGCCAGCCGCCAGGCCAGCGCTGCCAGCGGCAATCCGCATTACGTGGTGGCCACCGTTGGCCGGTTGTCCATGACGCCCAACGCCGCCAACGCGGTTCCTGGCCGGGTGGAACTCACGCTGGAAATGCGCAGCGACAGCAACGCCGTGCTGGACACGTTCCCGGAAACGCTGATGGCCGGCGTGGCCGACGACCTGAAGGCGCTGCGCCTGACGGCGGGCTTCACGCCGTTGAGCCGTGCTCAGCCCACCGACTGTTCGCCGCTGGTGATGGATGCGGTCAAGGCGGCGGCCGGCCAGCTCGGCTACGCCTCGATGCGCCTGCCCAGCGGTGCGGGCCACGACGCGGTGTACATGGCGCCCACGGGCCCGATCGGCATGATCTTCATCCCGTGCCTGAATGGCCGCAGCCACTGCCCGGAAGAGTGGATCGAGCCGGCGCAACTGCTGGACGGCACCCGGGTCCTGTACCAGTCGGTGCTGGAACTGGACCGGGTATTGCGCGACGGGCCGCGCGGCGCCTGAGCCCGCACACCCATTCGGCGTCCGAGGGTATCGCCGGCCCCCGGGCGCCACGCTGCCATAATGGACGCCTTGCGCCCGGTTGGTCTGGCGCCCACGACACGCTTGCCCCGCCCCCATGGAACAGATTGAACTCAATGACAGCACCGCTGACCGCTTCCTGCTGGATGCGCCCGGCCTGACGCTGCTGGTCTTCCACAGCCGCACCTGCGGCACCTGCCGCATTGCGCGCGAGCAGCTTCCCGCGCTGGAATTGCCCGTTGAACGCGTGTGCTGGGTGGATGCGGGCGACAACCGCGGCCTGGTCGAACGCTACGAGGTCTTTCACCTGCCCGCCATGTTCGTCACGCGCGACGGCGCCTTCTTCGGACCGGTGCAGTCGACGCTGGCCGAATGGGACCTGCGCCAACAAATCGGCCTGGCGCTGGACAGCTACCCCGCCGAACTGCCGTGAGCGCGCCCGCCGCCAAGCCCACGCGTTTGCCGCTGGACGCGCTGGCAACCAGCGGCATGCTGGCGCTGTGCGTGTGCTGGGGATTCCAGCAGATCGCCATCAAGCTGGTGGCCAGCGACATAGCGCCCATCATGCAAATCGGCCTGCGCTCGACGTTCGCGGCGCTGGTGCTGGCGGTGGTCGTGTGGCGCGCGGAAGGCCAGCGCGCCTTCCGCGACGGCACCGCCCTGCCCGGCCTCGTCGTCGGCTTGCTGTTCGCGGGCGAGTTCCTGTTCGTGGCGCAGGGCCTGCTCTACACCACGGCCTCGCACATGTCGGTGTTCCTGTACACCGCCCCCATCTTCGCCGCGCTGGGCCTGCACTGGCTGCTGCCCGAAGAACGCATGCAACCGCTGCAGTGGCTGGGCGACGCGATGGGCCTTGCGGCGGGCCTGCTCTGGGGCGCCACCACGGTCGCCATCCGCAAGACCTCCCTGTCTGAAGCCGCGCCCTCCAAGACGCTGTTCTATCAGATGGGCGTGGCCGCCGCCGTGCTGCTGGCGTATGCCGCCGCCACGGGCCAGGACGCCATCCGCTACACGCAGGCTGCGGTGCTTAGCGTGGCCTTCCAATCCGTGGTGGTGGCGCTGTCCAGCTACCTGGCCTGGTTCTGGCTGCTGCGCCGCTACCTTGCGTCGCGGCTATCGATCCTGTCGTTCATGACGCCGCTGTTCGGCGTGAGCTTCGGCGTGCTGATCCTGGACGAACCGCTGGATCCCGGCTTTGTCATCGGCGCCGCGCTGGTGCTGGCGGGCATCACGCTGGTCAGCGGCAGTGAAATGATCAGGAACCTGTTGCGCAGGCGACGCGGGTAGCCGGCTTACGGCCCGATGGGTTGGAACAGAATGGGCCCGGGCAAGTCACCCCCGCCCCCTGCCCAGGTTCAGCACGATAAGCGCCGCGCCCGCCAGCACGAAGGCGAATCCCCACCAATCCGCCGCGGCGGGCCGATCGCCCACCAACGCCATGGCACCCAGCACCCCGACGACCGGCACCATCAGGGTCGTCAACGCCGCGACCGTGGCGCTGACCTTTTCGCTCAGCACGAACCACAGCCAATACGCCACGGCCGTACCCAGAATGATGTGATACGCCAGCGCGCTGGCCACTTGCACGTTCCAGCCTTGCATTGGAAACGATTCGCCCGCGATCAGCATGCCCGTCAACGCGCAGGCCGCGCCCACCACCAGTTGCCAGGCGGTCACCACGATCCGGTTGCCGGCCACCGGCCAGCGCTTCAGGTAGACCGTGCCCGCCGCCCAGCCGAAGGCGGCGATCAACGGAAAGGCCAGGCCCTTCGTCGCGGCGATGTCGTGCTGGGCGAAGACCGCGCGCAGCACTGGCCAAGCCAGGATCGCCACGCCCACCGCGCCCAGCCCCAGCGCCACGGCGCGGCGCCGGTCCGGGCGTTCGCCCAGCACGGCCCAGGCCAGCACCGCCGACATCATCGGCATCGTGAAGGTCAGCACGGCCGCGCGCGATGTGCTGGTGCTAAGCTGCGCCCACGCCACCGCCAGGTTGAACACCGCCACGGCCAAGATGCCGCCCACGACGATGCCCGGCCATGACGCGCGCGGCGGCAGTAGCGCCACCCGCTTGGCGCGCGCCAGCAGCAGCAACAGCACCGCGCCGCTGCCCAGGCCGATGACACGCAGCGTGAACGGCGGGAAGATCGACAAAATGATCTTCACCGCCGGCCAATTCAGCCCCCAGAACAACGCAAGCGCGACCGGGATCAGACGCACGCGGCCTTTTCCCGGGCAATCCGTTCCGCCAGACCCGTGCGCTGATTGCCTTCGGCGTCGAAGTTCGTGGGGTTCAGCCAGTGTTCGTAGGCGGCACGCAGCGCCGGCCATTCGCCGTCGATGATCGAAAACCACGCCGTATCGCGACTGCGGCCTTTATAGATCGTGGCTTGCCGGAAGATGCCCTCGAACTGGAATCCCAGCCGCGCGGCGGCCTTGCGCGACGGCGCATTCAGGCTGTCGCACTTCCATTCATAGCGGCGATAACCCAGTTCGTCGAAGGCGCGGCGCATCAGCAGGAACTGGGCCTCGGTCGCGATACGGGTGCGTTTCAGCTGGCGCGAAAACGACACGAAGCCCACTTCGATCACGCCGTTGGCCGGATCAATGCGCATCAGCGCCAGCGTGCCGATGGCGCGCCCCGTTTCCAGGTCGATGATGGCGTGATGCAAGGGGTCGTTGCCCGCCTGCACGGACTCGGCGAACGCCCGGTAGGCCGCCTCGTCGGCAAACGGGCCGACACCCATGTACGTCCAGTCGCTGTCGTCCGGCGCCTGGCTGAACGCCTGATACAGATCCGCGGCGTGGCGCTCGGCGGACAGCGGTTCCAGCCGGCAATACTGTCCGATGGCGGGCGTCAGGGGCGGACGCGCGCGTGGCGTCCAGCCGGGAACATCGGGGCCGATGGGTTGTTGGAAAGCATTGACGCGGGGTTGCATGCTACAGAGCCTCATCCTGGTTAGCGCGCGTCGCCGGGCGGTGGCGGACGCAACACGCATGACCTCACGATATCGGAATCGTGGCATCATAAAAAGCACCACGATCCTTGAATTTAATAGGGCCATGAATCCCCTTCCCTCTCAGGTCGTCCCCAAGGACGCGGCACTGCTTTCCAGCCCGCTGGCGCGCGGGCCCGGCGCGTTACCCCGGCAGCGCCAGTTGATTCAGCGGCTCAAGCAGGCCATTCTGGCCGGTCAATTGCCCGCCGGCGGCAAACTGCCGTCCTCGCGCGCGTTGTCCGAAGACCTGGACATTTCGCGCAACACGGTGCTGATCGCCTACGAACAACTGACGGCCGAAGGCTATGTCATTGCCGACCGGCAAGGGACGCGCGTGGCGCCCTTGTCGGCGACGGCCAGCAACGCTGCCAGGCAGGCCGCGCCGCCCCCTGCCGAGGCCTCCTTCACCGCCAAACGCCTGTCGCGCATCGTATCCACGCGGTACCTGCACGATGGCTCGCTGCCCATGACGCCCGGCACGCCGGCGCTGACGCAGTTTCCGGTGAATGCGTGGCGCCGCGCGCAGGACCGGGCGCTGCAGGCCGCCCCGGCCACCACGCTCGGCTACGGCCACCCGGTGGGCGAACCCGCGCTGCGCGAAGCCATCGCCCAGTACCTGCGCGTATCGCGCGGCGTGCGCTGCGACGCCTCGCGCATTGTCATCACCGAAGGGGCGCAGGGCGCACTGGCGCTGTGCGTCCAGCTCCTGACCAACCCCGGCGACACCGCCTGGCTGGAAGACCCGGGCTACCGCGGGGCCAAATCAGCCTTCCATGCGGGCGACCTGGACGTGGTGGCGATGCGCGTGGATGCCGATGGCATGGTGATCCCCGAATCGGCGTGGCAGACGTGCCCGCCGCGGCTGATACAGACCACGCCGTCGCACCAGTACCCGACTGGCGCGGTGCTGTCGGTGGCGCGCCGGCTGGACCTGCTGGACCGTGCGCGGCGCGCGGGCGCGTGGATCATCGAAGACGATTACGACAGCGAATTCCGCCACCAGGGCGAACCCATCGCGGCCATGCAAGGCCTGCTGCCCGACGCCCCCGTGCTGTATGTGGGCACCTTCAGCAAGACCATGTTCCCCGCCCTGCGCCTGGGCTTCCTGGTGTTGCCCGAAACCATCGCGGCGCAAGCCATGCCGTCCGTCATCGAAATGCTGCGGGGCGGCCATCGGCTGGAACAATTGACCATGGCCGCGTTCATCGACAACGGCCAGTTTTCCCGCCATCTGGGCCGCATGCGGCGGCTGTACCGCGAACGCCAGGCGGCGCTGCGCGACGCGTTGGCCGCGCACCTGGAAATCGATCACGAAGTTCTGGGCGGCCATAGCGGATTGCATCTGACCGTGCGGCTGCCGCCGGCGTTTTCCGATGTGGCGATCGTGGAGCAGGCGCGCAAGCTGGGGATGAATCCCGGCGCGCTGTCATCGTTCGCGATCACGCCCCGCGCCGAAGACAACGGGCTGGTGATCGGATATGGCAACACCGGGGCCGAACGGTTCCCGGCGTTGGTTGGCCGGCTACGGGAAATCGCATTGAAAACCCGTCGCTGATCGCAGGATGTCGGGCTACAAGCGGCGCACCTTCAGTGTGGGCCGGCCTTAGTCCACCAGGCCGCCCAGCACCAGCATCGCCAGGACCAGCCAGAAGAGGAACCCCACGATGGCGCGGCGCAGCAACGCCTTGACCGCCGCCCACAGGAACATCAGGCCCAGCACCAGCAGGACGAAGTTGAAGAGGGATGGGCTCATGCCCATCGCACGGGCCAACCCGGCATAGAAATCACCCAAGGCGCCGCCCAAGCCGCCCAGCAGCCACTGGATGCCGGACACGATGCCCCGCAGGGCTTCGCCGAGCATGCCGCCCAGCGACGCGAAAAAACCGTCGTCCCGTTCCATCAGCGGCGCGTATCCATGATCATGCGCACGGCAAGGCCGGCCAGCACCGTGCCCATCAACCAGCGCTGCACCACCATCCACAACGGACGGCCCGCCAGGAAGCCGGCGATCGAGCCCGCCATGATGGCGATGACGGCGTTGACCGACAGGCTGATCACCACTTGCGTCATGCCCAGCGCCAGCGACTGCGTGAAGACGCTGCCGTGGTCGGGCTGAATGAACTGCGGCAGCAGCGATACGTACATGACCGCGATCTTGGGATTTAGCAGGTTGGTCACCAGCCCCATCGTGAACAGCGTGCGCGGGCTGCTTTTGGGCAGCTCTCGTACCTGGAACGGCGAACGGCCGCCCGGCCGGATCGCCTGCCAGGCCATGTACAGCAGGTACAGCGCGCCGCCGATGCGCAGCGCGTCATAGGCCAGCGGCACCGTCAGCAGCAGGGCCGTGATGCCGAACGCCGCGCACAGCACATAGAAGATGAATCCTACCGCCACGCCGCCCAGCGAAATCAGGCCGGCCTGGGGGCCTTGGGAAATGGACCGGGACACCAGATAAATCATGTTGGGCCCAGGCGTGAGCACCATGCCCAGCGCAACCAGGGCGAACGTCAGCAAATGAGTCAGGTCAGGCATGATGAGCCGGCAGGCGCCGGGCGAAGTCGGATTCGAGGCCTACACGTTATCGCAAAACTGTATCGGAACAGTGTTTTTTTGTCATCGTGCCGCCCTGACCCAAGAACGGCGAATCCAGGGCGGCACACCCGCAACGCGCGGGCGGCGTGGGGGCATATCTTTGAACTTCGCAAAGGGTCGAATTGCCGTATCGCGGATGCGACAACTGCGCCGGCGTGACAGCCCGATCCGGCCCCCCAGGCTTTACGACGGCATGCGCGCGGCGATACAGTGGTCAGGTTCTTCCGACTGCATGGAGCACCTGGACATGCCGCATCGTCACCCGTCCGCGGTGGAAAGCCCCCCCATCATCCGCGTCGGCATCGGGGGTTGGACCTACGCCCCCTGGCGCGGTCCGTTTTATCCCGAAGGCCTGCCGCATGCGCGGGAACTGGAATATGCCAGCCGCCAATTGACCGCCATCGAGATCAACGGCACTTACTACAGCACCCAGAAGCCGGCCACGTTCGCCAAATGGCGCGACGAGACGCCCGACGGCTTCGTGTTTTCGCTGAAGGCGTCGCGCTACGCCACCAACCGCCGCGAACTGGCGGGCGCCGGCGATTCGATCCGGCGCTTCGTGCACAGCGGCATCGCCGAACTGGGGCCCAAGCTGGGGCCGGTGGTGTGGCAGTTTGCGCCCACCAAGACCTTCAACGCCGACGATTTCGGCGCGTTCCTGGAATGGTTGCCA
>Ga0307412_10002598_pt1 | contig 10031 bp, 11 predicted proteins | sample DK1Cmetagenome_3_FD_203823 | JGI IMG/M metagenome (GOLD analysis project Ga0307412, IMG submission 203823) | Maize rhizosphere microbial communities from greenhouse at UC Davis, California, United States - DK15-C-1 | ecosystem: Host-associated > Plants > Roots > Rhizosphere > Soil | place: USA...
TACAGCCAGTTCGGCGCGCATCAGTTCCAGGGTATCAATGGTGTAGGACGGTTTGTCCCGCTGCAATTCGCGGGCGTCCACCACCAACGGCGCCACACCGGCCACCGCGCACTCGACCATCGCCAGGCGATCCCGGGCCGACACCTGCGGCGTATCCCGATGAGGCGGCCGGGCACTGGGTGTCAGGCGCAGCTCGTCGAGGGCCAGCGCGTCGGCGACTTCCAGCGCACCGCGCAAATGGCCGATGTGCACCGGGTCGAACGTACCGCCCAGGATACCGATGCGCTTTGGCGCGATCGCCGTCACAACGGGCATCGTCATGGAGGCCAGTGGGTCGAGGTCGCCCAAGTCAGGCCGGCTCCTGTCCGCGCAACTGGCCATCACCGACCACGATGTACTTCTCGCAGGTCAGGCCTTCCAGACCCACCGGGCCGCGGGCGTGCAGCTTATCAGTAGAAATGCCGATCTCGGCACCCAATCCGTATTCAAAGCCGTCGGCGAAGCAGGTCGGGGTGTTGATCATCACCGAGGCCGAGTCCACTTCCGCCACGAAACGCCGGGCTTCGCCCTGGTGTTCGCTGACAATCGAGTCGGTATGGTGGGAGCCATGGCGATTGATATGCTCGATCGCCTGGTCCAGGCCGTCGACCACGCGGATCGACAAAATCGGCGCCAGATATTCGGTGTCCCAGTCTTGTTCCGTGGCCGCGACGGCCTCGATGATCGCCCGCGTGCGTTCGCAACCGCGCAGTTCGACGCCTTTTTCGCGGAACTGGGCAGCCATCGACGGCAGGAAATCCTTGGCTACGGCCTGGTCCACCAGCAGGGTTTCCATCGCGCCGCAGATGCCATACCGGTAAGTCTTGGCGTTGAAAGCGATGCGCTGGGCCTTCGGCAATTCGGCGTGGGCGCTGACGTAGACATGGCAAATGCCATCCAGGTGCTTGATCACCGGCACGCGGGCGTCGCGACTGACCCGTTCGATCAAGCCCTTGCCGCCGCGCGGCACGATGACATCGACGAACTCGGGCATGGTGATCAGCGCGCCGACGGCCGCGCGATCGGTGGTTTCCACCACTTGCACGACGGCGGCCGGCAGGTTGGCTTCGGCCAGGCCGCGCTGGATGCACGCCGCAATGGCGCGATTGGAATGGATCGCCTCGGAACCGCCACGCAGGATGGTCGCGTTACCGGACTTCAGGCACAGGCTCGCAGCGTCGATGGTCACGTTCGGCCGCGACTCGTAGATGATCCCGACCACGCCCAGGGGCACGCGCATCTTGCCGACCTGGATACCCGACGGCCGATAGCTCATGTCGCGGATCGCCCCGACCGGATCCGGCAGTGCCGCGACCTGGCGCAGACCGACGATCATGCCGTCGATGCGCGCCGGGGTCAGCGCCAGGCGTTCGAGCATTGCCGGTTCCAGGCCGTTGGCCCGGCCAGCGGCCAGGTCCAGCTCGTTGGCGGCGGACAACTCGGCGCGAGCAGCGTCCAGCGCGTTGGCGGCGGCCTGCAGGGCGCGGTTTTTCTGCGCGGTGCTGGCACGGCCGATGACGCGCGACGCTTCGCGGGCGGCGCGACCCAGGCGGGTCATGTAGTCAAGAACGGACTCAGTCATGGTCTGTGTGGTCTTGGCAAAGAGGAAAGCGGCAGATTATAGCTGTCGTAACCCTCGACTAACAGCATGGACTCGCAGCGGTGACCGGCGGAGGCGCAAAACAGGCCTCAATCGTGACGGCTTCCAGGAATGTTCAGCGGTAATTAAGCTTTCCGTTGTTATCATCGCGCTACTTTTGGCCCGACTTCATCCATCGCCATGACCGAATCCCGTCCCGTGCCCATTGCTTTGCCACACGCTTTTTTTGACCGAGACGCCCAGGAGCTCGCCCGGGACCTGCTGGGCAAAGTCATTCGCCACAAGGTGGGCGGCCTCTGGCTCAGCGCCCGAATCATCGAGACCGAAGCCTACTACTTCGCCGAGAAAGGCAGCCACGCCTCCCTGGGCTACACGGAAAAGCGCAGGGCCTTGTTCCTGGACGGCGGGCACATCTATATGTACTACGCTCGCGGCGGCGATTCGCTGAACTTCAGCGCGCAAGGCCCGGGCAATGCGGTGTTGATCAAATCGGCGTATCCCTGGGTCGATGCCATCAGCGGCCCGGACAGCCTGGCGCAGATGCTGCTCAACAACCCCGACGCCCAAGGCCGGCCACGTTCGCCGCAAAAGCTTTGTGCCGGGCAGACCTTGCTATGCAAGGCCTTGGGCCTGAAAGTGCCGGACTGGGACGCCAAGCGTTTCGACCCTGAACGGTTGCTGGTGGAAGACGTGGGCGTGCCGACGGTCAACGTGATCCAGACCACTCGCCTGGGCATTCCGCTGGGACGGGACGAACACCTGCCCTACCGCTTCGTCGATGCCGCCTACGCACCCTGGTGCACCCGCAACCCGCTGCGGCGTGGACAGGTCGAGGGCCGGGATTATTTTTTGCTTTGCTGATGAAATAGGGCGCCTGCCGCTCCCACAGTAAAAGAGCATGCAGCTTGAATAAACAATGGAGTTGTCTTTATGGGCCCATGGCTCGATAGCATTACCGGCTGGCTGACCGTAAACCCGCAGTGGCTGGCGGTGGCGGTGTTTGTCGTGGCTTGCGTTGAATGCCTGGCCATCGCCGGGCTGATCGTGCCGGGCACTGTCTTGCTGTTCGCCATTGCAGTGCTCGCCGGCAGTGGCGCGTTGTCCTTGGGCGAGACCTTGCTGCTGGGGCTTCTCGGCGGATTGCTGGGGGACCTGGTGTCGTACTTCCTCGGCCGGCATTTCCACCAGAACATCCGGCGCCTGCCCGGGCTGCGGCATCATCCGGAATGGATGAGCGCGGCGGAAAGCTATTTCCAACGCTACGGCATCGCCAGCCTGCTGGTGGGGCGCTTCATCGGCCCGCTGAGGCCGATGCTGCCGATGGTGGCCGGGATGTGCGACATGCCATTCCCGCGCTTCGCCATCGTCAGCGTGGTGGCGGCGGCGGGCTGGACCGTGGCCTATCTGTTGCCGGGCTGGGCCACCGGGGCGGCGTTCCGCCTGCCGCTGCCCGAAGGTTTCTGGCCACAAGCCGGCGTGGTCATCGGCAGCATCGCCGTGATGCTCGGCCTGAGCGTCAACAGCAGCCTGCGTCGCCATCGCCATGCCTCGGCGATCATCGCAAGTGTTGGTCTGGTAATCCTGATCGGTATGTTCATCGGTTTCCGCTACCTGACCGCCTTCGACCAGGGCCTGATTGCACTGGTCCAGGAGCATCGCAGCGCGACGCTGGACGAGATCGCCGTGACGTTCACGCTGATCGGTGAATTGCGCTACATGCTGATCGTCTGCAGCCTGGTGACCGGGTTGCTGCTGTTGGCACGGCAATGGCGCCAGGCAATCTTTGCCGGGGGCACGATGCTGCTCACGGCCCTTGCCAATACCGGCTTGAAGTTGTTTTTCGCCCGGGTGCGCCCGGAGATCCTGAGCGAACCACTGACCAGCTACAGCATGCCCAGCGGCCACGCCTCCGGCGCCTTCGCGCTGTTCTTGAGCCTGGCGATCCTGGCCGGCCGCGGACAACCGCCGCGCCTGCGCCTGACCTGGCTGTTGCTCGGCTCGCTGCCGGCGCTGGCCATCGCCCTCTCGCGGGTCTACCTCGGCGCCCACTGGCCGAGCGACATTGTTGCTGGTGCCATGCTCGCCGCCACCGTCTGCGCCGCCGTCCTGTGGCTGAGCCAGCGCCAGGAGCCGCTGCGTGCCATGTCGCCGAAAGTCTGGTGGCTGGTCCTGCCGGCGCTGATGGCGGCCTTCAGTTTCTTCGCCCTGCGGCATCTGCCCCATGCGATGTTGCGGTATGCCTATTGATGCTTGGCGAGGGGAACGAGCTGGAACGCAATCCTTATGGGGACGCTGATATTCCCATATCAGCGTGTCAGGCAAACAACTCGCCCTGCAACTCATCGAGCAACGCCTGGATCGCATCCAGGCGCTGTTGCGGGTCGTCGAGTTGCAGCAGGTCGATCTTGTCCAGTTCATTGAACGGCAGCAGATAGGCCAATTGATTGGCGAGCGACTGCTGGCCCGTGGCTTCGGTGCCCATGTTCAACGCCTCCACCATCGGATGTTCGGCCAGGGCCTTGAGCAGCGCCACAAGGTCGGCATCTTCGTCCTGCAACGGTTGCTCCGGTTCGTCTTCCAACCACTCGACCTGTGCCACGGTGAGTTGATCGGCCTGGACGCTGCTGCTGTGCACGAGGAAACGCCGTCCACCTTGCACGCGAATGCCCAGCAGGCCGTTTTCCTGCTGGGAAAAATCGGTGATCAGCGCCTCACACCCGACCCGTGCATAGCCATCGGGCGCGATGCCGACTTCCTCGCCATCGAGGATGCACACCACGCCGAAACCTTCGCCTTTTTTCATGCAGCGCCCGATCATGTCGAGGTAACGCGCCTCGAATATCTGCAGATCGAGAATGCAACCGGGGAACAACACGGTGTTCAACGGAAACAGCGGCAAGCTCATAACTCGTTCCTTAAACCGTCATCGACACCACCAGCGGCAGCAACACCGCCGTGGCCACGCCCATCAAACTCATCGCCAGGGCCGCGAAAGCACCGGACTCCTCGCTTTCCTGCAACGCCACCGACGTGCCCACCGCATGGGCAGTCAGGCCCAGGGCCATGCCCCGCGCTTCAGGACTGTGGACACCCAACCGGGTCAAAATGCTCGGACCCAGGATCGCACCGAGTACGCCGGTAATCAGCACGAACACCGCCGCCATCGCCGCGACGCCACCGATCTGCTCGGCCACCAGCATGGCGATCGGCGAGGTTACCGACTTGGGCGCCATCGTCATCAGGATCATGTGCTCGGCGCCAAACGCCCAGCCCAGCACCACCGCAGAACCGGTGGCAAACACCCCGCCTATCACCAGCGTAGTAAAAATCGGCCAGAACAATTGACGGATTCGCCGCAGGTTCAAGTACAACGGCACCGCCAGCGCCACGGTGGCCGGCCCGAGCAGAATGCTCAGGATCTCGGTGCTCTTGCGGTATTCGGCGTAGCTGATACCGCAGCCCACCAGCACGCCGATCAAGACCAGCATCGACATCAATACCGGCTGCAGAAACACCCAGCGGGTCTTTTCGAACGCCGCCAGCACCAATTGATAGGCGCCCAAGGTGATGCCGATGCCGAACAACGGATGGTGAATGACCGAGGTCCAGGCGCCCTGCCAATCGAACATCATGGCGCGTCCTCCGGCTCGACACTGTGGCGCCGGGCCAGGCGCTGCATCAGCACCCCCGTCAACGCCACCGACAGGACCAGCGAGAGCACCAGCGCGCCGACAATCGCCCAGAAATCGGCGGCGATCGCCCGGGCGTAGACCATCACCCCCACCGCCGGCGGCACCAGCAACAACGGCAGGTAACGCAGCAGGCTGCTGGCGGCCAGGTTCAACGGCTCGCTGACTTCGCCGCGAGCGATCAGGTAGCCCAGCATCAGCAACAGGCCAACGATCGGCCCCGGCAGGATCGGCAGGAACAAATGGTTGATGGCAGTGCCCAGCAATTGGAACAGCACCAGCCAGGTCAGGCCCCGTAGCAACATCCGCTCTCTCCCCGCAACACGTGTCCAAAGAATGCGCCGGCATTATAAGCACGCCCGCGCTATGGTTCGGCATTCGTAAAAAGCATGGTCGATGACCTTCGCGGTCGGCCATGTTGATCTACAGTGGTTCTCGGGGGCGCAGATCCCCGTTCCATATAAGCAGGACAGATGAACCAAGGAGAGTCTCAATGCCCTATGTTCCCGTTACAGCGCTCAAGGATTATGTCGGCAAGGAACTTGGATGTTCCGATTGGCTGACCATTGATCAGGACCGCATCAATCTGTTCGCCGAAGCCACCGGCGACTTCCAGTTCATCCACGTCGACCCGGTCAAGGCCGCGCAGACCCCATTCGGCAGCACCATCGCCCACGGTTTCCTGTCGCTGTCGCTGATGCCCAAACTGATGGAAGACATCCTGATCCTGCCCGAGGGCGTGAAGATGGTCGTCAACTACGGGCTGGACAGTGTGCGCTTCATCCAGCCGGTGAAAGTCGATTCCAAGGTCCGGCTCAAGGTCGACCTGGTGGACGTGACCGAGAAAAAACCTGGCCAATGGTTGCTCAAGGCCACCGCCACCCTGGAAATCGAAGGTTCGGAAAAACCGGCCTACATCGCCGAGCCGCTGTCGCTCTGCTTCGTGTAGCCCCTCGCGGTCGCGAAACCGCTCATGCAGTTTCGCATCGCTTCAACGCGCATAGCTGCGGCATACTCGTCGCCTGATTACCTGGATCCTGTTATGCGCGCACTTGTACCCCTGACCCTGGCCCTCCTGCTCACCGCTTGTGGTGATGGCGAATCGCTGTTGCCTCCCGACGCGCGCCTGCCCGATGGTGGGCGTTATCGCGGCGACTTGGTGGACGGCCTGTTGCAAGGCCAGGGGCGCATCGACTACCCCAACGGCAGTTGGTACGCCGGCCAGTTCGACAAAGGCCAGTGGCATGGCACCGGTGAGTGGCACGGCAGTAACGGCGAGGTCTATCGCGGCCAATTCGAGCATGGGCTGTTTCACGGCCAGGGCAGCCTGACCACGTCGACCAGCAGCTACACCGGCGGCTTCAAGCTGGGTCGGCGGGACGGCGAAGGGACGCTCAAGGAAAACGGCATGACCTACCGGGGCGAGTTCAAGGCCGACCGATATTCCGGTCTCGGACGCCTCGAACTCGACGATGGCAGCCAGTACCAGGGCCCATTCGTCAACGGCAAGCCCAACGGCGAAGGCCAGCGCTTCGATGCCAGCGGCAACCAGTTCACCGGGCATTTCGTCGACGGCCAACTCCAGGGCAAGGGCACGTTCAACAGTGCCGACGGCGACGTCTACATCGGCGGCTTCCGGAATAACCAACTCAACGGTCGCGGTCGCTACGAAAATGCCGACGGCGATGTCTGGATCGGCCAGTTCAGGGACGGCGCGCTGACCGGCAAGGGCGAATTGATTGGCGCCGACGGTAGCCATTATCGGGGCCACTTCAATGAATGGCGTTTCACCGGCGAAGGCCGGCTCAACCTGCCCGATGGCAGCTTCTACATCGGCCAGTTCGAAGGCGACAGCTATCACGGGCGCGGCACCCTCGTGCTCACCGACGGCACCGTGCAAGGCGGCACCTGGGTCAACGGCCAGAGGATACGCGACGCCGATGGCAGGCTGCTGCCGGACGTGCTTGAAAGAGGCATCCTGGCCCAGGGCCGGCTTCTCGACGACGCTCTCGCCAGCATCCCCGCCTCGACGCCGGCAGTGGAGCTGTACAGCCTGACCCTGGGCGGCGACGGCAAGCAAAGCGTGTTCCTGCGTGAATCCGACTATGTTTCCAATATGCTCGCCAGCCGTTTCGGCGCGTTCGGCCAGATCCGCCTGGTGAACCACCGCGACCACCTCGGCGACCGGCCCATGGCCAGCCGCGAGAGCCTGCGCCGCGCCGCCGCCACCTTGGCCGAACGCAGCGGCCCGGAAGACCTGGTGTTCATCTACCTGACCAGCCACGGCACCAGCGAGCACGAACTGGTGCTCGACCAGCCGCGCATGGAGCTGGCCGACCTGCCGGCCGATGAACTGGCCGCGGTGCTGGCGCCGCTGAAGAATCGCGACAAGATCGTGGTCATCTCGACCTGTTATTCCGGTGGTTTCATTCCGGCGCTCAAGGATGAGCGCACGTTGGTCATGACGGCATCCCGGGCTGATCGGGTGTCGTTCGGTTGTTCCGAGGAGGCCAACTTCACTTATTTCGGCGACGCTCTGTTCGCCCAGGCGCTCAACCAGACCGATGACCTGGAGCAAGCCTTCAAGCGCGCCAAGGGCATCGTTGCCGAACGCGAGCAGGCGGACAATTTCGAAGCATCGGAACCGCAGATCTGGGCGCCGAGGACGGTCCTGTCCCACTGGCAATTGCTGCGCAAGCAACAGGCGCGAAAAGCATTGCAAAGTGCTGCACTGAACGACGAGGGCAAAAAGAGCAACTAAGCTGAATCGTATCAAGGGGAGAAACACTATGTACTTGACGCCTCAGCATGTTTTGCTCGCCGGCGCGACCGGGTTGACCGGGGAACACTTGTTGGACCGGCTGCTCAATGAGCCGACCATCACCCGGGTACTGGCGCCTTCGCGCCGGCCACTGGCCGAGCATCCGCACTTGGAAAATCCGGTTGGGGAACCGGCCGAGTTGCTGCAACGGCTGGAGGGCCCGGTCGACATCGCGTTCTGCTGCCTCGGCACCACCATCAAGAAAGCCGGCTCCGAACAGGCGTTTCGCGCGGTGGACCTTGACCTGGTGGTGGCCTTCGCCAAACGTGCCCGAGAGCTGGGCGCACGGCATCTCATCGTGATCAGTGCGTTGAATGCAGACGCGAAGTCATCGATTTTCTACAACCGGGTCAAGGGTGAAATGGAGGCTGCCCTCAAGGCCCAGGACTGGCCGCAGTTGACCATCTGCCGGCCCTCGCTGTTGCTGGGCGATCGGGTAGAACCGCGTTTGGCGGAGCAACTCGCCGGGCCTTTGTCCAAGTTGATCCCGGGCAAATACCACGGTATCGAAGCCTGCCAACTGGCCCGGGCCATGTGGCGCCTGGCGTTGGAAGAGCAGGATGGGGTGCGGGTGGTGGAGTCGGATGAGTTGCGCAGGCTTGGCAAATAGCCTGGCGCCCGGGACAACAAATGATCCCTAGCACACCTGCATTTTCAGCTTGTCGTTACAGCCCACCCGTGGCCTGGAACCCCACTCCCAGCGCCGTAAACAACGACAACGGCAACAACAAGGTATCCAGCAGCGCACTTCCCGGCAGGTCGAGGCCCGGATAGCTCGGCGCCTCGGCACCAAAACGGTCCTTGGCGCAGCAGCCTCCATTGAGGGCGTACAAGTCCAGGCGTGTCCCGGCATAGACCACCGGCGCTCCTGGCTTGGCGGCGTCGAGGGTGCGAGCGGTGGCGCAGCCGGTCAGTTGCAAGGCCAGCAACACCGCCAGCAGCTTATTCATCGCAGCTCAAATGATGCTCGCCCCAGCGCGGCAACATATCTTGGGGAATGTTCAGCAGGTTAAGGATCCGTGCCACGACAAAGTCGATCAGGTCGTCGATGGTCTGCGGCTGGTGATAGAACCCCGGCGAGGCCGGCAGGATGGTCACGCCCAAGTTCGACAGCTTGAGCATGTGCTCCAGATGAATGCTCGAATACGGCGCTTCCCGCGGCACCAGGATCAACTGGCGGCGCTCCTTGAGCGTGACGTCGGCCGCACGCTCGATCAGGTTGTTGCAGGCCCCGGTGGCAATCGCCGAGAGTGTGCCGGTGGAACACGGCACCACCACCATCGCCGCTGGCGCGCCGGAGCCCGAGGCCACCGGCGACATCCAGTCTTCCTTGCCGTACACACGAATCTGCCCCGCCGCCGCACCGGTGTATTCGGTGAGGAAGGCCTGCATCATCTGGGGCTTGGCTGGCAGGGTCACGTCGGTCTCGGTGGCCATCACCAGTTGCGCGGCCTTGGAGATGAGGAAATGCACCTCGCGCTCCTCGCGCACCAGGCAATCGAGCAGGCGCAAGCCGTACTGGGCGCCGGACGCACCGGTCATCGCCAGCGTGATGCGTTCCGGGCCACCGTCCTGCAAAAGCGTGCTCATTTCAGCGCCTCGGCCAGTTTGCCGTGCAAGCCGCCGAAGCCGCCGTTGCTCATGATCACCACGTGGGTGCCGGGCTGGGCCTGGCTCTTCACGCGCTCGATGATGCCTTCCAGGGAATCGCTGACAATCGACGGCACCGTGCACAGCGCGGCTGTAGCGCCAAGATCCCAGCCCAGGTTGGCCGGTGCGTACCAGATCACCTGGTCGGCATCGACCACGCTTTCCGGCAGGCCGTCGCGGTGGGCGCCGAGCTTCATCGAGTTGGAACGCGGCTCGATGATCGCAATCAGCG
>Ga0307412_10002599_pt1 | contig 10031 bp, 9 predicted proteins | sample DK1Cmetagenome_3_FD_203823 | JGI IMG/M metagenome (GOLD analysis project Ga0307412, IMG submission 203823) | Maize rhizosphere microbial communities from greenhouse at UC Davis, California, United States - DK15-C-1 | ecosystem: Host-associated > Plants > Roots > Rhizosphere > Soil | place: USA...
TTCTGGAGATCTTCCTCGTTGACGATGACGTAGCGGCCCTTCTCGAACTCGTAGCCCTTCACCAGCTCGGCGTTCGGTACCTCCCGCTCACAGTGCGGGCACCAGCGCTTCTGCTGGATGCGGGTCTGACATTCCGCGTGCAGCTGGTTGAACGAGATGCTGGCGGCCGACTCGGTGGCCGGAAACACCTTCACCGGGATGTTGACCAGGCTGACCTTGAGAAACCCTCGCCACGTCGGACGGACTGCCATCGGCGCCTCCCCTACGACCGGACTGTATCGGACTGCAGAGCGTGGAATGTTACACCGCGTCCGTTCCCGTGCGGCTGCCGAGGTCGAGTCCGGTGCCCCCAATCCGGATATCGTGGGCTTTCACCTTGTCCAGCAGCACGCGCCTGGCCTGGCCGTAGAGGTTGCCCGGGACCTCGAGGCGGCGGGCGATGCTCTTGATCCGGGAGATCAGCACCAGGGTCACCCCGCCTTCTTCCTTCCACGACACAGCCGATATCTGCTGCCACGGCATGAACCCGGTTTCGGCCCAGACGCCGTCCTCGTAGAACCCGCGCGCAATCCGCGTGGTCAGCGGCACGAGTGCGGCGTAGTAGACGAACATCATGGCCTCGCCGAAGAGCGTGGACCCGGAGCGGCGGAGGAGGATGTTGGCGGCCAGCAGCAGGCCGAGAACGACGGCCAGGAGGAGACTGAGCCGGTAGAAGCGCGGCTTCGGGCTCTGCCAGACGAGCAGCGCCGACCGCTTGCGCGCACGGAAGCGAAGCAGATCCACCGCCGCCTTGAGGTTGGCGATCAGAAAGCCGACCCCGAAGAGGAACAGAAGCTGCGGCAGCAGTTCCGCCGGCGACATCCCTCTTACGTTAACTCCCAACTCCCAACCAGCCAACTCCCAAGCAGCCAACTGCCAAGGCACCTGAAGGCGCGCTATTGGGGATTTGGCAGTTGAGAGTTGGAGCTTTTCGAATTGGCGCCTTGGGAGTTGGACCTTTGGGAGTTGGACCTTTGGGAGTTGGAAGTTGTCTCTGTCAGCGTGGGGTCGAAGCAGCGCCGGCACCGGGCCTCGTAGGTGCCCTGCGCGCCGAGGAGCACGCGGTCCTCGCTGGCGACGAGGCGCTGCGTGTGGTTCGCCGGGTTACCGCACACCATGCAGATCGCCAGCGTCTTGGTGATGTACTCGGCGATGGCCAGCAGCTGCGGCATCGGCTCGAACGGCTTCCCGAGGTAATCCTGGTCGAGGCCGGCGACGATGACGCGCTTGCCCATGTCCGCAAGAGTATTGGAGACCGCCGGCAGCTCCTGATCGAAGAACTGTCCTTCGTCGATGCCGACGACTTCCGTGTCCGCCGCCACGCGATCGAGCAGCTCGCGCGAGCTGCGCACCGTCACCGACGGGATGCGCATTTCGCTGTGCGAGACGATGTGATCGTCGGCGTAGCGCGTATCGACCTGCGGCTTGAAGATCTGCACCTTCTGCCGCGCGATCTGCGCGCGGCGCAGGCGGCGGATCAGCTCCTCGCTCTTGCCGCTGAACATGCTGCCGACGATGACTTCGATCCAGCCCTGGTCGGGGTGATGACGGACTACGTCCATTTCGGGAATTGGTGATTGGTGATTAGTGATTGGTGATTACGCCCGCGAGAGATATTCGCCCGTGTCCGTGCTGACGCGAATCGTATCTCCCGTGTTGATGAACGGCGGCACGTTGACGACGAGGCCGGTTTCGAGCGTCGCGGGCTTGATCTGGTTGCTCGCGGTGGCACCTTTGATTCCGGGCACGGTGTCTGTCACCTCCAGGTCCACTGTCTGCGGCAGCTCGATGCCGACCGGCTCGGCGCCGTAGAACTCCACCGCGATCGTCATTTCCGGTTTCAAGTAGTTCACCGACTCGCCGAGTGCCTCGCTCGAGATGTGAATCTGCTCGTACGACGTCGTATCCATGAAATAGAAATCGTCGCCGTCCTTGTAGAGGTATTGCATCTCGCGCTCGTCGAGCGTCGCCCGCTCCACCGAGTCTTCCGAGCGCAGCTTCTGGTCCGCCAGGGTGCCGCTGCGGATGTTCCGGAACTTGACGCGGACGAAGCCGCGCAGGTTGCCTGGGGTGACGTGCTGCAGCTCGAGGACCCGGAACAGGTCGTTCTCGATCTTGACGAGCATCCCCTTCTTCAGACGCGTTGCTTGAATGGAAGCCATAAAATTCAGGTGTAGAACCCTCGGATCGTAGCACATCCGGCCACTGTCCCCTGGAGCCTGACCCCTGCTAGGATCACCTTCGTGGCCTTCACTCGGTGGGACCCGATCCGTGACCTTCTCGCGATCCAGCAGCGGCTCGATCCCTTCGCCGCAGGCCCCGCCGGCTGGACGCCTCCCGTGGACCTGCACGAAACCGCCGACCGCTACGTCGTCAGGGCCGAAGTGCCCGGCCTCCGCCGCGAGGACCTCGACATTCGCGTGCACGACAGCCACCTGACGCTCTCGGGCACCCGCCGCGACGGCACGCCCTGCGAGCAGTACCACCGCATCGAGCGTGGCCGCGGCGCGTTCAGCCGTACGTTCAAGCTGCCGGTCGCGGTGGACGTCGAAGGGATCACCGCGGATCTCAAAGACGGCGTGCTGATGGTCAATGTCCCCAAGGCGCAGGACGACGTGCCGCGCCGCGTCCAGGTGTCCTGATGTCCGCAGGCCGTGTGCTCGTGGCAACGCTGCTGCTCGTCTGCGGCTTTGCCGCGGGACTCGTCCTCACCGGGCGCATGCGCGCCACCGAAGAAACGCTCGCGCAGACGACTGCCCCTCCCGCAGCGTCAGCGAAGGCGGCGGGCACGTCGGGCCAGGTGCCCGCGATCCCGGCGACTCTCCCGGATTTCAGCCGGGTGGCCGGCCAGACCGTCCCCGCCGTCACCAACATCTCGTCGCAGCAGCTGGTGCGCCGCTCGAATTCGCCGTTTGCCAACGACCCGTTCTTCCAGTACTTCTTCGGCGGCGACGACGACCTGTTCGGGTCGCGGCGCGGCGTGCAGAGCAGCCTCGGGTCCGGTGTGATCGTGAGCCCCGACGGCTACATCCTGACGAACAACCACGTGATTGCCGGCGAAGGCGGCGTGCTGAACGTCCGCAACCTGCCGTCCATCACCGTCGCCTTCGGCGACCGGCGAGAGCTCGCGGCGGAGATCGTCGGCGCGGACGCGGCGACGGATCTCGCCCTGCTGAAGGTCGACGCGAAGGGGCTGCCGACGATTCCGTGGGGCGACTCGTCGAAGCTGAAGGTCGCCGAATGGGTGCTGGCGATCGGCAACCCGTTCCAGCTCGATCAGACGGTGACGCTCGGGATCGTCTCTGCGGTGAACCGCCGGGTCGGCATCTCCGCCTACGAAGACTTCATTCAGACCGACGCCGCCATCAACCCGGGGAATTCCGGCGGCGCGCTGATCAACGCGCGCGGCGAGCTGGTGGGGATCAACACCGCCATCTACAGCCAGAGCGGCGGCTACCAGGGGATCGGGTTCGCGGTGCCGAGCAATCTCGTGCGCCGGGTGATGCAGGATCTCATCGCCTTTGGCGAGGTCCGGCGCGGCGACATCGGCTACGTCGAGTTTGCCGCCGTCACCACCCATGTGGCCGAACAGCTTGGCGCTCCCGGCGCGCACGGCGCGCTCATCGCCCAGATGACGCGCAACTCCGTCGCCTACCGCGCTGGTCTCGAGCCGGGCGACATCGTGGTCGCCTTCAACGGGCAGCGGGTCGAGGATGCAGGGCAGCTCAAGCGATTCATCCAGGATGCGAAGATCGGCAGCACCGCCGTCTTCAGGGTGATCCGCGAAGGCCGCGAAACCGACATCAAGGTGCCGATCCGGTCTTCCGCCCAGCGCGTCCGCGACTAGACTACGTTTTACAATGCGCCTTCCGGCCAACTGGCCCGAGCTGACCCTCGCGCTCACGCTCGCCTTCATCGCCTCGTACGTCATCGCGGAGTTCATCTCGCGCGTTGCGCAGTCGGCGCTGCGTGCGATCATCGCCGACCCGGAAGTCGAGGCGATGCTCGTCGACCGGCCGCGGCGCATTGTCAAGCTCGCGATCTTCCTCGTGGTCGCCAGCGCCATCGTCTTCCCGGCCATGCGCCTGGCCGGGTACCGCAGCCGCTTCGCGCGCGATCCCGAGCAGATTGCCCGCTGGCTGCTCGAGTCGGGGCTGCGGATCGCCGTGATCGCGGTCGCCGCCTACATCGTCGTCCGCATGGGGACGGCCGGCGCACAGCGCTTCGAGCGCGAGATGAGCCACGGCTCCGGGCTCGACATCATCGAGCGAACGAAGCGCGCGCAAACGCTCTCGCGGCTCATTCGGAAGTCACTGACGATTGTCGTCAGCGTGATCGCGGCGCTGATGGTGCTGCGGGTCCTGAACATCGACATCACGCCCGTGCTCACCGGCGCCGGCATCGCCGGCCTGGCGATTGGCTTCGGCGCGCAGACGCTCGTCCGGGATGTGATCTCCGGCTTCTTCCTGATCCTCGAGGACCAGGTACGCGTCGGCGACGTCGCGGTGGTCAACGGCCAGGGCGGGCTCGTCGAAGAGGTCAACCTGCGCACGATGGTGCTGCGCGACGAGGAAGGCGCGGTGCACGTATTCCCGAACGGCGAGGTGAAAACGCTCGCCAACAAATCGAAGGACTTCTCGTTCTACATCGTCACCGTGTCGATCCCGAACGAAGAGGACCCGGATCGGGTCACGCAGGCGATCCGCGACGCCAGCGCAAGCCTCATGCAGGACTCCGACTTCAAGCCGCACATCCTCGAGCCGATCGACGTCTACGGCATCGATGCGTGGGAGCCCGGTCAGGTGACGATCAAGGCGCGTATCAAGACCGTGCCACTGAAGCAATGGTTCGTCGGACGGGAGCTGCGGCGGCGGATCATGCGGACCTTCAAGGAGCGCGGCGTGAAGGTCCCGGTCCCGCGGATGGAGTTGAAGGTCGACCGGGAAGACTCGGGAGCGTGAGCCGCAGCGGCTCGGACCCGAGCGGCGCCGACGCGGTGTAGTACCGGACGTACAGGCGTCCGGCGGCAAGCGCCTCGCGGTCCTGGTGCCCGAGCATCACGGTTCCGGCGACGCGCCGCGTGTCGCCTTCGAGGAGACGCGCGGTGATCGGCCCCGCCCGATCGTCCTTCCCGCGATGCAACGCGACAAGGCGCAAGTCGCCTACGGCTGCATCGATGCGGAGCGTGTAGCGCAGCTCTGACAAGATCGCGTCGTAGACGAAATCAGCGGCAATGTTCTTTGCCGCTGCCGTGAACGTCACCGGTGTCGGCGCCTTGCCGTTGACCAGCGCCGGCGTACTGAACGGCGCGCGCCGCAGCTTCGATTCCTGCTCCCAGCCGAAGGCCATCGTCAGCAGGTCGGCTTCACTCCACGCACGCCCGAGGAACTCCACTCCGATTGGCAGGCCGTCTTCCGTGAACCCCGCCGGGACGCTGAGCGCCGGGAGCCCCGAGGCCGCGCTCAGTTGGCACGTCGTTCCCTGCTGCGCGTCGCCAATGCGCGCCGGCTTGCGGCGCAGCGTGGGATAGAGCAGCGCGGCCAGCCGGTGTTCGTCCATCGCGGCCACGACCGCGCTGCGAATCGCATCGCGCTTGATCAACGCGCGGCGGTGCTCCTCGCTGTCGCGCTTCTCCACCGCGTTGCGCCGCGTCAGCGTGGTCTCCATCGAGGCGTCGTAGAGTCCCTGCTTCAGGATCTCGTCGAGCGACTTGACCGGCGCATCCTCACGCGCCGCGAGGAACGCGGCAAGGTCGAACTTGAACTCGGAGGCGATCACGCTGCTGTCGCGAAGGAGCTCCTCCAGCCCCGGCACCTGGACCTCGACGATCTCGGCCCCCGCCTTTTTCATCTCGTCGATCGCGGTCCGCACCACCGCCGAGCCGTCCTCCTCTGGGCCGAAATAGAGCTCGAGGACACCGAGTCGCGCGCCCTTCAGCCCACCCGGCCGGAGCGCGTCGACATAACTGCGGGGAATATGCGCAGCGGACGCGGCTGACGAAGGATCTTCCGGGTCAGGACCCACCGTCGCATCGAGCATGAGCGCCAGATCCCCGAGCGTGCGCGCCAGCGGGCCGCCGATGTCCTGCGTCGTCGACAGCGGAACGATGCCGCGGCCGCTCGCCAGGCCGCGCGTGCCGCGCAGGCCGACGAGATTGTTGTTCGCCGCCGGAATCCGGATCGATCCGCACGTGTCGCTGCCCATACCCGCCGCGGCAAAGCTCGCGGCCAGTGCGGCGCCGGTTCCGCCGCTCGATCCGCCAGGATTGCGCAGCGGGTCGTACGGGTTGCGCGTCTGGCCTGCCACAGAGCTGATCGACGTGATCCCGGCCGCGAGCTCGTGCATGTTCGTCTTGCCGATGATGACTGCGCCTGCGGCACGGAGCTTCTCGACCTGGTAGGCATCGGTCTTCGACTGGTAGGTCGCGAGCGCGAGCGACCCGGCGGCGGTCGGCATGCCCGTCGTCTCGAAGTTGTCCTTGATGAGGATGGGGACGCCGTGCAACGGGCCGCGTGATCCCCTGGACGCGCGTTCGCCGTCCAGGGCGTCAGCCTCGCGCGATGCGTTGGGGTTGAGCACGACCATCGCGTTCAGGCGCGGGCCCTGGCGGTCGTAGGCGGCGATCCGCGCGAGATACAGCTCGACCAACTGTCGCGAGGTGACGCGCCCGGCGGTCATCGCTTCCTGCAACTCGGGAATCGTCTTCTCGATGACGTCGAAGGCGGGCTCCGCGCCATGGGCAGTGAGCACCAGCGCGGTGAACAGCAGCACGGCGGACATGGGTCGCATGGCCGCAAGTGTAGCGTGCCCGAACTGAAGTTCGGGCCAACGTACTCACGTCCTCACGCTCTCGTAGGCCGGAACTTTAGTTCCGGCGAGTGCCTGCATCCGTATGCGCGCAGCACACGGCACCATTCGGCCGCACTCGCGGTGCGCCGATTGCACGCAGGCGCGCGTCGACCACCCTGCCGGGGGCCTTGGGAAACGCGTGTGTGATTGGAGGAAGTATGCGGGTCACTCGACCGGCGGCGGTACTCGTGTGTATGGGAACAGTCGCGGTGGTCGCCACGGCGGGCGCCACATGGCAACTTGCGCGCGCGCAGGACATCGAACAGCAGGCGGTTGAAGCTCAGGACGTGGAGGCGAGTTCGCACCTGATCGCCCAGGGGTTCACTTTCTCAGCCATCGTGCAGCAGGCCACCTCCACCATCCGCACCGGACGGCGAATCTTCCGGTTCGATACGTTTGGCGACGAGGCGTTCTGGGGAGGGGCGCTTCGGCTCCATCAAGCCATCGAGGGCGAACGGTTCGGCGGCATCGGGCCCGGCCTGACCCCGCGGATGGCGCTGCAGCTCGGGCTCAAGGTGGATCGACAGGCGCTCCCACCGGAAGTGCTCGATCGGATTATCAACGGCGCGCTGAACCTCGACGATCCGAAGAACACGCTCGCGCTGCTGAAGCTGAACGCGGTCCTCGGTCTGACCGGCTTCTTCAAGAGCAATGGAACGCTCCGCTCCGTCGGCATTCAGTGCGCGCTGTGCCACTCGGGCGTGGATGATTCGATTGCGCCCGGGATCGGACGACGGCTGGATGGATGGGCCAACCGCGATCTGAACGTTGGAGCGATCGTCGCGCTCTCCCCAAGGCTGACGCCGTTCACGCAGCTGCTGGGCGTGGACACCGCGACGGTGCGGCGCGTCCTTCGCAGCTGGGGACCGGGGAAGTTCGACGCCGAGCTCGTTCTCGACGGCAAGGCATTTCAGCCAAATGGGCGCTCGGCAGCGACGCTCATCCCGCCGGCGTTCGGGCTGGCGGGCGTGAACCTGCACACCTGGACCGGCTGGGGATCGGTGACGCACTGGAACGCCTTCGTCGCCAACCTGGAGATGCACGGCAGCGGAACGTTCTTCGACCCGCGGCTCGACAACGCGAGCCGGTTCCCGATCGCGGCGGCCAACCGATTCGGACACGTGCGCTCGGATCCCGATCGGATCACGTCGAAGCTCGCGCCGCTGCACGTCTACCAGCTCGCCCTTCGCGCACCGAAGCCTCCCGATGGCAGCTTCAACGAGGTCGCCGCCGAGCGCGGAGACGAGCTGTTCAACGGCAAGGCGAAGTGCTCCCGGTGCCATGTCGAGCCGCTGTTCACCGAGCCAGGCTGGAACCTGCACACGCCGCGCGCCATCGGGATCGACGCGTTCCAGGCCAATCGCTCCCCGGACCGCCGCTACCGCACATCGCCGCTTCGCGGCCTGTGGACGCACGTCAACGAATCGCGCCGCGCAGCGGGGTTGGCGCCAGTCCGGCAGGCCGGCTTCTTCCACGACGGCCGGTTCAGAACGCTACTGGACGTGATCAATCACTACAACCGCGTGTTCAACCTCGCACTCAGCGATGCGGAGAAACGCGATGTGGTCGAGTACCTGAAGTCGTTGTAGGGCTCACCGCGACGACAGCCGCACGATCGCCGAGGCCTGCCGCCGCCAGCGCCGGGTGAACGGCGACACATGACCGCGCGTGGCGCTCGTGTCGAGCGCCACGCGCTAAACGCCGTGTCCGTAGCCGGACTCGTGCAGCGGGTGGATTGACGACCCCGGCGTCTCGAACGGGTCCACCGGCTGGCCGGCGAGCGGCGAGGGACGCGTTCGGCCGTGCTGGCGTAATCCGGCGACCACCACCACCAGGTCTTCGTCGGTGATCGCCTTGCGATCGTCGGCGATCGCCATCAGCGCGCGATATGCATCGCCGATCTCGACCGGCGTGAGCTCCAGTCCGAGCTCGGCGCACCGGCGCTGCACCGCGTGTCGGCCCGAGTGCTTGCCGAGCACGATCGGCTTCCACGGGGCTCCGACATCCTCCGCCCGCATGATTTCGTAGGTCCGCGGATCCTTCAGCACGCCGTCCTGGTGGATGCCGGCTTCGTGCGCGAACGCATTCCGTCCCACGATGGCTTTGTTCGCCTGGACGCTCTGGCCGGTCAGCCGCGTGAGCATCTGGCTCGAGGGGTAGATCTTCCGCGTATCGATGCCGGTCGCGTACGGCATGCGATCGGCGCGAACGCGGAAGGCCATCACGACCTCTTCGAGCGAGGCGTTCCCCGCCCGCTCGCCGATGCCGTTGACGGTGCACTCCACCTGCCGGGCGCCGGCCTGAACGGCCGCGAGCGTGTTCGCGACGGCCAGGCCGAGATCGTCGTGACAGTGCGTGCTGAACGTCACACGATCGGCGCCGGGCACGCGCGACTGAATCGTGTGGAAGAACTCGGCGATTTCGTCGGGCGTCGAGTACCCGACGGTATCGGGCAGGTTGATCGTGGACGCGCCGGCTTCAATCACCGCCTCGATGACCCGGCACAGAAACCCGCGGTCGCTGCGCGTCGCATCCTCCGCCGAAAACTGCACGTCGTCGGTGAACTGGCGCGCGCGCCGCACCGATTCCGCGGCGGCGTCGAGGCACTCCTCGCGCGTGATGCGGAGTTTCGCCTGGAGGTGCAGGTCGGAGGTCGCGATGAAGGTATGGATGCGCGGCCGCGCCGCTGGCTCGATCGCCCAGCCGGCGCGCTCGATGTCCTCGCGGCGGCAGCGCGCCAGGCACGCGACGATCGGGCGCGACACTTCGGCGGCGATGCGGCGCACCGCCTCGGCATCGGCGGGCGAGGCAATCGGGAAGCCGGCCTCGATGATGTCCACGCCAAGCGCGTCGAGCTGCCGCGCCAACTGCAGCTTCTCGTCGGGCCGCAGCGAAAAGCCGGGCGCCTGCTCGCCGTCGCGCAGGGTCGTGTCGAAGATCCGGACTCGATCCTTAGGCATGCCGGCAAGTAAACGCCACGGCAAGCGGTCAAGTCAAAGTGATAGTTATTACACTTCGATTATGATTCGTTATATCGATGGAACTCAGCGAGCTGAGGGTTTTTCTGCGCGTCGCGTCCGAACGGAGCTTTTCGCGCGCGGCCATGAAGCTCCACCGCACCCAGCCGGCCGTCAGCCAGTCGA
>Ga0307412_10002600_pt1 | contig 10031 bp, 9 predicted proteins | sample DK1Cmetagenome_3_FD_203823 | JGI IMG/M metagenome (GOLD analysis project Ga0307412, IMG submission 203823) | Maize rhizosphere microbial communities from greenhouse at UC Davis, California, United States - DK15-C-1 | ecosystem: Host-associated > Plants > Roots > Rhizosphere > Soil | place: USA...
AGAGATTAGATCCAAGATCTCAACAGACTCGGGTTCCGCCATTAACAACACCCCCCTCCAGTAATTGCAGCTACTGCAACACTGGGCATGCATATTGTCAAGTTCCCAATTCGCTCTGCGGTCGCACTAATGAACTTCAGCAACATGAGAGGGCGAGCTGAATTAACGGACCACGCAAGTTACAGTCAGGGTGAAGATCACCCTCAACCGCCGCGATAGGAGACGAGGTTGATCCGGCATTATGGTCGACTTTGGGAAGGCAGGATGGTCCTCCGCCTCGGAACTCTGCCGCATTAGCCGCCCGAACTTTATCCGCGCAGTAAGGGCGTGCCGACGTCGTTCGTAATTCCGCAACAACGGGTTTCACCTAGACGGGCTATTGCGTCGGCGATCCAGGCCTCATGCTTGTTTCGACAGAAAACTAGGAGATTAAATTGGAGCTGCCAAACGAAAAATCCGCTAGCAGCATGATGGTGGCGCAACTTCTTGCAAAACGTCGGACGCAGTATTCACTTGGCAAAAACATCGCGCTTCCCGACGAGGAGATCGATGCACTTATTCGCGAGGCGGTTCGCCTATCACCCTCGGCGTTTAACTCGCAGAGTTCGCGGGTTGTGATCCTGCATCGCGACGAAAATCAAAAACTCTGGGATATTGTGAAGTCGGAGTTAAGTCATATCGTCGAAGGAGAAGCTAAAAAGCACTCCTTTAGAAAGATCGACAGCTTCGCAGCTGGGGCAGGAGCTGTTCTTTTCTTCGAGGACCGGAATGTGATCAGGATCTTACAAGATCAGTGGCCCCTTTACGCTGATCACTTCCCAGATTGGTCAGAGCAAGCGTCTGGAATGGCTCAACTTTCGGTCTGGATCGCGCTCGCGGGCATCGGAATTGGAGCTAGTTTGCAGCATTATAACCCGCTGGTTGACGCAAAGATCAAAAGGCATTGGAACATACCTGAGACCTGGAGATTACGCGCGCAGATGCCGTTCGGCTCCAACGAGGCGCCTTTTCCCGCAAAGACAGTCATCTCCGATAATGACCGTTTTCGAAGCTTCTTTCGCTAGACCTGCGGAAGAAGGACGGATGCCTCTTAGTGTATTCATTGGTTAGGTAAATTGAATCGTAGATCCAAGGTTCAAATTCCTTCAATAGCCAATAACTGTTCACAATGGCCAGCGTACCACCGGTCAACTTAATTCTTTGAGATGCATTAGCGCTACTTCGGCAGAATTGATTCTTACTTTGGAGTTTGCGCGTTGCATAGCGAAGTTCCATAAAAAGGATTATGCAATCTCGGGTTGCACATAAGATTAAATGCCCTTCAGTGCGGAGCCCCTCGTGACCTGTCCCACCTGACAATTACGGAGTAAAATATGCAACATTGGCTGGACAAGCTCATCGACCTCGCTGCGCTTCGGGGCGACGAGAATGTACTCAAGGATGCTCTTGCCCATCTCGCCCAACAAGCGGGATTTTCCGGCTACGCTTATCTGCACATCCGGCCAGGCCACACGATAGCCTCATCAAACTACCCCCCCGAATGGCGAGCGATATACTTCAAGCGAAAATTCGAAGCAATCGATCCGATCGTAAACCGAGCGAAGTCGCTGAAGCGGGTCTTTACGTGGAGTGGAGAGGATGAACGGCGGCGCCTGGCGAAGGAGGAGCAAGCGTTCTTCGATCAGGCAGCGGATTTCGGAATCCGCTCCGGCGTCACCGTCCCTATTCGAGCGGCCAATGGATCTACTTCCATGTTCACGCTCGCTTCAGACAAATCTTCAATTGACCTCGAACGCGATATCGATCCTGTCGCGGCGGCGGCAGCTGTCGGGCAGCTCCACACCCGCATGTCGATGCTGCCCCTCACACCGGACGCACAGCATCCGGCCTGGCTCGACCCGAAAGAGGCCGCCTACCTCAACTGGATCTCGGTCGGCAAGACGATGGAAGAAGCTGCCGATCTCGAAGGCGTCAAATACAATTCGGTGAAAAGCAAACTTGAAGAGGCTAGGAAGCGCTTCCAGATCCATACGATGCCGCACCTGGTGGCGCTGGCCATCCGGGCTGGACTAATCTGACCGCGGACTTTAGTTGACCGAAACTTTTGGGATGAAACCCAGAAGTCCAACCAGCGTGTTCACCGCGCTCATCTGCGCATGCATCTCGATCATCGCTTCGATATATTCGAGATGCTGCCCGCCTCCCGCATCCGTGCCGGTCTTAATGTCGTCCGGCAACACCTGGAACAGTTGATCGGCCCTCTCGACAAGCTGCCTGTGCAGCCGAATGGCATTTACCGTCAAGGTCTCGATATCCGAACTGGGCAGTCCGCGCGTGAGCCCGATCACCGGGCGCAGTTCACATGTGTCCGACACTGCTGAATCTTTCAATTCCATTGGTGATCCAACCCCAAGATATTGTCTGCGGTGCGCCCCCGCAAACGTTAATCTCTGATCCCAAGCCGGGGGTTGGAAACTGTACTCGGACAGTCCTGCGACCTTTAGCACCGGAGCACCTGGACATGCGTCGCAGGCCCACCGGCCAATGGCCAGAGGATTCTGGTGTCGCATCGGCCGACACCAACCGCCGAGTAAGGGTTTCCACACCCCGGGCAGCGCGTACTGCCCTGCCAGGTCTTATAAAAGCTCCAGACTGTTTCCGCTAGGGTATTGGACGAACAATCGCTTTGCAGATCTGCAGAGAGAGCCTGGTTAGGGCCTTGCGCGGATCCCCGAGAGATCGATCCTGATGCCTGCCTTGTTCGGATCGGACGCTACGGTGTCGGTCGCAGTTGCCGGCGCGGTGTTATCTTCATTTGGGTCAGCGCCATTTTCAGATTCTTGGGAACCGGCCGTGGCGGGGCGAGTTACTTTCTCCTGCCCTGGATCCTCCGCGCGGAACACCGCTAGCCCTTCGAAATACCCAGTCTGCCAGGCAAGGACCGCATCATCCATAACCTGAGGCAGGACTTCTTTCGCCGTTGGATTACCATACCATTTCGAAACGATGCGAAAGACCTTGGCAAACAGCGTCGTCCCCATGCGGATATTCTCACAAGGCTCGACCATATCCGACTTCAACTGACCAGCCTCGACGATGCCGAGGCCTGCCGGATACTGGGTGAGACCGACGCGAACGGTGTTGCGACCGAGATTGTCGCGGATCAGAGCCAATGCCTCTTCCGGCGTTGTCGGCTTCGGCACCAGCACCACCCGGTTGCCGGAACGCACGGTGACGACCAGCGGGTCCTGCGATCCGGCCTTCGCGATGAACTGTTCAACGATCGCAGGCTTCAGGGACGGATCGGCGCATTGATGGATAAGAACGGCATCGAGCATCCCAGGTACTCCCTATGTGTTGAATGCCATAACGATGGGAAGGTCGAAGAGCCGAGCCCAAGCGATCGCGCTCGCTTTCTGAATGGCGACGATCGAAGTCTTTTCGGTCCACCAGCCATTGCCAACGGCAACGATCACCTCGGGCGAGTGCAGCATCGATTGCAGGACCGGCCAGAGAACGAGCTGCTCGTAGCAGATCAGCGGCGCGATCCTTATCCCGCCAACCTCGACCACCGGATTGCTGAAGAAGTCGGCCCGCGCGCCACCGCCCTGCCCGGTCCATCGCAACCATGGTTGCCACATCGAACCCGGCACCGGCATGCGCTCGCGATAACGGACCTTTGCTGCGTCGGACGAAAGTGCCACCATGACATTGTCATAGCCCCGTGGGTCGATGACGGCGGCACCTGCGATGACGGTGAGGTTCGAGCCACGGAGACCCTCCTGCCAGACCCGCGCCACGGTCGGCGTCCAGAAGCCGAGTGCACTTTCAGGCAGCACCGCGACACGAACATCCTCGCCCGCCTCGGCCGCCTTGCGCACCGTGTCAATCAGATCACGTTGATAGGCCAGCGAGCCATCGCGCCCGAGGGTTCCACCTTGTTTCGGATCGACGGCCATCCAGCCGGGTGTTAGTTTCGGGGGCGTCCAGTTCGTGGCGGACCAGACGTGAAGTCCTCCGAAGACTGCGACCGCGATTTGCCATCTTCGACCGGTCATGAGGACCAACAGGATCGCGGTCGCGCCCACTCCCCGCCATCCCCAGCCGGGAAACAACACACCGGCAGCTGTCAGGGGATGCGCCCAACCAGTGATACCGAACGGCGGTAGCGCCATAAGCACTATTACAATGAGATAGCGTAGTGCCCTCGCCGCATCCGTTCCTTTTCTCCGGGATGCGTCTTCGCCACGATGTTTCGTCCAGAGCACTGCATGGACGATAACGAAGGAGGCGGAAGCCATCACCCAAAGCACCAGCCCGGGCCAAAGATCGGCGGCATAGAAGTTGGCCACGCCCTGCGGCAACCCGCGGGAGGCGGCCAGGAAATAGCCCGCCGCAACAAGCGCGGCGATTGTACGTGACGGCGCCATTGCCCAGAGCAAAGGAAAGAACGTGGCGAGCGGTAGAAGAAGCACCTCCCCGCTCCAGCCGATCCACCCACAGGCGATGGACGCGATGATCAGAAGGATGGATTTCCAGCGATCAGTCAGATGATCGTCACTGCGATCACGGGTGGAAGGTGAAGACCGGCCGCGCCAGGCCGAGAAGACCGGAATCCGGAACCGGACCAAAATATCGACTATCATAGGAGCTCGCAAAGGAGGAGTGAAGGAACAGATGACGGGGCGGAACCACGCCGCCGGAATCAGGCAGGAGCAACCTGCCCTCACCGTCCGTGCCACTTACAGACGATGCGGGGATCGAACGGTCGTCGATGAGCACGTGATCGGTGATTTCGACACGCTGCCCCGGAAGTGCTGCGACAGTCTTGATCAGCGGCGCGAAACCGCCGACACACATCCCTCGGCGCAGGTATCCGCGCCGCCATGCTTCTGCGAAGACGGCTGTCATGGGCGGGCATAAAAACACCAGATCGCCGATGGCGACTGGACGCTGAAGCTTTTCGATGCGCCAGAGGCCAAGCGGTTCGCTTGGGGTCAGATTCAGCCGATAGCCACCCGTGAACGCAGCCGCCGCCAGTGTGGATATGATGACGGCGGAGCCGGTCAGAAACAGGAGAACCCGTCTTTTCCTCATTGCTTCAGCACCGGCGTCTGGCGCTGGGTAAGACGTTGTTCCTCGGCCAGCTTTAGCGAGTGGACGGTACGCTCATGGGCGGCAAGCTGTTGCGCTGTTCGCATGACCGGCCAGGCTTGTTTTAGCTGCTCCTTCTGCTCCGGCTTCATACCCTCGGAAAGCTTTTCGTACAGCTTTCCGGAGGGCTCGCGCGCGGCGTTGCTCAGCAGCGTCCGCTCCCCGAACCGTTCGGTAACGGCTTTGTTGAAACCGTCGATTTCGAGCTTGGTTTCGCGATTGCTGAGCGCGTAAGCCATCGCGGCGGGCAGGTCGTTGCGTTCGATGGCGTCACGCACTCGCTCCAGCACGACGCGCGCTGCCGGCGACAGCGCCGGAATGTCGATCGAGACCCGCTGGCGCAGCGCCTGCTCGTCGGTTTGCAGCCTCGTTGCCGCGGTCTCGCGCATATGAAGGTATTGCTCAAGATCCCGCGTCAAGGCGGGAACATTGACCTCGGCGACGCGACGTGCTTCGCGCTCTGACTTGGCTGCGAGAATGCCGGTCTTGCCCTTCAATGGACCGATAGTTTCCGGCTCAGCCACCAGCTTCTTCAAAATCTGCTTCGCCACCTCCTTGTCCGCCAGAACCGCATCGAAGTTCATCCCACGGAATGCGGTTTCCGGATCGGCGAAGACGTAAGCGAAACGCGCCGAGACTTCCTCCCATTGCCGCTTTAAGGAGGGATCTGCGTCAAGCCTGCCGCCGACCGTATCGGCAACAGAACCGGAAAATGTCTTGATGCCTGCGACCATGGCCGGGGCCTCCTTCTTCGTTTGAGTGGTCGGGGATTGGGTGAAGCCAAGGCGCGCGGCAAAGGCAGCAAGGCGCTCGCTAAAATCGACAAGTTTGGCCTTCTGGCGCAGCGTCCAGTCGAGTCGGTCGCGTACCAGCGTGCGAGCGACCTGGACGATGTGCAGGCCACGGTTCTCCGAGAAGCGCAACGCCTCGCGATAGAGCTGGCCGCTCGCGTAATCGAGCGTCGTCTCCTTGGCGTTTTTCCGGGAGAGAACCTTAGCCAGGCCGCCGTTGAAGGAAAAGGACCGCGTCCCGTAGTAGAGCTGCAGATCCTCACGATGGCGGGTCATCGCCACGTAGGTCAGATGCCGATCCAGGGACAGGGAAGCGAGCACCTTGACCCTATCGACGGTGGCGCCCTGGGACTTGTGGATCGTCGTCGCGTAGCCGTGATCAAGGTTGTTGTAGAACCGCTGCTCGATGATCACTTGGCGGCGCTGATCGCCCTCGCCCACCGTTGCGACGATGCGGTTTGCTGCGGCCTCTACGACATGACCGATCATTCCATTCTTGACGCCGAGCGATCCCTCGTTCTTCAGGAAGACGATCTGATCGCCAGCATCGAAACGGCGTTCGCCGTCGGCGGTCCGGAACAGATGACCTTCACCCACCATGCCGCGTTCGACCAGCTTTTCGCGGGCCATGACATTGAGCATGCGAACATCGCGGCGCAGATGGGCGAGGATCAAGGTCGTCTTCGTCTGATCGTAGCCGTGGTTCCAGTCGGCGATCAGGCGCTCGACAGCTTCGGCCTTCAGACGCTCGCCCGTAATCCTGACATTGGCACCATAAGCACTCAACGCCTTTTCGACATTGCCGCGTGCGAGATCGAGCGACGCCTTGCGCATCCAGTCTTCGCGCTGGCGATAGATAGTTTCGAGTTCGGCATAGCCAACGCGATCGACGATAGCGCGGAAGGCAGCACCCGCCTCGATCGGCTGAAGCTGCTCGGGATCGCCGACCAGCACGATCTTCGCGCCCGCCCTGACCACGGCATCGACGAACCCCGCCATCTGTTTCGACGCAACCATGCCGGCCTCGTCCATGACGAAGATCGTCTTGTCGTCCAGAACGTCACGGCCTCGGTTCCAGCGCAGCTCCCATGACGCAAGCGTGCGGCTCTCGATTCCGGCTTCCTTCTCCAGACCCTCAGCCGCCTTGCCTGCAAGCGCACCACCGAAAACGCGATATCCGGCCAGTTCCCACGCCTCGCGCGCTGCCTTCATCATCGTGGTCTTGCCGGCGCCGGCGCGTCCGACGACGGCAGCGATACGGGCAGGTCCTGCAATGCGCTCGATCGCGGCTTTCTGCTCGTCGGAAAGCCGCTCATGCCGACGGAAGGTGGCGTCGAGAGCGGAGTGGGAAACGCCCCTTCCCTCCCGGTTCGACAGCCACATCGCCTGCCGCGCCATCGTCGCTTCCAGCCGGATCATCGCCCGCGTCGAATAGCGCGCCGGCAGCTTTTCGCCGGTGGCGAAATCGATCGTCTCGCGCTGCAGTCGCAACACGTCCGGGTTCAGGATGATTTTGATCATCAGCTGCTGGAAGATGGCGGGATCGTCGATATAACGATGCAAGACCTTGGCCACGTCGCGCTCGTCGAAGACGCTCTTTTCCCGCGTGATCAGGTCGAGCACGATGGCGGGATTGCGTAGGATCCGGCGGGTGTTTTCCGAGCGTCGTTGCTCGTTCATCTCGACCCGTTCCAGTTCCGGGCGGACACCCTTTTGCTCCGCCTTGCGCTCGATCGCCCTGGCCCCGACGCCGAGGTGGATGGTGGGCTCGAGATCGATACCCTGCTTTTCGTAAGAGCGGCCGTCGACGCGCAAATCAATGCCGCCGATTGCGAGATGGTGGTTCAGCCGCTCGAACCAACCGTCGCGCAGCACGTTGAAGTCATCGGTCGAACCGGCCCAGAGTTCGTAAAGGATTTTGCCGGATTTCGTGCGGACGGGCTGGCCGTCGCCATCGATGACCGCAACCTTCTTCGGCCCGAAGCCGTCCTCGGAAAGAGGCCGCAACGTGGTCATCAGATGAATATGCGGATTGCCGGGATTGTCGTGATAAACCCAGTCGGCGACCATGCCTTTCGCCAAGATGTGTTTCTCGACAAAATCCCGGACCAGGGCGATGTTCTGCTCGACCGACAGTTCCAGCGGCAGTGCAATGGTAAGATCGCGGGCGAGCTGTGCATCGGCACGCTTCTCGAACGCTTCGACCTTATTCCAGAAGGCCTCGACAGAATCGGAAACAGATCGATCGGCAACGAGGCTGCGCACCCATCTCGGGGCATCCTTGGGGAGCAAGAACTCCTCGTGCAGCAGCCCCTGCTTGCGGGTGTAGTCAATGGTGCGGGCCTCACGCTCGTATTCCATCTTCGCGCAGTGCCGATAGGCGGCAGACAGCACGGCGCTGCGGCCCGAGCCGCGGCTGACGATGCTGGCTGAGAAATGAGCGATGGCCACTGCGAAGAGCGCTCCCGGTTAGAACCCAGTTCGTCGGGAGTGGCGGCAGAAAAGCAACACGTCGCATCGCGACGTATAATTGCGCCCTTGGAGCCATTCCTTCGGAACGGCGGGATCATTCACAAAAGCATCGCCCTTGGCGATCTGCAGATCTGCAGATTTCAATTCGGGCACATCCGGAAGAATCTGGGCGTCGCAAGTGCAACGCCCAGACTTCAAAGGAGCAACCGGAATGAAGAAACCGTCATCGAAGATCAGGGAAGAGATCGCAAGATTGCAGGATCAGCTGAAGCAGGCCGAGACCCGTGAGGCCGAACGCATCGGCCGCATCGCGCTGAAAGCCGGTCTCGGGGAAATCGAGATTGACGAGGCAGAGCTTCAGGTGGCCTTCGAGGACGTCGCCGAACGGTTTCGCGGAGGCAAAGGGAGTGCGACGGGCAAGAAAGACGTTGGAGATGGTCGGACCACAAGCGGGACGTCCGCGTCGCAGTCGCCTGGCGCGGATGCGGGCGGGGCTGGTGAGGCTTGAGCGCATGGCCAAAGCGATGACATCAGATGCGCGCAAAAAGGACACGCGGGAGAAAATCGAGCTCGGCGGCCTGATCGTCAAGGCCGGGCTGCGCCACGAGAAGCGTGCTCTGTTGCTCGGCCTGCTGATCGATGCCAGCAGGCGGATCAAGACTGACGAAGCGGAAAAAGCCCGACTGGCGGCAATAGGCGCGGAGGCCTTCGGCAATGACGGCGAATAAGCTGCTTCTGACAATCCTGCCTGCGGCAATCATGATCACAGCGATGGTCCTGATGTCAGGCCTTGAACATCGGCTGGCGGCGCTCGGATCGTCAGCGCCGGCGAAGCTGATGCTGGGAAGGGCTGGTCTCGCCCTGCCATATATAGCTGCCGCCGCGATCGGCGTTGTTGCGCTGTTCGCCGCCAATGGCTCGACGAATATCAAGGCCGCCGCTCTGAGCGTGCTGGCTGGAAGTGCTGTGGTCATCATCGTCGCCGTTGCACGCGAGGCAATCCGCCTCGCTGCTATTGCCGGCAATGTGCCAGCCGGACAATCGGTTCTCGCCTATGCCGACCCGGCGACATTAATTGGCGCCGGCATCGCGTTCATCGGAAGCGTCTTCGCCTTGCGGGTTGCGATCAAGGGGAATGCCGCATTCGCAATGGCAGCGCCAAAGCGGATTGGCGGCAGGCGCGCGGTCCACGGCGAGGCGGACTGGATGAAAATGCAGGAGGCTGCAAAACTGTTCCCCGAGCACGGCGGCATCGTCATCGGCGAGAGATACCGCGTCGATCGCGATAGTGTTGCCACCATGCAGTTTCGCGCTGATGAACCGCAAAGCTGGGGTGCCGGCGGCAAGTCACCGCTGCTCTGTTTTGATGGTTCCTTCGGATCGTCGCATGGCGTCGTCTTTGCGGGGTCCGGTGGCTTCAAGACGACCTCGGTGACGATCCCGACCGCGCTCAAATGGGGCGGCGGCCTCGTCGTGCTGGATCCGTCGAGCGAGGTTGCGCCGATGGTCAGCGAGCACCGGCGTCAGGCCGGCCGCAAGGTGATCGTGCTCGATCCGACCGCGTCTGGTGTCGGCTTCAATGCGCTCGACTGGATCGGTCGTCATGGCAATACC
>Ga0307412_10002601_pt1 | contig 10028 bp, 13 predicted proteins | sample DK1Cmetagenome_3_FD_203823 | JGI IMG/M metagenome (GOLD analysis project Ga0307412, IMG submission 203823) | Maize rhizosphere microbial communities from greenhouse at UC Davis, California, United States - DK15-C-1 | ecosystem: Host-associated > Plants > Roots > Rhizosphere > Soil | place: USA...
AACACTGATTCTATGAATATTATATATTTCATTCTCTTCCACTACAATATCCATCACAGAAGCTCTTTCCAGATTTGAAGGCTCATTCAGCGTATAAGCCATGCAAATATATTCACTGTTTTCCGTATTACTTGTATAATATTTTTTATCTAAAAAGTAACAATAATCCCTTCCCTCATCTATTTGCTTTTTTGCAAAATCAGAATCTTTTATTCTTTCTATAAGCTCCTGATCTTCAATATTTCCCGCCCACGACGAAGATTTTTCAATCTTATAATTTTCCGTTACTACTTGATTATCCATATTATTATTTGTTAATGTTGTTTATTTGGTGAAAAATAAGAAGGTCAAATTAACCAATTAATTTATAAAAAACAAGAGTGAAATTACTACAATGACCAACTAGCTTTCGGCACAATAATTGGTTGAAGTCCTAAAATCAATAGTATGAAAAGTATTACAGCCTTAGTAAAAAATATATTACCGGTAATAGGAATATTTGTATTGACACAATGTACAGCTTCCACCAATTCTTCGGTCGAAAATGAAAAGACGTTAATTGTAGGCCCACAAACTGCAGACTGCACCGGAGTTGCTCCTATGAAATGCCTCCAGGTAAAGGAAAAACCGACAGAAAACTGGACAAATTTTTACAGTAACATTGAAGGATTCACCTACGAACCCGGCTTTGAATATGTCTTAAAAGTAAAAACAGAGAAAATCGCCAATCCACCCGCCGACGGATCTTCCATAAAATATACTCTTGTAAAAGAAGTTTCTAAAACAAAAAAATAAATAAAATTTTAACAATGATGAAAAAAGGACTTATCGTAAGCAGTATGATGCTGCTTAGCACTACTTTTATTTTTGCTCAGGAATCTCCCAAAATTCCTAATATCAAAAAATTACCGGCAAAAACAATCACGGCCAAAACCAAAACAATGATTATAGGCCCGAAAAGGCTACAATGCATAGGAATTATGCAAAGCGGCGATTGTTATCAAGTAAAACAAGATAAAAGCCAGAAAGATTGGGAAAGTTTCCCATATCCTATTAAAAGATTTAAGTACAAACCGGGTTATCAATATGTGATCACCGTAAAGGTAGTTCCGTCAAAAATCGTTCTGGAAGGAGCGACTGAGGAATATGTCTACCTTAATACAATTTCAAGGACAAAAGTGAAATAATACAAAAGCCTCCAATCGGAGGCTTTATTTTTTTACATATTATCAATGTGTTCATGATCTTTCGGAGCTGGTGGATAATTCCCTTTGGTTACGTCTCCTACTGCATTTGCTGTGGTCATCGCAATAACAAGATCATTCAGCATACCACTTGCTGCCGTTGGTGAATTCGGAAGTAAAACTAAATTACTTCTGTTACTCGCTCCCACCGCATGCAATGTATCATAATGTTGCGTTACAACGATTAATGCAGATGCTTCGTGAGAACTGATGTCTACTTTATTCAGCATTCTTACAGATTCTTCAAGGCCCTTTGCAATCTCTCTTCTCTGATCTGCAATCCCTTGTCCTTGCAGTTTTTTCGATTCGGCTTCTGCTTTTGCAACGGCTACAATCCTGATTCTTTGCGCTTCAGATTCATATTCTGCCGCGGTTTTTTCTCTTTCCGCCGCATTAATCCTGTTCATGGCGTGTTTCACCTGCTCATCCGGATCAATATCCGTCACTAATGCTTTGATAATATCATATCCGTAACTTTGCATGGCTTCCTGCAATTCACTTTTAACGGCAACTGCAATATCGTCTTTTCTCACGAAAACATCATCTAATTTCGTTTTTGGAACCTCTGCACGAACTACATCAAACACATAAGATGTAATTTGGTTTTCAGGATTTTCCAAACGATAGTATGCGTCTTTTACATTTTCTCTGATGACCTGATACTGCACAGAAACTTTCATTTTAATGAAAACATTATCCAAGGTTTTCGTATCAATAATAACATCCAACTGCTGAATTCTAAGATTCAGACGCTTTGAAATCTGGTCCAAAAACGGAATTTTCAAATGCAAACCGGCGTGGCTTACTTTTAAGAATTTACCTAATCGTTCCACAACCGCCGCAGATTCCTGCTTAACCGTGAAAAAAGATGCAAATAATGTGATTAGTCCAAAAAAGATCAGAATACCTAAATATATCATAGTTTTAATTTTTTAATGTGTCGAAATAATTTGTGTTTTGTTAAAAACAATCAATTGTACCTCTTTAAAGGTAATAAAAATAATTCAAAAGAGATATTTTTAATCAGCTGAAAATCAATTCAATTAAAATTCAACATTTCATTAAAATATTTTAGGAAAAGATTTAATTTTGGGTATAGATTATTGATATGACTGATCCTAGAGAAATATTAGCACAACACATTTCCAGATTCATTTCTATTACGGATGAACAAATGGATTATGTCTATTCACATTTCGATATAATTCGTCTAAAAAAAGGACAAAGTTTAATTACGGAAGGTGATTTCGTAGATCAAGAATATTTTGTTCTGGATGGCTGTCTGAAAGCATTTTATTTAAATGATAATATGAAGATGTTTATCCTCCAATTCGCGATGCCGACGTGGTGGGTAACGGATTTTGATGCACTTTACAACAAGACCAGAGCTACTATTAATGTAGATTGTATTACCAATGCAAATATTTTATCTATTTCTAATGAAAACAGGGAAAAAATTTGCAAAGAGATTCATGAGGTAGAACATTTTTTCAGGTGGAGAACCAATAAAGGATATATTGCTTTACAAAAACGCCTTCTTTCATTTATGGATAATGATGCAAAATTCAGGTACGAAGAATTGTTATCTCTTTATCCGCAACTTTATAACCTTGTTCCGAAACATCTGATTGCCGCATATCTTGGCGTTACCCGAGAAACTTTAAGCAGACTTAACCAATAAGTTAAATATGTTGGAAGTTATTGACATTGTTAGAAATCCGTTCCGATAGTAACTTCCAGCTTCCAGCTTCCAACTTCCAGCCTCTTAAAATTTCCAATATTTCGTGATCTACCTCACGTAACTTTTTCTTCCATTCGGCTGAACTTTGTGTCATAATTTAAACCCAATCAAAATGGACACAAAAAATTTTAAAGTAAACAGTGAAAAAAGTTTAGTTGAATGGATCGGTAGAAAAGTAACCGGAGCACACAACGGAACTATTGAAGTAAAAGAAGGAACTTTTACTTTTGAGAACAGCAATCTTTCATCAGGAAAATTTGTAATCGACACAAAATCAATCAAAATTCTTGATATCGAAGATCCAGAAACCAATGCTCAGTTTGCGGGACATTTGGCTTCCGATGATTTCTTTAATTCTGATCAGTTTCCGGAAGCCGTATTCGAAATTACCCATGCAGAACCGAGTGGCAACAACCTTTACCACATCACGGGAAATCTTACCATCAAAGGAATTACCCATCCTGTGGATACGACTTTACAGATTGTAAAAACAGACAATGTTGCAGTTTTAGACACTAAAATTGTGATCGACAGAACGAAATTCAACATCAAATTCAGATCAGGAAATTTCTTTACGAATCTTGGTGATACTTTGATCTACAACAATTTTGACTTAAATGTTCATTTGGTTGCAGAAACAATTTAATTCAAATTTAATTTAACCTTAAAAATTTACATCATGCCATTTATTAAAATAGATGTTTTGCGCGAAGATCTTAACCGCGAAAAAAAACAGCAATTACTAAGAAAAATCAGCGAAGTGGTAACAACAGTTTTGAATAAAGACCCGCATTTAACCCATATCGTGATCAACGAAATCGAAGATGACAACTGGGGATACGCCGGAGAACAGGTATCTGTCCTGAAAGAGCAAGGATTTTCAACCGAAAAAAAGTAAATTCAAAATGAAAAAACAAACAGTAATCGTTACAGGTGCATCATCAGGAATTGGTCTGGAAGTAGCACGATATTTTTTGGACAGAGGTGACAATGTGGTAATTAATTCACAAACAGAAGCAAAACTACAGGAATTTTACAACAAACTGGGAGCGGGCGAAAATCTTGCGATGGTTGCAGGCGATGTTTCCAGAAAAACGACGGGAGAAGCCTTGGCAAAAGCTGCCTTTGAAAAGTTCGGTTCGATCGATGTTTTGGTGAATAATGCAGGAATCTACGATAATAAACCATTTTTGGATGTTACGGAAGAATATTTGGATTCCTTTTTAAATACCAACCTGAAAGGCACATTTTTCACGACACAAGCTGTAATTCCTCAAATGTTAAAGCAAAAAGACGGAGTAATTATCAATATCGGAACACCATTGGTGAACCACGCGATCATGCAATCTCCATCAAGTGCCCCAATTTCCAGTAAAGGCGCGATTCATGCACTGACATTACAGCTGGCCGCAGAATTTGGAAGACAGAACATCAGAGTAAATACGGTTGCACCGGGCTTAATCAGAACTCCGATGCACGATGAAACAATTGATAACAATGCCGGCATACACCTTATTAACCGAATCGGAGAGCCGGAAGAGGTAGCTCAAATGGTTCACGCTATTGCAAAGAATAAATTTATTTCAGGAGCCATCATTAATGTAGATGGAGGGATGGGCGCCGGACACAGTTTATAACAAAATGAAAATTTTATTAATAATCGCATGGCTGTTCGGCTTCCCGTTGAGCAGTCATGCACAAAAAACAAATGTTATGGAAACAAATCAGACTCAAGAAACAGAAATAAAAAATGTTATCGAAAATTATTATTTCAAAGGAATTTTTGAAGGAAATATCGAACTTTTAAGAAAAGCTTTTTATAAAGATGCTTTGCTGTTTGGAGATATAAAAGGAGTTCCTTATTCTAAAACTGCAGAACAATATATTGAAGGGGTGGGAAGCCGCATTAGCCCTGAAAAATCAGGGAAACCTTTTGAAGCAAAAATCATTTCAATTGATGTGATCAATTCTATTGCTACTGCAAAATTAAATGTAAAAATGTATGATTTTAATTATTACAATTTTATAACTTTCCATAAAATAAACGGGGAATGGCTGATCGTCAACAAAACATTAACTGATGTAAAGCCTTAACCAAATTTTTAACCAAAATCATCAAAATCATGTGGAATAAAAATAGAATTACGGAATTACTAGGAATAGAATATCCCATTATGCAGGGGCCTTTTGGTGGCGGCCTTTCAACGGTTGAATTGACAACAACAGTCAGTAATCTCGGCGGTTTGGGCGGATTCGGAGCCTATACTTTATCGCCTCAGGAAATTTATAATACTGATAAAGAAATAAGATCAAAAACAGATAAACCTTACAACTTAAACCTTTGGGTAAGCGATCACGATATTATTAATGAAGAGCACACGCAACAGCAATATGAAAAAGCGGTTGAAACTTTCAAACCTTATTTTGATATTTTAAATACTGAAGTTCCTGCACCTCCACCCTCTTTTGAATCGAGATTTCAAAATCAGTTGCAGGTAATTTTTGATATTAAACCAAAGGTCTTCAGCTTCATGTTTGGATTGCTGGATGAAAATATCATTGAAGATCTTCATCGACAGGGAACTGTTGTTTTTGGAAATGCCACAACGATGGATGAAGCTATTGCTCTGGAAAAAATCGGAGTAGATGTTATTGTTGCTTCCGGCTTTGAAAGCGGTGGTCACAGGCCTTCATTTCTGGATAAATCTGAGCTTTCCACTACTGGAACTTTTGCTTTGATTCAATTGGTAAAAGATAAAGTGAAAATCCCTGTTGTCGCAGCGGGAGGAATTGCAAACGGGCGCGGAATAGCCGGTGCATTCACTTTGGGAGCCGAAGCCGTACAAATCGGGACTGCATTTTTAGCGACTGAAGAATCCGGAGCGTTGCCCATTCACAAAGAGTTTTTGTTCTCCGATGCAGCAAAATCCACCACCCTTTCAAGAGCTTATACCGGAAGATTGGGACGTGGAATTACCACTGAAATCACCAGAAATGTATTGGCTGCGACAGACAAAACTTTGCCTTTTCCATTGCAAACAACATTCATGGGAGCATTGAGAAAAGCCGCATTGGAACAGCAAAAGCATGAGTTCGTTTTCTTCTGGTCTGGACAAATTGCACCCATTTTAAAGCATAAAAAAGCCTCAATTTTAATGAAATCTTTAATTGAAGAAGCAAATGAATTGATGATATAGCTGCTTTGGAAGATGGGTACCGGAGGATGGAATACAATTGGTTGGTAATTTCTATGTTGTAAACTAGTTTAAAGTTTTTTATTTAACCACAAAAGTTACAAAAGATTATTATCAACTTAAAGTTTAATTATTGAGAAAGCAAAAGTTTTCAAAAGAATGAAAAATCAAAGATTTTTAAAAACTTATGTGTTCTTATTTGCAGAGTAAAGATGAACTTAAAATAGTTAAAGTGTTAAATCTTTTGTAACTTTTGTGGTTAAATAAAAAAGTTTAAAAATCCTTTGTAATTTAAGTTTAATTATCTTTTTAAACCTCAATAACCTCCAGCTTCCTTACTCATAATTACACCGTCATTCCGATGTCTATTCCTTTGATTTTTCGGTAAAGATCGGTTGCGTAATTGTCTGTCATTCCGGAAACAAAATCGATTACGCCCAACACTTTTTGATAATCTGTTCCTTCGTCATAGACAAATTGTTTCGGTATTAATTTTAATGCTTTTTTATCGTAAGATTTTCTATCATCAGCAGATTTTAAAATCGATGGAATAAAATGATCCAGCAATTCGTACATTACGTTGTAGCCGGCGTTTTCAATTTCTACAACTGCTTTATGATTGTAGATTTTCTCAATGGAAAAAGATTCTATATCCTGTAAAACCTTATTTTCAGATTTATAAATATCAAGAAGTCCTTTATCTAAATTTCCCTCAAGAATAGTATTAAAATTAGTTTTATAAAGCTCAACAGATTTATTAATTAAAGCATTGATTACTTTTGCTCTTAAATAAGAAATTTGTTCGTTTTCATTACCAATAGAATTCAGCTTTTGCTCTACCCTGTTTACATCATCTGTCTCTGATTTTACCAATTCAAAAAACAAGTTTTTGCAGTCTGCCGTCGAAACAATGCCCAGTCTGTGAGCATCTTCCATATCAATAATATTGTAGCAGATATCGTCCGCAGCTTCTACCAGCCAGACAAACGGATGTCTTTTGAAAATATGTGGATCTTCGCTTTCTAAGATTAAATTTGTCCCCTTTGCAATCTCAAGAAAAATATCCTTTTCATTTTGAAAAAACCCGAATTTTTTCCTGTGAAGAATGGTCTTATCCCTTGCAATGGCCTCACACGGATATTTTGCAATGCTCGCCAATGTAGAAAACGTCAGTTGAATTCCTCCTGCATCCTTTCCCTGCTGCTGCTGAGCTAGAACTCTGATGGCATTGGCGTTTCCTTCAAAATTCATTAAGTCTGCCCATTCATTTTCATTGAATTTTGGCTTTAAATCAGATTCATTACGCTCAAAATAACTTGCAATTGCATCCTCACCCGAATGTCCGAATGCAGGGTTTCCCACATCATGGCAAAGACAAGCCGCCGCAATCACATTTCCCAGATTATGAAGATAAAAATTCCTGGAATCTTCCGTTAAATCGTTTTTAAAATTATCATGGATGAATTCACCAACAACACTTCCCAAACTTCGGCCTACAGACGAAACTTCAAGCGAATGCGTCAAACGGTTGTGCACAAAAACACTTCCCGGAAGCGGAAAAACCTGCGTTTTATTTTGCAGCCTTCTAAATGCAGATGAAAAAATAATTCGGTCAAAATCTCTCTGAAAATCCGTCCTCGAAGCTTTTGTATGCGGATTGTTTCCTGTACGCTGATTGGTAAAAATCTGGTTTAAATTCATCATTTTTCAAAATTACTTCAAATTTTATTTTTAATGAACTAATCGAATGATTTTTTCTTAAAAACTAGTATTTACAACTTTTATTTTTCCGTAAAAATACCTGAAAATTCCATCTCAATTTCGACTTAACTTTGTAATTATTAATAACCAAAAACTGAAATCATGCCTGAAATTTTACAACAAATATTGGGAAGCACGATTGTCACGGCATTTTTCACGGCAATCATTGCTTATTTTTTTCACAGGAAAACTGAACGGCAAAATGCTGTTATTAAAAGAGAATTTGAAAACTTATCAAAAAAAGATGTTTCCTATTTTGAATGGCGAAAAAATACGGTTGAATTATTAGGCCAGGTTTATATTCATTTAAACCGGTTAGAACTTGCTTTTCAAAACAAATATTCTAAAATCAAGGAATATGACCAATTTTATGAAGATGAAATTATCTTAAAATCAAATCAGCATATCAGAGATCTGCTTATCAATAACGGTCATTTTCTGCCACCGGAACTATTGGATGAAGCTACAAAACTGATTGAACATTTCGATGTTTGGTTAACAAAATATCATCAAACAAGAATTTTAAATAAAGATATTAATTCAAAACAGATTTATGTAGGCCCGGACGGTTTTCGATTTCCTGAAAACGCCGAGAGAATGTTTAAGGAAAAATATATTGAAATGTTTAATGAACTGCATAAGTGAATATTTTTAACCAATTCCTGATTTAAAATTAAAATCATGGCAAAATAATTGCAGTTCATAAAAGACAAACTCAATTCATGCCTGAAGGTCCATCTATAATATTAATGAAGGAAAGCCTGCAAAAATTTGTAGGTAAAAAAGTCATTAAAGCCGATGGAAATGCAAAATTCGAAAAAGAACCTTTGGAAGGAAAAACTTTACTGGAAATCCGGACTTTTGGGAAACAGACGTATCTTGTTTTTGATGATGTTTCTGTAAGAATTCATTTGCTGATGTTCGGCTCTTATAGTGTTGATGATCAGACAAAGCCCGATCAACGTTTACGTTTATCATTACAATTTAAAATGGGAAGTATGTATTTTTATACCTGTTCCGTTAAATTAATTGAAACAAAAGATCTGGAAAAAATCGATTGGAAAGCCGATGTTTTAAGCGATGAATGGGATCCTAAAAAAGCTGAGAAAAAGTTAAAATCCAATCCGGAAATGATGGTTTGTGATGCTTTAATGAATCAGGATATATTCTCCGGAGTTGGAAATATTATTAAAAATGAAGTTTTATTCAGGATTGGGGTTCAGCCGGAAAGTTTATTGGGAAAAATGCCAGCAAAAAAGATAAAAGAGCTTATTGCGGAAGCCAGAAACTACAGCTTTGATTTCCTGGAATGGAAACGTGAATTTACCCTAAAAAAACACTGGCTTGCACACACCAAATCCACCTGCCCAAAATGCGGTGAAAAATTGATTAAAAAATACACCGGAAAAGGAAAAAGAAGAAGCTTTTATTGTGAAAAAGATCAAAAATTATATTAAAAATATAGCTTAATTAAATTTTATTCAATATTTAGAGAGCTGCCAAAATACGCTGCAAAAAATGCAGATTTATACACTTCTCCCAAAGGAATCTCAGATTCACTGACATATATATTATGAGTATCAAAAGAGTCTATAAAATCAATATTTACCACATAAGATTTGCTGATTCTTATGAATTTTGAGGAATTTATTTTCTGGTGAATCGTCTTTAAATTCATTGCGGTGATCAGCTTTTGATGTTGGGTATGAATGACAACATAGTCCTTGAGGGCTTCGATAAATTTTATTTCGGAAAAGTTGGTTTTATAATACCTTCTTTCTGCTTTTATTAATAAAAAATCGTTTGTATTAGATTCTACTGTATTTTTTACAGTGTTATTGGATAAAAGCTGTTTATAGAGAACCGCTTTACTGATCGCTTTTTCCAGCCTTCCTTTGTCGACAGGTTTCAGCAGATAATCTACCGCATCCAACTCGTAACTTTTCAATGCATATTGTGAGTATGCCGTTGTAAAAATCACCAGACTTTGCTTTGGAAGGTTTTTGGCAAACTCCAATCCCGTCACCAAAGGCATTTCAATATCCAGAAAAATAAGATCCGTTTCATTGGTTTTAAGAAAATCCGTGG
>Ga0307412_10002603_pt1 | contig 10024 bp, 6 predicted proteins | sample DK1Cmetagenome_3_FD_203823 | JGI IMG/M metagenome (GOLD analysis project Ga0307412, IMG submission 203823) | Maize rhizosphere microbial communities from greenhouse at UC Davis, California, United States - DK15-C-1 | ecosystem: Host-associated > Plants > Roots > Rhizosphere > Soil | place: USA...
GCTATGTTGAAGGCTGGCGTCGGGATATAGCAGCCGGCAACCGACCGCGCCGATATCCGGGCGCGCGAGATAGCCGCGCAGCAGATCGTCCCATCGGTCGGTCAGCATTTCGACATCGTTGTTCGCGAACAGCACGATCTCCGCCGAAGCGGCGGCCATGCCGACATGGTTGGCGCGGGACCAGTTGAATGGCTCGTCAAACGGTACGACAGTGGTGTCGGGCCGCTCCGCCAGCCGTGCCAACAGGGCGATGGTCTCGTCGTCGCGGCTCCTGTTGTCGACGATGGTGAGATCGATCCGCTCTGGCGATGCAGCCAGACCCAACAATGTGGAGCAGGCCTTTTCCACCATCGCCGCGCCGTCGCGGGTGGGCATGACAATCTGGATGCGCTCCTTCGACGTCGGTCGGTCGCTCACACTGATGCAGGGCCCGTGCGGCTGCGCACGCAGGATCAGGCTGGTGCCGGCGACGGGGCCAGGCAGGGGCTGCGCGCCTTGTGGCGGCGCCAGATCGCCGGCCTGCGGGGCATCGGCGGCCTGCTCAGGCGCCCGCAACACGCTGGCCAGCAGCCGGGGAATGTGGACCGCCGGGCCGGAGGCCGCGGCGCGGATGAGCAGAGTCCTCCAGGCGTCCGCGTGCCGCGCTTCGTCGATCGAGCGCGTGGATGGGCGTACCGCAACCGCGGGAGGGCCAACGACAGCCTGCGCCATCATGTCGAGATCGAACACGCCCCATAATTGGGGATCGTCGAACCGCATGCCGTTCCGCCAATGATCGACCGCATGATCGGAATCGCACCAGGCGGCTGCGGCACCGGTGCGCGCGAGGGCGAATTTGAACCAGCCCAACGCCTGGGCATCGAGGATCGTGCCGGCCGAGACGTGCAGGACATAATCGCAGGCAGGCGTATCGCCGCCAAACCGGATACGAGGATCGAAGGCCAGGCTGGCGACAGGCTGGGCGGCGGTCGCTTCGTCGCAGCAGACAACGGCCTGCCATGCTCCGTCCGACTGACCGAGCAGGCTGAGGAGGGTCGCACGCAGGAAATAGGGGGCGGTACCCCGTGCATCGACGTCCACCACGATCGAGGGGAGGGCCGAATCGGCCTGTGGCGGGGCTGCGACCGCGATATCGCGCCTGAAACCGTCGTAATTGTTGAGCGGATAGGTCGACAACATGGTCAACTGATCAATCCGGTGGCGGAGTTCGGCCAGTTTCTCGCGCAACCCGTCGGCATCAGCGGCAGTCGCCGCGCGTTGAGTCGTCTGCGGCACCCGGTGTCGCGCGCCAGCTTCGACCAGCATCCGGCAGGCGTCGTCGTTCAAAGGGTCGATCTCGATGATCGCGGCGAATTCGTCGATCGCCTCGTTCAAAAGCCCCTGGCGCCGGCGCAGATGCGCGAGATGTGTCCGGGCATCCAGATCCCGCGGGTCGATCGCGATTGCCCGCTGATAAGAGCCGGCGGCGCGATCGAGCTCGCCGAGTTCCTTCAGCGCATGCCCCTGCTGAACCCAGATCGCCCGGTTGCCAGGCTGCGCGCGAAGAAGGATCGCGTAGTGCCGGGCAGCATCGGCCCATTTGCATGCCGCCATCGCACGATCGCCTTCCAGCAGATGGTCGGGCGGGGCCGCTCGCCGAAAGATCGGCATCAGCGACTCTCGCGGCTGTCGATGGGAAGATTCAGGCGCATCGCGGCAACTTCATGCATGTAATCCGCGTCTCGGCAATGGGATATGATTCGCAGCATCGGCGTATCGACTCGGCTCATGCCGATAACGATAGAGTGGACTTGCGAGCATCGCATGGTCATTGTCGCGATGACGGCCAGCCCGTCGAGTAAGCGAGATTCGGCCAGATGACTGACGTGAGGCGTGATGAGTAGCAAGCTGAAGGTCTTTGTCGGTTATGATAGTCGTGAAGACATTGCGTGGCAGGTGTGCCGCCACTCGATCGAAAGATTGTCATCATCGCAAGTCGAGGTGCATCCCCTCCGCCAACCCGCGTTGCGCGAACTTGGCCTGTACACACGGCCGGTCGACGGCGCCGCCTCGACCGAATTTTCGCTGACGCGGTTTCTGACGCCTTATGTGTCCGCCCATGATGGCTGGACGCTCTTTGTCGATTGCGATTTTGTTTTCACGCGGCCGCTCGATGCGCTGCTGCCGCTTCTGTCGCCGGACAAGGCGCTGTACGTTGTCCAGCATGATTATGTGCCGGTCAATGCCGTGAAGATGGATGGCAAGCAGCAGACCGTCTATCCCCGCAAGAACTGGTCTTCGTTCATGGCGTTCAACGGCAGCCACCCCGCCGTGCGGGCGCTGACGCCCACAGTGGTGAATGCGGCGCATCCCTCCTATCTGCATCGGTTCGAATGGGTCGCGGACGATTTGATCGGAGCGCTCGACCTCACCTGGAATTTCCTGGAAGGCGAATATCCGGTCCCGGCGCACACGCCGTCGGCGATACATTTCACCAATGGCGGGCCATGGTTCGACAATTGGCGAGACGTGGCCTTTGCCGACATTTGGTTGCAGGAACGCGACGCCTATCTTCACGTAAATCCGGCCGCACAGGCGGCGGAATAACCGATCTTCATACGGACTATATTCAGAACATGGCGAGCACCGACGTTATCCAGCTGTGCGGTCACAAGATCGGCCTCACGCATCCCATCTTCATGATCGCCGGACCCTGCGTGATCGAAAGCGAAGCAATGACGATGTCCGTCGCCGAGAGGCTGCGCGGCATCGGCGAGCGGCTGGGGATATTGATCATCTTCAAAAGCTCCTTCGACAAGGCCAACCGCAGCTCGGGCAATTCCTTTCGCGGTCCTGGACTCGACGAGGGGCTGCGTATCCTCGCGAAAGTGCGTTCGGAACTGGACATGCCGGTGTTGACCGACGTCCATGAAGTGCATCAGGTGGCGCCCGTGGCCGAGGTGGTCGACATGCTTCAGACGCCGGCTTTCCTCGCGCGCCAGACCGATCTGATCGAGGCCGTCGCGACATGCGGCAAGCCAGTGAACATCAAGAAGGGCCAGTTCATGGCGCCCGGCGACATGAAGCATGTCGTCGCCAAGGGGCGTGAAGTCGCAGCGCAGCAGGGCAGGGCCGATCCCGCGATCCTCGTCTGCGAACGTGGCGCCAGCTTTGGCTACAACAATCTGGTGTCCGATATGCGGAGCCTGGCGATCATGCGCGAGACCGGGTGTCCGGTGGTGTTCGACGCGACCCATTCGGTGCAATTGCCGGGCGGCCAGGGGACCACGAGCGGCGGCCAGCGCGAGTTCGTGCCCGTCCTGTCGCGCGCGGCAGTAGCGGTCGGCATTTCAGGCGTGTTCATGGAGACGCATCCCGATCCGGCAAACGCCAAGTCGGATGGCCCGAATGCGGTGCCGCTCGACGAATTCGAGAAGCTCGCCACGATGCTGGTGAAACTGGACAGCGTCGCCAAGCAGCTCTGACGATCAGGCGGCATCATCCGGGTTGAGCGCGATGCGGCGGGACACGCCGATGGCGTCGATAAATGGTCTGTCATGGCTGACAACCAGGAGGGCGCCGTCGAACGCGTTGAGCCCGGCTTCGACCGCTGCCAGTGAATCGATGTCGAGATGATTGGTCGGTTCGTCAAGGATCAGCAGAGGAGGCGGCGCGTTGGTGCCAAGAACGCACGCTAGCGCGGCGCGCAGCATCTCGCCGCCGCTGAGGGTTGCAACTATTCTTAGGGCGGCATCGGCGCGAAAGCGGAGACGGGCGAGCGCGGCGCGGCAGGCATTGTTGCCAGCCGCCGGATTGAGCCGCTGAAAATTGTCGGCGATCGAAACGGCGCGATCGAGTATGCTGATCGTCTGATCGAGCATCGCGAACCGCGTGCCGCGCCGGATGCAGCCTGACGACGGTGCCAGGACGCCCCCGATCAGCGCGAGCAGCGTGGTCTTGCCCGAGCCGTTTGCGCCGTCGAGCGCGATGCGCTCCGGCCCGATGATCTGGAATGACAGATCGCGGAGAATTGGACGACCCGCGGGATAGGCGAAGCTGATCCGATCAACGTCCAGAACGAGCTTGTTGGCGGGCAGGCCCGTTGGCGCCAACTGGATGGCAAGCGTCTGAAGTCGTTCGATCCGGGCTTGCGCGTCGGATGCGGACGCCTCGGCCTCGACGCGCTGCCGGTCGGCCAGGCGCGCATTGTCGCCTCCGCTGTTTTCCGCCCGCTGTTTGCGTGCTCCTATCAGGATACGCGGCATGTCGCCGCGAGCGCCCTTGCGCTGTCCGGCGGCATCGCGACGCGCCTTGCGTTCCACCGCGGTCTGCGCCTTGCGGCTGGTTTCCGCGATATGGCGTTCTGCGATTGCGAGATCGTGCTGAGCGGCGGCGAACTCGATGTCCTTGCGGGCGCGGTACTGGCTCCAGTTGCCTCCATATCGGGTCGCGCCCAGCGAGGTCAGCTCGACGATGGCGTCCATATGTTCGAGCAAGGCGCGGTCATGGCTGACCACGATGGCGCCACCGGCCCAATTGCCAAGAAGATCGACAAGCGCGGCGCGGCCATCCTCATCGAGATTGTTGCTGGGTTCATCGAGCAACAGGAAATCGGGCCGGGCGAAAATCGCCCCGGCCATCGCCGCGCGGGTGCGCTGGCCCCCGGAGAGCGAGGCGAGGGGCGTGTCGGGGGAAACATTGAGATCGAACTGGGCGAGGGCGGCGGCGAGCCGAGCCTCGAGCGTCCAGTCGGCTTCGGCAAGTTCGTCGATATCGGCAAGACCTTGTTCGGTCTTGCGCAGCAGATCGATGGCCGCCCGCACGCCGAAGAAGTCGGCGATCGTCCCGTCAGAACCGACCTGGACGATCTGCCGCATCGTGGCGACGCTGCCGTCGATGCCGATCGTGCCCGCGGACGGCTGGAGTTCGCCTGCGAGCAGTTTTACCAAAGTCGATTTGCCGATCCCGTTGCGGCCGACGATACCGACACCTTCGCTGCCAAAAGTCAGGTTGAGGTCGGAAAGGACCCGTCGGCCGTCAGGCGTGGACCAGTGGAGATGGGTAGTGGTGATCGCGGGCATGGGCATGGATCTTCCTGAAGACAAGGCAAGGTGGCGCTGCTTGCGGCTTCAAATCCATGGGTCCCAATCCTCTCAATCACATGGTTGATATAGGCGACGTGCGATCCGGATCAACGGCGGTCGTTCTGGCCTGTGCCATGGTGCCGCATTATCGTCCCGGTAACGATAGCAAAATGATCGGGAGAGATTCATGGATTTGGGGATCAAGGACAAGGTCGCGATCGTCGCAGGCGGCGCGCGGGGGTGCGGCCTCGGCATCGCCGAGGCACTGATCGGCGAGGGTGCGAAGGTCGTGATCAGCGGGCGCGACCAGGCCCATGTCGATGAAGCCGTGGCAAGCTTGCAGGCCAGGGGCGGTCGTGCGGCGGGGGTGGTGGCGGATATGACGACCGACGAAGGCGCCGATCATATCGTCAAGACCGCGCGCGATGCATTTGGCCCACCCGCGATACTCGTGGTGAACCCGAGGCCGGCGTCGCTGGCACGCGGCTTCGAGCAGGTCAGCGATGCCGATTTCGAGGACGCCAACCAGACCTGGGTGATGAGCCTCGTCCGTCTGTCGCGCAGGGTGCTGCCGGACATGCAGGCGGCCGGCTGGGGGCGTATCCTCTACATGGGGTCGGTCGGCATGAAGTCGCTGCACCTCGACGATCCCATGTACGCGCAGAATGTTCGCGTCGCCGCCGCGGGCGTCGTCAAGACGCTGTCGCATGAATATGGCAAATATGGCATCACCGCGAACACTATCGCCACCGGCCCTTTCCTGACCGGGCTCAGCAAGGACTATGTCGACGGTGGCGGGCTGGCCGAGGACGCGATGCTGTCGATGACGGCCAGCGGCCGCTGGGGCAGGCCGGAGGAGATGGGCGCCGTTGCCGCCTTCCTCTGCTCGGCACCGGCGAGCTTCGTAACGGGGGAAACGATCCGGGTTGACTCGGGATACACCCACAATCTGTTCTGATCAGTGCTGCGCAGACGAACGAGAGGGAAGCGTGATGAAGGATTTACAGGGGAAGACCGCGCTGGTGACCGGTGGTGCCACGGGTATCGGCAAGGCGCTGGCCCGCGAGTTGGCGCAAGCGGGGATGACGGTCACGATCGCGTCGACCAATGCGGGCCGGCTCGACGCGGCGGCGGCGGAACTGCGCGGCGACGGGCTCGAGATCTTCCCCGCTGTTTGTGACGTTGCCGACCGCGATGCCGTGGAGGCACTGGCACGGGCGCTGGAGGCCCGACACGGTCCGCTCGACCTGTTGTGCGCCAATGCCGGCGTCACGACCTTCGGACCCTTCGTCGATCATCGCAGTGGCGACTGGGACTGGGTCACCGACGTCGTATTCAAGGGTGTGGCGAACTGCGTTCAGGCCTTCTATCCCGGGATGGTTGCGCGGAAATCGGGCCATATCATGCTCACCGGCTCGCAAACTGCGCTGGCGCCCGACTGGGTGCTGCAGCACGGGCCCTATATTGCGGCCAAGGCGGCGGTCCACGCGCTGGCGTTCTCGCTCCGTCCCGAGGCTGCCGAACATGGCGTCGGCGTCACCCTGTTCGTGCCCGCGGCGACCGAGACCGATGTGGAAAAGGGCCAGCGGAGCCGGCAGCAACGCTATGGCGAAGCTCTTCAGGGCGAGGTGAAGCTGCGCGCCGATGCGCCGCCACCGCTTGCCGATTACCCGTTCTTCCTTTCCGCCGCGGACGCGGCCGCCCGTGCCATCCAGGGAATAAGGGACAATGCCGCCATTGTGGTCACGCATGCCGGCATGAAACCTCTGGTGGCGGACTGGTTCGATCGCGTTCTTGCCGCCTATGACGCGGCCGCCGCATTTCCGGATCGCGCGTCCTGAGCAGCGAATTGCGCGCGCCGGCGCGCCAGGAAACGCACGGGCAGGGGAGTGCTATGCAGTGAATTCAGTGGGCTCTTGGGTATTGATCTCTGGGATCGACGGTCGGGTGCCACCAATAGGCTGCACCAGCGCGCAGGGAGAGCTCAATGCCGAGCATCGGTACCAGAAGAGTAAGTTGTTGAGAATATGATGCCCAAGGCCATAGGGGATAGCGTCGGCACATCGGCGCGCCTCTACTGATGCTGACGCCCAAACTCTGCCAGCACCCGGTTGTTGCCTGAAAGTTACACTACATAGCGCTCTTTTCGAGGGGGCCAGAGCGATGATTGACGGCGCATTTCTGCCGGTTAAGCAAAGGTAACGATAATAATAAGAATACCGATGACCGAAACGCGCAATCGCGACTGTCATCGGATAATGCGCCCTTGGGGCAAACAGAGGGAGAGTTGAATGATACGCAAGTCCTATTTTGCTTTCGGAGCCGTCATGGCTGCCGCAATGCTTAGTCCCGCCGTTGCGCAGAATGCGACGTCGCCGCAGGCGGCCGCCGGCGCAGACGATGCGGGCATCGGCGATATCATCGTGACAGCAACACGTCGCGAACAGACGCTGCAGGCGACACCGCTCGCGGTCACCGCTATTGGCTCCGAGGGGCTTACCAGCCGTGGGATCAACGGGCTGGGGGACATCGCCAACGGTACGGTTCCGGGCATGCAGTTCGCACCCTTTGCCGGTACGCCGTCGATCCTTGCGATCAGCGCGCGCGGCATCGGTATCTCGGATAGCACGCAGGGCACCCAGGATCTGGTCGTGCCGCTCTACATCGATGGCGTGCCGCTGGGCCGCGCGCAGGGTCTCGGCCTCGAACTGATCGATCCCGAGCGCATCGAATTCCTGCGCGGTCCGCAGGGTCAGCTTTTCGGTCGCAATGCCGAAGGCGGCGCCATCCAGTTCGTCGCGCGGCGCCCGAGCGGAACCTTCGGCTTCGATGCGAGCGGCCAGGTCGGCAATTACGGTCACGATCGAGAGCGGCTGCGCGTCGATCTGCCCGAAGTCGGCAATGTCCGCCTGCAGGGCTCGGTGGTCCATTCGCAGCATAATGCCTACACCGAAAACGGGCCGAAGGGTGTTTACAGCCAGCAGGCCGATTATGGCTATTTCAACTCGTTCGGCTTCCGTATCGCAGCCGAGTGGAGCCCCTTCGAAGGCTTCCGCGCGAACTATGCCTATGACGATTCCGACATCAAGGATTCGCAGCCCTACATGGTCTGGGTGCCGGTCAATATCATCGGGCGGACAGCGTTCTCGCCAATGCCCGCAGGTGATGACAAATATCCCAAGCGGACGAACAGCCCGACCTACAACGAATATTTCAAGTCGAAATCGCGCGGCCACGGCCTGACGATGCAATATGAAGCATCCGACGCGGTCACGCTGAAGTCGATCACGTCCTACCGCGAAACAAGCCGCCATGGGTCGAGCACGCTCGGCGACGCGCTGGTCGCCGGCGGTTCCTCGACCGGCATATTGCGCTCGAACGCGCGTGAGGATGTCGATCAGAACCAGTGGTATCAGGAACTGCAGGCAATCAGCAGCTTCGACCGCCTCGATCTCACCGTCGGCGGAAGCTATTTCCGTGAGAAGGTGGAGGATCAGCGCCGTTCCTACCTGACCGGCCAGGGCTTGAACCTGCCCGCGCTGGGCCTCTCGCCCGCCAGCCTCGTCAACTGTCGCGGACTGGAGAAGTGCTTCTCGGCGCATTCCGAGCAGAATGCGAAGACCGACTCCTACGGCGTCTACGCCCAAGGCACCTACACGCCGCCGATTCTTGACGACAAGTTGGAACTGACGGCCGGCCTTCGCTATTCCGACGACAAGAAGGTGGCGGTTCGCACCTATATCCAGCCGGCGCTGCTGCCGCCCTATACGGAAGCCTCGCCGAGCGGAACTCTGCCGCTGCGGCCCGCGGTGTTCAGGGCCAAGCGGTGGGATCCGGCCTTCACGGCCAAATATAACTTCACCGACCAGGTGAACGCCTATGTCCGTTACGCCACGGCCTATCGCGCAGGCGGCGCGAACGTCCGCTCGTCGAACTTCTCCAGCTATGGCGCGGAGGAAGTGAGTTCGCTCGAAGTCGGTTTCAAGGCGCGGGCATTCGACCGGCGCCTGACATTGAACGTCGCTTATTATCATCAGAAGGTGAAGGGCTTCCAGAGCAACATCCAGGAACAGCCGATCACCAATCCGTCGCTTACGAACACGGTCAATTCGGTTAGCCCGCTCAAGGTCAACGGTGTCGAGGCAGAGGCGGTTCTGCGGATCGCCGAGGGGCTTACGCTGTCAGCCGGCTACGCCTATCTCGATGCTCCGGCATTCACCCAATATGACAATCCGCTGACACCCGCAGTCGATATCACGCGCTTCTACTCGGTTCAGTCGCCCGACCATTCGGGCAATATCGCGGCCGATTACGAGTCGCCGGATCTGGGTCTCGGCAAGCTTGCGCTGCACCTCGATTATGCGTTGTCGACCGGCTATTGGGCGACTCCGGGCGGTCTGCAGGTCGCGAGCCTCGGGCCAACGTACAAGCGCCCCGAAACCAAGACCAACATGCTCAACGGGCGTGTTGCGTTGCGTGACATCGCGCTGGCCGGGACCAAGGCGGAGATCGCGCTGTTCGGCAAGAACCTGCTGGACAGCACGGCTTATACCTACGGCTTCGACGGCGCCGCTTCCGGCGCCGGCTTTGCCGAGTTCCTCCCGGCGCCGCTAAGCTACGGGATCGAGCTACGCATCCGCTACTGAAACTGAGGTGACCGGACGGGGTTGGTATCGCCCCGTCCGGAAACTCTGTGTGTGATCCACTCATCCCTGTGATGTCGCTGCGGCAATGCGGAGCGCGCAGAATATAGCCGAGAAGCGCCGAGACATCGCACGGGGCTGGCGACACGCAGCAGCTCGAAGTCGTCATATCCAGGCAAAGCAGGGACCATGTCAGCAAAGCTGGCGCTGTCCCGCCCAGGCTTTCCCGCCGACGATCGCGACCGGGCCCGGCCCGCTCTCAGGTCGGGGCGGCGCTTACAAGTAGCGTTCCGTCATTATTGCCTTGAAAAAGATCGA
>Ga0307412_10002605_pt1 | contig 10019 bp, 10 predicted proteins | sample DK1Cmetagenome_3_FD_203823 | JGI IMG/M metagenome (GOLD analysis project Ga0307412, IMG submission 203823) | Maize rhizosphere microbial communities from greenhouse at UC Davis, California, United States - DK15-C-1 | ecosystem: Host-associated > Plants > Roots > Rhizosphere > Soil | place: USA...
GAGGGCGAGATTCGTGCGCCGCGCGACGGCGAGCGCTATTTCGCGCTGACCAAGCTGATCAGCGTCAATTTCGACGATCCCGACGTCGTGCGCCACCGCGTCAATTTCGACAATCTCACGCCGCTCTATCCGAACCAGAAGCTGTCGCTCGACACCGTCGATCCGACGGTGAAGGACAAGTCGGCGCGCGTGATCGATCTCGTCAGCCCGCAGGGCAAGGGCCAGCGCGCGCTGATCGTCGCGCCGCCGCGCACAGGCAAGACGGTACTGTTGCAGAATATCGCCAAGGCGATCACCGACAACCACCCCGAGGTCTACCTTATCGTCCTCCTCGTCGACGAACGTCCCGAGGAAGTCACCGACATGCAGCGCAGTGTGAACGGCGAAGTCGTCTCCTCGACCTTCGACGAACCTGCGACGCGCCACGTGCAGGTCGCCGAAATGGTGATCGAAAAGGCCAAGCGCCTCGTCGAGCACAAGAAGGATGTCGTCATCCTGCTCGACTCGATCACGCGCCTCGGCCGTGCCTACAACACTGTTGTCCCTTCGTCGGGCAAGGTGCTGACCGGCGGCGTCGATGCGAACGCGTTGCAGCGCCCCAAGCGCTTTTTCGGTGCCGCGCGCAACATCGAGGAAGGCGGTTCGCTGTCGATCATCGCGACCGCGCTGATCGATACCGGCAGCCGTATGGACGAGGTCATCTTCGAAGAATTCAAAGGCACGGGTAACTCGGAAATCGTACTCGACCGCAAGGTCGCCGACAAGCGCATCTTCCCGTCGCTCGACGTCGGCAAGTCGGGCACCCGCAAGGAAGAATTGCTCGTCGAGAAGGACAAGCTCAGCAAGATGTGGGTGCTTCGCCGCATCCTGATGCAGATGGGCACGATCGACGCGATGGAATTCCTGCTCGACAAGATCAAGGATTCGAAGACCAACGAAGATTTCTTCGACAGCATGAACCAGTAAGCAGGCATCATGGCCGTTGTCGAACATGCGCTGCTTCCCGTCCGCGCGGGACGCGAGAGCGAGTTCGAGGCGGCCGTGGCCGAAGCGTGGCCGCTGATCACCGCGTCGCCGGGATTTATTTCGCTCGAAATTCGCCGCCCCACTGTAACCGGACAGGCTTATCTGCTTTTGGTGAAGTGGAGGTCGGTCGAGGATCATCGCGACGGCTTCCGGCAATCGGACCGCTACCAGCAATGGCGGGCGTTGCTGCATCACTTTTATGACCCTATGCCCGAGGTCAGCTATTTCGGAGAGCCGCTGTGATTTTGGAATTTTTGGTGCAAGCCGGTGCGGCTGCCGATGGATTCGGCGGGCCTGCCGGCATTTGGGCAGCGATCGTCAAGGATTTCTCGAACATCACCGAACCTGCGGCTCTGGCCGCGTTCGTGCAGGTGTTGATGATCGACCTCGTCCTCGCGGGCGACAATGCAATCGTCGTCGGCGCGCTGGCTGCGGGGCTTCCCGCCGATCAGCGCAAGAAGGTCATCCTGATCGGCGTGCTCGCCGCGCTGGTGCTGCGGATCGCCTTCGCGCTCGTCGTGCAGCAATTGATGGGGATCGTCGGACTGATCTTCGTCGGCGGCCTGCTGCTCGCCTGGGTGGCGTGGAAAATGTGGCGCGAGCTGCGTCACACCGGCCAGTCGCATGGTTCGCCCGAAGTTGAAGGCGACGAGCATTCGGGTCTGAAGCCCGCCAAGAGCTTCGCCGGCGCCGCTTGGGCGGTCGCCGTTGCCGACGTCAGCATGAGCCTCGACAATGTTCTCGCGGTCGCCGGTGCGGCGCGCGAGCATCCGGGCATCATGATCGTCGGTTTGATCTTCGCCGTCGCGCTGATGGGCCTCGCGGCGAACATCATCGCCAAATATATCGAGCGTTACCGCTGGATCGCCTATTTCGGCCTTGCCGTGATCGTCTATGTCGCGGTCAAGATGATCTATGAAGGCTGGGTCGACCCCGGTGTCGGGATCGGGACGCTGTTCGGCTAAACTGATTCTGGTGTCAAAAAGGGCGGGTTGATGAGACCCGCCCTTCATTGTAAGTTGCAAGTGCTCGCTAGAGCTTGCGGACCGGCGTCGCGCTGGTCGTGCCTTTCACGAGATTGATCGCGTTGTCGCAGTCGGTCTCATTCCAGTAAGATTCGCCCGACGCGATGATCTCGTGATTGGCGGCTTTCAGGCGCCAGCGCCATTGGCCCGCCTGAGTGTATTTTTCGAAATACATAATTTTTCCTCCTTTCTAGCTGCCTCCGCACATCATGCGGTAGGCCATGCACCACCAATGACACACTAGATCGTGTATCAAAAGTATAAATTAGACACAATTTGTTGATTGCGCAAAGCATCTGACCACTTTTGTTTGATTTTCTTAGAGATTTATAAGAAGTTCTGAGCGGGACTATGATTATTGAAGATCATGATGCTCGAAACGCCGCAAGGCTCGCCGGACTTGGTTCGGTGGAAATGATCGATTATTTGGAACGATCAGGCGTCTTTTTTCCCACCAAAAAAAGATCAAAAAATAGGGGAAAGCGCAGACGATACACATTCAGAGATGTGCTTGTTCTCAAGACTATTTCGGTACTTTTGAGCAATGGTGCGTCCGTTTCAAATCTAAAGCATGCCTTGGAGGGCTTGCAGCGAATTCGGTGGAAGGCAGACGAAACGGTTCTGGAAGATGAAGTGGGATCTTTGCGACATCTTATCGTTAGTTCCCAACGGATATATTTTGCTCGGAGCCGAGACGAGCTGGTCGATTTGGCCGCAGGCGGGCAGCTAGCGTTTTCTTTTCTCATTGATCTGGATTCGATCCATCAGGAATTATCGAGGTCGTGGCGCCAAGGCAGTTTAGGTTTCACCCAAACCGCTTGATTTGCGTGCAGCAAGAGCCATTTGGGCAGTATGCCAGCTCTCCACATGACCCGCGTCGCCGTTGGCTGCGCCGACTATCCGGCGCTGCAGGCGCGGATCGCCAATTATGGGCAAGGCGGCGAAATCCGTTTCACGACGCGGTTCAAACCGAAGCGCGCCGACGAACTGATCGGCGGCAAGCTGCATTTCATCGTCAAGCACACGCTCGTCGCGCGCGTGGAAATCCTGCGCTTCGATGATCGCAGCGACGGGCGGATCGATATCGTCTGTGTGGCGGCGCTCGAGCGGATTCATCCGCAGCCGAAGCGCGCGCATCAGGGGTGGCGTTATCTCGCCGACAGCGACGCGCCCAAGGGCGTCGACGAGGGTGACGGGCTCGCCGACCTGCCGCCCGAGCTGTATCGCGAGCTGGCCGAACTCAGCCTGATCTAGAGCGCCGCGCGGAAGCTGTCGGCGCGCGCCATCGCCCAATAGCGCGCGCCCGCGACCGATCCCGGGTCCTCGAGCAAAACGCCGCGCGCGTAGAATTTATAGATGCGGTCGATCGAATCCGATCGCGCCGAGTTCAGACGTTCGTGAAGATGGTGCGGCTGGATCTGCCACGGTGATTCGAGCCCCATTGCCGAGCTGATGTCCCATAGCGCGTTGACGGTAGCCGCCTGAAAGCGGCGCACCCGCTCGGCCTTGTCTTCGACGACGAGTCCGCGCTGGCGGCCGGGATCCTGCGTCGCGACGCCGGTCGGGCATTGGTCGGTGTGGCATTTGAGCGACTGGACGCAGCCGAGGGTGAACATGAAGGCGCGCGCGGCGTTCGACCAGTCGGCGCCGAGCGCGCAGTTCATCGCGAGTCCGGCGCCCGAATGGACCTTGCCCGACGCGGCGACCTTGATTTCCTCCTTGAGCCCGCAGCCGACGAGCGCATTGCGCACGAAGATGAGGCCTTCGCGCAGGGGCATGCCGATGCTGTTCGAAAATTCGACCGGTGCGGCGCCGGTGCCGCCCTCGGCACCGTCGACGACGATGAAGTCGAGGCGGACGCCGGTTTCGATCATCGCCTTCATGACGGCATAAATCTCATGAGGCTGACCGACGCATAATTTGATCCCGACGGGCTTTCCGCCCGATAGTTCACGCAATCTGGCCGCCCACAGGATCATCTCGATCGGGGTCGAGAAGGCGGAGTGCGAGGCTGGCGAGATGCAGTCATGGCCTTCGCGAACGCCGCGGGTCGCGGCGATCTCACTGCTCACCTTGGGTCCGGGGAGGACGCCGCCATGGCCGGGCTTGGCGCCCTGGCTAAGCTTGATTTCGATCATCCTGATCTGGTCGTTCTGCGCGGTATCGCGAAAGCGTGCGGGGTCGAAACGACCGTCATCGTCGCGGCAGCCGAAATAGCCACTGCCAAGCTCCCACACGATGTCGCCGCCGTGGATGCGGTGATAGGGGCTGAAGCCGCCTTCGCCGGTGTCGTGATAGAAATTGCCCATCTGCGCGCCGCGATTGAGCGCCTCGATCGCATTGGCGCCAAGCGAACCGAAGCTCATTGCAGAGATGTTGAGCGGGGCCGCCGCATAGGGCCGCGCGCATTGCGGGCTGCCGACAAGTACGCGCTGCGTGCGGTCGGGGCCCGTGGCCGGCGCGATGCTGTGGCTCATCCACTCATATTCGTCCGAATAGACATCGAGTTCGGTGCCGAAGGGATGGCTGTCGAGTTCGCCCTTGGCGCGCGCATAGACGAGGTCGCGTTCGGTGCGCGCAAAAGGGCGTCCGTCGAGCGGGCTTTCGACGATATAGGCATAGAGGAACGGCCGCAGCGCCTCGAACAGCCAGCGAATGCGTGCGATCAGCGGGAAGTTGCGGCGCAGGCTATGATGCTGTTGCAGCGCGTCGTAGAGCGCGAGCAGCAGCAGCGGCACCCAGAGTAATAAAGTCCAGCGCGCGGGTCCCCACCACGCCGCGAACGCCGCGACGGCGAGGAGGATGGGGAAGGCGATCCAGCGGCCCATCAGCAGTGCTGCGATCAGCTCGCTTGCGCCGCGAGCATCTCGCCCATCTTCTCCCAGACCTTGTTGATCGCCTTGAGTGGGCGAACCATCACTTTGAAATCGCTGATCTTTCCGTCATCATTCCACGTGATGATGTCGACGCCGTTGATCTGGATGCCGTCGAGGCTGCTCTGGAACTCGAGCATTGCATGATCGCCGTCGACGATTTCGCGTAGATAGCGGAAATCGTCGCCGCCGAGCACATGGCTCGCGGCGTGGAGATAGGCGAAGACCTTGTCGCGGCCCGCCTGCGGCGTGTGGACGACGGGCGAGTGGAACACCGCATCCTCGGCAAGCAGGTCGCGCAAGGCCTGCGGGTCGCCGCCGCCCGCCATATAGGCGTGCCAGGCGGCGAGACCGGCCCCGGCTCCCTTTGGCGCGCTCATGCGAGATGCTCGGCGAAGAAGGCGCGCGTGCGGCCGTCGGCAAGCTGTGCGCCCTCTTCGTTGCGGCGATTGCCCATCGTTGCGGCAAAGCCGTGGTCGAGCCCCTGATAATCGTGGAGCGTGACCTTGGGATGCGCGTCGAGCCCTTCGTGGATCTTCTTTTGCGCGTCATGGTCGACGAGATGATCCTCGGTCGGGATATGGAGCATCAGCGGATGCGCGATCGCATGGCTTTCGTTCAGCATCTGGTCGATCATCACGCCATAATAGCCGACCGACGCGTTCACGTCGGTGCGCGCCGCGACCATATAAGCGAGACGGCCGCCGAGGCAGAAGCCGACCGCGCCAACCTTGCTCGCGCCCTGACCGTGCAGCCAGCGGATCGCCGCTTCGATATCCTTGACCCCGTCGTCGGCATCATATTGGCCGAAATAGCCGAATGCTTCCTGCAACTCGGCCTCTACGTCGGGGTTGAGTTCAACACCCGGTGCGAAACGCCAGAAGATGTCGGGCGCGATCGCGAGATAGCCTTCAGCCGCCCAGTCGTCGCATTTCTTGCGAATCCCCGCGTTGATCCCGAAAATTTCGGGGATGACGACGATGGCGCGCGAACTGTCGGCATCGGGGCGCGCCACATAGGCGGGAATGTCGCTTGTCCCGTCGAGTGCGGGGATAGTGGTGTTGGTCGCGGCCATGTGGGGAGCTCTCCTGTCTCTTGCTTCTTTGCTGTGAAAGCGCAAAGCTAGCGGGGCCGCGGGCATGGCTCAAGCGGCTTACCGGCATTTTTCGGGGCGGAGACAGGCGATGAAGTTCAATATCGAGATCGATTGCACCCCCGAAGAGGCGCGCCGGCTGGTCGGCCTTCCCGATCTCGAGCCATTGCACGACATTTATCTCGACCGCGTCAAGGAATTGATGGCGAAGGGGATCACCCCCGACATGGTCCAGCAGATGGTCAAAACCTGGGTGCCGATGGGCGAAAGCGGGCTGGGGTTGGTCCAGTCGTTGCTCGGCCAGTTTGGCGGTGGTTTGATGGGCGGCGCGAACAAAAGCGGGGGCTCGAGCGACGATGAAAAGCCGGCGCGGGGACGCAAAAGCTGAACCAAGGCATTGTAAGAGATACGATTTTTGCGCTGTCGAGCGGGATGCCGCCGGCGGCGATCGGTGTCGTGCGCGTCAGCGGGCCGCAGGCCGGGGCAGCGCTGAAGGCGCTGGCGGGACGATTGCCCGAGCCGCGCCAAGCCTCGCTTGCCGCGCTTAAAGACAGAAATGGTGTCCCACTCGATAGCGCGTTGATCCTGTGGTTCCCCGGCCCTGCGACGGCGACGGGCGAGGATCTTGCCGAGCTCCATCTGCACGGTGGGCGCGCGGTGGTGGCGGCGGTCGAGGCGGCGCTGGGAGTGATACCGGGCCTTCGGCCTGCGGTAGCGGGAGAATTCACGCGGCGCGCATTCGACAATGGCCGGATCGACCTGGCTGAGGCCGAGGGGCTTGCCGACCTGCTTGCCGCGGAGACCGAGAGCCAGCGGGTGCAAGCGCTCGGCATGGCGAGCGGGCATGTGTCGCGCGCGGTCGCGGATTGGCAGGACCGGCTGCTCACGTTGATGGCGGGGGCCGAGGCTGAGCTGAATTTTGCCGATGAGGACGATGTCGAAGTTGGCGAATCTGTCGCGCAGCGTTTGATTGCGGGGATGGCGGCGCTTTCGGACGAGCTGCACGAATGGCTGGCGCGGCCGGCGGCGGAGGTGATTGCCGAGGGGCTCTCAGTGGTGATCGCGGGGCCACCGAACGCCGGAAAATCTACCTTGATCAATGCCTTGGCGCGGCGCGAACTGGCGATCGTATCACCGATCGAGGGAACGACGCGCGATGTCATCGAAACACCCCTCGCGCTCGACGGAATCGCGATGCGTTTTTCGGATACGGCCGGGATTCGCGGCGAGGGCGCGGATGTTATCGAGGCGATCGGGATCGACCGCGCGAGGGAGGCGGTTGAGCGTGCCGATATTCTGTTGTGGCTGGGACCGCCCAGGGAGGCGCCCGAACATCCACGCGCGATCCTGATTGCGGCGCAGGGTGATCGCTGGCGAGGCGACGCGGCAGCGGAGGCCGCAGCGGCGCATTGCGACCTGATCCTGTCGGCAGCGACGGGCGAGGGGATGGAAAAGCTCCATCACATGATCGTCGATATGGCGCGCACCATGTTGCCGCGCGAGGGCGAAGCGGCGCTGCGCCAGCGCCAGCGTGCGGCACTCGCCGAGGCGCGCGATTGGCTGACGATCGAAGCTGGATCGCGCGAGTCGCGCGATTTAATCCTTCTTGCCGAAAGGCTTAGGTTGGCAGCAACGGCGCTCGACCGGATCACCGGGCGCGCGGGAGTCGAAGACATGCTCGACACATTGTTCGGGCGTTTCTGCATCGGGAAATGATGTTCCACGTGAAACATCGGATCGGTCGCAGCGCGGTGGATTCGAAGCACGCTTTGCGCTAAAGGCGCGGCAATCATGCAGACTGAAGCGATTTTCGATGTCATCGTCGTCGGCGGTGGGCACGCCGGAACCGAGGCCGCGGCCGCTGCTGCTCGGCTCGGCGCGCGCGCTGCGCTGGTCAGTTTCGACCCCGCGCTGATCGGGACGATGTCGTGCAATCCGGCGATCGGCGGACTCGGCAAGGGCCATTTGATGCGCGAGGTCGACGCACTCGACGGCTGGATGGCGCGCGCCGCCGACAACGCGGCAATCCATTATCGGATGCTCAATGCGTCTAAGGGCGCCGCGGTGCAGGGGCCGCGCATCCAGGCCGACCGCAAATTATATCGCGAGGCGATCCAGAGATTGCTTGTGGCCGAGGATGGCGTGACGGTCGTGGAGGGCGAGGCGGCCGCGCTTCGCCTGTCGGACGAGGGCCGCGTTGAAGGGCTCGATTTGGCCGACGGCACTGTCCTGAAAGCCGGCGCTGTTGTACTCGCGACGGGCACTTTCCTTGGCGGCCGCCTCTTCCGCGGCGAAGAGCGGATGGAAGGCGGGCGTATCGGCGAAGCCGGCGCGCACCGCCTCGCCGAACAATTGCGTGCTGCCGAGCTGCCGATGGCGCGGCTCAAGACGGGGACGCCGCCGCGGCTCGACGGGCGGACGATCGACTGGGCACGGCTCGATGAGCAATCCTCGGATAGCGCGGAAGGTGCGCGCTGGACCTGTTCCACGTGGAACAGCGAGCGGACGGTGCCGCAGATTTTTTGCGCGATCACGCGTACGAACGCTGAAAGCCACGCGATCATCGCCGCGAACCTCGATCGCTCGCCGTTGTTTACGGGAGCGATCGGGGCGGCGGGGCCACGTTATTGCCCGTCGATCGAGGACAAGATCCATCGCTTCGCCGATCGCGACGGGCATCAGGTTTTCCTCGAACCCGAGGGGCTCGGTAGCTTTCTCGTCTATCCAAACGGGATCTCGACCTCGCTTCCCGCCGATGTACAGCTTGCGATGCTGCGCACGATGGCGGGGCTTGAAACGGTCGAGATGGTCGTGCCGGGCTATGCGGTCGAATATGATCATATCGACCCGCGTGCGCTCGACCGGACCTTGCAGGTGCGCGTGATGCCGGGCCTTTATTGCGCGGGACAGATCAACGGCACGACCGGCTATGAAGAGGCGGCGGCGCAGGGGCTGGTAGCCGGCGCCAATGCCGCGCTTGCCGTGCAGGGACGCGAGCCGCTGATCCTCGATCGATCCGAATCCTATATCGGCGTGATGGTCGATGATCTGGTGCTGCAGGGGGTGACCGAACCCTATCGCATGCTCACCGCGCGCGCCGAATATCGACTGCGGCTTCGCGCCGACAATGCCGCGTCACGGCTGACGCCGAAGGGGATTGCAATGGGTCTGGTACGGCCCGCCACAGCCGCGCTGTTCGCGGCGCGGCAAGGAGAACGGGCGCGGGCCGAAGCCCTGCTCGACGCGCCCGTCGCGACCGCCGAATATGCCGCGGTCGGGCTGGCGCTGCCCGGCGACGGTATCGCGCGCAGGCGGATCGACCTGCTGCGTTATCCCGACATGACAATGGAGCAGCTCGCGGCGCTGGCGCCCGAACTCGATTCGATCGATCCGGCGATCCTGTCCGAGATCGCCGAAGACGCGCATTATGCGCCGTATATCGCGCGGCAGGATGCCGAGCTCCGCGCGCTTGCGGCGAATGAGGCGATCGCGCTCGACCCGGCGCTCGACTATGCGACGATCGGCGGATTGTCGCGCGAGATGGTTGAGCGGCTGACGAAGGCGCAGCCGGAGACGCTGGGGCAGGCTGCCCGGATCGACGGGGTCACACCGGCGGCGCTGACCGCGATCATGGTGCATAGTCGGCGGCGCGCGGCGTGATTCTCGATAACGAAGAAGGCGCGCGCGCCTGGATTGGCGATTCGTTCGCGCCGACGCCCGACCAGTGGGCGAAACTCGAGCGCTTCGTCGATATGCTCGTCGCCGAGAACGAGCGACAGAATCTGATCGCGGCATCGACGATTCCGACGATCTGGATGCGACATATTGCCGACAGCGCGCAGCTTCTGTCTTTGGATATGTCGGCGGGCGAGGGGCTCTGGATCGATCTGGGCAGCGGCCCGGGATTGCCGGGGCTGGTCGTTGCGATCCTGAGCGCACGGCCGATGCTGCTCGTCGAATCGCGCAAGCGGCGCTGCGACTTTCTTCGCGCGGTTGTAGGCG
>Ga0307412_10002606_pt1 | contig 10018 bp, 9 predicted proteins | sample DK1Cmetagenome_3_FD_203823 | JGI IMG/M metagenome (GOLD analysis project Ga0307412, IMG submission 203823) | Maize rhizosphere microbial communities from greenhouse at UC Davis, California, United States - DK15-C-1 | ecosystem: Host-associated > Plants > Roots > Rhizosphere > Soil | place: USA...
AGACAGATAGGTGCCTGCGAAACCGCAGAGGAATCCTGCGACGATCAGCGAGCGATAGCGCATCCACGCAACCGAAATGCCGGCGGTATCCACCGCACCCGGATTTTCACCGACGGCGCGCAGACGAAGACCGAAGCGCGTGCGGTAGAGGATCCACCAGGAAAGCGGCACCGCCAGGAAAGCGAGGTAGGTGAGCACGTTGTTGCCGGAGATGACGTTGGCATAGAGCGGCCCAAGGATCGGCACCTCGCGCACCGCATCAGCGCCCGGAAGCGTGATTGGCGTAAAGCGCGCGTCGCCGGCCAGCTGCGGCGTGCGCCCGCCCTGGCCGAACCAGGCCTGGCCGAGCACGATGGTGATACCGGCCACGAAGAAGTTGATCGCGACGCCCGAGATAATCTGGTTGCCGCGATTGGTGATCGAGGCAAAGCCGTGCACGAAGCTCAGCGCCACCGAGCATATGATACCGGCGCAAAGCCCCGCCCAGGCGGAATCGGTGAGGTAGGCGACGCAGGCGGCGGCAAAGGCCGAGCCCAGCATCTTGCCCTCGAGCCCGATGTCGAAGACGCCGGCCCGTTCGGAAAACAGGCCAGCCAGCGCCGTGAAGATCAGCGGGATCGACAGGCGGATGGTGGAGCTCAGAACGCTGATGAAGATGTCGTAATATTCCATCGTCGCGCTCCTTACGCCCGCTTAAACTGTTGGTAGAGACGCACCATCGCCGGCCGGTACATATACTCAAGCGCGCCGGCAAACAGGATCACCAGACCCTGGATCACGAGGATCATCTCGCGGGTGATGTTGGGCATCTCGAACGAGATCCAGTCGCCGCCCTGATAGAGGATGCCGAACAGGATGGCCGACAGCACGATGCCGACGGGATGGTTGCGCCCCATCAGCGACACCGCGATGCCGACGAAGCCGGCGCCGCCGACGAACTCGACCTGCAGGCGGGCCGACGAGCCCATCACGGGGTTGAGCGCCATCATCCCCGCAAGCGCGCCCGAAAGCAGCATGGCGATGATGACGATGCGCGCATAGGGAATGCCGGCGTAAGCGGCCGCACTCGGGCTGACGCCGAGCGTGCGCATTTCGAAGCCGAGCTTGGTGCGCCAGATCAGCAGCCAGACGAAGTAAGCCGCCACCAGCGCGATGATGAAGGAGACGTTGAACGGAGCCGCCCCCAGCTTGGCGCCGAAAATGTCCATGATCCAGCCAAGCTTCGGCAGCTGGCCGCCTTCGAGGAAGGTGCGGGTCTCAGGCGCCATCTTGCCCGGCACGATCAGTACGTGCACCAAGAGGTACACCATCAGCGCCGCGCCGATATAGTTGAACATGATCGTGGTGATGACGATATGGCTGCCGCGCTTGGCCTGCAGCCAGGCCGGAATGAAGGCCCAGGCCGCGCCGAACAGACCGGCGCCGATGACGGCCACAGGCATGGTCACATACCACGGCACGAACTTGTCGAGCGCCAGCGCCACCAGCGCACAGCCGAGACCGCCGAGATAGGCCTGGCCCTCGGAGCCGATGTTGAACAGCCCGGCATGGATGGCGACCGCCACCGAAAGGCCGGTGAAGATGAAGCTGGTGGCGTAGTACAGCGTAAAGCCGATGCCTTCGCCGCTCCCGAGCGCGCCTTCGATCAGAAGCTGCAGCGCGCCGATCGGGCTTTCGCCGATCAGCCAGACGACGAAGCCTGATATCAGGAAGGCGGTGAGAAGGTTCAGGATCGGGATGAGGCCGTAGTTGATCCAGCGGGGTAGGGGAGTGGAAGCAGTGCTCATCAAGGCCTCACGCGGCAATGCCGGCCATCATCAGGCCGAGGGTCTGTTCACCGGCATCGGGCGTCTTCTCGCCGACGACATGCCCGGCGAACATGACAAGGATACGGTCTGAAAGGGCGCGGATTTCGTCGAGCTCGACGGAGACGAGCAGGATCGCCTTGCCCGCGTCGCGCATCTCGATGATCCGGCGGTGAATGAATTCGATGGCGCCGATATCGACGCCGCGCGTCGGCTGACCGATGATCAGCGCCGTCGGGTCGCGCTCGATCTCGCGGGCGACGACGATCTTCTGCTGGTTGCCGCCGGAGAAGTTGGCGGTCTTCAGCCGTGGGTTCGGCGGCCGGATGTCGTATTTCTCGATCTTCTCCATCGCGTCCTTGCGGATCGCTTCGAGATCGAGCAGCGGGCCCTTGCTGTATTCAGGCTTGCGGTGATAGCCGAGCACCGAGTTCTCGTATTCCTCGAACTTCAGCACGAGGCCCATATGGTGGCGGTCCTCGGGGATGTGCGCGAGCCCAAGCTCGCGCAGCCGCGCCGGATCGGCCTTGTCGATCGGCTGGCCATCGAGCAGGATCTCACCCGAATGCGGCTTGCGGATGCCCGCGATCGCTTCCAAGAGCTCCGACTGCCCGTTGCCGGCCACACCTGCCACGCCGACGATCTCGCCGCCGCGTACGTCGAACGACACGTTGTCGACCATGACGACACCGCGGTCGTCCTTCACTGTCAGATTGCGCACCGACAGGATGACCTTGCTGGGATTGGCCTCGCCCTTCTGCACGCGAAGCAGCACGCGACGGCCAACCATCAGCTCGGCCAGTTCCTCGACCGTCGTCTCGGCCGTCTTGCGGGTCGCCACCATCTCGCCGCGGCGCATGACCGACACCGTATCGGTGATCGCCATGATCTCGCGCAGCTTGTGGGTGATGAGAATGACCGTCTTGCCCTGGTCGCGCAGCACTTTCAGGATGCGGAACAGATGGTCGGCTTCAGCCGGCGTCAGAACGCCGGTGGGCTCGTCGAGGATCAGGATCTCGGCGCCGCGATACATGGCTTTGAGGATTTCGACGCGCTGCTGCAGGCCGACGGGGAGCTGCTCGATCAGCGCATCCGGGTTGACCTCAAGGCCGTATTCCTTTTCCAGCCGCTTCAGCTCGGCGCGGGCCGATGCCACGCCTCTGGCGAGCAGCGCTCCGCCTTCGGCGCCGAGCATGATGTTCTCGAGCACCGTGAAATTGTCGACCAGCATGAAGTGCTGGTGCACCATGCCGATACCGGTTGCGATCGCCGTCTGGCTGTCCTTGATCGTCACGGCCTGGCCGTTGACCCGGATCTCGCCCTGATCGGCGTGGTAGAAGCCGTAGATGATCGACATCAGCGTCGATTTTCCGGCTCCGTTTTCCCCGATGATGCCGTGGATGGATCCCTTGGCGACAGTGAGGTTGATGTCTTTGTTGGCGTGGACGGCACCGAATTTCTTGTCGATGCCCACAAGTTCGATAGCGGGCGTGTCAGTCACAGCAGGCTCCAGATACGAAAAGGGCGTATGGCGAAAATCAATTCCGCCATACGCCCAATTTCAGGCGCGGATCACTTCGGGCAGGCGTTGTCCGAGGTGTAATCGTGAACCTTGACGGTGCCCGCGATGATGTCTGCCTTGGCCTTTTCGACGGCGGCCAGCATTTCAGGCGTGATCAGCGCCTTGTTGTTGTCGTCGATGGCAGCAGCAACGCCGTCTTCCTTGACGCCGAGCGACTGCACGCCGCCGGTGAACTTGTCGGCCTTGGTGTCGGTGTAGGCGTTGTAGACGGCGAGATCGACGCGCTTGACCATCGAGGTCAGGACCGAACCTGGATGCAGATGGTTCTGGTTCGAATCGACGCCGATCGAGAACTTCTTGTTGTCGGCGGCGGTCTGTAGAACGCCGAGACCGGTTGCACCGGCTGCCGCGTAGATCACGTCGGCGCCCTGGTCGATCTGGTTCTTGGTGAGCTCACCGCCGCGAACCGGGTCGTTCCATGCTGCACCCGTCGTGCCGGTCATGTTCTGGAACACTTCCATCTTGGCGTTGGCGGCGCGCGCGCCCTGCTCGTAGCCGCACTCGAACTTGCGGATCAGCGGGATATCCATGCCGCCGACGAAGCCGACCTTGCCGGTCTTCGATGCCATGCCGGCGAGAACGCCGACGAGGTAGGAACCTTCTTCTTCCTTGTAGACGACCGAACGGACGTTCGGCTTGTCGACAACGGCGTCAACGATGATGAACTTGGTGTCCGGGAATTCTGCGGCAACCTTCTCGATCGCCGAGGTCCAGGCGAAGGATACGGCAACAACCGGGTTGAAGCCGCGGCTGGCGAAGTTGCGGATGGCCTGTTCGCCCTGGGTGTCGCCGGTCGGCTCGAAGTCGCGGTAGGCGATACCGGTTTCCTTCTTGAACTTCTCGGCGCCATTGTAGGCGGCTTCGTTGAACGACTTGTCGAACTTTCCGCCGGTGCCGTAGACCAGTGCCGGCTTGACGTCGGCAGCGAGCGCCGTCGTGGACATGGCAGCCACGGCAAGGACGGTCAGAAGGGATTTTTTCATTGTGCAGCCCTGTTGTTGCTATTTGTTAGGGGTCCTCCCGCAAGCCCGTTTTCAGGCATGTCTGCGGAACACCGACCTCCCCCCGGAGGCCTGGCTTGCCGCATCCTTGCATGGCTCCAATGAAAATTCACGAGAAATTTTTCGGCTGGTAAAAAATCACCGACTTTGCGTAAAAACCTGCCAGCGCAATCGTTTTTTACGCAAAAGCACCGCCAAAATGCGTTTTTTCTAGCCATTTGGTATGCTGCATACGCGTATGGCCGCGCTGGGATTCGTGTCCGCGCTATCCCGCCATGGCCGCTTCACGCTGATTACAGCTACGCCAAGTAGCAGTAAGGCGAACAATGGAAGCCCAAGAACGGAGTGTTCTCTAAGCCGCGAAACGACCGGCCACCGGCGGCTTCTTGTACCCCGCCATCCACAGGAGGAGCGAAAGCACGAGAAACACCGCGAAAGCCGGCTGCATCATCAGCCACTGGAAGGCGATCGTGTAGAAGCGGGGATGGATATAATAGGCGATGGTCGATTGCAGCGCCTCGAAGGAGGATGCGCTCATGTCCTGCCAGGCATCGCCCATCGGCGTGATGACGACGGAGGATGCCGCCACGGACTGGATGCTGTCGATCGTTCCGGCAATCACCGCAACCGCCAGCGCGATCAGGCTCGCCAAACGCAAAAGGAAACGCATTACACTCTCCGCCACCGATCCGCCGGATTTGACACGGCCAGTTGCGCCCATTTTCCAAGACTTAAAGACACTAGTGCCCTGCCGCCGGAACCGCAATGGACCGCATTCCGGCACTTTTGCTGGAAGAAGTCAAAAAACTGTTAGATTTAGGTTGATCCCTGAAAATTCCTCGGTATATATCGCGCCGTTCCAACGATTTGCATCAAGCGATGCGGATCGGCAATCAAGGACAGGTGGCCGAGTGGTTTAAGGCGCACGCCTGGAACGCGTGTGTACGTGAAAGCGTACCGTGGGTTCGAATCCCACCTTGTCCGCCATTTCCTCGGAAATCGATGCTGCTATCTCCGTCTTCCCAACGACGTGTGATCCGTTAGTCAACGCTGGCTTTTTGCGCCTACGCCCAGCACTTCACGCCTCGTGTTGCATTCCGTCAACATGCCCGCGTCGAAGCTCTCAAGCTCTTCTGTATTTCCTTCCGCGAACACAATTTGGTCACCGATGCCCGGCCAGGGAGAGGGATCACAGCTTACCTCTCGCATTGGATACCCTGAAATTGCATAGCCTCTCCATTCTTCGGCCGCTTGTCGCGGCGGCCGGCGTTTCGCTGCTTGCGGCCTGCACGCAGCTTCCCTCCCAACCGGTCGACGTCGCCATGCCCAAGCCGCCGGCCGTCGAGGCCCCGGCACCCGCCGCGGAGGCCGCCGTGTCGCAGCCGGAGCGGCCGGTCGACAAGCCGGATTATCCGCTGATCTATGCAGATCTCGATGACAGCAACTATCGCCTGCCGGCCATCAGCTATGCCGAGGTCGATCCGCGCTACCTGCGCCAGGAGGTCGATTATCATAGCGACGAGCCACCGGGCTCCATCGTCGTCGATACCGAAACCAAGTTCCTCTATTTCATCCTGAAGAACGACCGGGCGGTCCGCTATGGCGTCAGCCTGGGCGCACAGGGCCGCGCCTGGAAGGGGCGGGCGGTGATCCAGTGGAAGCGCAAATGGCCGACCTGGACGCCGACGCCGGCGATGATCGGCCGCAATCCGAAGCTCAGCGAGTGGAAAGAGGGCATGCCGCCGGGGCTCAGCAATCCGCTCGGCGCCCGCGCGCTCTATATATTCCAGGATGGCCAGGACACGCTCTATCGCATCCATGGCTCGCCGGAATGGCGCTCGATCGGCAAGAACGCCTCTTCCGGCTGCGTGCGCATGTTCAACCAGGATATCATCGATCTCTACGACAGGGTCCGCGGCAAGGCGATCCTCGTCGTCAAGTAAGCGGGCGACGGGCGCCCGAACGCGAGGCGCCCGTCTCGCCTGATTGATGGAGATGACGATGCAAGCATGCCATGCCGCCTTGCATCCCCACCAATATGCTGTAAACGCAGCGTCGGAACGCGACTGCCGTTAACTTAAGAACGGGGTCGGGCGGCAGATTGACGTCACGTCGCTGTCACGAGATCACGTGGCCGTTCCCTCATTCCAAACATGACCGTTGCATAACCTGCCTCAGACCAGAACGGCCTGATCGACCAGATCCTCGGTGCCGAAGAACTTCAGATAGCGCTGCACTTCCTCGGGCTCGCCCGTCGCCTTCTGCGGGTTGTCGGAGAGCTTGACGGCCGGGCGGCCGTTGGCGTCGCTGACCTTGCAGACGATCGAGATCGGGTTGAGGCCGGAAATCTCGGTCGGCGCGCAGCCGGCGAAGTCGTTGGTGAGGTTGGTGCCCCAGCCGAAGCTCATGCGCACGCGGCCCTCGAAGTGCTTGTAGGTGTCGATGATCGCATCGACATCCATCCCGTCCGAGAAGATCAGCATCTTCTGCCGGGGATCGCGCCCCATCTTCTTCCACCATTCGATGATCTTCTCGCCGCCTTCGATCGGCGGCGCGCTGTCGGGGCGGAAACCGGTCCAGTCCGCCACCCATTCCGGCGCGTCGCGCAGGAAGGCCGCGGTGCCGAAGGCATCGGGCAGCACGATCAAGAGGTTGCCGCCGTAAAGCTTGTTCCAGTCGCGCAGCACCTTGTAGGGCGCATTGCGCAGTTCGTCGTCGCTCTCGGCAAGGGCGGCCGCCACCATCGGCAGCTCATGGGCGTTGGTGCCGACGGCTTCGAGGTCGTTGTCCATGGCGAGCAGCACGTTGCTGGTGCCGGTAAAGCCGGCGCCGATGCCTTCCTTCAGGGCCTCGACGCACCAGCGCTGCCACAGGAAGCTATGGCGCCGCCGCGTGCCAAAGTCGGAGATGCGCAGGCCCGGCAGTTCGCGCAGCCGCTCGACCTTCTCCCACATGCGCGCCTTGGCGCGGGCATAGAGCACATCGAGCGTGAACGGCCCGAGCGCGCGTAGCGCTGAGCGCGAGCGCAGCTCGTTGATAATAGCGAGTGCCGGAATTTCCCACATCGTGGTCTCTTTCCACGAGCCGTGGAAATCCAGCCTGTACTGTCCGTCGCGCTTCGAAAGCTCGTATTCCGGCAGCTGGAAATGCGACAGCCAGGCCAGGAATTCGGGCTCGAAGATCTGCGCGCGGCCATAGAAGCTGTTACCCGCCAGCCAGATCATCTCTTTCTTGGAGAGCCGGAGCGTGCGCGCATGGTCGAGCTGCGCGCGCAGTTCCCCCTCGTCGATCTCCTCGGCAAGCAGCACGCGCTTGGTGCGGTTGATGACGGTGAAGGTGGCGTTGACGTCGGGATAGAGCTTCCAGATCATCTGCAGCATCAACAGCTTGTAGAAGTCCGTGTCGATCAGGCTGCGGACGATCGGGTCGAGTTTCCAAGCGTGGTTGTAAACGCGCCGTGCAATATCTGTCTTCGCCATCGATTCCACCCTATCCAATCCGGGTGCAGGCGCCGAAAGAGGCGCACGACAACCGGCCTGTGCGCTTTCTTATCGAAAACTGTGCCGGTAATGTCCAGAACAAATAAGACCCCGCCATTTGCCCGAAAGCCGGGGTAAGCGTCGCGCCCGCCTACTGCGTGCTTGTCTGCGGCGCATTTGCCCGCCCGGCGGGCGTGGGCGCCTCGGTGCCGGACTGTCCGCCACCGCCCTGCGCTGGGGTGGGCTCCGCGTGAGTGGACTCGTCAGGCTGCGGCAGGTGATAGCGGCTCCAAATTTCCACGGGAATCCAGACGGCGAACGCCAGAAGCAGTGCCGCGATCAGCATGCGTAAGATGCGGACGCTGGTGGGCGACTTCCGCTTGGTCCGCCCGGCCATCGGTTCTTGTGACGCCTGAGCGCCTTCGTTCCACGGTCTCTCGATCCGCTCGACCATGCCTGCCCCTTCCCAAACCGGGCGGCATCGGCCGCCCTTGAAACATCAGGGAAAGAAACGGCCACCGGCAACGATGGTTCCCGCCTCAGTAACCGCGGTTGCGGTCGACCACATATTGCAGCGGCTGGCCTTGCTCGAAGCGGGCGATCTGCCGCTCCACATGGCGAAACAGCGCATTCTCCTCCGAACTCGCTGCATCATGCGGCGTGATGAAGACACCAGGCAGGTCCCAGAGCGGGCTGTCCGAAGGCAGAGGCTCGACCTCGAAGACATCGAGCGAGGCGCCGCCAAGCACGCCGGTTTCGATCGCCGCGACGATATCGGCCTCGACCTGGCTCTTGCCGCGCCCGGCATTGATGAACACCGGCTTTCCAAGCGCCCCGCCTTGGCGGAGCTTGGAAAACAGTGCTGCGTTATAGAATTTCGTCGTCTCCGGCGTCAGCGGCAGCAGGCCCACAAGGATGTCGGTCTTCGAAAGAAAGGCGTCGAGCCCGCTCGCGTCGAATGTCTCGATGCCATCGATCTGTTTCGCCGTGCGCGACCAGCCGATGACGTTAAAGCCCATCACCGTCAGCTTCCTGACGGCATCCTGGCCGAGCACGCCGAGACCCATGACGCCGACGGTGAGCTCCGATGCCTCCGGCGCCACGTCGTGGCCCCATTCGCGCCGGCGCTGCAATCGGTCGTGCTCCGCCTGTCCGCGCTGATGCATCAGGCACTGCATCACCACCCACTCACTCATTCGCGTCGTCAGGCTGTGGTCGACGAAGCGCACGATCGGCACGTTGGGAAGACCAGGCAGGTTCATGAAGCTGTCGACGCCAGCACCGCCCGAAAAGATCACTTTCAGATTCGGTGCCCGTTCGAACAAGTCCACATCCGGCTTCCACAGCAGCGCGTAGTCGAGATCGGAGAGGTCCCGGCCCTTCGTCTCGGGATCGGCGATATTGATGCTGCGGCGATCGAGAAAAGCGGTTTTCAGGATACGCGCGACGGTATCGGGATTGAACTTGAGATCGACGAGAATGGGGGCTGGCATATTGTCTGGGCTCTGCTGTCGTTAGTGTTGCACTGCGGGCGTCGGCCGCGCCTCGATGTTGAAGGCCGCCGCCATCAGCGCCTTGGTATAGTCGTCCTTCGGCGCGCGGAAAATATCGGCCGATGGCCCCTGTTCCACCACCTTGCCGAAGCGCATCACGATCACCTCGTTGGCGAGCGCCTTCACAACCTTGAGATCGTGGCTGATGAAGAGATAGGCGAGGTCGTGCTTCTGCTGCAGGTCGCGCAGAAGATCGACCACCTGCGCCTGAACGCTCATGTCGAGCGCCGATGTCGGCTCATCGAGCATCACGAAGCGCGGCTTCAGCACCATGGCGCGGGCAATCGCGATACGCTGCCGCTGGCCGCCGGAAAATTCATGCGGATAGCGCCAGCGGGTGGTCGGATCGAGCCCCACTTCCTCAAGCGCCCAGCAGACGCGCCGGTCGCGCTCCTCGTAGGAAAGACTACCCTCATGCACCTTCAGCCCCTCGGCGATGATATCGCCCACCGACATGCGCGGGCTGAGCGAGCCGTAAGGGTCCTGGAACACCACCTGCAGCTGGTTGCGCAGCGGCCGCATCTCGGTGAATGAATAGCTGGCTATATCCTTGCCGACAAAGCTGATCCGCCCCTGCGAGGAGATCAGCCGGGTGAGC
>Ga0307412_10002607_pt1 | contig 10017 bp, 7 predicted proteins | sample DK1Cmetagenome_3_FD_203823 | JGI IMG/M metagenome (GOLD analysis project Ga0307412, IMG submission 203823) | Maize rhizosphere microbial communities from greenhouse at UC Davis, California, United States - DK15-C-1 | ecosystem: Host-associated > Plants > Roots > Rhizosphere > Soil | place: USA...
GGCAGCGAGGCGAACGACCTCGCCGTCACGATGGCGCGGCTGTACACCGGGCACCGCGACGTCGTCGCGCTCCGCAACGCCTACCACGGCGGCAGCCCGAGCGCGCTCGGCCTCACGTCGCACAACACGTGGAAGTTCCCGGTCGGCGGCGATGGGCACGTGCACCACGCGATCAACCCCGACCCCTACCGCAGCCCGTTCGACGGCACGCCGGAGGAGATCGCGACGAAGAGCGCCCGCGACATCCGCGAGATCATCCGCTACTCGACCCCCGGCAAGATCGCCGCCTTCATCGCCGAGCCGATCCAGGGGGTCGGCGGCGCGACCCAGGGCGCGCGCAACTATCTGGGCGAGGCGTACACGATCGTCCGCGAGCACGGCGGGCTGTGCATCGCCGACGAGGTCCAGACCGGCTTCGGCCGCACCGGGGAGCACTACTGGGGCTTCCAGAACTTCGGCGTCGTGCCGGACTTCGTGACGATGGCCAAGGGGATCGGGAACGGCGCCCCGCTCGGCGCCGTGACGACGCGGATGGAGGTCGCGAAGACGCTCGCCCAGCGCACGCACTTCAACACCTACGGCGGCAACCCCGTCTCGATGGCCGCTGGCCTCGCCGTGCTCGACGTGATCGACGAGGAAGGGCTGCAGGAGAACGCGCGCGTCGTCGGCGGACGGTTCAGGGCGGGGCTCGAGCGCCTCCAACGCAGCCACAAGCTGATCGGCGACGTGCGCGGGATGGGGCTGATGCTCGGCGTCGAGCTGGTGCGCGACCGCGCGACGAAGGAGCCGGCGAGGGGGGAGACGCTCGACGTCCTCGAGGCGGCGCGCGAAATGGGGGCGCTGCTGGGGAAGGGGGGGCTCGACGGCAACGTGCTGCGCATCAAGCCGCCGATGTGCATCACGGCGGCGGACGTGGACTTCGCGCTCGACGCGCTGGACCGGGCGCTCTCCGCGGCGGCTGGCAACGGGTCATCCTGAGGAAGCGCAGCGACCGAAGGATCTCATCGGTCAGGCCCGCTACGGGAGCGAAGCAGGCGGACGAGATCCCTCGCCGCGCTCGGGATGACGCGGGGCCGGGCGCAGCCTACCACAGGAGCTATCCATGCGATTCGACAAGATCATCAAGGGCGGGAACGTCGTCACGCCCGGCGGCACCTACACGGGCGACGTCGGGATCGTCGGCGAGAAGATCGCGGCGCTCGGCGAGCGCCTCGACGCGGACGGCGCGCCGGTGATCGACGCCGCCGGCCACCACGTCATCCCCGGCGTGCTCGACGTCCACGTGCACCTCGAGCTCCCCTTCTGCGGCACCGTCTCGGCCGACGACTACCGCACCGGCACGCGGGCCGGCGCGCGCGGCGGGGTGACGACGGTAATCGACTTCGCCATCCCCTCCGCCGGCGGCTCGCTGAGCCAGGCGGCCGACACCTGGATGGCGAAGGCCGAGGGGAAGTCGCTCATCGACTACACCTTCCACATCTGCATCACGCGCTGGCAGGAGCAGAAGGACCAGATCGCGGGGATGGTGGAGCGCGGCTTCACCACCTTCAAGGAGTTCATGATCTACGAGTCCGAGGGGTGGCAGTCGGACGACCGCGCGCTCTTCGGCACGCTCGAGAAGATGCGGGAGCACGGGGCGATGCTCCTCGTCCACGCCGAGTCGGCGCGCGTCCTCGACGAGCTGATCGCGCGCCACCACACGCCGGAGCTCATGAAGCGGTACGGCGCCCAGCTCCACCGCATCACGCGCCCGAACTTCATCGAGGCCGAGGCGATCCAGCGCGCCGTGCAGTGGTGCGAGGCGACCGGCGGGCAGCTCTACATCGTCCACATGTCCACCGCCGAGGGCGCTGACATCATCCGCGCCGCGCAGGCGCGCGACGTCCCGGTGCTCGCCGAGACGTGCGTCCAGTACCTCGTGCTCGACGACTCGGTGTTCGAGCGCGAGGACGGCCACCTCTACGCCTGCTGCCCGCAGCTCAAGAAGCCGGCCGACGCCGAGCGGCTGTGGGCCGGGCTGCGCCACGGCGAGGTCTCCGTCATCTCCACCGACACCTGCACCTTCACGCGCGAGCAGAAGGCGATGTGGCAAGGGGACTGGACGAAGATCCCGATGGGGATGCCGGGGCTCGAGACGCTCCTCCCGCTGACCTACACGCGCGGCGTGCTCGAGGGGCGGCTGACGCTCGAGGAGATGTGCCTGAAGCTGAGCACGAACCCGGCGCGAATCATGGGGCTGGCGCCGCGGAAGGGGGCGATCCAGGTCGGGGCCGACGCCGACCTCGCGATCATCCACCCGACCTCGACGCGCACCGTGTCGCCGGCCGAGATGGAGACGAACGCCGACTGGTCGCCCTACGACGGCTGGGAGCTGGCCGGCTTCGCCCGCACGACGCTCTCGCGCGGCGACGTGATCGTGGACGACTACAAGGTGGTCGGGAAGGAGGGGCGCGGGCAGTGGCTGCCGCGGACGACGGCGGGACTGCGGGGCAGGGAGTCGGGAGTGGGGAGCGGGGAGAAGAGCCGCCGCAATTCCGACTCCGTACTCCCAACTCCCCACTCGCGGCACCTCGCGGGCGCCCGGTGACTGTGGGCGTAACGACCGGGCGTGCCGGCTACGCGACGTCGGCCTCCGCCTCCGACTTCGTCACCACCGACGAGGACCTGAGCGGGAGTCCGCTCTGGAACCCGGACCTCGCGCCGACGCCGCCCGAGCGCCGCACGTGGTCCACCTACAACATCGCGGCGCTCTGGATCGGGATGAGCGTCGTCATCACCACCTACACCCTCGCCTCCGGGCTCATGACCCAGGGGATGACGTGGCGGCAGGCGATGCTGACGATCCTGCTCGGCAACACGATCGTGCTCGTCCCGATGATCCTCAACGCCCACGCCGGGACGAAGTACGGGATCTCGTTCCCCGTGCTCTGCCGGGCGGCGTTCGGCGTGCGCGGCGCCAACGTCGCGGCGCTGCTGCGCGCCGTCGTCGCCTGCGGCTGGTTCGGCATCCAGACGTGGATCGGCGCGCTGGCGATGGACACCCTGTTCCGCGCCGCGTGGCCTGGGTGGGCGCAGGTCCCGGGGGCGACGTGGATCGCGTTCGCGCTCTTCTGGGGGATCCAGGTGGCGATCATCCTCAAGGGCACCGAGGGGATCAAGGTGCTCGAGAGCTGATCCGCCCCGCTCCTCCTCGCCGGCGGCGCGATCCTCCTCTGGTGGGGCCTCCGCAACGGCGGCGGGCTGTCGCACGTCCTCGCCGAGTCGCAGCGGCTGCAGGCGGCGCGCGGCGACTTCTGGGCCATCTTCCCGGCCGCGCTCACCGCGAACGTGGGCTACTGGGCGACGCTCAGCCTCAACATCCCCGACTTCACGCGCTATGCGCGGAGCCAGCGCTCGCAGGCGCTCGGCCAGGCGCTCGGCCTGCCGACGACGATGACCGCCTTCGCCTTCATCGGCGTCGCCGTGACGAGCGCGACGATCGTCATCTTCGGCGAGGCGGTCTGGGACCCAGTCGTACTCGTGAGCCGCATCGGCGGCGCCGGCACGATCGTCTTCGCGGCGCTCGTCGTCCTCGCCGCCCAGCTGACGACGAACATGGCGGCGAACGTCGTCTCACCGTCGAACGACTTCTCGAACCTCAGCCCGCGCCGCATCAGCTACGTTACCGGCGGGCTGATCACCGCCGTCCTCGGCGTCGTCATGATGCCGTGGAAGCTCTACTCCGACGCCTCGGCGTACATCTTCACCTGGCTGCTCGGCTACTCGAGCCTGATGGGAGCGCTCGGCGGCATCCTCATCGCCGACTACTGGGTCGTGCGCCGGCAGCGCCTCTCGCTCCCCGACCTCTTTCGCGAACAGGGGATCTACAGCTACAGCAGAGGAGTGAACCGGCGCGCCATGGCGGCCCTCTTCCTCTCGGTGCTGCCCGTGGTCCCGGGCTTCGTCCACGCCGCCACGACGCCGGGCGGCGTCGTCTCCGATACGAACTTCTTCGATCGCCTCTACGCGTACGCCTGGTTCGTGACCTTCGCGCTCAGCTTCGTGCTGTATCTCGCGCTGATGCGAGGACCGCGGAGGGAACGCCGAGCGAGCGGTCGTCATCCTGAGGGAGCGCGAGCGACCGAAGGATCTCATCCGCCGGAATAGCCTCTGAATTCGACGGGCGGATAAGATCCTTCGCTTCGCCCAGGATGACGACCGCTCCCCACCTCTTGAGAAAATCCTTCCACAATGCCTCAGATCGTCAAATGCGGCCTCATCCAGGCCACCAACGCCTGCAGCACCGACGAGCCGATCGAGAAGATTCGCGAGGCGAACGTCGCCAAGCACGTCGAGCTGATCGAGCGCGCCGGCCGCGAGGGCGTGCAGATCCTCTGCATGCAGGAGATCTTCACCGGCCCGTACTTCTGCGCCGAGCAGAACCCGCGCTGGTACGAGGCCGTCGAGCGGATCCCCGACGGGCCGACGACGCGGCTGATGCAGGAGCTGGCGAAGAAGCACGGCATGGCGATCGTCGTCCCCCTCTACGAGGAGGAGACGACGGGCATCTACTACAACACCGCGGCCGTGATCGACGCCGACGGGACGTACCTCGGGAAGTACCGGAAGAACCACATCCCGCACTGCGCGCCGGGCTTCTGGGAGAAGTTCTACTTCCGGCCGGGCAACCTCGGTTACCCGGTGTTCAAGACGCAGTTCGCGGACGTCGGCGTCTACATCTGCTACGACCGCCACTTCCCGGAGGGGGCGCGCGAGCTCGGGCTGAACGGCGCCGAGATCGTCTTCAACCCGTCGGCGACGGTCGCCGGGCTCTCCGAGTACCTGTGGAAGCTGGAGCAGCCGGCGCACGCCGTCGCCAACGCCTTCTTCGTCGGGGCGATCAACCGCGTCGGCCGCGAGGCGCCGTGGAACATCGGCGAGTTCTACGGGCAGAGCTACTTCTGCGACCCGCGCGGCAAGATCGTCGCCGAGGCGTCGCGCGACCGCGACGAGCTCGTCACGGCGGAGCTCGACCTCGACAAGATCCGCGAGGTGCGCAACGTCTGGCAGTTCTACCGCGACCGGCGGCCGGAGACGTACGGCGGGCTGTGCAAGCTGTGACGCGGAGCGCCTGCCCGTGACCGGCGGCAGATGACGTCGTCGTCGCCGGCCGCACCGCGGTGGCCCGACGCCGCGGCGCCGCTCCGGCGCATCCTGCTCGCGATCGTCGCCGTCGGCGCGGCAGGGCTGGAGGTCGAGCTGCTGCTCCTCGAGCACTTCGAGTCGCCCTGGCAGTGGGCGCCCCTCGTCCTGCTCGGCGCCGTGCTCGCCGGCACCGCGGCCCTCGCCGCGCGCCCGGGGCGGGGAACGATCCGGGCGTTCCAGTGGCTGATGGTGCTCTGCCTCGCCTTCGGCGTGCTCGGCGTGTACCTGCACTACCGGGGCAACGTGGAGTTCGAGCTCGAGGAGACGCCGACGCGACGCGGCCTCGCCCTCTTCTGGGAGGCGATCCGCGGCGCCACGCCGGCGCTCGCACCGGGCGCCCTCGCGCAGCTCGGGCTGGTCGGGCTGGCGTCGCTCTTCCGCCACCCCATGCTCGGCGCTTCACCACCCGTCCGCGCCCTCCGCGCGGACGATCACTTCGGAGACACACCATGAACGGATCCTTGCGCACTACGTCCCTCCTCGGCTTCCTGCTCGCCGCCTCCGCCTGCGCGGGTGGCGAGCGGGACGCCGCATCGGGCGACAGCGCCGCCGCGGCGCCACAGCCGACCGTCGGCGCGGCGACCGACACGGGCGCCGCCGGCACCTCGGCGACGACGACGCCCGCCACCAGCGGCGCGATGATGGACCCGAACACGGCGAGCCGCGAGGAGCTGCTCGCGGTGCCGGGGATGACGCCGACGGTCGTGGACTCGCTCCTCGCCGGCCGGCCGTACGCCGACATGGTCGCGGTGGACCGCGCCCTCGCGCGGCAGCGGCTGAGCGGGGAGCAGCGCAAGGCCGCCTACGCGCGCCTCTGGAAGCCGATCGACCTCAACACGGCGAAGGGCGAGGAGATCCTGCTCATCCCCGGCGTCGGGTCGCGCATGCGCCGCGAGTTCGAGGAGTACCGCCCCTACCAGTCGATCGAGAAGTTCCGCCGCGAGATCGGCAAGTACGTGGACAAGGACGAGGTGGCGCGGCTCGAGCGGTACGTGACGATCCGCTGACGCCGCCGGGCGTCAGGCGGCGGGGCGCCGGTCGCCCCGCCGCACCGCCCACCACACCACCGCGCCCGCGGCGACGATCGCGCCCACGATCCACGCCTGGGTCAGGTTGCGCGTACTGAGCAGCCACGCCGCGAACGCGATGCCGAGCGCGGCGAGCGCCGGCCCGCCCGGCATGAGAAAGCCGGCCGGCGGCTCGCCGCGGCGCCGGAGCGCGACGAGCGCCGCGCAGGTGACGCCGTAGACGATGAGCCGCGCGACCGCCGAGAGGGTCGCCGTCGCCGTGAACGTCCCGTAAACGCCGAGGGCGAGCGCGATCGCCGAGCAGGCGACGATCGCGACGTACGGCGTGCGGAAGCGCGCGTGGACGCGCCCGAGCGGCGCCGGCAGCTCGCCGCGCTCGGCCATCGAGTGCACGACGCGCGGCATGAGGAGCGCGAAGCCGGTGAGCCAACCGTAGGTCGAGACGACTGCCGCGACGCTGCCGACCGCCGCGCCGCCGACGCCGATCGTGGCCGCGAGAACGTCGGCGATCGGAGCCTTCGACGCGGCGGCGTTCGGGAGCACGCCGACCACGGCGAGCTGCACGAGGGCGTAGACCGCCGTGATGACGACCATCGCCGCGACGAGCGCGAACGCGGTGTCCTGGCGCGGTCGCCGCGTCTCGCCGGCGGCGATCACCGCCGACTCGAAGCCCCCGTAGGCGAAGACGAGGAGCAGCACGGCCTCGGTCCAGTTCGGCGCCACCACCACCTGCGCCGCGAGCACGTCGCGGCGGATGTAGGCCGCGCCGAGCACGACGACGAGAAACAGCGGAAGGAGCTTGGCGACCGTGAAGACGTTCACCGTGCGTGCGGCCTGGCGCACGCCGAGCACGTTGATCGCCGTCACCAGCGCGACGGCCGCCGTCATCGTCACCGCGCGGCCGGTCGGCGTGCCGGCCCACGGGACGAGCTGCGCGAGGTAGGTGACGAGGACGTTGAGCACCGCGGCCCCGGTGAGCAGGCGCGTCCAGAGCAGGATCCAGCCGATCTGAAAGCCGGCCGCGGGCCCGAACGCCTGCCGCGCGTAGAGATACGGACCGCCGCCAGCGTCGAAGCGGCTCCCCACCTCGGCGAAGCAGAGGACGATCGGAAAGATGCCGACCCCGGCGAGGAGCACGGCGAGCGGGCTCCACGCGCCGGTGAGCGCCGCGACGGCGGCCGGCATGCCGAAGATCGCACTCCCGACGACGGCGTTGACGACGGCGGCGGTGAGGTCCCAGCGACCGATCGCGCGCACGAGGGCCGGCGCGGCGCTCGTCGCGTCGCCGGCGGTTGTGTCGGCACTCTTGGAATGTCGCGCGCCTAGTGCCGGAGGGTCTTGCATGAGGGTCGTTCGAAGGACGTGGTTGGGGTGGGCGCGATGATACGACGCCGGCCGGTGGTTGGCAACGCGACACGCCGGCCCTTCCGCTCGCCACGCGCGAGCCCTTAGTCTCCCTCACGCGGGCCATGCGCGACACGGCTCGCCTGGCACCTCCACACAGGCACTGCGAGGAGACGAGATGCGGCACGTCGAGTGGAAGCTGTGGCTGCTGGCGAGCGCGCTGGCGTGCCGGTCGGCGCCGGCACAGGGGCCCGCCCAGCGCTCACCGACGCCCGGGTTCACCGCGGACGTCGTGCGCGCCGAGACCGTCGCGCGGGGGCTCGAGCACCCGTGGGGGCTCGCCTTCCTTCCCGACGGGCGCATGCTGGTCACCGAGCGCCCGGGCCGCGTGCGCATCGTCTCCGCCGACGGCACGCTCTCGCCGCCGCTCGGCGGCGTGCCGGCGGTGCATGCGCGCGGCCAGGGCGGGCTGCTCGACGTCGCGCTCGACCCGCGCTTCGGCGAGAACCGGCTCGTCTACCTCTCGTACTCGGAGCCCGGCCAGGGGAGCACCGCCGGCACCGCGGTGGCGCGCGGCCGGCTCGGCGAGGGGCGGCTCGAGAACGTGCAGGTGATCTACCGGCAACAGCCGAAGCTACAGGGGAACGGGCACTTCGGATCTCGCCTCGTCTTCGCCCGCGACGGCAAGCTGTTCGTCACCCAGGGCGACCGGATGAATTACCGCGACCGCGCGCAGGACCTCGCGATGGGGATGGGGAAGATCATGCGCATCAACCCCGACGGCACGGTGCCGTCCGACAACCCGTTCGCGAAGCGCGACGGCGCGCTGCCGGAGATCTGGTCGTACGGGCACCGCAACGTGCAGGCGGCGACGCTGCACCCGGAGACGGGACAGCTGTGGACGGTGGAGCACGGCGCGCGCGGCGGCGACGAGCTCAATCACCCGGAGGCCGGCAAGAACTACGGGTGGCCCGTCATCACCTACGGCGTGGACTACTCCGGCGCGCGGGTCGGCGAGGGCACGGCGCGGGCGGGGATGGAGCAGCCGGTCTACTACTGGGACCCCGTGATCGCGCCATCGGGGATGGCGTTCTACACGGGCGACGCGTTCCCCGCGTGGAAGGGGAACGTGCTCGTCGGCTCGATGCAGCCGGGCGGGCTCGTGCGGCTGGTGCTCGAGAACGGGCGTGTGGTGCGCGAGGAGCGCTACCTCGGCGACCTCGGCGAGCGGATCCGCGACGTCGTGCAGGGGCCGGACGGGCTACTCTACCTGCTCACGGACAGCGCCGAGGGGCGCGTGCTGCGCGTGCGGCCGGCGGCGGCGGCGGCGACGCGCTGAGCGGCCGGGCGCCTCAGAGGTCCTCGCGCCGCACGCCATCCACGGCGAGGACGAGGTCCGGCCCGAAGGCGCGCGACGGGGTCTGGAAGCCGGGCCGCGCTTCGCCGCGCAACACGCGCCACACGCACTCGAGCGCCGTACGCACGGTGAGCTCGTAGCCTTCCGGTGCATGGAGCCGCGCCGCGGCGCGCCCGCCCCGCGCGTCGGACGCCTCGGCCCAGAAGTGGCTGTGCCCTCGCGCGCGCTGCTCCGCCGTCGGCCCGGCCGGCCCGCGGCGGACGCGCGCGGCGAGCCAGCGCTGTACCGGGCGCGACGCGAGGAGGGGGAGCGCGATCCGCGAGGCGCGCAGCGCTCGGCGCGCGGCGGCGGGGATCGCCATGTAGACCTCCACGTTCGGGATGCCGGTGCTGTGGTAGGCCGTCGAGACGTCTCCCCACGGCATCGTCGTGACGCGCCGCGGGCCGTCGCCGAAGTCCACGGAGCGCGTCTTCCAGGCCGGCGACACACGCACGATGCGTCCGTCGCGGCGCACGGCACCCCCGCCGCCGGCGTTCTCGATGGACGTCAGCGCCGTGCCGCGCGACAGCCGGCCGATGCCCTGGATCGCGATCACGAGGTGCGTGGCACTGGGCAGCCGCCGCGCGACGTGCGCCGCCAGGCAGTCGCTCGGTACGACGTCGAAGCCGACGCCGGGCAGCAGCATCACCCCCGCGCGCTCGGCCTCGGCGGTGCGCGCGGCGAGCGACTCGAAGACCGCCATCTCGCCGGTGACGTCCAGGTAGTGCACGCCGCCGCGCAGGCACGCGTCCGCCACCTGCCGCGCCGTGTGCGCGAACGGGCCCGCGCAGTTGAGGACGAGCGGGTGCGCGCCGGCGACCGCTTCTACTGCTGCGTCGAGCGCGCGGGGGTCGTCGAGCACAGCGACGCGGTGCGGGAGCCCGAGCTCGCGCGCGAGGGCCGCGACTGGCGCCGCAGCGCGGCCGGCGAGCACCGGCCGCATCCCGGCGCCGGCGGCGCGCCGCGCGACGAGCTCGCCGGTGTAGCCGGTCGCGCCGTAGAGTAGGAAGTCGCCGCGCTCGCCGGCGTCGGTCGGCTCGGGCATCTGCACCTCGCGGGGTCGGG
>Ga0307412_10002609_pt1 | contig 10010 bp, 6 predicted proteins | sample DK1Cmetagenome_3_FD_203823 | JGI IMG/M metagenome (GOLD analysis project Ga0307412, IMG submission 203823) | Maize rhizosphere microbial communities from greenhouse at UC Davis, California, United States - DK15-C-1 | ecosystem: Host-associated > Plants > Roots > Rhizosphere > Soil | place: USA...
GATCGAGACCATCGCCCGCGAGATCGCCGAGGCCCACGGCGCGGCGCTGACGGTCATCACGGGCGACACCCTGCTGGAGGAGAACTACCCCGCCGTCCACGCCGTCGGCCGCGCCGCCGCCCCGCACCGCGCCCCGCGGGTCATCGAGATCGGCTGGAACCTCGACCAGGCCGGCCTGCCGCTGGTGGCCCTGGTCGGCAAGGGCGTCGTCTTCGACACCGGCGGCCTCGACCTCAAGCCCGCCGCGGGCATGCGCAACATGAAGAAGGACATGGGCGGCTCGGCCCATGTGCTGGCCCTGGGCCGTCTGGTCATGCAGGCCGGGCTGCCGGTGCGGCTGGTCGTGCTGGTCGCCGCCGTCGAGAACGCGGTGTCAGGCGACGCTTTCCGGCCCGGCGATGTCCTGTCGAGCCGCAAGGGCCTGACCATCGAGATCGGCAATACGGACGCCGAGGGCCGCCTGATCTTGGCCGACGTCCTGACCCGGGCGGCGGAGCACAATCCCGACCTGACACTGGACTTCGCCACCCTGACCGGCGCCGCCCGGATGGCGCTGGGGCCGGAACTGCCGCCGCTCTATACCGACGACGAAGCCCTGGCCGTCGACATGCTGGCCGCCGCCGCCGCCGTGGGCGACCCCCTGTGGCGCATGCCCCTGTGGTCCGGCTACAGGCCCGCGCTGGAGACCGAGATCGCCGACCTGAAGAACGATTCCTCCGCCTGGGCGCAGGCCGGCTCGGTCTGCGCGGCGCTGTTCCTGCAGAAGTTCGCGCCCGAGACCGGCGCCTGGGCGCACATGGACATCTTCGCCTGGAACCCCCGCGCCCGTCCCGGCTGGCCCGAGGGCGGCGAGGCGCAAGGCCTGCGGGCGTCGTTCGAAATGCTGAAGCGCCGCTTCGCTTAAGATCGAGGGCTGGGGGTCGAGGGACGAGGTCTCGAGAGCGGACTATCCTCGCCCCCCGCTCTCCGACCCCAATTCTTGCTCGCGTTAACGGCCCTTCCACCACCACGCGCTACAACACCGGCTCAACCAGACGAGCTTCGTTTGACCGCTGCCGCCGACATTCTGGATCCCCGCACCACCCTGGCCCGGCCCGATCTGGCCGAGCAGGCGCTGGAAGGCGTGGTCCGCGCCGCGGCCTACCGCGCGACCCGGGCGATGCGCTGCACCGCCCCGGTGGCCGATATCCACGGCGAAACCGGATCCCGGATCGACCAGCTGGTCTTCGGCGAGGTCTTCGACATCCTCGACGCCGACGGCGACCGCCTGTGGGGCCGCGCGCGCCGGGACGGCGTGGTCGGCTGGGTGAAGGCCTCGAACCTGACCGAAGGCGCGCCCCTGGTCCGCGCACGCGTGGCAGCGGTCGACGCCGCCCTGCCGCTGAACGCCCTCGTTCTCGAAGGCGAGGACCCCAGCTTCCAGCCCGTCGGCGCGTTCGACAGCGATCCCGTCGCCGTGGCCGAACGCCTGCTCGGCGTGCCCCACGTGCCCGGCGGTCGCTCGTCGCGCGGCACGGACTGCGCCGGCCTGGTCCAGCAGGCGCTCTACGCCTGCGGCCGCGCCGCGCCGCGCTATCCGGACCAGCAGGTCGAACTTGGCGCCGAAGTCGCCCGGGCTGAAACCCGCCGGGGCGATCTTGTGATCTGGCTGCACCACGACATGGGGCCGTGGAACGGTCATTCCGCCATCCTGATCGACGCCGACCGCGTCCTGCACGCCACCGGCCATCACGGCGCGGTGGTCATCGAGCCGCTGGCCGAGGCCGAGGCCCGCTACGCCGCCGACGGCTTCCGGGCGCCGCGCTTCCGCAGGCTCTGAGCCGGCTCGGTCGCGATGATGTGAATTCAAAACGAAAAAGGCCCCGCCGGCGACGGCGGGGCCTTTTCCTTGTGGGGGTCGTCGAACCTAGTGGTTCGGCGGAGCCGGGCTGGTCGCGGCGGGCGGGGCCACCGGGCCGGTCTGGGTCGTCGGCTGGGCCGCGGGCGAGCCGCCCGAAACCGGTGCGCCGCCGGCTTGGCCGCCATTGGCCTGGGCCGCTTCAGCGGCGCCCGGAGCGACCGGCGCGCCTTCGGCAGGAGCAGCCGGAGCGGCCGCGCCCGGCTGACGCGCGGGATCCGGCGCCGGGATGGCGAAGCCGCCCGAGCCCTGGCTGCGCAGCCAGGCGATCAGGTTGATGCGGGTCTGCTGGTCGCGGATGCCCGCGAACGACATCTTGGTGCCCGGGACGTAGCGGCCCGGCGCCGTGATGAACTGGTCGAGCTGGTCATAGCCCCAGGTCGGCGCTTCGGCCTTGTGGGTCGCCATGGCGTCCGAATAGGCGAAGCCGGCGCGGTGCATGACCGGGCCGCCGACGACGCCGAACAGATTCGGGCCGATCTTGTCGGCGCCGCCCTGGTGCGCGTCATGGCAGGCTTGGCAGCGGGCGAAGGCGGCTTCACCGGCGGCCAGATCGGCGGTCGGCAGGACCGTGCCCCAATCCGGCGGCAGGACGACCTCAGCCGGGCCGCCCGCGACTTCTTCCGGAGCGTCGACGAAGTAGCCCATCTTTTCAGGGGCTTCCGTGTGATAGATCGCGCCGGTCACCTGCTGAACGCCGATGATGACGAAGGCGGTCGCCAGAGCCGCGCCCAGAATCTTGTTGCCGTTCAGATTGCCGCTCATGCGCGTCGTCGCATCCCGTAGATTGGGCCCGACCGTCTGGACGGCGGGCGAATTCTTGCGTGGGCGTCTCTTACACGCTAGCGCGGCCTTCGCAACCGGGCCGGAGCGACCTTTCAGGCGGCCCGGCGTCGCAGGCAGCGAGGCAGACCGATGAATCCGTTGATAATGATTCCCGCTCGCATGGCGGCGACCCGCCTGCCGGACAAGCCGCTGGCCGACATCGGCGGCAAGCCCATGATCGTGCGCGCCTATGAGCAGGCTGCCCTGTCGGGCCTGCCGGTGGCCGTGGCGGCGGGGGATCAGGCGATCGTGGACGCCATCACCGCCATCGGCGGCGTCGCCGTCCTGACCGATCCGGACCTGCCGTCGGGTTCGGACCGCATCCGCGCCGCGCTGGAGGCCATCGATCCGGACGGTGTCCACGATGCGGTGATCAATCTTCAGGGGGACATGCCTTTCGCCGATCCCGGTCTGGCCACCGCCTGCGCCGCGCTGCTGCACGGCGAGCCCCGCTGCGACATCGCCACCCTGGTGGCGCGCGAGGCGGATATCTCGGACCGGTCCAATCCGGACGTGGTCAAGGCGGTCCTCGCCCTGCCCGAGGGCGAGCGGCACGGCCAGGCCCTCTATTTCACCCGCTCGACCCTGTACGGCGACGCCCCCGTCTGGCGGCACATCGGCCTGTACGGCTACCGCCGCGAGGCGTTGGCGCGCTTCTGCGCCGCCCCGCCCTCGCCGCTGGAGAAGCGCGAAAAGCTGGAACAGCTCCGCGCCCTCGAAATGGGCCTGCAGATCTGGGCCGCCGTCATCGACGAGGCGCCCCTGTCGGTGGATAACCCGGCGGACCTTGAGGCGGCGCGGGCGCTGGCCTAGCTAACTGCCAGCGATGGCGGCAAACCCCCTTTTGGGAGTCCAGTTTATCTCGGCGCCCAACCGCTCCACTGCGGCGGGCCCTTCTGTGCGCTCCAGGGCCATGGAGCGGATGGCTTGTCGGGCGATCAGCACGCTCAATATCGGCGTGCTTTCGATATGCCCGGTGGCGGGATCGAGAAGATCCGTCTCCATCACCACCGTGACCGCAGGCGATGGAATGACACGCAGCAGCTCAATCCCGATACGGAGTGCTGACGCGCATATATTTGCTCGATGCAGCTCGTGGATGCGAGCCTGTGTCAGCGGCTTGATCGAAAGCTTGCCTGACTGAAGAAGCGTCACTGCTTGGTCGGGCATGTCTTCGACATCCAACCCATCGACCTTGGCAACCAACCCGCCCGACGGATCGAAAAACAGATCGACTGCTTCCAGGCAGAAAGGGAGCTCTCCTAATTTGCTGAGAGAACTCACGACCTGCGTTATGGCCGCTTGGTCGTTGGCGATGAGCCGACGGGCAAGTTCGATCTCTTCGTTGGCGTCTTTGATTTTCGAAGTGAGGGATTGAAATCTTGCTCGATCGCTCGCGATCGCGTTCTCAATCGCAGCTTCGCGAAGGCGCACTGCCTTTTTGTCGCCGCCGAATGTTTTGGCGAACCAATCAGGTCGGTACTCGGCCAGCTTCCGCCGGGCTTCGTCTTCGGCATCAAAACTAGACTCAGGGGCCGGCACAAACTTACGTGCCGCAATGGTCGGCCAATCAATGTCGGAAAAGCCGACGCGATGAGGATGAATAAGGTGCTCGAGAAGCGCCTCATACTGCGCTGCCGCTTCGGCGGCGGACTCGAAAGCCGCCTGTTTTAGCGCAGCGCGTTCGTAGGCGACCCGCCTGGCCTCGGACCGCTTCGTTTCACGGTCAATCGCGCGCATCGTGCGAGCGGCTCCGCTGAATATCTGACGCGCCGTAACCATGAAACATCCCCCCCTTAAATCAACCTAGAGGCGTCATCGGCATTGTCTAGACGTCGAATCCGTCCACCCACGCCTGCAGCAGGCTGCGCGCGATCGCGATCCTCGGCGGCGCCTTGATACTCGGATGGGTCCCCGCCAAAACCGCCGCCGCCTCCGCCCGTGTCAGCCAGGCCACCGCCTCCAGCTCGGTCTGATCCGGCCGGGCGTCGTCGGAATCCACGTCGGCGAACAGGCCGATCATCAGTTGCGACGGGAAGGGCCAGGGCTGGCTGGAGTGGTAGCGGACCGCCGTCACCGTCAGCCCGGCCTCTTCCTCGATCTCGCGGGCGCAGCCTTCCTCGATGGTCTCGCCGGGCTCCAGGAAGCCGGCCAGCGCCGACATCCGCCCTTCGGGCCAGGCCGCCTGACGGCCCAGCAGGCATTTCGGCTCCGGCCCGCCCTTGTAGATCGCCAGCATGATGGTGACCGGATCGACGCGCGGGAAATGCTCGGTCCCGCAGGCTGGGCAGATGCGTTTCCAACCGCCAGAGGCCGTGTCGCTGGCCTGGCCGCAGGCGGCGCAGAAGCCGTGTCGCGCGCGCCAGTCGAACAGGCTCTTGGCCAGCCCGGCCATGGCGGCGTCGGCGTCCGAGAGCACGCCCGCCGCCTCGCGCATCTCGGGGAAGGCGCCCAGCCCCTGCAGCGGCCCGGCCGTCGGATCGACCGGCCCCTCGACCTCGATGGCGAACACCGGGGCCGATTTCCACAGGCCGAGGAAGACCTCGCGGTCCGGAACCACGGCGCGGGCGTGGTCCAGCGCCAGCCATTGCAGACGCGGCCCCTCGGCATGGTCCTCGACTAGCGGCTTGCCCTGCCACATGACCAGCGCCAGCGCCTCGGGATTGGCGGCCTGCTCGACCAGCCATTCGGGATCGTTGCGCCGGTCGCCCGCCCGGTCGAGCGGATTGCCGGCGAAGGTGTTCAGGACGGGGAGGGCCATGGCCACGTTCTAGCAAGGCGGCGCTTGCATCCGCGAGCCGGAATCGTCATATCCCCGATCGGAGATCGCGGGCGAAGGCTTCGCCAATCTGGTCAGGGCCGGAAGGCAGCAGCCACAACGAATTCCCCTTTGGGTCGCGGTCTCCACCTCTCCCCACATTTTTGAAGTGCGCTCGCTCGGCTCGCGGAGCCTCGCTGCTTGAGCGCGACGGCGTCTCCTCCCATGCAATGGGGATGGGGGACCACGAAGTGGTGGAGGGGTGAGACATCCGCCCTCCCGGAATCTCTCCGCCCACGCTAAGACAGACCCATGAGCGACATCGACCCGAGTCTCGAAGGTCCCCCGTGGGACGAGGACGCCCCCGAAGGGGCGGCGGAAGAGCGCGATCCCAATACCGAGGACATGTTCGGCGCTCCGCCCGTGGCTCCCGAGCCCGCCAAGGAAGTCGCCCTGGCCGAGGCCGCCGCGCCTTCGCCGCCCAGGCCCGCGCCCGCCGCTGAGCCTGCCGCCGAGCCGGCGCATGAGAACGACGGCTCCGCCTATCAGGTGCTGGCCCGCAAATACCGGCCGCGCACCTTTGAGGACCTGATCGGCCAGGAGGCCATGGTCCGCACCCTGACCAACGCCTTCGCCACGGGCCGCATCGCCCACGCCTTCATGCTGACCGGCGTGCGGGGGGTCGGCAAGACGACCACGGCCCGCTTGCTGGCCCGCGCCCTGAACAACGAGACCGAGGTCATCGACCGGCCCTCGCTGGAGCTGACCGCTCTGGGTCGGCACGACGCCGCCATCATGGCCGGCCAGCACATGGACGTCATGGAGATGGACGCGGCGTCCCACACCGGCGTCAACGACATCCGCGATATCCTCGAATCCGTCCGCTATGCGCCGGTCGAGGCCCGCTACAAGGTCTACGTCCTGGACGAGGTCCACATGCTGTCGACGCAGGCGTTCAACGCCCTGCTGAAGACGCTGGAAGAGCCGCCGCCCCACGCCAAATTCATCTTCGCCACCACCGAGATCCGCAAGGTGCCGGTGACCATCCTCAGTCGCTGCCAGCGCTTCGACCTGCGCCGCGTCGAGCCCGAGGTGCTGGTCGAGCACCTGGGCCGTGTCGCCGACCGCGAGGGCATGCGCATCGAGCAGGAGGCCCTGGCCCTGATCTCGCGCGCCGCCGAGGGCTCGGTCCGCGACGGTCTCAGCCTGCTGGATCAGGCCCTGGTCCAGGGCGAGCGCGGCGAGACGGTCAAGACCGAGATCGTGCGCGACATGCTGGGCCTGGCCGACCGCACCCAGACCATCGCCCTGTTCGAATCCATCATGGCCGGGCGCACGCCCGAGGCGCTGGAACTGTTCCGCACCCTGTACGGCTACGGCGCCGATCCGGTGCAGGTGACCAACGACCTGCTCGAGCACTGCCACGCCGCTTCCGTGGCCAAGATGCTGGGCCCCAACGCCACCCGCCTGCCCAATGACCAGGCCCAGAAGCTGACGGCCCTGGGCGCGGTCATCTCGGCGGGCACGCTCGCCCGTGTGTGGCAGATGCTGCTCAAGGCCCTGGACGAGGTCCGCCGCGCGCCCAATCCGGCCGACGCCGTGGAAATGGCCATCATCCGTCTGGCCTATGCGGCCGACCTGCCGGGACCGGAAGAAGCGCTCAAGGCCCTGCGCGACGGCGACCCCGCTGGCGGCGGTTCCGCCCCGCGCGGCGGCGGCGGCGGCGGTGGTGGTGGGGGCGGCGCTTCAGCCCAGCTGGCCGCCCGCCCGGTCGCGGCCCCGGCCCTGCCCGATCCGCAGTCGTTCGAACAGGTCGTGGCCCTGATCGGCGAGAAGCGCGAGGTCGGCCTGCAGATGGACGTGCAGCGCTTCGTCCGCCCCGTCGCCTTCAAGCCCGGCGCCATCACCTATGAGAGCGTGCAGGGCGCGCCCATCGACCTGGCCCGCAAACTGTCCGCCCGGCTCAGGGAATGGACCGGCCGGACCTGGCTGATCGCCGCCAACGGCCAGGGCGGCGGCGAGACCATCATCGAGATCGACCGCCGCAAGCGTTCGGAAGAGCGCGCCGAGGTCGAGGCCGATCCCTTCGTGAAGGCGATCATGGAGGCCTTCCCCGGCGCCAAGATCGGCGAGATCCGCACGACCGCCGCGCCGGTGGAGCTGCCCGTCATCCCGGACGAGGCGGACGACGAGGACTAGGTCACCAGAACCGTTTGGTGAGAACCAGGGCGACGGTGCGGGGCGTGGGCGGGTTGTTGTACGGGTCAAAGCCGATCACGCCGTCGACGATGCGCGGCGGCTGCTGGTCGAACACATTGGCGACGGTCACCTGCAGCTCGCTGTCCGACAGCCACGGCGCCGCCGACAGGGCGCTCAGGTCCAGGCCGACGAACAGCGAAGCGGTCGTGAAGGCGCCCACCTTCCGCCTGTCTCGCCCCGGCCGATCATCGGTGAAGCCATCGACATAGTTCACCACCGATCCAATGGAATAGCCGCCCCGCCCCCAGACGACGGAGCCGTTCAGCCGCAGGTCGGCCGGCTTGGCGTAGCCGTCCAGCCGCGAGATCGCGGTGGCGCCCCCCGCCTTCAGCTCCAGGTTCAGGATGTACTGGCCGCTGAGGTTCACGGCCACCGAGCCGCCGAACAGATCGCCGCGATACCCCAGGTCCAGATCGAAACCGTCGGTGGATTCCACCGCGAAATTCTGGGCGCGGATGTCGGCGATCAGCTGCACCTGTGACAGGAGGCCGGCGGGGACCTGGCCCGGGGAATCGAAGAAGGTGAGGTCCCCGCCGTTGATCGACGGAACCTCCGCGAACCGTCGGAAGACCGCCGGATTGTCCAGGACGGCGCGCACCTGCCCCGGCGTCGGGCGCGAGATATTGAAGATCTGCAGATCCGGGACGGACAGGCTGTCGTCCGGGGACGGCGTGCCGATACGGTCGGAAATCTTGACCCTGTAGTAGTTCGCCTTGACCGTCAGGCCGGGGATGAAGGTCGGGGTGAAGTCGAACCCGAGCGTCAGGGTGTCGGCGTTTTGGGTCTTGAGGTCGGGATTGGCGCCCGCGCGGAACATGACCAGCGCCTGTCCCGGCGGCAGGGCGGGGTCCTGATCGGCGGGATCGAGGAAGCCGTAGTCATAGATCCCGAATGACACCTGTTCGGCGATGCCGATGGTGTTGCGGAACCGGGGCGTCAGGAACGACCGGGCATAGGTCCCGCGCACCGTGAAGGACCGATCGACCTGCCCGCGCAGGCCCACTTTCGGCGACAGGGCGGTGTCGAAGCTCAGGTCCTCGTACCGGGCCGCGACGGACAGGGCCAACGACCGCATCAGCGGCACGCCCTGCTCCGCGCCCACGATCGGCACGTTCAGCTCGCCGAAGACCGATTTGACCTCCCGCGCGCCGCCGTTGCGGTTGAAGAAGATGGTCGCGTCGGTGTGCAGCTTCTCCTTGCGGTACTGCAGGCCCGCCGCCGCGAAGACCGGCCCCGCCGGCAGGGTCGCCAGGGTGGTCTGGCCGCGCAGTTCGGCGACGAACAGGGTGTTGACGTCCCTCTGCGTGCCGGGCGGCCGCCCCATCCGGCCGACGCTGTTGTCGGTCTGGTTGCGGTGATAGTCGACCGTCAGGTCCAGGCTGGTGAAGTCGCCGCCCTGCCAGTGCGCGCCGCTGTAGACCGACGAGCCTTCGGTCTTTGTCCTGAACGCCCGGCTGAAGGCGGGATGATCCAGGTAGAGCTGCTGCGCCTCCCGATCGCGCTGAAAATGGGAGGCGTCGATGGACAAGGTCACGTCGCCGACCGCCTGTTCCGCTCCGGCATACAGGCCCGTCAGCCGTTCGTTCGGCAACTGGGTGATCTGAAGCGTCTCGCCCTGCGCCATGATGGGGTCGCCCACGTACGGAGCCCTGTCCTGGTACATCGCCATGGCGTAGGCGCGGCCGCTGCTCCAGTCGTGACCGGCCAGGGCGCCGATCTGCAGATCCTTCTTGTCGGTCTGCGTGGCGGTCGCGCCGCGCACCTGCAGTTCCAGCCCATGGGTCGGGCGGCGGGTCACGATGTTGACGACGCCGGCGACCGCATCGGCGCCGTAGGTCGCCGAAGCGCCGTCGGGAATGATGTCGATCCGCTCGATCAGCATCGACGGAATGACCGACACCGTCGGCGCCTCGCTCATGCCGACCGACGGCATGCGCCGACCGTTGAGCAGCGTCAGCGTCGCATCCGAACCCAATCCCCGCAAGGCGAACCCGGCGAAGCCGTCATACTGATTATAGGGCGTCGCATTGCCCAGGGGACTGCCGATCCCCGCGCCGGTGGTGGCGAGTTCACTGAGGTCGCCCGCGAAATTCTGCGGGATGGTGAGCATGTATTCCGAGACGGAACCCGCGCCCGACTGCACGATGTCATCCCGACCGTGGGTGAACACCGGGCTGGCCATATATTCCTTCGGCAGACCGCGGATCAGCGAGCCCGTGACGATGATGTCGCCGACGGCGTACGCCTCTTCACGGTCTTCGCCTTGTCCGG
>Ga0307412_10002612_pt1 | contig 10006 bp, 9 predicted proteins | sample DK1Cmetagenome_3_FD_203823 | JGI IMG/M metagenome (GOLD analysis project Ga0307412, IMG submission 203823) | Maize rhizosphere microbial communities from greenhouse at UC Davis, California, United States - DK15-C-1 | ecosystem: Host-associated > Plants > Roots > Rhizosphere > Soil | place: USA...
GAATGATGTCTTTTGTAGCAACGGCAATGTGTTGTACCCCTTCACCTTCGTAGAAATCAAGATATTCTTCTACCTGAGATTTTTTCTTACCTTCTGCCGGTTCGTTGATCGGGAATTTTGCGAATCCGTTTCCGTTTGACATTACTTTAGACATCAAAGCAGAATATTCTGTGTTAATCTGTTTGTCGTCAAAAGAAAGGATGTTTACAAATCCCATTACTTTTTCATACCACTCTACCGTCGGAATCATTCTGTCCCAACCTACGTTTCCTACACAGTGGTCTACGTATAATAAACCTGCATCTTCAGGCTGATAAGAGCTTTCCCACTTTTCGTAGCCAGGCATGAAAGGTCCTGTATAGTTTTTTCTTTCAACAAACATATGAACAGTTTCTCCGTACGTATAAATTCCGGACATTCTTACCTCACCATGCTCGTCAGTCAACGTTACGGGCTCTAAATATGGCTTTCCGCCTCTTTTTGTAGTTTCCTCGAAAGCCTGGTAAGCATCGTCTACCCAAAGTGCCAGAATTTTCACTCCATCGCCGTGTTTTTTTACGTGCTCATTGATCGGAGAATCAGATTTAAGACCAGTTGTTAAGATCAATCTTATTTTTCCCTGTTGAAGAACATAAGATGAACGGTCTCTTACTCCTGTTTCAGGACCAGCGTATGCTACAGACTGAAAACCGAAAGCGGTTTTATAAAAATGGGCAGCCTGTTTTGCATTTCCTACATAAAACTCAATGTAATCTTTACCATTAATTGGCAGAAAATTCTCTGCTTGAGCAATTTTTTCGGCAAATGTAAGTGTTGACATATTTTCTATTTTTACTTTATATTTATGGGTATGCAAATTACGAAAAACTTGGAAATGGAAAAAATATAAACTACGAATGATTCATTATACTTAACATAAGGTTAAAAAAGAGTTCATTTAAGTATATTTAAGTTTCTTATTTTAATATTTGGATGTTTAGATTTGTAATACAAAGACAAGTGAAAAAAAAATATTTCGAAACACGAAAGCCGTAGAAACTTCTACGGCTTTCATTTTATTATGTTATTCAGATCGTTTATTTAATCTTCCGGCATCAGGATTATAATTGTCCCAGATTTTCCAGACGTTGTTTATTTTACGGATAAAATAAATTTGTGTGTTGAGCTGATTCACGAAATGTTCTTCACCAGTTTCGCCAACTTTAAATAAAAGATTCCAGAATTCCTGAGATTCTAATATTTTTTTATCTGCTTCATCAGTTACGACATGAATATCGAAAACTTCAAAATTCGAACGGTTATTTTTTGTAACCAACTGAAAATCTCTGTCACATAATTCCTTGCTGAATTGTGAAGCTCTCTCCAAAAACGGAGATTCGTCAAAAACCAACTCTTTGAAAAGTTCTGTCCTGTGATTGGGAAAATTTTTATAAAATTCAAAAACTGTGGCGCAATAATCATATACCATTTGAGTAAGAAAAGCATTGTCACTGTCTTGTTCTTTTTCCTGTTTGTTCTCTTTTACAAACTGGATGTATGCGTTTAAATCTTTATAGCCTAAAAATATACAGATCTTATCCAGAGTCTTTAAAAACCTCAGATCATTATGCGTTTTGTCCTGATAATCATTCTCGAAAAAACGTTGTAGCGTGACGTGCGAAATGGTATTTCCTATCTCGAATTTTTTACCTCCTTTTAACTCTTCAGCTTCGGATAATTCATCTTTTATGATTTCGGAAAGAATAATATAATGGCTTCTTTTCCATTCGTTAACATTCCCTAAAACTGAGTTTTTTACTTTAGAATGTTTTGCGACTTCCTCCCTAATCGAATTATATATAGTCTTCAATTTCCCAAATTTTAAAAAGGTTTTTATCAAAAATACTGCCAAAACCTTAAGGCTTTTTTACGATTTCTGTAAGTTAAGTTAAAAGTACGTTTTTTTATTGGATATAAAATTTTTAAGCCAATAAATTTTTAATGTTTAAATCTTTCAAAAGCAGCTCTTTCCAGCATTTCCCTGTCATCAGGATGGGCAATGCTAATAAGCTCCTGAGCCCTCTGGCGTAGGTTTTTCCCATATAAATAAGCAGTTCCATATTCTGTAACTACCCAATGAATATGCCCTCTTGTGGTCACAACTCCTGCTCCCTGTTTAAGATAAGGAACAATTCTGGAAACGCCTTTTTTTGTCCTTGAAGTGATGGCAATAATCGGTTTTCCGTCTTCACTCAAAGCAGCTCCTCTCATGAAGTCCATTTGACCGCCAATTCCACTGTATTGAATCGTTCCGATAGAATCTGCGCAAACTTGTCCCGTCAGATCAATTTCAATGGCTGAATTAATAGCGACCATTTTTTTATTTTTCATGATATTGATCGGGAAATTAACAGTCCCTACATCATTAAATGAAAAAACCGTGTTATCATCAACGTAATCGTACAATTTTCTCGTTCCAAAACAGAAACTTGTGACCGTTTTATTGTCGTTGTAGCCTTTATATTTATTATTAATCACATCATTTTGAATCAAATCAATCACTCCGTCGCTCAGCATTTCGGTGTGAACGCCTAAGTCTTTATGATTATTTAAACATTTTAAAACCGCATCAGGAATGGTTCCAATTCCCATTTGCAATGTTGATTTGTCTTCGATAAGCTCTGCAACATTTTTACCAACCAGCATTTCTTCAGGACCAACTTTTGCTCCGTAATCTATAGTCGGAAGTTCTTCTTCATGCCAAACCAATTTGTTGATTCTACTGATGTGGATCATTCCATCACCGTGGGTTCTCGGCATTAAAGGATTAACAATGGCAACAATTAATTTCGCTGTATCAACCGCAGCTCTCGCAACATCTACGGAAGTTCCCAACGTACAAAACCCATGCTTGTCGGGTGGCGAAACGGTAATTAAAGCTACATCCAACGGTAAAATATTTTTCCTGAATAAAATCGGAATTTCACTTAAAAATACCGGAACAAAATCTCCTCTGTCGGAGTTTACAGCATCACGAACGGGCGTAGAAACAAACAAAGAATTAACAAAAAAACTGTCTTTATATTCCGGTTTTGCGATCTCTACATTTCCCTGTTGCGTAATGGAAACCATTTCTACTTTTTCCAGTCGGTGAGATTGTCTCGCCAACTCGTCAATTAAATAATTCGGAGTACACGCACTTCCATGAAAGAACACGCGGTTTCCGCTCTTGATCGTATAAATTGCTTCTTCTGCGCTAATATAATTGTACATAGTAAAGTTTTAGTAATTATTATTTACGATTTTAATCACTTAAAGATAGTTCATATTGTTTTTATTTTTTTCAGATATTTTGAAACATTTATCATGTTTTTAATGATTTATGAGACAAAAAAGGACTAAATGCAACACATTTAGTCCTTTTTTATTTATTTTAATATAATTTAGAATTTATTCCTGAGAACGGTCTTCCATTGTTTTATCCTGGTCTTCCAGCCATGAAGTTTTGTATGAAGGATCTTCAACCTTTAAAGCTTCTTCAGTAAGTTTTAAAGGACGGAACGGATCAACCATCACGGCATATTCTTCAGTGAATTTTTTACCGATACTTCTTTCCATTGCGCCAGGATGAGGTCCGTGGACGATTCCTCCTGGATGAAGCGTAAAGTCCATTAAATCAATATGATTACGGCTCATAAAATCACCCTCTGTGTAAAATAAAACCTCATCAGAATCAATATTTGAGTGATTGTAAGGCGCAGGAATCGCCATCGGATGATAGTCGTACATTCTTGCACAGAACGAGCAAACCACAAAATTGTGCGCTTCAAAAGTCTGGTGAACCGGCGGCGGTTGGTGAATTCTACCCGTAATCGGTTCGAAATTTTTGATATTAAATTTATAAGGATAAAAATACCCGTCCCAACCTACAACATCAAACGGATGCGTTGCGTAGATGAAATCAGTGATTTGATTTTCTTTTTTTACTTTAATTAAAAATTCTCCTTTTTCGTCTTTTGGCTCAACAAAAGTTGGTGCGATGATATCTCTTTCGCAGAACGGAGAATGTTCTAAAAGCTGCCCGAATTCGTTTCGGTATCTTTTCGGAGTGTAAATCGGGGAGTGGCTTTCTACCACAAAGAAAACGGTGTCATCAGAATTTAATTCAACCTGATAAATCGTACCTCTCGGAATAATTAAATAATCACCAACAGAAAAATCAAGATTTCCCACAAAGGTTTTCAAAATTCCGCTTCCGTTGTGAACATATAAAAGCTCGTCGCATTCAGCGTTTTTGTAGAAATAATCCATTGATTTTCTAGGTTTCGACAATCCCATTTTAAGGTCATTGTTTACCATCAAAAATTTTCGACTTTCCATAAAATCGTCCTCAGGAGTGACATTCATTCCCTTAAACATTCTTGGCGTAACATTTTTATCAACAGCAATTTTTGGTGTCACATCTTTTGCTTCACCAATAGATTTTATTTGAGTCGGACGGTGAATATGGTACAGCAAGGAAGAGATTCCGTGAAAACCTTCCGTTCCGAAAAGCTGTTCGTAATAGAACTTATCTTCCGGAGATTTGAAAATTGTATGTCTTTTTGGTGGGATATTTCCCGACTGATGATATCTCATTTTACTCTTATATCTAGTTTCTCAAATTTAATAATTTTTAACGAATAATTTTCCAGGAGATTTTTGTGGAAAGTTTTTTATTTCGAAAATAAATGTTAGCTTTGTCTAACAATTTTAATTTCATGAGGCGAATATTATTTTCTGTAATCTTTTTTTCAGGGTATTGCTTTTCACAGGAAGTGGATAGTTTAGATTTAAATCAATCGAAAAAATTGGATTCGGTTAAAATTTTAGATAAAAAAGAGATCAAAACCAAGCTTATCGATGATGTTGTCATTACCGGAACCATAAAACCGATCAGCAGGTCAAAAAGTCCGGTTGCTGTAGAAATCTACAGTCAAAAATTTTTCCAGAAAAATCCGACTCCGAATATTTTTGAAGCAATTGCGATGGTAAATGGTGTAAAACCTCAGTTAAATTGCTCGGTTTGTAATACGGGAGATATTCACATCAACGGGTTGGAAGGACCTTACACGATGATTTTGATCGACGGAATGCCGATTGTAAGTTCACTTTCCACGGTTTATGGCTTAAGTGGAATTCCGAACAGTTTGATTGACAGAATTGAGGTGGTAAAAGGTCCGGCTTCGTCTCTTTACGGATCGGAAGCGATGGGCGGAGTCATTAATATTATTACTAAAAATGCTTTGACCGCCCCGAAATTGAGTGTTGATCTCATGACCACTACCTGGGCTGAAAATAATGTGGATTTGTCAACGAAATTTAATTTTGGGAAAAATGTCGCATCATTATTAAGTTTAAATTATTTCAATTATGAAAAAAGATTCGATGAGAATAAAGATAATTTCACTGATTCGGCTTTGCAAAACAGAATTTCAGTTTTCAATAAATGGAATTTCCAGAGAAAAGAAAACCGATTGGCAAGTTTTGCGTTGAGGTATTTGTATGAAGACCGCTTCGGTGGCGAAATGCAGTGGAATAGATCATATCGCGGAAGCAATGAAGTGTATGGAGAAAGCATTTATACCAATAGAGTAGAGGCTTTCGGGATGTATCAGTGGCCGATGAAAGAAAATATTATTACCCAATTTTCGTATAATTTTCATGATCAGAATTCCTTTTATGGAAGTAATCCGTTTAATGCGACACAAAAAGTGGCTTTTGTTCAGACGTATTGGGATAAAAAACTTGGAAATCACGATCTAATTTTAGGAGTTACCTATAAAAAAACTTTTTATGATGATAATACGCCCGGAACTTTATCGGCAGACGGATTTACAAACGAACCGATGAAATCACCCATTTTTGGAGCGTTTATTCAGGATCAATGGGAAATTAACGACAAGAATACATTGTTGCTGGGTTACAGATTTGATTACGATAAAATCCATCATTCTGTTCATTCACCGCGTTTCGCATGGAAATTTTCTCCGAATCCTTATCATACGTTGAGATTCAATTTTGGAACAGGTTTCAGAGTGGTGAATTTATTTACAGAAGATCATGCAGCATTGACAGGTTCTCGTGAAGTCGTGATTAAATCAAATTTAAAACCTGAAAAATCCATCAACGGAAATTTGAATTATGTCTGGAAAATCCCTGTTGAAGATCGTTTGATTAATGTGGATGCTTCAGCGTTTTATACATATTTCAGCAATAAAATTGTCGGAGATTTTGATACGGATCCTGAGAAAATTATTTACGATAATCTTAACGGATACGGAATTTCGAGAGGAGCTTCAATGAATGTGGATTACAGTTTTAGTTTTCCGTTGAGTATCAATTTAGGTGTGACTTATCTTGATGTGTATCAGAAATTTGATGGAGAAAATGAAAAAGTTCAACAACTTCATGCCCCAAAATGGAGCGGAACGTACAGTTTAACCTATAAATTTTCAAATAATCTGACAGTAGATTTTACAGGACAGTTTTACGGACCGATGCGACTGCCTGTTTTACCGAACGATTATCGACCTGAATATTCTCCATTTTATTCGTTGGCGAATATTCAGTTTTCAAAAAGTTTCAAATCCGGATTTGAAGTGTATTGCGGAATTAAAAATCTGTTCAATTTTACTCCGAAAGATCCATTGATGCGACCTTTTGATCCGTTTGACCAGCACGTTAATGATCCAATTAATAACCCGAATCATTACACTTTTGATACGACTTACGGATATGCTCCGATGCAGAAAATCAGAGGTTTTATGGGTGTAAAATATACTTTGAAATGAAAAATTTAACGATATTTTTATTTTTAATGTTAGTGCCTTGTTTTTGTCTTTCACAGATGAAAACAAGCACTTTTTCTGATCTTGAAAATTCACAAAAAGAACATCAAAAGCCTGTTATTATTCATCTTTACACAGATTGGTGTTCGGTCTGCAAGATTGAATCTTTTCAATTAAATAAAAATAAGGAGTTAGTTGAAATGATTAATGAAGATTTTTATTTCATCAATTTTGAAGCGGAAAAAACAAAAGAAAAAATCAATTTTCAAGGACAGGAATTTAATTATTTACCCAATGGAAATTCCGGAATTCATGAGCTGGCTTTGGCTTTGTCTAAAAATAAAAATCAACCCGTTTATCCGTTGTGGATTATATTAGATAAGAATCAGAATTTGATTTATTTTCATGAAGGGCAATTTAAGCCTGAAAAAATGAGAGAGAAATTGTTGGAGATTTCTGCTTTATGATTGTTCTTGTTAAATTAAAGTTTAATATTATATTTTTCAAATATTTGAGTTCTAAAACTACCACTTAATTGTTTTTCCCAACCATTAGTATTTTTTAACTTTTCTAAAATTCTTCTTTTCATATCTTCATTATTGTTCTCAAAAGCAAATTGAGTAAGATTGTAAAGATAAAAAGTTTGATTTACATCGTCAAATGCTGATTTTGAAAAATACTTATTGAAATATTCATTATAAATGTCTTTAAATTCTTTTGGATAATTTTTATTCAGATATTCAAATGCATAACTATTGTTATATTTATAAAGAAGATTAATAATATTGTTTTTCAAATGATTGTTATATTTTTCTATTTCAAACATTCGATCGTAAATCAACCAGTACAAGTCCTTATCAGTTTTTAAAATTTCTGAATTTATTTCTCTTAAAAGATGATCTTCATTTATTGCTTTAAGATATATTAATTCACGTTTTTTGTTGTCTGTTTCATAGGGCGGTTTTGATGCTTTAGCTTTTACATGATTCCAGTAGTTGTGATAGATTATTGAATATGTTAATTCTCTGTCTACTATACAACCTGAATGTGTTTGAACCATTTTCTTTTTAGTGATGGCATTTAAAATTTCTTTTTTTATATTAAATATTTTGTTGTCTTCAATAATTAACTCATTAATCGCATATAATTTCAGCACTTGATTTTTGTGTTTGCCTAGTTCTACAAGCTCCTCAGGTGAAATTATTTTTTTTAACTTTTCAAAATTGTAATAATTATTGTCATTGCTTAAACCATTTTTATCCAGATTAGGATTTAAAATTCCATCCCAATCATCTAAGGAATTAACCTCAATTATTCTGGAAATTATTTCTTGTTTAGTTTGAGCAAAAGAAAGATTTGAAATTATTGTAATGAGAATAATTACAAAGCGGATATTGATCATCAAAATATTTTTAATAATTATTTCAAAAGTACCACAACAATCGCCAAAATAGCTGGCAAAGCCTGAACGAAAAATATTCTCTTCGTTGCGGAAATTGCACCATAAATTCCGGCAATGGCTACACAACTCAGGAAAAATAATGCAACATTGGTTTGCCATTTCGGGTCTCCAATTAAAAAAGACCAGATCAATCCAGCGGCAAGAAAACCATTGTAAAGTCCCTGATTCGCGGCTAAGCCTTTTGTAGGTTTGAACATTTCTGCGGGTAAAGCTGTTTTGAAAACCTCCTTTCCTTTTGTTTCCCACGCAAACATTTCCATCCAAAGAATGTAGATGTGTTCTATGGCGACTAATGCGATTAAAATTTTTGCAACGATTTCCATGATTTACTGTTTTGTCATTGTAAAACTAAAAAAATAAAGTTAAGTTTGGTTACACAATTTCAAAAATGGATACTTTTAAGGAACATTTAGATAAATTTATCAATATCAATGAAGAAGAATATACTTCTGTTCTCTCTTTTTTTCAAATATTGGATGTGAAAAAAAAACATAATCTGATGCTTGATGGCGAAATTTGTAAATCTATATACTTTGTTGTAAAAGGTTGTCTCAGAAAATTTTTTATTAATGAAAAAGGCGTAGAACACACTACAGAATTTGCCATCGAAAACTGGTGGATTACAGATACTTTCGCTTATGAAAGACAAATAAAATCAGATTTTTGTATCCAAGCGGTTGAGCGTTCGATAATTTTAGTGATTGATCTTCAGACTCAGGAAGAATTATTAAAAAAACATCCTGTAATGGAGCGATATTTCAGAATGATTTACCAAAGAGCTTATGCGGCTTCTGAACGTAGAATCCGTTATTTGTATGAAATGAGCCGGGAAGAATTATATGTGCATTTCAGTACACAATATCCTGGGTTTATTCAAAGAATCCCGCAATATCTGATTGCTTCTTTTTTAGGTTTTACTCCCGAATATTTGAGTGAAATCAGAGCAAAATTACGTTCTTAAACCAGTTTAAGATTTTTACAATCTTTAAACCGCAACTTTGTCATGTAATAAAAGCCAATATCATGACGGACAAAAAAAGTTTATTTCCACAGTTATTTTTAAGACTGGCAATTTCAGTGACCATGCTTTCTGCGGTTACCGACAGATTTGGGTTTTGGGGTAAAAATTCAACTTGGGGAAACTGGGAGAATTTTGAAAAATATACGAGACAAATCACCTCTTTTCTTCCCGAAAGCTTAAGCGTTTTTTCTGCTTATTCAGCAACTTTTTTTGAAATACTTTTTCCATTAATGCTGTTATTGGGATTTAAAACTAAAATTGCAGCTTACGGAGCCGGAGTCTTATTATTAATTTTTGCATTATCGATGACAATTTGTTTAGGTGCAAAAGCTCCTCTGGATTATTCGGTCTGGGTGGGAAGTGCAGGTGCTTTTTTACTGGCAGCTCAGGAAAAATATTCATTAACAATAGATAATTTAACTAAAAAAATATAAAATAGTATGAGCATAAGATTCGACATGGCTACTACAGACAAAGCCGCGTACAAAGCATTATTGGGATTAGAAGGATATCTTCAGAATATTTCTTTAAACAAAATCCAGAAAGAATTAATTAAAATTAGAGCTTCACAGATCAACGGATGTGCTTTCTGTTTGGATATGCATACAAAAGATGCGATGAAATACGGTGAAACCCCTCAAAGAATCTTCCTTTTGAACGCATGGAGAGAAGCAAAAGAACTTTTCACAGAAGAGGAACAGGTGATTTTGGAAA
>Ga0307412_10002613_pt1 | contig 10006 bp, 9 predicted proteins | sample DK1Cmetagenome_3_FD_203823 | JGI IMG/M metagenome (GOLD analysis project Ga0307412, IMG submission 203823) | Maize rhizosphere microbial communities from greenhouse at UC Davis, California, United States - DK15-C-1 | ecosystem: Host-associated > Plants > Roots > Rhizosphere > Soil | place: USA...
ATCGATACGCTGGATCCGGGCGATCGCCTGCTTATCATCGACGATGTCTTCGATTCGGGCCGCAGCATCCGCGCCTTCATCGCCGAACTTCGGGCGCGCTGCCGTCACAATATGCCGCGCGACATCCGCATCGCGACCGTCTGGTACAAGCCGCGCCGCAACGTCACCGACATTCGGCCTGATTTCTTCGTCCACGAAACCGACCAGTGGCTGATCTTCCCGCACGAGATCGACGGGCTGACAATCGACGAAATCCGCCGCCACAAGCCCGAGGCGGCGATCATCCTGCGCGAGGAGAGCGGCGCCGATGGCTGACGGATTCACATCGACCGCAGATCGCGCCGCCTTCATCGCGCGCCTGCCCAAGGCCGAACTTCACCTCCATATCGAAGGCTCGCTCGAACCCGAGCTGATGTTCGAGCTCGCCCGGCGCAACGCTATCGCCATCCCCTTTGCGTCGGTCGAAGAGGTCCGCGCCGCCTACGCCTTTTCGAACCTCCAGGATTTCCTCGACATCTATTACCAGGGCATGGGCGTGCTCATCACCGAGCAGGACTTCCACGACCTCACCGCCGCCTATCTTGCCCGCGCCCACGCCGACCATGTCCGCCACGTCGAAATCTTCTTCGACCCGCAAGGCCACACCGCGCGCGGCGTCGCCTTCGAAACCGTCATCGCCGGCATCACCCGCGCGCTCGATACGGCCAAGGCGCAATATGGCATCACGTCAAAGCTGATTCTGTGCTTCCTCCGCCATCTCGACGAGGCTGACGCCGAAGCCACCCTCGACGAAGCCATGCCCTTTCTGGACCGCATCGACGGCGTCGGACTCGACAGTTCCGAAATCGGCCATCCGCCGTCGAAATTCACCCGCGTCTTCGCCCGCGCCCGCGGCCTCGGCCTCAAGATCGTCGCCCACGCCGGCGAAGAAGGCCCGCCCGCCTATGTCCACCAAGCCCTCGACCTTTTGAAAGTCGACCGCATCGACCATGGCAACCGCAGCCTCGAAGACCCCGCACTCGTGGCGCGCCTCGCCGAAGCGGGGATTTGCCTCACCGTCTGCCCGCTCTCGAACCTCAAGCTTTGCGTCGTCGATGACATCGCCGCGCATCCGCTCCGCACGATGCTGGGTGCCGGGCTGGTCGCGACGGTCAATTCGGACGACCCCAGCTATTTCGGCGGCTATGTGAACGCCAACTACCAAGCGGTCGCCGACGCGCTCGACCTCTCGCGCGCCGAACTCGTCACCCTCGCGCGTAACAGCTTCACCGGCTCGTTCCTCGGCGACGCCGAAAAGGCAAAACACCTCGCCGCGATCGACGCCTACGCCTGATCGCGATCAGGCGGCGATCAGCACGCCGTGATAGGCGCGATCCTCGAACGCCACCCCCGCCCCCATCGCGACGCAGATCAGCGCATCCTCGGCAACGCGCACATGCAATCCGGTCGCTTCGGCGATCGCGAGGTCCATCCGCCCGAGCAGCGCGCCGCCGCCGGTCAGCGTGATGCCCTGGTCGATGATGTCGGCCGACAGTTCGGGCGGGGTCTGCTCCAGCGCCGCGCGCACCGCTGCGACGATCTGCCCGACGGGTTCGCTCAGCGCGTCGGCGACCTCGGCTTCGGACACGCGGACCTCCGACGGCCGGCCGTTCACCAGGTCGCGGCCCTTGACCCCCATCACGATCCCCTGCCCTTCGGGTGCGACCGCGCAGCCGATCGCCAGCTTGACGCGCTCGGCGGTCATTTCGCCGATCATCAGATTATGCTTGCGGCGGATGTAGGACGATATCATGTCGTCCATCTTGTCGCCGCCGACACGCGCCGAATTGCTGTACGCGATGCCGCCCAGCGACAGGATCGCGACCTCGGTCGTGCCGCCGCCGATATCGACGACCATCGCCCCCATCGGCTGGGTGACCTGCAACCCCGCACCGATCGCCGCCGCGAGCGATTCCTCGATCAGTTGGACCGAGACGGCGCCGGCATTCGAAGCCGCGTCGCGGATCGCGCGGCGTTCGACCATCGTCGACCCCGACGGCACGCAGATTACGACATTGCTGCGCTGGCGCAGCCGGCTCGGCCCGCCCGATGCCTTGTCGATGAAATGCTTGATCATCTGTTCGGCGACATCGATGTCGGCGATCACGCCATCGCGCAGCGGCCGGATCGCCTGGATATTATTCGGCGTCTTGCCCATCATCAGCTTGGCTTCGTTGCCGACGACCTTGACCCGCCGGACGCCGTCGCGCGTTTCCAGCGCCACGACCGACGGTTCGTTCAGGACGATGCCCTTGTCGCGGGCATAGACGACGGTGTTGACGGTTCCCAGGTCGATGGCCAAGTCATGAGCGGCCGATGTGAACCGATTAAAGAATTTCATAGGGGGCGAGCGCCTTCGATTGTCTGGGGGAGAATCGGGTGCGCGCGCGGGGTCTGGCGCCCGCAACACCCGTGATCTTCGGCTTGTGCCGATGACCCGTGGGCGTCAACCGTAACAGGTCCAGACCGTTGGTTTCTCAGGATCGGACGAGCGAAACCCGCGGGTCAACACCGATCGGGCACGCCCTGTCGCGCGAATGCCTCCGTCATCCCGCACCCCCGAGGGATTAGCGACGGCACGGAACGAGGAACTTCAACCCCTGCAGCCTGCCGACCGCATCGCCGACACGGACCGGTGCGGCGATCAACCGCATCCACCGGGGGCCGGCTTGCGCCGGCCTGATTTCGACATCGAGGGTGAAGCCGCGCCGATGCCGGATCGCATAGGCGCGCAATTTCTCCATCGCCGCGCGCGACCGTTCGTCATAGAGCGCCACACTCTCGTCGCGCGTCACCGCCGCGCCGCGCGGAATCCCGAAAATATCATAGACTTCGTCCGACCAGGTCAGGCTGTTGTCCGACAGGTCGCATTCCCATTCGCCCAGCCGCGGCGGCCGCAGCCGCTCGATTGCCGCGAAGTCGACAAGATCGGGCACCGGGTCGAGCGTATCGCATTCGTGGATCTGCCCAAGCTCGAAAAAGCGGTCGCGCTCATAGAGCGGCCAGCTGTGGTGGACGGGCAAGGGGTAGGTCTGTTTCAACGTGCTGGTCTTCCGTTGTGTGACCCGGCCTATAAGCATCGGCGCTTAACAAGTCATGATCCGAATGGGCAATTCGATGCGCGATTTCGCCGCCGTCAACGCCGGGCCAGCGCGATCCCGGCGAGGTTCTGGGTGCGTTTGACATACCGCACGCGCGGCATCGGCCCGTCCCCGGCCAGCGCGCGAAACTCGGCCAGGTGTGCTTCCGCCCCGCCCCGTGCGCGCACCGCGCCATTCGCCTGCGCAACCACCGCCGCCGCATCGCCGAGAAGGACGAAGTCGGTCAGCCCGCGCGCCTGCGCCAGCCGCAGCGCCGCGATCAGCGCCCGCCATTCGGCGTCCATGCTGCCGCCTTGCCCCGCGTCGCGATCGATGTCGGCCGCGCCGCCGGCCACGACAGCGATCTCCATCGTCCCCGGATTGGGCCGGGCACCCCCGTCGAAATAAATCTTCGCGCGGCGGGGCATCTCAGGGTCGCGATGGGGCGTTCGTCATGGAAACCCTATAGCCCAGCGACGGACAAATACAGCCATGTCACAACTTCTTGCGGACGATCCGGCAACCCGACCCGACAGCGAACCCCCGCCCGGCGCAACGGCACGATCGCCGTTTGCGATGCCCTTTGCGGGCTGGGTCCATATCCTGAAGCGCCTGTGGGTGATGGCGGGATTCCATAATCTTTCGCTACTCGCCGCGGGGGTCGCCTTCTTCACCTTTCTCGCGATCACTCCGCTGTTTGCCGCAACGGTGATGATCTACGGGCTGATCGGCGATCCGGCGATGGTCAGCGCCCAGATGGAGCGCATCGTCACCGTCGTGCCGCCCGACGCCGCGGGGGTGATCCGCGACCAGATGCTCGGCGTCGTCACGACCAGCTCGAAAGTCACCGGCATCGCGCTCGTCATCGCGCTGTTCTTTGCCGTCTATGGCGGCATGCGCGCCGCGAACGGCCTGATCGGCGCGCTCAACGTGATCAACAGCGAACGCGAAACGCGCGGTATCGTCACCCTGACGCTGCGCGCCGCCGGGCTGACGCTCGCGGCGATCTTCATCGCGCTCACCGGGTTGATCTCGGGCGGGCTGTTCGCGTGGCTGCAAGGCATCGCGGCGGGGGCGATCGGCTCGATCTCGACCGGGCTGATCCAGTTGCTCACCTGGGCGGTCGCCTTTGCGCTGGGCAGCACCGGCTTCGCGCTCATCATGCGCTACGGCCCCGACCGGCGCCCGGCCAAATGGCGCTGGCTGACCCCGGGGTCGGCGGTATCGACCTTGCTGTGGATCAGCGTGTCGTGGGGGTTCAGCCTCTATGTCGCCTATGTCAGCGATTATAACGCGACCTACGGCTCGCTCTCGGCGATCGTCGTGTTCCTGATGTGGCTGTTCCTGTCGGCCTATGGCATCCTCATCGGCGCCTTGCTCAACGCCGAGATCGAGCGCCAGACGCTCGTCGATACCACCGTCGGCCCCGACCGTCCGATGGGGGAGCGCGGCGCGGTGATGGCCGACACCCAGCTCGCGCATGCCCCCACCGAAAGCGCGCTCGAAAAGAAACGCCGGCGCGATGCCGAACGGCTGGCGCGCAAGGCCAGCCCTTCGGCCGAAGACCGCTAGAACTTCCCGCGCACCGAAAAGGCGAACATCGGCCCGATCAGCCGGTCGCGCTGCTCGACGAAGTCGATCGGGCTGTCGCCGCGCACCCCGGTATACACCGTCCGGTCGCGCCGCGACCGCGCGTTCAGGATATTCCCGATCGTCGCGCGAACCGTCAGCCCCATCACATTCTTGTGCTCGACGAACGCCGACAGCCACACCGGCCCCTCCCACACCCTGTCGGTCTGGTTGCGGCGATAATTGGGCCGGTAATGCGAATAATCGGCGTTCGCGCCCCACGCCCAGTCGGTGCTCGCGATATCGTGGCGCAGGCCCAGTTCGACATAGGCGTCTTGCCAGCCCGAATAGGGTCTTTTCTCGCCGGTAAAGGGGTCGCGCAGCGATGACTGCTGGTACAGCACGCGCGTGTTGAGCTTGACGCCCTTCAGCCCTGCGGGATCGAAATTGATCGTCGATGTCCAGTCGACCGCCCAGGCCCGCGCCTTGGCGATATTGCCGACCGCCTCGCCATCGGTCCCGATCGGGATCACATCGACCTTGTCCTCGACGTCGCGGTAGATCAGGTTCAGCTTCGTCGATCCCCACGCCCCCAGCTTCTTGTTGATCTCGGCCTCATAGCTCCAGTCCTGCTGCGGCCGCAGGTCGTTGTTGACCTCATTCTGGTTGTCGTCGTTCAGAAAGGCGCGCGCGAGGAAGTCGTAAAAGGACAGCTGCAACACGCGCCGCCGGATCTTGATCGACGCATCGAAATCGGCCGACGGCGCCCAGGCCAGCGTCAGCGACCCCTTGGGCCGGAAGAAGGTGCGCGTCTGCCCCGCCATCCCGGTCTGGGTGATCGTCGAATGCTCGGCGCCGGCGACCAGCTGGAACGACAATTTGTTCGTCAATTTGCGCCCGAAGCTCAAAAGCCCTTCGTACCGATCCTCGCTGACCCCGCCGATGCCGCCCGGAAAGGGCTGGTCGACGAAGACGCCGTCCGGACCCAGCGTCGCGATCGATGCGACATTATCCAGCGTATTATACGCGGCTTCGCCCGACAGCTGCCAGTCGCCGCCGAACATCTTCCACTGATATTCGCCGCGCGCGATCGTCTCGCCCAGCCCGCCCGTCTGTGCGAAGCGGTCGCCAGTCGGCGGCGATCCGTCGACGGGCGTGGTGATGATCTCCTGCGAATAGGGCTCGTGGCTGAAGCGGCGGAGACCGATCAGCTTGAGCTTTCCGGGCCCAAGGCCGAACTGATAATCGCCGCCGATCTCGTAATTCCAGCTGTCGGCATTGTCGCGCACGGTGCGCAGCCGGTCGGGCCCGCCAGGCGAGACGCGGACGCCATCCTCATAATAGCGGTCGTATTTGCGCTGGTAATGGCCGCCAAGGTTCGCGATGCTGTCGTTCGCGCCGTTCCAGGTGATGCGTCCCGACAGCTTCGGCGTGTCATAATGCGTGTTCCAGATATCGCTGCGGCGCTCGACGATGTTACCCGCGCCGTCAGTGATCAAGGTCGGCCCGCCGGCACCGCTGCGCGCGCTGTCGTCATTGTTGAGCGCAACCTCATATTCGATCGCCCCGGTGCGCCCCCGCAGCGAAATATCGCCGCGGGTGAACAACGGATCGGTGTAATGCGCGCGAAATTCGGGCTTCCACGAAAATTGCCCCGACACGCCGTCGGCGCGATAGACGATGTTCGCGACCTGCCCCGACAAGCCCGGCAAATCGAGCGCCGCGCCGTCGACGATCTCGATCCGCTCGACATTGCCCGCGGGGATGCGCGACAGTTGGGTGTACATGTCGTCACCCTTGTTCGACGGCCGCTTGCCGTTGAACAGCACATTGCCCGTCGCCAGCCCCAGCCCGCGCAGATCCTCGTTGTCGCGGATCGCAAAGCCCGGCACCTGCTGCAGCATGTCATAGGCGTTCTTCGGCGCGTAGCGCGCGAAGTCGGCGGGGGTATAGACCTGCCGTGCGGTGCGGCTCACCCCGCCCGCGGGCGCCTCGGTCGACGCCGGCGGCGGCGTATCGCCGGTAACCGGCGCCTCTTGCGCCGCAACGGGCAAGACCGAAATCGCCGCGGCGACCGCGGCAAGGCTGACCAGACGCATCACTGCGCCTTCCCGCCGGCCGCATGGTTCATCGCCCGCGCATATTCGGGCGATACGCCCAACGCCTTCATGCTGACGACGTCGTCGGCCTTGAGCCTCGTGTACCCCGCGGCCTCCAGACCGCGGACATAGGCGCCGTCGACGCCCAGCGCCTTGCACGCGATCGCATCGCCGATATCGGTGAGCACCAGCGCCGACGATTTGAGGTCGTGGACATAGGCGGGGGTCACCTGCAGCGCCGCCGCCGCGATCAGATCGTCATTATCCTTCACTTTGACCCCCTCGCGCGCCAGCCCGTCGGCGAGTTCGATCGTCGCATCGACGAGCAGCATCGCGAGCAGGTCGGACCGCCGCTCGGGCGCCAGCCCGCGCGCGGCGAGTTCGGCCTCGAAACGCGGGTCGGAGGTGAAGCGGCAACCGCCTTCGCCCTCGAATGCGCGTTCCAGCGTGCCGGTACACGCCAACGTTCCCGCCTCGTGCACCACGGTGAACGACACCGGACCCGCGCCGCCGCGCAGCGCCGCCTGCGCCGTATCCAGCTCGGCGCGGCCGCGGTCGAACGACAGGTCGCTGTTCGACCTTTTGTGACTGACATGCAGATGCGGCTTGCTCTTGCCGGTCGCGGGCACCGCTTCCCAGGCGATATCGCTCAGCACCAGCGGGTCGGCGGCGGTGCTCGGCACCGAACAGGCAAAGATGGTCAGCAGCGCGGCGCTGGCGGCAAAAAATGGGACTTTCATGGGGATACCTTTCTCCATGCGCCGGACGAGCGTCGTCGCTCGCCGCCGCAGCGACGTTTCAAACAGGGGTCCGAAGAAATCTGGGGTGGCCTGTCGGCCGGGCGTCAGTTCTCGGGCGACTCAGGCGGCTCGGGCATCGCCACCCGCGCGACGCGGCCATCGGCGCTGCGCGCTTCCATCACGCCGCCCGGTCCGATCCGCGCGACACTGCCGTCGGCGCCGCGCGCCTCCATCACGCCGCCCGGTCCCGATATCACCGAAGCGCCCGATTTCGAGACCGCGCTGCCGCGCGGCGGGCGCGGGGTACGCGGCGGCCGGGCATAGCCGACCGCGCGCATCTCGATCGCGTCGTCGGTCGATGCCAGCGGATATCCGGCGCGGCGCATCTCGCGGACATATTTGCCGTCGACGCCCAGCGCCCGCATCGACACCAGCTCGTCCAGATCGACGCGCGGGAACAGCGACCGCATTTCGCGTGCATAGGACGCATCGATCCCCACCGCGCGCGCACCGACCAGCTCACCGACGTCGGCGCCGGGAAAAACGCTGCGCATCCGGCCGATATAGGCCGCATCGACCCCGGTCGCCTTCGCCGCGATGACATCGTCGACATCGACCCGGCCCGTGCTGTCGCGCATACGCTGGACATCGTCGGGGGTGACGCCGACCGCCCGCATTCCGACCAGCTGGTCGGTCGACAGCGTCTTGTCCTTGACCGCCTTGGCAGGCGCCGGATCGCCCGCGGTTGCAGCGGCACCCACCACGGCCGCGGCGGACTGCGTTGCCGCGACCGTGGTGGCGGCGGCAAGGGCGTGGACATCCTTTGCCGCCAAGGGCTTCGCCGTCGCCGAAAAGGCGGCGAGCGGCGCGGTGATCCCCGCGAGCAGAATCAGGCTCATCAGCATCCAGCTCGCGCTCGCCGGACCGCGCTTCAGGCTGCCGTCGAGGACACGGGTGATCCGGCGTTTCAGGCTGCCGCGCGCCGGGGCGACGCCATGCGCCGCGATCAGCGTCGACTTGTTGTCGTGGCGCGCCGCACCGACGAGCAGGGTCGCATAGTCGGGGCCGTCGATGTCGGCCATCAGCACCGCGTCGTCGGCGGCTTCCTCGCGCAATTGATGGCTCTCGCGCGCCAGCATCCACACCAGGGGGTTGAACCAGAAGACCGCGCAGGCCAGCCGCGCGGCGAGCAGCTTCGCCCAGTCGAGCCGGGCGACATGCGCCAGTTCGTGCGCGATGATCGCCTCGGCCTCATCGACCGCCTCGACCGCCTTCGGGTTCAGCACGATCGTCGGGCGCAGCACGCCCCAGCTGATCGGCGAGCGCAGCTCGTCGCTCACCAGCAGCGCGGTGCCATGCTTGAACCCCATCCGCCGCTGCGCCTCGGCGAGCGCCGACAGCCACGAGGCTTCGACGAGCACGTCGGCGCGCCCGCGCATCGCGAACAACCGCACCACCGCGACCGCCATCAATCCGGCGAGCAGCGCCAGCGGAAGCGCATAGACCCACGGCGCAAGGTCGGACAGCGCCACCAATGTGATCGGCGACGATCCGGCCTGTTCCGCCACGACAGGGACTGACGCCGTGACGGGAGCCGGATCGACCGCCGATCCCCCCATTGCCCTTGTCGCGCCCGCTGAAACAGCCGGCGCGGATTCGGTGATCGACCAGCTCGCGGGCAGCGGCTGCCATTGCGGCAGCAGCAGGGTCGCGACCGGCAACGCGAGCAGCGCCAGCAGCCCGACATGCGCGACCAGCGAGCGTTCGCCCGCCGAGCGCGACCGCACGAGGCGCAGCAGCAACAAGGTCAGCCCGGCGACCAGCGCCGATTTCCACGCCAGCCCGATCAGGACCGCGGCGTTGATCGTTACGTCGGTCATCACTTGGCCCTCCCTTCGCGCGCTCCGGCGATCAGTTTCTCCAGCTCGTCGAGTTCGGACGCGCTCATATCGTCCTGCATACCCAGCAGCGCCGCGGCGGCGCTCGTCGCCGACCCGTTGAAGAAGACGCGAACGACCTGGCTCAGCGCCGACTTGCTCGCCGTCTTCTCGGGCACGCTCGGCGCATAGACGAAGCCGCGCTCCGACCGCTTGCGCGCCACGAAGCCCTTCGCCTCGAGCCGCTTCAGCATCGCGCGGATCGCCGATCCCGACAGGTCGTCGGGCAACGAATCGCCGATTTCGGACACCGTCGAAGCGCCCTTCGCATAGAGAATATCGACGATCTCGCGTTCGCGGGGGGGCAGGCTGGACAACATGGCGAATCACCTCATGCGCTACATTTGTAGCCTAGCTACATTTGTAGCGCATGCTTGGCAAGGGGTTTTATCGAGCTAATACACGTGGGCATATAGGGGCGGCTGCTTTGGGGTGGTGAGCGGCCGTAGCGGTTATCCTAAGCCCCTCCCCTTCAGGGGAGGGGCAATGAGACTTAGGTTCGGCGTAGCCGGGCCTTAGTCGCAATGGGGTGGGGGCTATCG
>Ga0307412_10002615_pt1 | contig 10003 bp, 10 predicted proteins | sample DK1Cmetagenome_3_FD_203823 | JGI IMG/M metagenome (GOLD analysis project Ga0307412, IMG submission 203823) | Maize rhizosphere microbial communities from greenhouse at UC Davis, California, United States - DK15-C-1 | ecosystem: Host-associated > Plants > Roots > Rhizosphere > Soil | place: USA...
GAGGCGGCCGTGCAGCGTCGTCGCGAGCGTGAGAAGCTCGCGCGCTTCCTTGTCGCTCACCGTGGCGAGCCCCTCGTATTCGGACTTGTTGCGACGCGTGTGGTAACGCTGCAGCGTGCTCGCGAGCTTCGACTCGATACCGATCGACGCCGGCAGTGCTTCGAACACGATCGCACGATGACCCAACCCGGTCGACGGCCGGACGTCGTTGACGCGAAGCGCGCACAACGCGAGCGCGTGCGCCGCATCGTAGGCGTGCTTGAATCGTCCCGACGGGTACAGCGCGGGAATGGACGCGTCGTCGAGCGCCGTGCGCGCGATCGCGAGGAAGCCCGCCACTTCCTGGGCCGACGTGCGCTCGCGCCGCAGGCGGCCCTCACGCAGCAGCAGGGCGAGAGCGTCGGGCACGCTTGCGCTCGGCGATCGACTTGTCGCCTGCGAGGTGGATCATCGGCTGGGCGAGCACCGTCGACACGAAATGATCGCGACGGGCGATCCGCTGCTCGAACTCGCTCCGATCCATCACCGTCGGTGACACCTTGCGGCCCAGCTTCTTCTCGGCGGTGTCGAGAACGCGGTCGAGATCGGCGAGCTCGAGCGGCGTGACGACGAACACGTCGATGTCGCTCTCGGCTGCCGCCTGGCCCCGGGCGATCGAGCCGTAGACGAACGCGAGATCGATCGCGTTCGCCAGCGGTGCGAGCGCTTTTTTCAGCACGTCGGCGATGCCGAAGGTCTTGGTGACGATGCCGGACAGCTCGGGAAAGATCGGCGCGCGGCGGTTGGCACGGTAATGCACCTGGTTGCCGCGCGGCTCGCGCAGCAGCAGCCCGGCGCGCGTCAGCTGCTCGAGCTCGTTCTGGATGGCACTGGCGCCCACGTTGGCGGCGCCGATGATCTCGCGCGTGTAGAACGCGCGGTCGGGGTGACCGAACAGGAGCGCGAGCACCGCCTGCCGCGCGCGCCCGAAGAGCGCGTCGGCGATCGAGACGTCCGCGACGGCGGCTTTGCGTACCATAATGAGGTACGATAGTACCGTAAAGCGGTACGATCCGGCAACCGCGGGTGGTGCTCAGCCCTCGAGGACCGGCCGCGGGCGAGTCAGCGCACCGGCGCTCACCTGGGCGGGTGCCTGGCCGTGCACGAGCCACAGGCCGGCGCGCGATCCACCGAAGCGCACGGCGTCGCCGTCCACGCGCACATGGCACCCCTCCGGCAGCGCGAGCACCGGGACGCCGGGGTTCAGCGCGGTGAACTCCGCCAGCCGCTGCGTGCGCGTCTCGCCGTGGTGGCCGGGCGGCAGCGCGTCGCTGAAGTGCGGGTTGATCTGGAAATCGACGAGACCGAGGGCCTCGAACCCGCCCGGGTCCACGACCGGCATGTCGTTCGTCGTCCGGATCGTCGGACACGCGAGGTTCGCGCCGGCGCTCCATCCCACGTAGCGCATGCCATCGCGGACGCGGCGCTCGAGCGGGCGCAGGATGCCCGCGCGGCGGCAGTGGTGCAGCAGGTGAAACGTGTTGCCGCCACCGACGATCACGCATTGCGCCGCATGGACGGCCGCGACCGGGTCGGTCTCGCGATGGATGCCTCGTAAGGCGATGCGCGCGGGTGCGAGCGCTTCGCGCACGCGGCTCTCATAGCTATCCCATGAATGCACGACGCTCGCGTACGGCACGAAGAGCGCTTCGGGGACGTCGCCGACGAACGCGTGCAGGAGCTCGAGCCAGTCGGTGAGGAAGCCCCGTTCGCCGGTCGAGTTGCTGAGGAGCAGGAGCTGCATGCGATACGCCGTCGACGACCGAGCACGTCACGGTATCGACCGCTTCGCCGAGCGTCAACCGCGGGCGGTCAGTCGGCGCCGATCGTCACGGCGCCGATCGGTGACGCCGCGCGTTCGGCGTCGTCCAGTTCGTGGCTGCGCGTGAAGCGAAGGTGCGTGATGTCGTTGGGGAACAGCATGCCCCACGTCCACTCGACCGCGATGCGGAGCTTGCGTCCGAACGTCGGCATCTGCGAAAGGTAGTAGGCGCGCCACAGCAGCCACGCCGGCAGTCCCCACAGCGGCACGCCGAACAGGTCGGCGACGCCTTTGCGGTGCCCGATCGCGGCCATCGATCCCCGAGCGCGGTAGCGGAAGGCGCGGGTCGGCTGCTGTCGAAGCGTCGCGAGCAGGTTGTCGGCGAGGCAGCGCGCCTGGCGGACGGCGAACTGGGCGGTCGGCGGGGACACCTTGCCGTCGTGCGCGTTGGGCACCAGCGCGCAGTCGCCGGCGGCCCACAGGCCGGGCGCGCCGGGGACCGAGAGATTGGCGTCGACCACCAGTCGCCCGCGCTCGGTGGCGAGCATCATCCGCTCGATCAGCGCGTTCGGACGCGTGCCGATCGTGCAGATCACGGTCGCCGACGGTACGAACTCGCCGGTCGCGAGCAGCACGCCGCGATCGCCCACGCATTTGGCGAGCGTGCCGACGCGCACGTTCACGCCGCGCCTCGCGAGCGAGGCGTGCGCGGCTCGTCCGAGCCGCTCGGAGAGCTCGAGCAGCAGGCGCGGCTGGTCCTGCAGCAGCGTCACGCGCAGCTCGTCCGCACGCACGCGCGGGTAGTAGCGGCGGATATGGGCGAGGCAGTCGACCAGCTCGCCCGCGATCTCCACACCGCTGAAGCCGCCGCCGATGACGACGAAGTGCCCGAGACGCGCGCGGACGAGCGCATCCGGCTCGAGCTCGATGCGCGCGAGGCGACGCAGAACCGTGTTGCGGATGTGCATCGCGTCGCCCACGGTCTTCAGCGCCAGGCCGTGCTGCGCCAGGCCGGGGAGCAGATCCAGTCGCGCGCGGTTGCCGAACGCGAGCACGCAGTGCTCGTAGGCGAGGTCGAGTTCGCCGGCGAGCGTCTGGCAACGAAGCGACCGGCGCACCGCGTCGATCGCCGTGACGCGGCCCATGATGAAGCGCGCCCGTCCGAGCATCTGCCGGATCGGCGCCACCACCTGCTCGGGGAATACCGACGCGCCGACGGCTTCGGGCAGCATCGGGCTGAACGTCGTGTAGCTCTCGTCGCTGACGATGACGAGCTCCCAGCCGGGCGGCAGCCGCCGCTCGAGCGCGCGCACGAGCGCCGTGCCGGCGAATCCGCCGCCGATGATCACGATCGTCTTCACCCCTGCCTCCCCGTGATGGTGTGCCGGGTTGGTCGCGATCGACGCGGCGCCATTACACGCAACGTCCGGGCAGCTTCCAGTGCCGCAACGGCGCGGCGTAAGTTCGCGGCGGGCGCGAGGGACTATGTCGCATCGGACGTTGCATGACCCCGCCGCCGTTCCGGCGGTCGCGGCTAACTCCACCACTTTGACGGGGACCACCATGTTGAAAGGCAAGACCGCGCTCGTGACGGGCTCGACCAGCGGCATCGGCCTCGGCATCGCGCGCGCGTTCGCCGCGCAGGGCGCGAACATCGTCCTGAACGGGTTCGGCGACGGCGCGGCGATCGAGAAGCTGCGTGGCGACCTCGCTGCCGAATTCGGCACCGCCGTGCGCTACGACGCCGCCGACCTCTCGCAGCAGGCGCCGATCGAGGCGATGATGAAGCGCGCGCTGGACGAGTTCGGCGCGGTCGACGTGCTGGTCAACAACGCCGGCATCCAGTTCGTCGCGCCGGTGGACGAGTTTCCCGTCGAGAAATGGAACGCGATCCTCGCGCTCAACCTGTCGGCGTCGTTCCACACGATCCGCCTCGCGCTGCCGGCGATGAAGTCGCGCGGCTGGGGTCGCATCGTCAACGTCGCGTCGGCGCACGCCCTGGTGGCGAGCCCGTTCAAGGCTGCGTACGTCGCCGCGAAGCACGGCATCGCCGGGCTCACGAAGACCGTCGCGCTCGAAGTCGCCGAACGCGGCATCACCGTGAATGCGATCTGCCCGGGCTACGTGTGGACGCCGCTGGTCGAGAAGCAGATTCCCGACACGGCGAAGGCGCGCGGCATCAGCGAGGCGGAAGTCGTCCGCGATGTGCTGCTGCACGCGCAGCCGACCAAGCGCTTCGCGCAGGTCGACGAGGTGGCCGCGCTGGCGGCATTCCTCGCGAGCGACGCGGCGGCGTCGATCACCGGCGCGATCATCCCGATCGACGGCGGCTGGACCGCACAATAGCGCCGTTGCGCGTCAAGGGAGAGGCACGATGGGCACCAGGCATGTCAAGCGCCGCCAGCGCAACGGCGCCGGCCATGGCGATGGCCGCGGTTCACCGGGCCGGCACGATTCGCTGCCCGGGCAGGTGGTGCTCGTGCTGCAGGGTGGCGGCGCGCTCGGCGCGTACCAGGCGGGCGTGTACGAGGCATTGCACGAGGCGGGCATCGAGCCCGACTGGTGCATCGGCACGTCGATCGGTGCGATCACCGCCGGGCTCATCTGCGGCAATGCACCGGAACGGCGTCTCGAGCGGCTGCGCGAGTTCTGGTCACGCGTCGAGCAGCACGGCGGCGACGATGTGTTCCGCTTCTTCACCGGTCTTGCGAACGTGCCGTCCAACGTCGCGACGATCGTGCAGGGCATTCCCGCGTTCTTCACGCCGAGCCCGCTCGCCTGGCTGGGGGTCCACGCGCCGCTCGGCCTCGACAACGCGGCGTATTACACGACGTCACCGCTCCGCGACACGCTGACCGAGCTCGTCGACCTCGATCTCCTCAACACCTGCAGCACGCGACTGACCGTCGGTGCGGTCAACGTCGCGACCGGCGAGATGCGCTACTTCGACAGTCGCGAGGAGGCCGTCCTGCTCGATCACGTCCTCGCATCCGGTGCGCTCCCCCCGGCGTTCCCGGCGGTGCGCATCGACGGGCAGGCGTACTGGGACGGCGGCATCTTCTCCAACACGCCGATCGAAGCGGTGCTCGACGACAATCCGCGTCGCGACTCGGTGATCTTCGCCGTCCAGATCTGGGATCCGACCGGGCCCGAGCCCGGCTCGGTGTGGCAGGTGCTGGGGCGCATGAAGGACATCCAGTACGCGAGCCGCGCGCGCAGTCACCTCGCCCGTCAGAAGCAGATCCATCATCTTCGGCACATCATCCGCGAGCTCGCCGGGAAGCTGCCCGACGAAGTGCGGCGGACGCCCGAGGTGCGCGAGCTTGCGGCGTGGGGCTGCGGGACGACGATGCACGTCGCCTGGCTCATGGCGCCGAAGCTCGATGGCGAGGATTACCTGAAGGACATCGACTTCACGACGCACGGCATTCGCGCACGCTGGCAGGCGGGCTACGAGGACACGCAGCGAATGCTCGCGCGTGCGCCGTGGCGGCAGCCCGTCGGCCCGCAGGACAGCATCCTGATCCACGAGGATCCACGCCAGCCGATGCAGATCGCCGAGGGCATCGACGGCTTCGCCGGACAGACGAAGTAGGCGGCCTCGATGGCCGGGGTGCAAACGGTGCGCGCCGGCCGGTCGTTGCTTGGCGGGATCGCCCGGTTCGCGGCGCCGCGATCGCGACGGGGCCTTGGTTCAGTTCGTCCGCTACAGCATTGATTCTCTTGCATCCAACGCACGAGCCGCGCGTCGAGCGCCCTTACGCCGGCCGTGGAAACCGCGCCACGCGCTCGCGCTAAGTGTTTCTGCGATAAGCGTTTATACCGAGCGGCCCGGCGCTTGCTAACCCCAGCCCGACCCGCTATCCGCGGGGTTCACTGGGGGATTCGATGAAGATGAATTGGAGATCGGCGCTCGCGGCGCTGGCGATCGTCGGCGCAATGACCGCCGCGCCGGTCACGTCGCAGGCGTCGCCGATTGCCGTCGACGCTGGCTGGTACGGCTTCTGTTTCGGGGGCGCAGGGTCGCCGGCAACGTCGGGATGCCAGAACTCGGGCGTGGGTGTCACGGGCAATTCGACGACGTTCAACGCGCTCGCACCGGTGCTGTTCCAGATCACCGACGCGTTCAACTACGGCGACACGTTCGACGTGTGGGTCGATGGCGTGTTTGCCTTCACGACGAATGCCGTGGCGAGTGCGCTGGGAGGCGTCTCCGATCCGGACGCCGCGTTCGCCGATCCGCTGTACAGCCATGGGTCGATCCTGCTCGCGGCGGGCCTCCATTCGATCGACGTGTTCGCGAATGCGAGCCCGTTCGGCGGCGGCGGCGCGTATCTGCAGGTAATCAGCGCCGTGCCGGAACCGGCCACGCTGGCGCTGCTCGGCATCGCGCTCGCTGGTCTCGCGGTGCGTCGTCGCAGCCGCAACGCCTGACCTCGGGGCGTTGCCGAAAAAACGCGTGCCTGCGCAGCGGGCACGCGTTTTTCATTGGGGAAGCGAAACGCGCGCGTCGCGTTCGCGCGCGACCGGCAAGCGGCGCACAGGCGTCAGTGCGACCCGTGCGCGCTGCCCGACGGGCGCGAAAGCCCGTCACGCCCGCGCGGTGATCGCCTCGCACCAGGTGAAGGTCTCCGGGAACGCCGCTCGCCCTCGTGACATCGAATGGGCGAAAGGTGGAATCATGAAGGCCCTGGACACCGCGATGCGCTCACCGAGCATCCTCGACGCGCGACCTACCGCCGACGCCGCGCTGGCGCGGCGGGTCGCGGCCGGCGATCGTTCAGCGTTCGTGGCGATGATGCGGCGCTACAACCAGACGCTGTTCCGTACCGCGCGCAGCATCCTCAAGGACGATGCGGAGGCCGAGGATGCGGTGCAGGAGGCGTGGCTGCGTGCCCACCGGTCGATCGGTGGATTCCGCGCCGACGCGAAGCTCTCGACCTGGCTCGTGCGCATCGTGGCCAATGAAGCATTCGCGCGTTTGCGCAAGCGCCGCCGGCATGGCGAAGTCGTTGCGCTGCACCTCGATGCCGACGGCGAGGATTCCGCGGAGACGACGATGGGCGATCAGCCCCGTGAGCGGCCCGACGGCCAGGCTCTTCGCAGCGAGCTGAGACGCCTGCTCGAAGCGAGGATCGACGAGCTGCCGAGCGCGTTCCGCGCCGTGTTCGTCCTGCGCGCCATCGAGGAAATGAGCGTCGACGAAGTCGCCGCATCGCTCGGCATCCCCGCGGCGACCGTCCGCAGCCGGTTCTTCCGTGCCCGCGGACTCCTCCGCGATGCGCTCGCCAGCGAGATCGACTTCGATGTCGACGACCTCTTCGCGTTCGCGGGCGCGCGCTGCGATCGCATCGTCGCCGGCGTGATCGCCCGCCTCGACCCTGCGTAGTCCCGGCCGCGCCGCGGCCGTTTCACCACCCCGAAGGAGTCCGACGATGTCGTTCCTGGTCCCTGCACGTCCGTTGCATTTGTCGATCGCCCGCCGAGCGTTCATCGCGCGGTCCACGATGACGCTTTCGGCTGCCGCCGTAGCGCTTCTCGCCGGGCGCGACGCGCTCGCCAAGGGGAGCGAGGCCACCGAGGCCGACGTTCGAATCCTGAACGGAGCACTCGCCTCCGAGCTCGAAGCCATCGCCGCCTACCAGGTCGGCGCGGAGAGCGGGCTGCTGCAAAAGCCGGTGCTGGACCTCGCGGTCACGTTCCAGGGACACCACCGGGCGCATGCGGCGCTGCTCTCCAGCACGGTGACCAAGCTCGGCGGCCAGCCGGCGAGCGCCAGGGCAAGCTATGCGTTTCCGACCGAGTCGCTGAAGAACCAGTCGGACGTGCTGCGCTTCGCCGCGCGGCTCGAGAAGGGCGCGGTGAGCGCCTATCTCGGCGCAATTCCCGCGTTCGGCAATCGCGACCTCGCCAAGGCGGCCGGCAGCATCCTCGGCGACGAGGCGATGCACTGGGCGGTGCTGCGCCAGGCGCTCGGCGAGAACCCGGTGCCGGTGGCGTTCGTGTCTTGACGGGCTCCGCGAGGCGCTAGTCGAGCGGCTGCAGCTCGCCGAGAAGCGTCGGCAGCAGCTCGGCCACCGTCGGATGGATGTGCACGGCGTGCCTGAGCGTCGTATACGGCGCATCCGCGGTCATGGTATCGAGCACGGCGTGGATCGCCTCGTCTCCGCCGACGCCAAGGATGGCGGCGCCGAGGATCGCCTTCGACTCGGCGTCCACGGTGATCTTCATGAAGCCCTGCGTCTCCCCCTTCTCGACCGCGCGGCCCACGCGCGTCATCGGCCGCATGCCGACCAGCGCCTTGCGCCCGGAGCGCCTGACTTCGCCGTCGGTCATGCCCACGCGCCCGAGCGGCGGGTCGGTGAAGAGCGCATACGCCGGCAGTCGCTTCGCGATGGTTCGCTTTTCACCGAGCAGCAGGTTGTCGGCGACCACTTCGTAATCGTTGTACGCGGTGTGCGTGAACGCGCCGCGGCCGTTGCAGTCGCCGAGCGCCCAGATGCCGGCCACATTCGTTCGCAACTCGTCGTCGACGGTGATGAAGCCCCGCTCGTCGACGGCGACGCCCGCCTGGTCGAGGCCGAGGTCGCCGGTGTTCGGCACGCGTCCCAGTGCGAGGAACAGGTGCGACCCGGCCACTTCGTATCCCTTGCCCTTGCAGTCGAGCTTGAGCGCGATGCGCGCGCCCCGCTTCTCGAGCGCCATGCATTCGGCGCCCGTTTCGATCGCGATCCCTTCGTTGCGCAGGATGTCGGCGACGCCGGCGGATACGTCGGCGTCCTCGCGCGCGATCAGGCGGTCCGCCTTCTCGACGACCGTGACCTTCGCGCCGAAGCGCCGGAACACCTGCGCGATCTCGAGACCGATGTAGCTTCCGCCGAGCACGACCAGGTGCTCGGGGACGACGTCGACGTCCATGATCGTCGAGTTCGTGAGGTAGTCGACCTCCGCCAGCCCCGGGATGCCGGGAACGGCGGCGCGTCCGCCGACGTTGACGAAGATCTGCTTCGCCTCCAGCACGTCGTCGCCGACCCGCACCGACGTCGGCGATTCGAAGCGCGCGTGGCCTCTCACGACGGTGACGCGTTCGGTGCCCGACAGCCATTTCTCGATGTTTGCGGCCGCGCGCTGCACGATCGCATCCTTGCGCGCCTTCACCTGCTTCATGTCGACGCGCACCGGTCCTTCGATGACCACCCCGTACTCGGCAGCCCGGCTCGCGACGTGCGCTGCGTAAGCGCTCGCGACGAGCGCCTTCGTGGGCATGCAGCCGTTGTTGACGCACGTGCCGCCGAAGCGCTTGCGCTCGACGATCGCCACGGTGCGCCCGGCGCCCGCCAGGCGCACGGCCAGTGATGGACCCGCCTGGCCGGTCCCGATGACGATCGCGTCGTAGTGCGCATGCATCCGGTTCATCCTCCCGCCGCCCGCGACGCGCCGTCCGCGCCGCGCCCTATTTGACGCGGATCGACGACGTGATCGAGGCGACCACGTTCGTCGCCATCTCGAACTGCGGCATGCGATCGGTGATGCCGTGCCGCCTCGCGATCCAGCCGAAGTCGGTGTAGACGGCATAGACGTCGCCGTTCGCGTCCTGTTGTACCAGCAACCGCACCGGCCAGTCGAGCCCGGCCTCGGGCTTGGCGGTGATGAACTGCACGCCGAGCGGCGGGTTGCCGAACGTCAGGAGCGTCGAGGGGTGGAGCGCGATGCCCGCGTTGGCGGCGAGCTTGGCCTGGTCGACTTCCGAGAAGAACAGGATGCCCTTCTGCGCGATGTCGGCCTTGAGGCGGGCGATCGTTTCGTCCAGCGGATAGGCGCTCTTCACCTTGATGACGCCGTCGCTCGGGGCGTCGGCTTCGCAGACCGCCGGAGCGAGGAACGCGAGCGTGCACACGGCGACGATGGACAGCGTTTGATCGAGACGCATGGAAATCTCCTTGGTTGACGAGAGCGGTGGGGATCAGCGAGGGAGCTCGGCGGCTGGCGTGGCAGGGAGCTGCAGGCGCGCCGCGAGCAGCGCGACGACGGCGAGCGCGACGGCGACGCCGCCGACGCACGCCGCCCAGCCGAAGCGGTCGAACACCTGCCCGAGCACCGCCGTGCCGACGAGCCCGCCGAAGAAATACGACGCGAGGTACAGGCCGCTGGCCGCGCCGCGGTCGCTCCGCGCGGCGCGCCCGACGAAGCCGGTCGCGGCCG
>Ga0307412_10002616_pt1 | contig 10002 bp, 10 predicted proteins | sample DK1Cmetagenome_3_FD_203823 | JGI IMG/M metagenome (GOLD analysis project Ga0307412, IMG submission 203823) | Maize rhizosphere microbial communities from greenhouse at UC Davis, California, United States - DK15-C-1 | ecosystem: Host-associated > Plants > Roots > Rhizosphere > Soil | place: USA...
CAGGGGTGGCCGCTCGCGGAACTGCCGGGGCAGGTCGAGGTCTCGCAGGACGGGCGGCGCATGGTCGTCGGCGCCCGCGAGCAGTTGGTCATGCGCTGCGGCAAGGCGAGCATCACGCTCACCAAGGCCGGCAAGATACTGATCCGGGGGGCGTATGTCGCGAGCATCTCGAGCGGGGTCAATCGCATCAAGGGCGGATCGGTCCAGTTGAACTGAGAGGCTGAGAGGCAATGGAACTGATCAACGCCACCCGCATGGTCACCGGCTACACGATGGGCGTGGAGCCCAGCGGCAGGGAGTTGCTCGTCGTGGTGATCAAGGGCACCTTCGTGCTGCCGAGGCCCGGGGAAGCGGTGCGCCTGCACGACGAGCAGGTGCCGCTGCTCATGGCGGACACATTCAACGGTGCGCCGGGCTTCAGCGCGCCATTGCACGAGGCTGACTTCGCGCCCCGCAAACACCAATGCGATGTGCTGCTTGCCGGCAGCGCTCACGCGCCCGACGGCCGCCCGGTCACGCGCGCCCGCGTCGGGCTGCATGTCGGGCCGATGCACAAGAGCTTCGACGTGGTCGGCCATCGCGTCTGGGAGGCCGGGCTCGGTGCGGTTCGCGCGAGCCTGCCCTTGCCGTTCGAGACGATGAGCCTGAGCTACGGGTGCGCGTTCGGCGGGGTCGACGAATCCTCCGAAGACCCCGCCGAGCACAGCGCCTATGGGCCCAATCCCGTGGGGCGCGGCTACCGCAAGCGGCTCAAGGCGTCGTGGGTCGACGGGGCCCCGCTGCCCAATACCGAGGAGTCGGGCATTCTGGTGGATGCCCCCGACGGCGCCTTTCGTCCGATGGCCTACGGGCCGGTCGGTCGCGGTTGGCCGCAGCGCGCCTGCCATGCCGGCACCTACGACCAGGCATGGCTGGACCACGGGTTTCCGTTTCCACCGGAGGACTTCGACGAAAGCTACTACCAGGCGGCGCCGCTCGACCAGCAGATTCCGATTCCCGAAGCTGCGCTCGAAGTGCGTCTGGAGAACCTCACGCCCGACGGGCTGCGTCATTTCCCGCTGCCCTTTTTCGAAGCGCCCATCCATGTCTTTCCGAAGAACAACACAAGGCGCGAAGACCTGGTCGCCCGGCTCGACACCATCGTCTTCGAGCCCGACCAGGAGCGCTTCACCATGCAGTGGCGCGTCGCGCGGCCGCTGCGCGACAACATGTTCGAGGTGTCGCAGGTGCTCGTCGGCCGCAAGGGCGAGGACTGGTGGCAGGCGCGCGACGAGATGACTTTTCCGATCCGCGTCGTGAGCGCCCCGGCCGATGCCGATGCGGACCTGGAGGCGTTCGAATGACCGGCGTGGCTGTGGCCGGCGTAGGTCTCGTCACCAGCCTCGGCCTGGACGCCGAATCGACCTGCGCTGCACTGCGCGCGAGCGTCACCAACCCGTCGATCACCCGGTTCCGCGGGCGCGACGGCCAGTGGATCAATGCGCACCAGGTCGAGCTCGATGCGCCCTGGGTCGGTATTTCCAAGCTCGTGCAGATGGCCTTGATGGCCGCCGACGAGTGCCTTGCGGGCGCGCGGGACGCGTCAGCGGGCGATGCACTTCCGGTTCTGCTTTGCACGGCCGAGCAGCAGCGCCCCGGACGACTGGAAGACCTTGACGACGCGCTGTTCGATGGCATCCGGTCGGGACTTGGCGTGCGCGTGGACGAACACCACTCGGCCATCTTTCCGCTCGGACGCGTGGCGGCGCTGGCGGCGCTGGAGCGGGCGAGGCGGTTGATCGCCGAGCAGGGGTGCGGGCAGGTGCTGATCGTCGCGGCCGACGGGCTGCTCTCCTGGCCCGCACTGAAACACTATGTGGACCTCGACCGTGTGCTGCGTGAGGACAACTCCAACGGCTTCATGCCCGGCGAAGGCGCCGGGGCGTTGCTGATTGCCGCGGCGCATGCCGGTGACACGCTGCGCTGCACCGGCATCGGCGCCGGCATCGAGCCGGCGCCCGTGTTGAGCGGTACGCCGCTGCGCGGCGACGGGCTCACCGCCGCCATCGCGCAGGCGATGCGAGAGGCGGGGCTGCTGGCGGATGACGTCGATTTCATCGTGGCCGATATCTCCGGCGAGCAGTATTTCTTCAAGGAGGCGGCGCTGGCGCGCTCACGCGCGCTGCGCGGGCATGTGCGAACGCTGGATCTGTGGCATCCGGCGGAGGGCATCGGCGAGGCGGGGGCGCTGGCTGGTGTTGCCGCGATCGCCGCCGCATGGACCGCAATGCGCAAGGGCTACGCGTGCGGGCCTCGGGTGCTGGTCCACGGCTCGAACGATGCGTCTTACCGCTTCGCTGCGGTGCTCTGCCGTCCGGACCCCCAGGCCGTGGAGGAGATGTCTTGAGCAACGAGGTCTATGCCAACAACATGGAGGTGTCGTGCAAGGCGGCGGCGGGCAAGTCGATCTGCGCCTTTCCCGATGTCTGCTTCACGCCGCCGCAGACGCCCGCCACGCCGCCGGGGGTACCCATTCCCTACCCGAACACCGGGCTCGCATCGGACTGCACCAACGGATCCACCAGCGTGAAGATCTCGGGCAAGGAGGTGATGCTGAAGAACAAGAGCTATTTCAAGAAGAGCACCGGCGACGAGGCGGGCTGTGCACCCAAGAAAGGCATCATCAACAGCAAGATCACCGGCAAGGTCTACTTCAATGCCTGGTCGATGGATGTGAAGGTCGAGGGCGAAAACGTCGTGCGCAATCTCGACCTGACCACGCACAACCACGGCAGCACGGCCAACGAGGCGGTTCCGTGGCCCTACCAGGACGCGATCGCGATGAATGTGAAAGGCCATCCGTGCAAGGCCATGGCCAAGGACATCAAGGACAACTGTTCGGGTGCCAACGACTACGGGCGCGACTGCTGCAAGGCGCGCAAATGCATGCTGGCGCCGTACTCGCCGAACACCTGCTGCAACGCGCCCAGCACCTCCAAGCAGATGACGCCGCACCACCCGCTGCCTTCGAAGGAGTTCGTGGCCCACGCGGGGCGCGGCAAGCCGGACCCGGCCACCAACTACGTGTCGAACAAGGCGCCGTGCGTTTGCCTGAAGGGCACCTCGCATGCCAAGCACACCGAGCACGGCAAGGTCGGCTGCAACTACACGGTCGAGAAGAACAAGTGGTTCAAGGACCCGGCCAACAAGGGCAAGAAATACACGCTGAAAGAAGGCATCAAGACCGCGGCCAAGTCGGCCCAGGGAAAGATCAATTCCGGGGATTCCAAGGGCTGCGACGAGAAATGCATGGCACGCCAACTGGCCCTCGGACACAGCCGCATGAAGCTCACGGTGAAGACCAACGACCCGCTGCCGCGATCCAGGCAGCACGCTTGAAAGGACCCGCTCATGAACCCGTTTCCCAAGGTGCTCAAGCGCCAGGACTACATCCAGGAAGGCGCCAACCCGGCGCTCGGCGTGGTGCTGCTGGGCTGCACCGTCGGCGATGACTACGACAACCCCGACAACCGCGTGCTGGTCGTGCGCGATGCCGCCGTCGCTGCGTTTTCCTTCGGAGGGGATGAACTCGTCTCCATCGATGCGGGTGCCGGTGGCACGGGCTACGCACTCGGCGAGAACGGCACGCTGATCAGCTTCGACTGGCTCGGCGGCACCACCGATGCGGCGCTTGCGCAGTCGCTGCAGCGATTTTCCAATCCCGCCGTGGAGGACCTCGGGCCCTTGCGGCGATTGCGGCTGCTTGGCGCGGACGTCGTCTGCGCGGGTTCGGTGGGGCAGGCCTATCTGTTCGCCGGCGGGCGCTTCGCGGCGCTGCCGCAACTCACGGTCGAAGGCGAGGACGTGACCATCGAAGACCTTGCGGGCACTTCCGCCTCCGATTTCATGGTCGTCACTTCCGACGGCTACGGCGCGCGTTTCGATGGCCGTGCCTGGCACAAGCTGGACTTGCCGGGCAATTCGAGCCTGAACACGGTGTGCCGGCTGCCGGACGGGCGCTTCGCCATCGGCGGCGACAACGACACGCTGCTGATCGGCGCCGCCGACCAGTGGCAGGCCGTGGCAACGGACGACATGGAGCGTGACTACTGGGGCATCGCCGCGGAGGGTGAGGCGATCTATCTGGCACACGTCGATGGCATCGACACGTATGGCGGTGCATCGCTCCAGCCGCTGGCAATTGCCAAGCGGCAGAAGAACGAGTTCGTCGTGCTGCGCTCCGGTCCCGACGGCGTGTGGTCGCTGGCCGGACGCAGCGTGGGATTGATCGCCGCCGGTCGGTGGCAGGTCATGGTCTAGCCGCGAACGCCGCGTCATGTCCGTTGCCGAGCATCCAGCCGCCGTCGTGCGGCCACGCCGGACCCCGGTGCCGCTGGTGGTGCAGCAGCACGTGGACGAGGCCGTTCAACTGCGGCGCGTGCGCTCGGTGCTGGTGCGCGCGGCGCACGTGAGGCTGCCTCGCCTCGCGCGCCTCGATGAACGCATTGCGGCGCACCTCGATGGCATCGGCGTCGCGGGCGCGCTGGGCGCGGCCTTGTGCCTGCAGGTGCTGGAGCGTCCGGGCGTGGCCGAGTTCTTCGCTGTCACGGTGCGCGCCATCGAAGACCGCGACACGGAACGGCTCTCCAGGCTGCTGGCCGCGGCTGCCGCACTGCCCGACGGGCGGGCAGGACTTCTGTCGGCGTTCGGTTGGGTCGAGGCGGCCGCACTGCGAGGACTGGTGCAACCGCTGCTCGATGCTCACGATCCCTGGTGGCGCGAAGTGGGGCTGGTCGCTTGCGACCAGCACGGCGTGGACCCGGGAGACACGCTCGCCGATGCGCTGACCGACGACGATGCCGGCCTCAGGCAACGCGCGCTGCGCATGGTGGGCCGGCGCGGTCGCATGGATCTGCGCAGTGCCTGTATCGCGGCGATGGGAGATGCGAACGCTTCGTGTGCCTTCGAAGCCGCGCGTGCCGCCTTGCTGACAGGCGACCGCGGCGCATCGATGGCCGTGCTCGAAGCCATGGCGACCGGAGGCGGACTTCGCGCGCAGGAGGCGCTGTCGATCGTGTTGAAGATCGCGCCCCTCGAGCGTGGCCTGGCCATGCTGGCGGGGTTTGCGAAAGACCGCGCACATGCCAGAACACTGGTTCGCGGCGCTGGCGAGCTGGGCGATCCGCATGGCATCGCATGGCTCATCGAGCAGATGCACGACCCGAAACTGGCCCGGCTTGCGGGCGAATCCTTCAGCCTCGTCACCGGGCTCGACCTGGCCTTTCTGGACCTCGAGTGCGATGGGCCCGATGGCCTGGTGACCGGCCCTGACGACGATCCCGACAACCCCGACGTGGCGATGGACGAGGACGACAGCCTGCCCTGGCCCGACCCCGGGAAGATCGGGGCATGGTGGCAGGTCAACGGCCATCGGTTCCCCGCGGGCCGGCGCTTCTTCATGGGCGAACCGCCGGGAGAAGGGCATTGCCTTCGCGTGGTGCGCGAAGGGAGCCAGCGCCAGCGTGCGGCGGCTTCGCTGCACCTGAGCCTGATGAAGCCCGGCACCCCGTTGTTTCCCACCGCGGCACCGGCCTGGCGGCAACAGCGATGGCTCGATGGCATGGGGGCGTGAAGCGTATGGCCGCGAAGCATGTTCTTGCCGCACTGGCGCTCGCCTTCCTCGTCGCCGCGGCGCTGCGCTGGTCGCGCAACGCCCGGCGCGTCGATGCCGCCACCCGCACCTGGCTCCTCATCGCCCTCATCTTCACCACCATCGCAGCCTGGCTGCAATGGCATACCTCTTAAGGCGAGATTGCCAACCCGCCCCCCGGAATGAATACTCCTTCTGAGTTTTTTCGCCCGCGCACGCCCTGCGCGCCCGGGCTGTGTCCGGACATAGAAGGGCCTAGAGCCTCGGGGGCCGATTCATGATCCATATCGCTGTCATCACCCGGCAAGGCGCTCCGGCGGGGCAGCCCATCGCCGCCGATTTCGGGCCCAACGGGGGCACCATCGGCCGGGCCGACACCAACACGCTGGTGCTCGACGATCCGGACCGCACGGTCTCGCGTGTGCATGCCCAGGTGCTGTGCCGCGACGGCCAGTACTTCGTGATCGACCGGGGCAGCAATCCGATGCAGTGCAACGGCGTGTCGCTGGGCTCGGGCAAGGAAGCGCCGCTCACCGACGGCACGCGGCTGGTCGTCGGCAGCTTCGAGCTCAGCGTGCGCGCGACGGCCGCCGCGCCGCCGTCGCTGGCGATTCCCAACACCATCATGTCCGCGCCGGCTGGTGCCGCTGCTGCCGCGAGCACGGGCGACGATCCCTTCGCGGATCTGCTCGCGGGCCTCGGCTCGCCGCCGGCATCCGCACCGGCCGCGTCCAGTGCAGCCAAGGCCGCCGCACCCGCCAGCGCCGATTCGCTGCTCTTCCCCGACCCGATGGCCACCGGCTCCCGCAATGCGCAGGCCGCACAGGTAGATCCGTTCGCCAACCTGCTCGGACCCACGCCGAGTTCCGCGCCGGCCGCGGGCCTTGGCGCGCTCGACGATTTCTCGGACCTCGGCGCGCCGCCCGCGCACGGCAAGGCCTCGGGCATCGACGATCTCTTCGGCGGCATGAACAGTGGCGGCGGCATCGGCGGCGATCCGCTCGCGCTGTCGCCGCTGGCCGATCCGCTGCTGCAGCCGAACACGGCCTCGTCCGCGGACCCGCTGGCCGCGTTGCAGAGCGCGGCACCGTCCACGCCGACGCCGCGCTCCGACCACTTGCCGATCGACCAGTTCGGCTTCACGCCGCCGAAGGCTGTGACGCCTCCGCCTCCGCCGCCACCACCGCCACCACCTGCGCCCGCGCCGGTGGCCGCAGCGCCTGCGGAAGTGCTGCCGCAGTTCGACGACATCACGGGCCAGCCGATCCGCATCAGCGGCCCCGAGGTGGGCAGCAGGCCATTGGAGCCGCTGCCTCCGCTGCCGTCGCCACCGCCGCCGCCCGTTCAACACGCGTCCGCACCGGCCGCGCCACGCGCCGAGCGCACGGCCTCCGACGACGAGCTGCTCGCCGCCTTTCTGCGCGGCCTCGCCAGCACGCACCAGCCGCCCGAGATGCTCACGCCCGGCCTCATGGAGCGCATCGGCTCGATGCTGCGCAGCGCCACCGAGGGCACGCTGCAGCTCTTGCTCACGCGCCAGGAGTTCAAGCGCGAGGTGCGCGCCGAGGTCACGATGATCGCGGCGCAGGCCAACAACCCGTTGAAGTTCTCGCCCACGGTGGAGGTGGCGCTCGCGCACCTGCTCGGGCCGGGCGTGCGCGGCTTCATGCCGCCGGAGGCCGCGATGCGCGATGCATTCAACGACCTGCGCGCCCACCAGTTCGGCGTGATGGTGGGCATGCGCGCGGCGCTTGCGCACGTCATCACGCGCTTCGAGCCCGAAGAGCTCGAGAAGAAGATCAGCGCGAAGTCGGCGCTCGACGCCATCTTCGCGGCCAACCGCAAGGCCAAGCTCTGGGACCAGTTCGTCGCGCTCTACGGCGGCATCGCGAGCGAGGCGGAAGACGATTTCCACAACCTCTTCGGCAAGGCGTTTCTCGAAGCCTACGAAGAGCAGATGGCGCGCCTGAAGTCCGACGGACAGTGACGACGCAGAAGAAGAAAAACAAGAAGCAGCAGAACGACGACCTCGGTCGAAGCCATCACCACAACAACACCAGCCATCGCGAGGCACCCCGCTTGGAAATCGAAATCGTCACGTTGTCCCGACAGGGCGGCCGCACCTACAACGAGGACGTCCATGGCCACTGGCATGACGAGCGCTACGTCGCCTGCCTGGTGGCGGACGGCGCGGGCGGTCATGGCGGTGGCGATGTGGCGGCAGCCACGGCGCGCAGCAGCGTGCTGGGCGGCTTCTCGGCGGCGCCGGGGCTGGACGAGATCACGCTGCGCACGCTGGTCGAGCAGGCCAATCGCGACGTGGTGGCGCGCCAGGCCGAGGGCGGCAAGCTCGCGGGCATGCGCTCCACGGTCGTCTTCGCGGCGATCGATCTCGAGAACCAGGCGCTCGCCTGGGTGCACAGCGGTGACAGCCGTGCGTACCTTTTTCGCGGCGGGGCCATCGTGGCGCGCACCACCGATCACAGCCTGGTGCAGCAGATGGTCGCCGGCGGCATGCTCGACGAGGAGGGCGCGCGCCTGCATCCGCAGCGCAACATGCTGCTCTCGGCACTGGGCTCGATCGAGGAGGCGCCCGACATCGCGGTGTCCGACCGCATGCGCCTCATGCCGGGCGATGTGCTGCTGCTGTGCAGCGACGGTGTGTGGGAGCCGCTGGGCGACGAGTGCCTGGTCGACACGCTGCACGCCTCGCGCACGCCCAGCCAGTGGACCGAGCAGCTCGACACGCAGATCAAGGCGCGCGCCAAGCCGGGCCACGACAACTACACCGCGCTCACGCTGTGGGTGATTCCCGAGGAAGAGGACGATGCGACGCGCCTGCTGCCGGTCGAGGAGCTCGCGCAGCCCGGGAGTGCCGGGGCTGGCAGGCAAGACGAAAGCTAGAAATCGGGGACCGGCCGACAGGGCCGGCCATCGACTTCAGAGGTCGACGTTGATGTGCAGGATCAGCTCTTCCTCGTCGGTCTTGTCGAAGACCGTGGTCACGAAATCCTCGATGACCTGCGCCATGTAGATCACGACCTGGTCGCCCAGCTTGGCGGTCTGCCCGCGCAGCGCATTGAGGAACTCGCTCTGGATCTGGCTCGAACTCTTGCTGGAATCGAAGAAGTACTTGAGCTTGATGTCGCCCTCGAGGAAAAGGGTGAAGTCCAGGCTGTAGGAGCAGATCGTGCCGAACCGCGCATCGGCGATTTTCTTGAACTGCTCCTCGATTTGCGTGAGCGTTCCGTTCCGGGCGGTCTGCTGGGTCTTGTTCGCGAAGTTGTCCGCGAGCGCGACGGCCTTCAGCGCGATCAGGCTGCCTTCGGTCCACGCCGATCGCGACTGCTTGAAGCCATAACTGCCGCGGGCTTTGAGTTCGAATCCGATCATCTCGGTCTCCTGGTCTGACGGCGGCAGCCGCTGCCGCTGCGGCAGGCGCGCGGGCGCCGTGCCGAGCGCATGGGCTCGATGCCGTCGAGGGTTGGTTTGTTTGTTGTCGGGTGCCGTGGCGTGTGCCGCGGCCCTCCCCGTTGGGCAGGCGTTGGTGCCTGGAGGCGGGCTTCGCACCCGGCGCGGATGCCGGGGGAAGCTCTACGCCGCGGTCTGTGTCAGACCTTCTTGTTGGCCGCGATGTCCCAGCCCGTTTCCTTGGTGCCGTCGCCGGAACCGTCGGCCTTCTGGGGCGTGTACTCGTACTTGAACTTCGAGAAGTTCAGCGTCAGGGTCTCGGTCAGGCGGTCTTCGCCGCCACTGCCGCCGGTCTGGATGCTGCTCACCAGGATGTCTTCCATCGTGAGCTTGACGTATTCGAGCGGCGTGGCGCCGGCCTTGCGCACCACCAGCGTGCCCTTCTTGATGTGCTGGCCATTGCAGCAATCCAGGAGCAGCAGGTGCGAGGAAGAGTCGACGTACTTGGTGATCGAGATGTCCTGCACGCTCACCTTGCCGGCGCCCGAGCCGCCGCCCACGTGGCCGGTGCCGGACTGGCTGGCACCCCAGCTCCAGGCGAGAACGTCGATTTCCTTCTTGTGCGAATCGTCCTTGGATTCGCCGTCGACGCCTTCGAGCTTCAAAAACATGTCTGCAGCCATGATGCTTACCTTTCAGTTGTGTGTGAGTCAGGGAAAAAGGGCTTCCGTGCGGTGCCTAAGCGTTGGTGCCCGGGAGCTATCAGGAGAACGAGCGGAGGGCCGTTTTTTCAAAGACCCTCCGAAGGCATATGCCTTCGTTACTTGCCGCCCTTGGCCGAGGGCAGCTTGGACACCAGCCGCAGCGACACCGTGAGGCCTTCGAGCTGGTAGTGCGGGCGCAGGAAGAACTTGGAGGTGTAGTAGCCGGGGTTGCCCTCGACCTCTTCCACCACCACCTCG
>Ga0307412_10002617_pt1 | contig 9999 bp, 15 predicted proteins | sample DK1Cmetagenome_3_FD_203823 | JGI IMG/M metagenome (GOLD analysis project Ga0307412, IMG submission 203823) | Maize rhizosphere microbial communities from greenhouse at UC Davis, California, United States - DK15-C-1 | ecosystem: Host-associated > Plants > Roots > Rhizosphere > Soil | place: USA...
GAGATTCTTCGTAACTGGAGAAGACGCTCTCATCGCACCGGAAAAGTTCGAGTCAGTGGCAGTGACGCTGCATGAACTCACCCTCAACGCCCGTCAGCATGGAGCGTTGAGCAATGAAACGGGACAGGTCTTCATAGATCTGACGCGTTTCGGCGAGGAAGGCGAACTGCACCTTTCCTGGAAAGAGGAAGGCGGGCCGATTGTTTCGGAGCCACAGCGCTCGGGGCTTGGGATGCGCATGATAAGGCTGTTTGCTGGACAATTGCGTTCAAATCTTGACTTCAGGCCGCAGGGATTGTTCTGCATCCTGACGCTGCCAATCAAAGTGTAAAAGCAAGTGCGTTGTATACAAACCCACGCGAGGCTAACCGAGTTCGGAGAACTGCGGTTCATTTGAGAGAACTGCCTACAGGGCATCATCAAAAGCAATCGCCTGGAAAGCGGTTAGCATGCGCGCTGGCCGGTCATTTCGTACAGACATTAAATTCCGCATGAAATGTCACGATTTTGGGGTCGAGAACATTCCAATTGCCGACGGTTCAAAGATTGGACAGTGAATGCGCTCGGGCAAGCCGCTGCCCTTCCCGCATCGCGAATTACTGCCGTCGCTAAGACATGCGTCGAGTTCGAATTGGTTCAAGGCGTTCAGTCCTTCAACCCAACACTCGAAGCGGCGTGACCCATGTTGGTGACTTCATGTCTCAGAGAATATCATAAAGCCTGACTATCCAGCTGACTTGATAGACAATTGCAGCAAGTACCAAGCCCAACTGCGCCCGCCTGGAGGTGATGAAGATTGCGGCGATGGACAATAGGACGAACGCCGCCTGGCGTATAGGATATTCAACGCCAAGCGATCGCACATAGTCTGTTCCCTTGATCAGTGTATCTCCGACATCGAGAAGGGAGGCGAAAGCGATGAGCCCAAAGAACCAGCGCTTCCGCTGTTCGAAATAGTCCTCGAACCCCTTGTAGTCAGTCATCTGATCGGGAAACAACAGGGCAGTGAGCGCTGCAAACACCATCGTGTAGAAAATCAGGAAGGCATAGAGCGGAAAGGTCCAGACGGGGACCAGGGACAAGTGAAACTCGTACCACCAAAAATGCACGATCGTAATGAAGAGGAATATGACCCAGCCAAGATGCACGGGATAGACCTTGATAGTCCCTGGGTGCTGGACGAAGCGTGTCATACCGTTGACCAGCCTGGCAAGGCTCAGGCCGAGTACCATACCAACAATCGTGCGCACATGCCCAAAATATTCAGCATGAGTTGGCAGAGCTTCCATTTCTGTCCTTTTTTAACCAAGCATGCATGAGGCGCTGCCGTTTTGCCGGAGACAACTCGGTCTAAGTTACGCAGCCATGTCTGGGTCGTCCAGTAGGCACAAGATTTACGCGGGCTTCGGCTGCCGGGACGGTTGCCCGATGGCCCCCATGAAGCTATGACGCTGGAACTCGCCCGCTCAATCGCAACATCATGCCAGGTCATCTCTCGAATGCTCGTCCGACCCGCGGGATAGGCACCATTTCAATCTCTCGGGTGGTGCGCTTGATTGCAGGGGCTCGCCATTGAGCTTGCAATGATTTTAGCAGCAACAAAGTCTTCGGAACCTAACGAACGTCGGTAGCCTATCCTAACCCAGAGCGTTTTCGCGGGCACCGCCGCATGCGTGATGCATGTTCCCGCGCAGCTATGGTGATTTCGCTGGCAAGAGCCGACTTCTCAACGCGGAAGACCTCCTGTGTGGCGGCCGTTGCATATGCCACTCTGTAGCCTCGCGCGCATTTGTTGCCCAAAAGGGGTTGAACCTTCGATACACGATAATTTATATCACGGCATGATATTTTTGTAACCGGAGCTCGACGTCATCGTGTCAGATCCAACCAATCCCGGGTGCCTGCCGACTGACAAGGTCCTCGCGGAACGCCTGGGTTTCTCCACCGAGGAATTCCAGCGCTACCGTCTGCAGAACCTCGTTTCGGTTTCGACGAGCTCCGCGGCCGGGAGCGACGGAATCGTTGTCACCTGCCAGCTCGGCAACAGGATCTGGGAAGGCGTCGTCGCAAACGGTAGCATCATCTCCGAAGAGGTCAGGTTCGTCCGCGGCAAACGGGCGGGCAGTCCGCCTTCCATGGTGCCTCGCCGACCCTGACATGACTTTCAGAAAGGAAAGCAATGAAGAAGCTTGCCGGCCTCCTCGTCGCCATATCGATGCCTCTTGCCGCCCACGCTGCAGCCAGAATGGTCTCCGAGACCGGCGACTGGGGCGTCTATTCCTTCGAGAGAGACAGAAAGCCCGTGTGCTACGCGTTCTCGGTCCCCAAGGAAGCCCGACCCTCCGACGTCGATCACGGGAAGAATTACGTCCTGATCGCGCCAGCGGAAAAAGGCGGCGGCAGCGAGCCAGAGGCGATCCTCGGATACGCAGTGCAGGCCGGTTTGCCGGTGCAGGTCTCGGTTGGCGACAAGAAGTTCACGATGTTCGTAAAGGACAATACTGCCTGGGTCTCCGACGCCGCGCAGGAACCCGAACTCGTCAAGCGCTTCGATCCGGGAGCCGGATGACCCTGCAGCCGACGTCGGCGAGAAGAACGCGTACCAGCTACGACTATTCGCTGTCAGGGGTCACGGCTGCTTTGGAACGTGTCGCTCGCTGCAAGTGAAGCAGGGCTCAACCGATCCCGAATGCGGCTTTGCTGTCGGGCGTCGCGAGTTCTCGAAGGCGGTGCGACGCGGTTCGCCCCTTGCCCGAAAGCAGCAGGTCCAGTTCGTGCTTCGAATTCCCAAACCTTTGCAGAAGACGCTCCGCTTCGTGTCGGCCGATGCCGTAACGCCTCCGCAGGCTTCCAACATCGTATCTGGGTTCGATCTCGGTTTCGTTCAGCGATGGGAGAGGGCTCTGTTCTTGTTGGGAACGCTGCATGATCAAAACTCCTTCAAAGGAGTAATGGACCCGAAGCCCCTGCGGTTCCAACCGCGGCATAATATATCACGTCATGATGTAGATGACCGTTGCAGAAGGACGTAGATCGCGCCGCCCCAGACTGCGGCGACGAACAGGGCGACGCCCGTCAGGAAGAGTTTGATGTCAAGGGACATGATCAACCGTCAACGCGGTATCCGCCCACTGTTCCGCATATCCCGGCATTTAGTTCGGGGTCTGGATCAGCGCGGCCTGAGACAGTTCGGACGGGGCCTCGCCAGGGATCGACGCGATGGCGAACATGACCGCGACGTAGCTTGCGAACACGGCGGAAAACATGGCGCTCTTGGTCAATGGTACGCTCCTTTGTATCATATGATGACATTCTTCGCCCATAATGTCAATCCTGAATGCAGGATGAACGGCCGGGGAGGCGAAGGGCTTTGGAAAAGATTTTGATCGTGGAGGACGTCGCCCTGATCGCGGCAGATGTTCAAGATATCGTGGCGAGTTGTGGCTACGAGGTCGTGGGGATTGCCGACAGTTTCGAGAGCGCGCAGCGGCTCGCCCGTTCGCAACGATCGCTCTGGTCGACGTCAACCTTCGCGACGGGGCCACAGGACCGAGAATTGAGCAATACCTCGCGAACGACTTCGGCGTCGCGGTGGTCATGGTCACGGCCAACCCCGAAGTGATCGTCACCGATCTTTCGAAAGTCATCGGTCTGATATCGAAACCCGCCCAACCGAGCAGAGGTCAATCACGGTGCGATCAAAAAATGGTGACGCCGATCAGGCGAGTTCGGTCACCTGTCGCAGTCGCGATAGGGATTCCGCCAGAAGTGGTTCGTTCTCTAGCATGCCGTCGACATGGATATTCGCCAGAGCTTCAAGAACTTTCTCGCCCTTGGTCGTCATGCCGATCAAGACGCTGCGCTTGTCGTCTTCCGCGGGGATCCGCTCCGCAAGACCTGCCGAGCACATCCGGTCCACGAGCTGAACCGCGCTATTGTGTTGCATCAGCATCTGTCCTGCGAGATCGCGAAGCTTGATCTGCCGGCCGGGCGCCGTCCGGACGACGAGCAGAGCCTGATATTGATGGGACGTCACGCCAGCCTCGGCGAGCGCCGCCTCGCTGAACGACAGGAACCGCCGCATGGCGAGCCGGAACCCTGCGAGGCCATCATAGACTTCGTCAGCCAGGCCGGATGTCCGGCGTCCCGATCGAGGCATTCTTTAGTCCTTCCAAAATGTCATGATGTGATATAAATGACGAACCACGCCAGGAGAACGGTTCGCGAGTGCGGCCGATGTGGGAGACGGTGCAAAGCACCGGCGTCGGCTGGTCACTCGCGAACCATATTCTACAGATGCTGGCAAAAAGACTGTGCCAATTTCGTGACGTCGCGAGAAAATTACATCATGCTTGGTAATCGAAGGCCGAGAACGCAGGTATCTGAGACCGATCGGTTCAGTGTACGGGTCGAAGGGGATGGCACCTCGACGGTATTCGACGTCTTCACCGGCTGGCCGGCGGACTACGACGGACGGTTTCTCGACGGACTGGACCAAGGCGTCGCCGATAGCCTTTGCGCCGTCGTAAACGCTCTCGACAAGCGCCGCCGCAGAACGCCGAGCAGCCGAAAGGGCCATTTCTAGCTCAACCTGTTCGACGACCTGGTCACGCCGATCGCGCGAGATGGAGCAGGCCTTGTCGAAGTCGGACTTCGACTGCAAAAGGCGCTCGCGACGCTTTCAAAGATCGGCCCGGAATTTCATGCAAACGCCGTTCGCCATTCGAAGGAGGCGCTCGACCGTGCGGCCGCGGTGATGCAGGTAGAGGCCGACATGGAGAGGCTCCGGGCCGCCGCCGTCAATGTCACCGCCGACGAGAAGCATGGTTGAGCGGTGAAGCGAGGAGGTTTGGTGGGAATGGAGAGCGAGGAAGATCTGGTACTGTTGCTGGCGAGCGCCGTCGACCAATGGTTTCGCTATTACGAGGTCGAGAATGACCACCATGTTCGGGACGTGCTTTGCAACGCCGCGCTCGATCTCTACAAGGATGGCTACCGATCCGAGGGCGATCTCGCCACGCTGCTGATCGGCGCCTTCGTCGGTGTGGCGTCGACCAAGATCAACGCGTCGGCCTCTGCGACGGTTCACTGACGGACGTCTGGCAGACCTGTGCGTCGTGATCCCGCCGCCTGCAAGCGTCGCTAAGGCGTCCAGGGAACAAGTTCTCCGAGCCTTGAAGGCCATAGTCCTAGATCGTCTTGCACCGCAACTGGCAACGCGTCCCTCTGCCGTACCGGCAGGGCGTGATGGATTGCGGCTTCGAGGGGTTCCGCTTCGCTTTGATGAGGTTGGCCTCTGATCGCTAGTTCGCCGGTTGTCCTCACGTCGTCGCCCGCGACGACAATGACGTGCCCCGGATAGGCCGAGGCGGTTTGACTATCCACCAGGTCGAATCTCTGCATCTGTTTCCCCCTTGTCGATGTGTTCGGCGTCCCTCACAGCCTCCGAAACGATCTCGGACCGAACCTCCTCAATGGTCTTTCCGGCCTCTCGGAGCGCGACGATCCTTGCAACCGTGGCATAAGCCTTCGGATCGCTTCGGTTGACCGCCGATTGCCTGCACCACTCGTCAAGCAGTAGGCTCACAGCCACAAGCTCACGGGCGTCCGTCCTTGCGGCGTCCGGTCGACGATGGAAGACAGGGCTTACGAACCCAATGACCTTCAGGCCTATCGCTGCGGCTGAAAATATCATGCCGTGATATTAATTCATTTTTTGACGTGAGGAAAATGACAATACCGCGAGCGGTGTGCGCTGCTTGGGCAAGCCGAGCAGGTGGACGCGTCAGTCAAGGACTTGCTGGAATGTCAGTTTCCGCCGGGCAGGTCGAACCCCGCCCATCCCACGCGGCTCTCCTCATAGACGCTTTGTTCCGGAACCAGGGAGGACGGCTCGTCAAAGCATCCCAATACGACCGCGACGAGATCCTCACGGAACTCCGGCATCCAGAAGACTGTCGATCCGCAGCCGGGACAGAACCTGAACTCGATCGATCTCCCGCTGTCGCCCGACCTTGTGTAACTGTTCGAGGCTCCGAAAGCGGCGACCTTTTCCCTGTCGAAGAAGACAGCCACCCCGAATGCGCTACCCGTGCGGCGTTGGCATTCCCGGCAGTGGCAGACGGAGATCTTGACGGGGTCTCCCTCGGCCGTGATCGAAAGCTTGCCGCAGGAACAACTGGCTTCTCGTTTCACTGTCACCATGGTGCGCCGCTCCATATGGCCTGCGTCGCTCCCGAAGCCGCTGCGAGCGCTATTTCGAGGTTTGTCGCCGCCGTTGCTTGTCGAGTGCGTTCATGACGATGCACAAGGACTTTGATCCGTCCTCGTCCATCACAGTTGTCGGACGTCCGTGGTAGTCCGTTGCGAGCCCGGTGAACAGATCGAAGATCGTCCAGGAGCCGTCATGTTCGCGGCGGGTTGAATACCGGTCGGTGAGGAAGTCGCGCATGGTCGGTGGCCGTGTGTATCAGGTTCGCGTTGATTCCGGTTCCTTTTCCGCCGCGCGTCGTGCCCGGATGGCCGCCGCGATGAAGACACGCGACAGTCCATGGTAAAGCGGCTCTCGTGAAAGAATGCGGGAGGTCACGCAGCCGATCATCGACACCGCCATGATCGGAATGACGGCCTGATGGTCGCCGGTCATTTCCAGAATAATGACGAAAGCCGTCATCGGCGCCTGCACCACGCCCGCGAAATAACCCGCCATGCCGAGGATCGCCGCCAACGCGATGCTGGTGCCGAGCAGAGAGCCGACCGTGCTGCCGAAACCGGCGCCGACCGCAAGAGACGGCGCGAAGATGCCGCCCGGAATGCCTGACAGCATCGACAGGAAGCTGGCCGCAAGCTTCTCGACGAAGAAGAGCAGCGGCAGGACGTTGCCTTCGACCGCACCGCGCGCCTGCTCGTAACCAGTGCCGAATGTCGTGCCGCCGGATGCGACGCCGATGACAGCGATGGCCAGTCCGCAGGTTCCCGCAAGTGCCAGCATGCGCTTCAGCGGTTGCGGTTGCGCCCAGCGGCGGATCTTCTGGCCAAAATGCAAGGCAAAGCCGCTGAAGGCGGCACCCAGAGCTCCACCGCCGACACCACAGATCAGAACCAGTCCCCAGTCGCGAAGCTCGGTCGGCGCCGCCGATGCCATGCCGAAATAATTGTAGCTGCCGGAAAGCGCGAGTGCCGCCAGACCGGAGAGGATGACGGCCGTCAGCACCAGCCCGTTGGCGCGCGACTCATAGGTTCGGCTCATCTCTTCGATGGCAAAGACGATACCGGCGAGCGGCGTGTTGAAGGCGGCGGCGATGCCTGCCGCCGAACCCGCCAGGATCAGCCCACGCGCCTGCGCCATGCCGCCAAAGCGGGCGACGGCGAGCATGATCGACGCGCCGACCTGCACCGTCGGTCCCTCGCGGCCGATGGAGGCGCCCGAAAACAGTCCAAGCACTGTCAGCACGATCTTGCCGAAGGCGATCTTCAGCGACAGCAGCCGCGTCCGGTCTTCTGCGTCATGCAAGTGCCGCGCCGCTATTGCCTGCGGAATGCCGCTGCCGCCCGAATTCGGAAACAGCGTCGCCGCTAGATAAGCCGACAGGATGAAGCCCGCGGGCGTCAGCACCAGCGGCAGCAGAAACGTCCATTCGCCTGACGATGTCAGAGACCCGAATGCGTTCTGCGCCAGATCCGCGAGCTTGGCGAAACCGACGCTGATCACGCCGATCGCGAAGGCCCCGCACCAGAACACCAACCGCGGCTTCCAGAGCGAAAACGAACCCCAGATCACGCGGGAGCGGCGAAGAAGCTTGGAATAGCGGTAACGGCTTGGCATGACGGACTCGATACGTGCGTAGGTTATCAAACCTTCTAACGCCAAAGGCGCCCGAAGATCACCCCCCACAATTGAAAAGGCGCGGGATCGGGGTAGGATCGCTCCGTCGTTCGGCACGGAGGACGCTATGTTCAGCGCATTCGGAGGGGGATCCCCATCCCTTGGGCCAGACGACGTTTCCATGATGCAGATTCTGGTGAAGAACTACTGCCTGACGAAGGCGATCGATCCGGACAGCGACGAGGGGCGGGACGTCGCGCGCGAACTACTAAATTGGTTTCGGCGTGACCAATAAGAGCTGACTGCAAGAATTGCTTGCGTCCCGTACCTGACGCCGCACGACTCCCAAGTCAGGGGCTCGACGCCGGTAGTCTCCTGCGGGCCGACGCCATCAGGACGGCGGCCCCGGCCACGCCCGAGGCCAGCGAGCCCGCAAGGATCCCGATCTTCACGTGATCCTGAGACGACGCATCCGGGAAGGCCAGCAGTCCGATGAACAGGCTCATCGTGAAGCCGATCCCGCAGAGCAGCGACACGCCCGTCATCTGAGGCCAGGTCGCACGCGCGGGTAGCTGCGCCAACCCGGACTTTACCAGAAGCGCCACCGTTCCAAGCACGCCTGCAAGCTTCCCGAAGAGAAGGCCGGCGGCGACGCCGATGGTCACTGGCTCCGCAAGGACGCTTGCCGACGCGCCTGCGAAGGAGACGCCGGCATTGGCGAAGCCGAATATTGGCACGATGAAGAAAGCCACCGGCTTCTGGAGTGCGTCCTCCAGTTTGTGGAGCGGAGAGTCCTCGTGCGCGGCTTCGGGCGCGCCGGGGGTGACTTTCAGCGGAATGGCAAGCGCCAGGACGACGCCCGCGAGCGTGGCGTGAATCCCGGATAGGAAGACGGCGATCCACAGAAGAACACCAAGCCCGAGATAGGCCCAGATGTTCTTCACGCCGGACCGGTTCAGGATCACCAGGTTCCCGATCAAGACGGCCGCGACAGCAACTGCAAGGACGTTGATGTCTGCTGTATAGAAAATGGCGATGACGATCACCGCGCCGAGGTCGTCGATGATCGCAAGCGCCGCCAGGAAGATCTTCAGCGAGGTAGGCACCCTGTCGCCGAGAAGGGAGAGGACGCCAAGGGCGAACGCGATGTCGGTCGCGGTCGGAATCGCCCATCCCCTCAAGGTCGACGGGTCGGACAGATTGAAGCCGATGTAGATCAGGGCGGGCAGCGCCATTCCGCCCGCCGCAGCGGCGCCTGGAAGGATCCGCCGGCTCCAGCTCGATAGTTGTCCATCCAGCATCTCCCGCTTGATCTCAAGGCCCACCAGTAGGAAGAAGACGCTCATCAGGGCGTCGTTGATCCAGTGCTGGAGACTGAGCGGACCCAGGTAGACGTGCAGGGCGTGGAAGTAGATCTCCGCGACGGGAGAGTTTGCAACGACAATCGCCAGCGCGGCCACAGCCATGAGGATCAGGCCGCCCGACGCCTCGCTGTCGAGAAACTGACGAAGTGTGGACCTGATGCGGCCTTGGATACTTTTCGACACGGGTTCGCTCCCTCGATGAAGGTTGGTCTCAGTCTCCGTCAATCAGGGCAATCCCCGGCGCACGCAGCACACGCCTGTCTGATAACTAAGGAATAGAGATAGGTTTGCCTAGCGAAATCGGCAGGCGCCGCCCGTTCTGACAAAGGCTTGAACTGAACGTGAGACGTCTTATCTGTTCGATGCGCAGCCTGGACCGGGCCGTGCATTCCGTCTCCTCCCACAGGAGGTCGCCAATGCGTCCCTCTGAAAAAAAATCTTCCTTGCCGTCACCGCAGTCGCCATCGCTGGATTGTTCTATCTCGCACTTTCCGTCGGCCATACTATCGCGCCGCCACCGGTGTAGGAAGCATATACGGTGAGGCCTAGTGCCCGAGCCATCCAGCAACGCCAGCCCCGACGACCGCGAACTATGCCAAGGCAAGGAAAACCAGGGCTGCGATCACATACGGAAGCCACTTCTTTCTGACATGCATGCGCGTCGTCCACTCAAAATAGCGATCCCCGTCCTTAGCGCAAAGCGTGTAACGAAGGCGAAAAGGACCAATGGAGCAACCAGACGCGGGACCAAAGCCCACCCGTCCAGTCCTGCCTCTGCGAAAGCCCAGATCGCAGTGGCGGCGACGATAA
>Ga0307412_10002618_pt1 | contig 9996 bp, 6 predicted proteins | sample DK1Cmetagenome_3_FD_203823 | JGI IMG/M metagenome (GOLD analysis project Ga0307412, IMG submission 203823) | Maize rhizosphere microbial communities from greenhouse at UC Davis, California, United States - DK15-C-1 | ecosystem: Host-associated > Plants > Roots > Rhizosphere > Soil | place: USA...
GCGGGGCCGAACAGCCCCGACCCGATTCCGGCCAGCGCCGAGGCGGCCAGGAACCACCACAGGTCCTGGGTGAAGCCGATGCCCGCAGTAGCCAGCCCCGCCACCAGCAGGCCCCAGATCATCATCGGCTTCCGTCCCAGCGTGTCGGCCAGCCGCCCCGAGAAGGTCAGGGCCAGCGCATTTCCACCGGCGAAGACTGCCAGGGCAAGGCCCGCAGCTTCCGGTCCGGAACCAAAGGCAGCAGCCGCAAAGAGCGGAACCGTGGCCATCCGGACTCCAAACGTCGCCCATCCGTTGGCGAAGCTGGAGAACAGCGCCGACCGGTAGGCCCCGGTTGCCAGGGCTTCGCCGAACGGCATGTCGGGGGCCTTCGTCCGCCCCTCGGTTGACCCGCGGCGCTGGTGGCTCAGCTGGGTTTGGACCACGACGGCGGCCACCACCAGGGCGGCGGCATAGGCCAGGAACGGGATGCGGAGGCCGAACCCGGCCAGCAGGCCGCCCACGATGGGCCCGCACACATTGCCGACCAGGAACGCGGACGCGTATGCCCCGGATACCCGGCCCCGGCTCTCCGGCGGGGCCAGGCGCACCACCAGCGCCATGGAGGCGACGGTGAACATGACCGACCCGGCACCGCCCAGCCCGCGGAAGAGCAGCAACTGCCAATAGTTCCCGGCGAAGGCGCAGGCTGCCGTGGAGGCCGCCACGATCAGCAGCCCCGCGACATAGACCGGCCGCTCACCCAGCCGGCCGATCAGCGTGCCGCCCGCCGGCGCAAAGATCAGCCGCATGAAGGCGAAGATGGCAACGATCACCGCAGCCTCGGTGTTTCCCACCCCGAAGGTTGTGGCGAATTGCGGCAATACGGGTGCAACAAGCCCGAATCCGAGGGCAATCAGGAACGCGGCAACCAGCATCACCTTGATATCGCGCGGGAGCTTGTCCCGCCGTGGCCGAAGGCGGGCCAAGATCCTTGATGTGGCGCCGCTCACGCGGGGTGCTGCAGTCATGAAGCGAAGTTCCTTGCACAGTGGGTTGCCGGGGTGCGGCTGGGGTGGTGAAACACAACCGTAACAACCCGGATATGCACCATTTACTTCCTAGAGGTTCTTGTAACAGACCGGCAATCTAAATCCTCTCCGGGCGAAACACGCCGCCGACACACTTTTTACAGGACGCAAAAGGCGTTGGCAGGCGGAGAACTCCGCAACATTCGGATGAGAGAGGACGTGCACCATGGAACTTACCGCAGGTCACGTATGGCTCATGGTGGCGGCAGCGCTCGTGCTGCTCATGACACCAGGTCTGGCATTTTTCTACGGCGGCATGACCCGCGCCAAGGCAGCACTGAACATGATGATGATGAGCTTCATCTCCATCGGCATCGTGAGTGTTGTGTGGGTACTGTGGGGCTACTCCATGACGGGCGGTGACGGCTTCCTGCAGATCGTCGGGAACCCGTTCGCGAGCTTCGGCCTCGAGGGAGTCAACACGGCGGATTCGCCGGACGGCCTCATCCTGGTGGGCTACGGGGCAACCTTCGCCATCATCACCGTGGCCCTGATCAGCGGCGCAATCGCCGACCGCGCCAAGTTCGGCGCATGGAGCGTCTTCGTGCCCGTCTGGGTCACGCTGGTGTACTGCCCCCTTGCCTACATGGTGTGGGGTGGCGGCCTCTTCGGTGAGGAAGGCGCCATCGGCCAGGCGCTCGGCCCGGCTATCGACTTCGCAGGCGGCACCGTCGTCCACATCAACGCCGGCGTGGCGGCCCTGATCCTGGTCCTCATCATCGGCAACCGCAAGGGCTTCGGCAAGGACCCCAACCACCGCCCGCACAACATCCCGTTCGTCATGCTCGGCGCTGCCATCCTGTGGTTCGGCTGGTTCGGCTTCAACGGCGGCCTCGCCTCTTCCGCAGAACAGGGCGGCCTCATCTGGGTCAACACCCTCGCCGCTCCCGCCGCCGCGATGCTCGGCTGGCTTGTTACCGAGCGCATCCGCGACGGACACCCCACCTCACTCGGTGCCGCCTCCGGCGTGGTTGCCGGCCTGGTTGCCATCACCCCGGCCTGCGCCAACGTCAGCCCGGTGGGTGCCCTCGGCCTCGGCGTCGTGGCAGGTGTGGCTTCCGCCCTCGCAGTCGGCCTCAAGTTCCGCTGGGGCTTCGATGACTCGCTCGACGTCGTCGGCGTGCACCTCGTGTCCGGCATCATCGGCACCGTGGCCCTGGGCTTCATCGCACTCCCCACCGACGGCGTGGGCGGCGGCCTCTTCTACGGCGGCGGCATGGCCCAGATGTGGGCCCAGCTCGCAGCGGCCGGCATCGCCATCGCCTACTCGGCAATCCTGACGCTCATCATCGCCCTTGCCATCCACAAGACCATGGGCTTCCGGGTCTCCCAGGAACAGGAAACCGTGGGCGTGGACCTGAGCCTGCACGCCGAAACGGCATACGAGTTCGGTGTGGGCGGCCACGGCGGCTCCTTCCAGCCGCTGCACGACATGATTACGGGCAAGGGCCAGCAGGACTCCGCTGCGCAGCCGGCGAAGGCTGCACAGCAGAACGAATCAGCAACAGGTAAGGAAAGCGTGGGGGCATGAAACTGATCACTGCAATCGTCAGGCCGGAAAAGCTCGAAACAATCCGGGAAGGACTGGAAGCCTACGGCGTACAGGGCCTGACGGTCAGCGCGGCCAGCGGTTACGGCCGGCAGCGCGGCTACACGGAGGTCTACCGCGGAGCGGAATACAACGTGGATCTCCTGCCCAAGATCCGGGTGGAGGTGCTGGCCACGGATGAGCAGGCGGACGACATCCTGGACGTGATCATCGCCAGCTCCAACACCGGCCGCGCCGGGGACGGCAAGGTCTGGACAGTGGACGTCTTTGAAGCCGTCCGGGTCCGGACCGGCGAACGCGGAGTAGCCGCAATCTAGGCAGGGCAGTCAGCAGGCAGAGAAAAACGGGCGGGATACCGGAAGGTATCCCGCCCGTTTTTGCTGTCCCGGAAAGCTGCTGTACCCCGTAAGCCGCTGCGCCGGTGCCGGTGCCGGGAAGCAGGCAGGGGCAGGCCCACGACGGCGTGCGGCCTACCCGCGCCGTCCGGTGGTGGGCCACGCTGCGGGACCGGCCGAGCCGGCGTCGTACTCCTCAAGCAGCACCGCGTCCTGCTGCCACGCCGTGAGCACCGGCTCAACGATCCGCCAGCATTCCTCTGCCGTGTCGCCCCGGACCGAGAGCAGCGGATCGCCCGCCAGCACCCCTTCGAGGACTTCCCCATAGGGAAGCAGGTCCGACGCACTGAGTTCGGTTTCGAGGGTCGCGCGGCTGAGGCTGAAAATATCGCCCGGACCGTTCACGTCCACGTCGAACTGCAGGGTGTCCGGACCGAAACCGATCCGCAGCTGGTTGGGGGAGTCAACACCCGTGAAGCCCGCGGGAAGGTGCGGCACCGGCCGGAACGTGACAATTGCCTCCTTGCGTTTGGCGCCGAGGGCCTTGCCCGAACGGAGGATGAAGGGGACGCCCTTCCACCGCCAGTTGTCGATTCCGACCTCGATCTCGGCGAGGGTCTCGGTTCCGCGCTTCGGGTCCACGCCGTCTTCCCTGGCATAGTCGGGGACATTCTTCCCCGCTGCCGTCCCGGCCGTGTAGCGTGCCCGCCGGGTGCAGGCGGCCAGCGGGGTGTTGACGCTGCTGGCGCGCAGCACAGCGGAGATGGCGTCCCGCAGGTCGCGCTCGCGGATGGTGGCGGGCGGTTCGATGGCCAGCAGCGCCATGATCTGCAGGAGGTGGCTCTGGATCATGTCCCGGAGGGCGCCGGCGCCGTCGTAGTAACGGGCGCGCCCCTCCAGGGCGAGGTCCTCGTCGAAGATGATTTCCACCTTTTTGACGTGGTGCCGGTTCCAGACCGGCTCCAGGAAGTTGTTCGCGAAGCGCAGCCCCAGGATGTTCAGCACGGTGGCCTTGCCGAGGAAATGGTCCACCCGGTGGACGTGGTCCTCGGGGACGAGCCGCACCAGCGTCCGGTTGAGGGAGCGCGCTGATTCCTCGCTTGAACCGAACGGCTTCTCCATCACCAGCCGGGTCCCGGGCGGGACATCCTCCGGCCGCAGTGCTTCGCAGGCAAGCTGGCTGATCTTCGGGGGGAGCGCGAAGTACACTGCCACCGGTCCCTCAAGGCTGTTCAGCAGCGACGCCAGGGACCCTGCGCCGGTGACATCCAGCTGGTGGTAGACGGTCTCCTTCTCCAGCGCCTTCAGCGCATCCCTGCCGTCCGCGCCGGCAGCCTCGGCGGCTGCCGTGAATGAGGACTGCACGCGTTCCCGCCACTGCTCCGGGGTCCAGGGGTCCGACCCCGCCCCGACGAGCCGGAGCCCGCCCGCGCGTCCCCGTGCCACCAGGCGCGCCAGGCCGGGAAGGAGCAGCCGGCCGGTCAGATCCCCAGAAGCGCCGAGGATGAGCAGGGTTTTTACAGTTGTTTGGCTCGTCATTTTGCCAGCATGCCATCTGGCGGGCCCGACTTGGTACCCTAGATAGTCGAGTCCCGATCATCTCCTGAAAGAAGTGCGCGGCGCGTGTTCAATTCTCTGTCTGACCGGTTGACAGCAACCTTCAAAAATCTCCGCGGCAAGGGCCGCCTCACTGAGGCCGACGTCGATGCCACAGTCCGTGAGATCCGCCGTGCCCTCCTGGACGCGGACGTTGCCGTTCCCGTGGTGCGTGAATTCACCGGCAGGGTACGCGAACGCGCACTCGGCGCCGAGGTGTCGGCAGCGCTGAACCCGAGCCAGCAGATCGTCAAGATCGTCAACGAGGAACTTGTCGAAATCCTCGGCGGCGAAACCCGGCGCATCCGCCTCGCCAAGAGCGGCCCCACCGTCATCATGCTGGCGGGCCTCCAGGGTGCCGGTAAGACCACACTCGCGGGCAAGCTCTCCAAGTGGCTCAAGGCCCAGGGGCACAGCCCCATGCTGGTGGCCTGCGACCTCCAGCGCCCCAACGCCGTCACCCAGCTCCAGGTGGTGGGCGAGCGGGCCAAGGTGCCCGTCTTCGCTCCGCACCCGGGCGCCACCTCCACTGAGCTCGACCAGCCCGCGGGCGATCCCGTGGCCGTGGCCCGCGCCGGCGTCGAGGAAGCCCGCCAGAAGCTGCACGACGTCGTCATCGTGGACACCGCCGGCCGGCTGGGCGTCGACGCCGACATGATGGAGCAGGCGCGCCAGATCCGCCGGGCCATCGTGCCGAACGAAGTGCTGTTCGTCATCGACTCCATGATCGGCCAGGACGCCGTGAACACGGCACTGGCCTTCGATGAGGGCGTGAACTTCACCGGCATCGTCCTGTCCAAGCTCGACGGCGACGCCCGCGGCGGTGCCGCGCTTTCCGTCGCGTCGGTCACCGGCAAGCCGGTCATGTTCGCCTCCACGGGTGAAGGGCTGGACGACTTCGAGCTGTTCCACCCGGACCGGATGGCCTCGCGCATCCTGGACATGGGCGACGTCCTCACGCTCATCGAGCAGGCCGAGAAGTCCTGGGACAAGGAAGAAGCCGCCCGGATGGCGAAGAAATTCGCCGACCAGGAGGACTTCACCCTGGAGGACTTCCTCGCCCAGATGCAGCAGATCCGCAACATGGGATCGATGAAGAAAATGCTCATGATGATGCCGGGTGCCCAGAACATCCGCCAGCAGCTGGAGCAGTTCGACGAGCGCGAGATCGACCGCGTGGAAGCGATCGTCCGCTCCATGACGCCGCATGAGCGCCTGGCTCCCAAGATCATCAACGGCTCGCGCCGCGCCCGCATCGCCCGCGGTTCCGGTGTCCACGTCTCCGAGGTCAACGGCCTGCTGGAGCGCTTTGCCCAGGCCCAGAAGATGATGAAGAAGATGGCCCAGGGGGGAATGCCCGGAATGCCGGGCATGCCGGGCCTTCCCGGTGCCGGCGGCGGGGCGCGGAAGAACGCCAAGAACGCACCTAAGAAGAAGGCAAAGTCCGGCAACCCGGCCAAGGCAGCCCAGGAGCGGAAGGAAGCCGAGGCCCGCCGGGCCAACGCCGCCAAGGCGCTCCCGACCGGTGCAGCCTTCGGCCAGCAGTCCGGCGACTTCGACCCGTCCCAGCTGAACCTGCCCAAGGGCTTCGACAAGTTCCTCGGCAAGTAGCAGCCTCCACCGGCTGGCCGGCAGGGGATGCTTCCGCGGCACGCCCGCCGGGCATCGGCTGTTGGCCGCCCCGGGCGGCTCCCGGGGAAGTCGGTGCCGTGGAATAGGGTTGGGACATGTTCAAGCAGAGGGTAGTGTTCGTGCACGGCGCCGGAAGTTACGGTGCCGCAGCATGGCCGCGCCAGCACGGCATGGCGCTGTCCTACGATGCCCTGTTCCTGCGCCGCCACGGCTTCGATCCCGTCGCCGAACCTGTGGAATCCTCGTTCGCCGCGGATACCGCCATCGTGTTGAGGTCGCTGGCAGATGACGGGCGCGGCGCCGCCGGCGGCCACATCGTTGCTCACGCCCAAGGCGCCATCGCCGCCATGATGGCTGCCGTGGAACGGCCGGATCTCGTCTATTCCCTGACCCTCGTGGAACCGGCATGCCTGTCGCTGACGGCGGAACTGCCGGCCACGGCGGCGCACATCAGCCTCATGAAGCCGTTGTTCGAGGTGCGGCACCAGCTCAGCGACGAAGACTTCCAGCGCGAATTCGTGCGGCGGGTCTACGCCACAGACCTGCAGGAACCGGCCACTGCGGAGGAGAAGCGGTCCGCCCGGCGCCTGCGGCTGCAGGCGCCCTCCTGGGAGGCGCCGCTGCACATCGTTCCCGGGGTCCCTACCCTGGTCCTGACCGGTGGATGGGAACCGCTGTACGAGGAAATTGCCGGCTACCTCCGCGAAACCGGAGCCGTGCACCGCACCGCTGCCGGCGGGCACCGGCCGCATGATTCCCCCGACGGGGACCGGGCCGTCCGGTCCTTTATCAGCGACGTCGGCAGGGCCCGGTCCGCCCGCGCCTCCTGACGGAGCGCCCGGGCTTCCCCTCCGTCCGGCCGGCCCCCAATTGCCAGCCGGACGAAGGGGAAGGTTGCTACGGGGAGACCGCCTCGGGCAGCCGCGGCTCCGGCAGGTAGACCTTGCCGCCCGACGCCAGGAATTCCTGGCTCTTCTCCCGCATGCCGGTTGCCCGGTCTGCCAGGGCTGCCTGCGCCTCCGCGGACCCGTATTCGTCCCGGATGTCCTGGCTGATCCGCATGGAGCAGAACTTGGGCCCGCACATGGAGCAGAAGTGTGCCGTCTTGGCCGGCTCCGCGGGCAGCGTCTCGTCATGGAAGGCCTCGGCGGTCACCGGATCCAGTGACAGGGCGAACTGGTCGCGCCACCGGAATTCGAAGCGCGCCTTGGACAGGGCGTTATCGCGTTCGTGCGCGCCGGGGTGGCCCTTCGCCAGGTCCGCAGCGTGCGCTGCAATCTTGTAGGTGATGACCCCCGTCTTGACGTCGTCCTTGTTGGGCAGGCCCAGGTGTTCCTTCGGTGTCACGTAGCAGAGCATCGCGGTGCCGTAACGGGCGATTTCCGTGGCGCCGATGGCTGAGGTGATGTGGTCGTAGCCGGGTGCCACGTCGGTAACCAGGGGACCGAGGGTGTAGAAGGGTGCACCCTTGCACAGCTCCTGCTGGCGCTCCACGTTTTCACGGACCAGGTGGAAGGGGATGTGCCCGGGACCTTCCACCATCACCTGGACGTCGTACTCCCAGGCCCGGAGGGTGAGCTCGGCCAGCGTGTCCAGTTCGGCGAACTGGGCGGCGTCGTTCGCGTCGGCCGTGGCACCCGGCCGCAGACCGTCGCCAAGGGAAAACGCGACGTCGTACTTGGCGAAGATCTCGCACAGCTCATCGAAGTGCGTGTACAGGAAATTCTCCTGGTGGTGCGCCAGGCACCAGCCGGCCATGATGGAGCCGCCGCGCGACACGATGCCCGTGACCCGGTTTGCAGTCAGCGGCACGTAGCGCAGGAGGACGCCGGCGTGCACCGTCATGTAGTCCACGCCCTGTTCGCACTGCTCAATGACGGTGTCGCGGAAGATCTCCCAGGTCAGCTTGTTGGCTTCGCCGTTGACCTTCTCCAGCGCCTGGTAGATGGGCACGGTACCGATCGGTACGGGGGAGTTGCGGATGATCCATTCGCGCGTGGTGTGGATGTCATCACCGGTGGAGAGGTCCATCACGGTGTCCGCGCCCCACTGCGTGGCCCACTGCAGCTTGTCCACCTCTTCAGCGATGGAACTGGTGACCGCGGAGTTGCCGATGTTGGCGTTGATCTTCACCAGGAATGCCTTGCCGATGATCATCGGCTCCGACTCAGGGTGGTTGATGTTGCTGGGGATGATGGCGCGGCCCGCCGCCAGTTCGCTGCGGACCAGCTCCACGTCGCAGTTTTCACGCAGTGCCACGAAGCGCATTTCGGGGGTGATGATGCCCTGCCGGGCGTAGTGCATCTGGGTTACCGTCCGGCCCCCGACGGCGCGGCGGGGCACCGGCTGCGCGCCCTTCCACTCGGCTGACGCGGCGCCGCGGCGGACGGCCGAGCGGCCGTCGTCGAGCAGGTTCCTGCCCCTGCCGCTGTACGCCTCGGTATCTCCCCGCCCGGCGATCCATGCTGCCCGGAAGGGCGGCAGCCCCCTCACCGGATCACTGCCTGGCCCGGCAGTCCGGTAGGTGCGGAAAGGCGGGTTCGCGTCTCCGTTGGGGGACGGTTCCAGGGAGATTTCCGTTACGGGAACCCGGATGCCCGATCCATCGTCGATGAAGGCCAACGCATGCGACGCCAGGGACCGGGTGGCAGTTGCTGGTTTCCCCTCCGGCAGCACACTCCCGGACTGGTTTTGGGCAGGGCTCAGCTGTTCATTTGGTGTACTCAAGGAATACTCACTTCCTTCGCCGGCATTACCCGGACAGGTTCGACGGTCGCAGGCTGCCTCAGCCCGATCTCAGCCCCTGCAGGGGCACCCGTGTGGTCAGGAACGAAGCTACCACAGCCGGTCCGCCGATCCTTGTCACAACTGCCGGTGTTAGCCTGACTGGCGAGGAAAAAGGGGATCCGATGCCGGAAATCATAGAATTCAGCGGCCCTGTGCTGACCGGGCCGGCCAGCGAACACCGCGGCCTGTGGTCCGTGGACGGGGCGCTGACATTTGTTCGCCCGCAGCAGGCTCCGGGCCGGGTGCTGGACGGCTGGGTGCTGCCCGGCCTGGTGGATGCGCACTGCCACATCGGGCTGGGGCCGGAGGGTCCGGTGGACTCCGCTGCCGCGGCGGACCAGGCCCGTGCGGACCTGGCTGCCGGCACGCTGCTGGTGCGTGACGCCGGCTCGCCGGCTGACACCCGGTGGATGCAGGGCGGCCGGGACTTCCCGGTGCTGATCCGGGCCGGGCGCCATGTGGCCCGCACACGCCGCTACCTCCGCGGCTTCGCTGACGAGGTGGAACCGGAGCACCTCGTGGAGGCCGTGCGCAAACAGGCCCGCGACGGCGACGGCTGGGTCAAGCTCGTCGGGGACTGGATCGACCGCGGGGCCGGGGACCTGGCACCCTCGTTTCCTGCCGCCGTCGTCCGGGATGCTGTTTGGGCCGCCCATGACGAAGGCGCCCGGGTGACTGCCCATTGCTTCGCCGAAGACACCCTCGACCAGATGCTGGATGCGGGCATCGACTGCATCGAGCACGCCACCGGCCTCCTGCCCCGGCATCTTCCCCGTTTTGCGGAACAGGGCGTGCCGATCGTCCCCACCCTGGTCAACATCGCCACGTTCCCCGATATCGCTGCGCAGGCACGGCACAAATTCCCGCGCTACGCGGCGCACATGATGGCCCTGTGGGAGCGGCGCCTGGAGCGCGTGGGTGAGGCCTACGACGCCGGCGTGAGGATTTTCGCAGGGACGGACGCCGGCAGCGTCATCAGGCACGGGCGGATCGCCGACGAGATCCTTGCCCTGCACCAGGCAGGCCT
>Ga0307412_10002621_pt1 | contig 9989 bp, 3 predicted proteins | sample DK1Cmetagenome_3_FD_203823 | JGI IMG/M metagenome (GOLD analysis project Ga0307412, IMG submission 203823) | Maize rhizosphere microbial communities from greenhouse at UC Davis, California, United States - DK15-C-1 | ecosystem: Host-associated > Plants > Roots > Rhizosphere > Soil | place: USA...
GGGCGTGGTGCGCGAAACCATTCGCGGCATGGACCAGATCCGCGACCAGATCCAGGAAACCTCCAAGCGCATCAAGCGCCTGGGCGAGTCCTCGCAGGAAATCGGTTCGGTGGTGGAACTGATCAACGACATTTCCGAACAGACCAACATCCTGGCCTTGAACGCCGCGGTGCAGGCGGCCTCGGCGGGTGAAGCCGGCCGCGGTTTCGCGGTGGTGGCCGACGAAGTGCAGCGCCTCGCCGAACGCACCTCGGGCGCGACGCGCCGCATCGAATCGCTGGTGCAGACCATTCAGGCCGATACCAACGAAGCGGTCAGCTCGATGGAGCAGACCACCGCCGAAGTGGTGTCCGGTGCACGCCTGGCCGAGGACGCCGGCACCGCGCTGACCGAGATCGAGCGCGTGTCCAACGCACTCAATACCCTCATCAAGAACATCTCCATCGCCGCCCAGCAGCAGTCGTCGGCGGCGTCGGACATCACCCGCACGATGGGCGTGATCCGCCAGATCACCGGCCAGACCTCGCAGGGTGCCGGGCAGACCGCCGAGTCGATCGGCCACCTGGCGCAGCTGGCGGCCGACCTGCGTCGTTCGGTCGCCGACTTCAAGCTGCCGGCGTGACACGGGCAGGGCGGCGAGCAAGGAACCAGTCGATGAAGCATTTCCATTCCCCACGCCAGGATCCGCGCGACCGTCGCGCGGCGGCGACCGGAGCGCATCCATGAGCAGCCTGCGCGATGCGATGAGCCACGCAGCCCTGGGCTGGGTCAAGCCCGAGCTGGACGAGACCCTGCGCCTGGTGCGCAACGAGGTCGAGTACTTCGCCGAAGATCCGGCCGACAGCAGCCGCATGCGCATCTGCGCCGGCTACCTGCACCAGGTGCAGGGCACGCTGCGCATGGTCGAACTGTATGCACCGGCGATGGTGGCCGAGGAGCTGGAACAGCTCGCCATCGCCGTCGGCAAGGGCGAGGTCGCCGAGCGCGACGAGGCCTGTGCCACCCTGATGCGCGGCAGCGTGCTGCTGCCCGATTACCTGGAGCGCCTGCAGAACGGACACCGTGACATCCCGATCGTGCTGCAGCCGCTGCTCAACGAGATCCGCGCCGCCCGTGGCGAAGCGCTGATCAACGACAGCGTGCTGTTCGCGTTCGCGCCCGATTCGGTGACCGCCACCGAAGCGGAACTGGACCATGCACGCGGCAGCCTCAGCGGCCGCAACCGCGAGCTGCTGGACACCGTTGGCAACGCGGTCAAGGAAGAACTGCTGCAGGTCAAGGACGCGCTGGACCTGCACCTGCGTACCGACGGTTCGCCGCAGCAGCTGCAGGAGCAGGTGACCAAGCTGGGTTCGGTGGCCGATACGCTGGGCATGCTCGGCCTGGGCGCTGCGCGGGGCGTGGTCGTGCAGCAGCGCGACGCGCTGCGCGGGGTTGTCGAAGGTCGCCAGCAGATCGACGAAGACATGCTGCTGGATATCGCCGGTGCGCTGCTCTATGTCGATGCATCGCTGGATGACCAGGTCGCACACCTCGGTGCCAGTGGCAGTGGCCAGGATGATCCGAGCGCGGTGGAGAACCGGCGCACGGTGGAAGTGCTGGCGCACGAGGCGATCGCCAATTTCGCCGCCGCCCGCGAGCATTTCGTCGCTTTCATCGAAACCAGCTGGAACCACGCCGAACTGCAGGACGTGCCACGCCTGCTCGGCGATGTCTCCGGCGCATTGCGCATGCTCGACCTGGGCACCGCGGCAGACTATCTGCGTGGCGTGCAGCAGTACATCGAAGCCGAACTGATCGGTCGTCAGCGGGTGCCCAGTGGTCGCCAGCTGGACACCCTGGCCGACGCCATGGCCAGCCTGGAGTACTACCTGGAAGCCCTGCGTGACCGCCGTCCGGGTCGCGAGGACATCCTCGACATCACCCGCAGCAGCCTGGAAGCGCTGCGCTACTGGCCGCTGCCCGAGCGCGGCGTGGTCGCTGCCGAAGACGTGCAGCCGGTCATGCGCGAAGCTGTGGTCGTGCCAACCGAGCCGCTGCAGATCGAACCGCTGGATATCGACGTGCAGGCCTCCGCGCCGGCACCGGGTGACGTGCCGGCGCCGCTGCCCGATTTCACCTTCGACCCGCTGCCGGAGGCTACGCCCGCCGACAACGGCCTGATGTTCGGATCGCTGGGTACGCCAGCGTTGTCGGCCGAACCGCACGGCACCCCGCCGCCCCTGTTGTTCGCTGCCTCCAGCGCCCCCGCGCCGGAAGTGCCGCAGTGGGAACTGGGTGGATTCGACGCGCCGGCAGGGAGTGCTGCCGAACGCAGCGACGAGCGTGCGCCGACGTTCGACAGCTTCGATCCGGTCAGTTTCGATCCCGTCTCCGCCGAACAGTCCGACGCTGTTGCCTGGACGTTGTCCGAAGCGCCGGTGCCGGAAGAGGGCGACACGCAGGCAAGCGCCGTAGACGGCAATGATGACACCTTCCTGGCGACGTCGTTGGACGAGGCGTCGTCTGCCGCGTCGCTGGACGTGGTCATTTCGCCGGCCTTCGATCCGGTTGCCGCCGAGCAGGACGGCCAGACGTCGCTGAGCGACGATGTGGTGTTCCGTTTCGACAGCAGCCTGCTGCACAACGCCGATGACGTGTTGTCGCTGGAGGCAATGGAAACGCTGTCGTTGGACGACGAGCAGGCCTCGCCTGCGACGCTGGAGTTCATTGACGCAGGTGCGGTGGCGCAGGCCGACGATGGCCTGGCCATCACCGAACGGCTCGACTCCACCGTTGACGGCGACGCCGCGATCGATGCCGCAGTCTACGTCGCACCGGCCGCTGATCTGCCCGCATCCGAAGACCTGCCGGCATCGGCGGCTGTGCCGACCGTGGCGCTGGTCGATGTGGATACCATCGCGCCGATCGACTTCAGCGAGGCCGATGCGCAGTTCTTCGCAGAGCTGAATGCCGCCGCCGCCGGCTTCAATCCGCAGGCCATGCCGGCCGCCGTCGTGCCGACTGAGACCGTGCCGCCGGCCGTGGCCGAGGGCGGGTTCGATGCGGGCTTCGACGACGATGCCGAGAACATCGACCAGGACATCCGCGAGGTGTTCCTGGAAGAATTCGACGACGAGCTGGGCAATCTCGGCACGCTGCTGCCGGCATGGCGCATGCAACCGGACAACATGGACCGGCTGCGGCCGATCCGCCGCATTTTCCACACACTGAAGGGCAGTGGCCGCCTGGTCGGCGCACGTACCCTGGGTGAGTTCGCGTGGAAGATCGAGGGCATGCTCAACCGCGTGCTCGATGGCACCCGTGCCCCCACGCCGGCGGTACTGGCGATGGTCGATCACGCATACACGGCACTGCCGCAGTTGAACGCGGCACTGCGCGATGGCCAGCGGGTCAGCGTCGACCTGCAGGCGATGCAGGCCATCGCCGATCGCGTGGGTGCAGGTGAAGAAACGTTCTACGTTGCGCTGCCGGGCGCCACCGCGCCGACGGCCGAGGCGCCGACCGATGCTGCCGCGCCGCTGGACAGCGCCGTGCCGGATGTCGATGCCCCCGCACAGAGCGCTGTCGAAGCGCCGGGTACCCCGGCCAACATCGACAGCGTGCTGCGTGAGATCCTGGAGGCCGAGGTGGAACTCCACCAGGCCACGCTGCAGGGCTGGTTGCGCTCGGCGCAGCAGGCGCCACAGCCGGTCAGCGATGCGTTGCTGCGCGCGGTGCACACCATGAACGGTGCCTTCGCGATGACCGAGGTGCCGGAAATCACCGCCGTCACTGGCGGCGCCGAGTCGTACATCAAGCGTGCACTGGCTGCAGAAGTGGTGCCGGGTGATGACGCCGTGGCGGCCCTGGACGAAACCGCGCAGGCGATCAACGCGACCATGGACGCGCTGCAGGCCGAGCAGCCGCGGATTGCGCCGCAGGCCGAACTGGCGCAGCGCCTGCAGGCGCTGGCCGGCGAGCTGCCGGAAGCACGCTGGCCGATGGGCGGGCTGGACGTCGAGGATGAAGACGAAGACCAGTTGCTTCCGCTGGTCGCAGAAGCGGATGCCGCCGAGGCCGACATGGTCGAGCCGGTGCATGCGGCGGAGATCGAGCCGGAGGTCGAACGCGACACCGGTGCCGAGGTGCTGGAGGCGCTGCAGGTCAGCGAGGACGCGTTGAGCGATGCGGGCCTGGAGTCCGCCGAATTGACCGGCAGCGATGATCTGTCGCGCTACTTCGATGCAGGGTGGCCGTCGATGCCGGACGGCCCGGTGCCGGAGTCGACGCTGGAAGTGGCTGCTTCCACGCTCGTTGCCGCGGAAATTGAAGCTGGACAGGCGGTGGCAAAATCGGAAGACACCGCATTGGAAGACACCGCGCTGACTGCGGCGGATGATCTGTCGCCGTATCTGGATGCCAGTGCGCTGCCGGTTGACGACCGCGATCCGGATGTCCTGGATGTCGCAAACGACCTGAATACGCCGCTGCCATCCACACCTGAAACGGCGGTGGATGAAGACGCTGCTGCGCTGCCGCTCGACAGCGAGCTGTCCAGCCTGCAGGATGAAATGGCTGTGCCGGGCTTCGCAGACCCGGTCACGCTGGAAGCCGCGCTCGAGGCCGGCCTGCACGTGATCGACGAGGAGCAGGGCCAGGACGAAGACGGGCAATGGCCCGTGCTCGGCCTGCAGGCCAGCGAACTCGCGCCTGGCGAGGCGGAAGCCTTTGCCGAGGATGCGGACGTCGGCGGGGAGGCGGCGGTCGGTGAAGGAGAGAGCACCGACCAGCCGTCCCCGGCGACGGTGGAAGACGTCGGGGCCGCGGAGACGGCGCAGGACGCCATTTCGCCCTCGCGTTTCTTCGAGCTGGAAGATGCTCCGGGCCAGGCTGCCGCGGCGGACAGCGGCATGATCGTGGTGCCGGTTGCGGCAGAGGCTGCGGCGGTCGAGGTCGAACCTGTCGCCTTCGACAGCGTCGATGCGGCGGTGCCGGCGGATGCGCCCCTGCCCGAAGCCCAGACCGAAGAGGCCCAGACCGACTCCGAATCCGAAGACAGCGCCGACCTGCTCGACTTCAGCATCTATGATCGCGAGCTGGTCGACATCTTCGTCGAGGAAGGCAAGGACCTGCTGGATCATTGCGATGGGCTGATCAGCGAGCTGCGCGAAGCGCCGCAGGATCGCGAAGCCCTGGCCGGCCTGCAGCGCGATCTGCATACGCTCAAGGGCGGCGCGCGCATGGCGGGCATCAATGCCATCGGTGATCTCGGCCACAGCATCGAATCGCTGCTGGAGGCTGTCGCTGGCGGGCGCACCGAGATCGAACGTCGTGATGTGCAGTTGCTGGAACGCGGTTTCGACCGTCTGCACCAGCTGCTGACCCGTACCGGCGAACATCGCATCGTCGAGCCGGCGCAGGATCTGCTCGACGCCTTTGAAGCACGCACCACCACCGACATCACTGCCGCTGTCAGCGCAGCTGCAGCCAGTGCTGTCGTCGTGGCGGAGCAGGCCCCGCAGGCGGCTCCGGCCGTGGTCGATGCCCCGTTGTCGGCACCGTTGCCGGTGGAAGGTTCCAGCGAGGAAGACCCGCTGGCCCGTCCGCAGCAGGAACAGGTGCGTGTGCGCGCCGACCTGCTCGACCGCCTGGTCAACCACGCCGGTGAAGTGGCGATCTATCGTTCGCGCCTGGAACAGCAGCTCGGCGCCTTCCGTGGCGCGATGGGCGAACTGGAACGCACCAATGCGCGTCTGCGCGACCAGCTGCGTCGCCTGGACCTGGAAACCGAAGCGCAGATCGTGGCCCGCTACCAGCGCGAGCAGGACCAGGCCGACCAGAAGTTCGATCCACTGGAACTGGACCGTTTCTCCACCCTGCAGCAGCTCAGCCGCGCGCTGAACGAGTCGGCCGCCGATCTGGGTGGCCTGCAGGGCGTGCTGGATGATCTGTCGCGCCAGTACGATTCGCTCCTGCAGCAGCAGTCGCGTGTCAGTTCGGAACTGCAGGATGGCCTGATGCGCGCGCGCATGGTGCCGTTCGACGGCCTGGTGCCGCGCCTGCGCCGTGTGGTCCGCCAGGCCGGCATGGATACCGGCAAGCAGGTTCACCTGACCCTGGAAGGCACCCACGGCGAACTCGACCGCAACGTGCTCGATCGCATGGTCGCGCCGCTGGAGCACATGCTGCGCAACTCGGTTGCCCATGGCCTGGAAGCGCCGGAACAGCGTCGTGCCGCTGGCAAGCCGGAAGAAGGCGAAATCGCCATCCGCCTGCACCGCGAGGGCTCGGAAATCGTACTGGACGTGGCCGATGATGGCGCTGGCCTGGATCGTGAAGCGATCCGCCGTCGCGCCATCGACCGCGGCCTGCTGCCTGCCGATGCACAGCCGAGCGAACAGGAACTGGACAACCTGATCTTCGCGTCGGGCTTCTCCACCGCCGACCAGGTCAGCCAGCTGGCGGGCCGTGGCGTCGGCATGGACGTGGTCGGCAACGAAGTGCGCCAGCTCGGCGGCTCGGTCGACATCCAGTCGGTGCGTGGCCAGGGCGTGCGTTTCACCCTGCGCCTGCCGCAGACGCTGGCGGTCACCCAGGCGGTGTTCGTGCAGATCGGCGAAACCACCTTCGCGGTGCCGGTCGCCTCGGTCAGTGGTATTGGCCGGCTGTCGCACGAGCGCTTCGAAGCAGCCGACAGCAGCTACCGGTACGGTGGCGAAGACTATCCGCTGTACGACCTCGGCAGTCTGGTCGGCCAGGCCCCGGCACGCGCTGACGGCCAGGCCCAGGTGCCGCTGCTGCTGGTCCGCGCCGGCGACCTGCGCGCCGCCGTTGCGATCGATCAGGTGCTGGGCAACCGCGAAGTCGTGGTCAAGCCGGTGGGCCTGCAGATCGCCTCGGTGCCGGGCATCTACGGCGCCACCATCACCGGCGATGGCCGCGTGGTGGTGATCCTGGACGTGGCCCCGCTGGTGCGTCGTTTCCTGGCCAACCCGACCGCGCCGGTGCTGGTCAACGCACCCCGCCAGGAACGGCAGGTGCCGTTGGTGATGGTGGTGGACGATTCGCTGACCATGCGCAAGGTCACCGGCCGCATCCTGGAGCGTCACAACTTCGAGGTGAGCGTCGCCCGCGATGGCGTCGAAGCCCTGGAACAGCTGGAAGAGCGCGTGCCGGACCTGATGCTGCTGGACATCGAAATGCCGCGGATGGACGGCTACGAGCTGGCCACCGCGATGCGTGCCGACCCGCGCTACAAGGACGTGCCGATCGTGATGATCACCTCGCGCAGCGGCGACAAGCACCGCCAGCGCGCCTTCGAAATCGGTGTGCAGCGCTACCTGGGCAAGCCGTACCAGGAGCTGGACCTGATGCGTAACGTGTACGACTTGCTGGGGATTGCCCGTGTCCGTGAGTGACCTCGATCCGGTTCCGGCCGTAGCCCTGCTGGCCCGCCCGGGTGCGGCGCGTGAGCGCCTGCGCGAGGCGTTGGCCCATGCCGACGTGCAGATCGTGCTGGAAGACGATCCCATGACGCTGGAACCGCAGGCGCTGCATGATGCACGCCCGCAGTTCGTGGTGATTGCGCTGGAAGCGGCCATTGAAGACGCGCTGGAGCGCCTGGAACCGGCGCTGTCGGCGCCGGGGTTGACCCTGGTGTTCGATGAGGCTGAACTGGCCGCGCGTCGCGATGGTTGGGAAGCGCAGCGCTGGGGCCGTCACCTTGCCGCCAAGCTGCACGGCCACCAGCAGGTGCTGCCGCCCGGCGCCGAGGACGAACCGGCACTGCAGCTGGAGCCGGGCCTGCCGTCGACGCCGCCGGTGCCGAAGGAAACCGCGCTGCAGCCGCACTTGGAACAGGCCCGTTCGTGGGCCGACGACGTGCCGGCTGATGGCCTCTATTCGCCGCCGGCACATCTGCACGAGCCGATTGCGCTGGAGCAGGCGCTGGCTGCGCTGCAGCCGGTGCTGCCGGTGCTGCCGGAAACGGCAGCGCCTGTGCAAGCCGCGCCGGAACCGCCGCCGGTACCGGCAGCTGCGCCGTCGGTATTCACCGACCACACGGCCTGGTCGCTGGTTGACGAGGCCAGCGACGCGCCGGCAGTTGCATCGGCTGCCACCTCGACCGAATCGGCGGAACCTGCATTCGATACCGGACATCTTTCACTGGTCGACCTGGACGCTGCCGCGCCTGCAGGCAGTCGCTCCGGCGCACTGCTGGTACTGGCCGGTATCGGCGGTCCCGATGCGTTGCGTCGCCTGCTCGCTGCACTGCCCAGCGGGCTGGCCGTGCCGGTGCTGGTGCACATGCGCCTGGACGGCGGCCGCTACGGCAACCTGGTCAAGCAGATGGCGCGCGTATCGCCGCTGCCGGTGCAGCTGGCCGAAGCCGGCCAGCGCGCCACCGCTGGCGAAGTGCACGTGCTGGCCGATGACATCGGCGTGCACGCTGCTGCCGATGGCCTGTATTTCCAGAGCGAAGCGCAGGGCATCTCGATTGCCGCGTTGTCGGCCGAGCACAGCGCGCTGGTGCTGCTCAGCGGTGCCGATCTGGCCCATGTGGGCCCGGCGTTGGACCTCGCCGCCGCCGGTGCCTGGGTGGCCGGGCAGGTGGGCGAAGGCTGCTACGACCCGGCTGCGGCGACGGCGGTGGTCGCCGCCGGCATGGTGGCCGGTGAACCGCAGGAACTGGCGCAGGTGATCGCCGCGCGCTGGGGCCTGGATGACGACGGAGATGCCGCATGAGCTACGCCAGCAATGATGAGATCCGTGGCGTCCTGATCTCGGCCGGTGCCGAACGGGTCCTGCTGCCCAATGCAACCGTGGCCGAGATGATGTCGCGGGTGCCGGTGCAGGCGGTCGCCGACGCGCCGCGCTGGCTGGTGGGTGAGATCGGCTGGCACGGTTGGCAGGTGCCCCTGGTGTCGTTCGCACGGCTCTCCGGGTTGGGCGAAGAGACGGTGGCCGGCCACAACAAGGTGGTGGTGCTCAAGACCCTCAACGGCAACCCGCAGCGCCCCTACTACGCGCTGTTGACGCAGAGCTTCCCGCAGCTGATTTCGGTACCGCGCGATGGCCTGCTGGCCGACGCGTCCGAGGAAAACCTGCCTGACATCGTGCACATGCGCGTGCTGCTGGGCGAACAGAGCGCGCTGTTGCCGAATCTCGACGCGCTGGAAGCCGCGCTGGATTCGCTGACGGCTTGACCGGAATCCGCCGGGCCATGCCCGGCGAGCAGAGCGGCCACCGGACCGGTAGCGCCGGGCCATGCCCGGCGAGCGCAGCGGCCACCGGACCGGAGCCTTACCCCAGATCGCCCAGCCTTGCCTGCAACGCCGCGATCGCGGCCAGGCCTGCGGTTTCCGTGCGCAGGATGCGAGGGCCCAACTGCAGGCCCTGGAAGCCTGCGGCGGCGAGCTGCTCACGGTCACGCGGCGACCAGCCACCTTCCGGGCCGATGGCGATCACCACGCCGCCGGCCGGCGCTGCCTGCAGTGTCGACAGCCGGTGCGCTCCCAGCGGGTCCAGGGTCAACCGCAACGTATCGGCGGGCAGTGCCGCGCTGGCCTGTGCCAGCGACTGCGGCGGTCCTACCTGCGGAATGCGCGCACGACCGGACTGCCCGCAGGCCGACTGCACGACGTTGTTCCAGTGCGCCACGCGTTTTTCCGCGCGAGCTGCATCCAGCTTCACTTCGGTGCGCTCGGCATTCACCGGCACGATGGCGCTCACCCCCAGTTCGGTGGCCTTCTGCAGGATCAGGTCCATCTTCTCGCCGCGTGCAATGCCCTGCAGCAGGGTGATGGTCAGCGGCGACTCGTTGGCGATCACCTGCACCGCGTCGATGCGTACCTGTACCTCGCGTTTGCCGGCCATGGTCAGCGTCGCGGTGTAGTCATGGCCATCGCCGTTGAACAGCACGCAGGTATCACCCTCGCGCAGGCGCATCACCCGCACCAGGTGGTTGGCCGTCTCTTCCGGCAGGGTCACGGTCTGGCCGCTGTGCA
>Ga0307412_10002622_pt1 | contig 9986 bp, 16 predicted proteins | sample DK1Cmetagenome_3_FD_203823 | JGI IMG/M metagenome (GOLD analysis project Ga0307412, IMG submission 203823) | Maize rhizosphere microbial communities from greenhouse at UC Davis, California, United States - DK15-C-1 | ecosystem: Host-associated > Plants > Roots > Rhizosphere > Soil | place: USA...
GACAATCCCACCAGGTGACGGCGACGGCTCCCACTGCCGATCTCCAACTCCTGCCCTGATTTCCAGGTCTTCGCGAATGGCGCTTCGGCGCCATTTCAACCATTCAGCATCGTCAGCCTGGCCGGGTAAAACCGGGCCAGGCGAAGCCCCATGCGGGCCGCTACAAGCCCCACCAAGCGCCTTGGCGCGCGGCGGGTGACCCCTGGGTTTACCTAGCCTCAACGCGCCCTTGGTGAGCCCGCAATCAATTTCCCCTAGGAGCAGTTAGGTATGATCTAAGCGCAGGCGAGGGCTTTGCCGTATAATTGAACTTGGAGTAACTGTTTAAACAAAGGAAAATATGAAAGGTATTGTCGCCTTGCTCACTTTCCCGGCCTGGATTTTCGGTATTGTCCTGGCTAAGGGATTCTGGTCAACCTTCTTCGCAATCTTCGTCCCTCTCTGGTCTTGGTACCTGACGGGTGAATTCCTCGTAACAAAATATCTGCTTCCATGAAAAACCTTATCGCCACCCTCACCAACAATGGTGTCTTCGCCGCATGTATGGTTGGCTACCTTGTTGGTTTCCTACTGTTTGGCCTGATCATGGGCCTCGGCTTCGTTGGCTGTATGGTCCTCCACGCGGCGCTCTGGTACGATAATAAGGTCGAATAATGTTGATCAGCCTCGAATTCCTTGAATTCAGCAATTTTCTCAGACAGCTCGCTGAGAAGAAACGTGTTGATGCAGGTTTCTCTGGTAGCTGGAGTGACAATGGGGCTCATACTCTAGAAGATTATCTTGATTGCTGGCAGGCTGGATTGAGAGGCGAAGTCCCTCAAGTGTTATCAGGATATTACGAGAACTTCAAGAGAGAACAAGACCCAGAGTACCAGGAATATCTAAGACTACAAAAGAAATTCAAATGAAAATCGCTATTGCCTCGGACCTCCACCTGGAGTTCGCCTCAATCAAACTTGAGAATCCAGGTGATGTCGACGCCCTGATCCTGTCGGGCGACATTATGCTGGGATGCGTGCTGCCACAGAACAAGACCGATGCGCAATCGCGGACACTCCGCAGCCGGTTCACTGCGTTCTTTGAGCAGGTATCCCGGGACTTCCCTCGCGTCCTTTACGTGATGGGAAACCACGAGCACTACAACGGGGACTTCCCTATCACGGCTGGTCAGATTCAAGGGTTCCTAACAAGGAACAACTTTGACAACGTGACCCTCCTGGATAAGCAAACAGCTCGGCTCGGTGAGTATCTTGTGTTCGGATCCACGCTGTGGACCGACTTCAACAAGGAAGACCCACTGTCGATGCTTGAGGTGGCTCGTTACATGAACGACTACCGAGTCATCGAAGATAGCCGTCGCGTGTACGTCCCGGAACCTTACAGCCGCAGCTACGATCGCAAGACGCAATTGCGTCCGCAGGATACGCTGCTTGAACACAAGCAAACGCTGATCTCGCTACGCAAGGCAGCTGAAAGCCAAGAGCCAATGATCGTTATTGGTCACCACTCGCCAAGCTTCCAAAGCGTTCACGAGGACTACAGGCTAGACAAGTATGTGAACGGTGCCTACCATAGCTCGCTTGAGCATATTATGGAAGAATACCCAAACATCAAATTGTGGACTCATGGCCACACCCACTTCCCATTCGATTACGAAGTGTTCAGCACTCGTGTCGTTTGCAACCCTCGCGGCTACCATGGATATGAGGCGGCTGCTCAAGACTTTAAACTTAAGGTAGTAGAACTATGACATTGAAGACAGAAATTATCGTTGTGACCGATCGCTCGGGATCGATGCAAACCATTGCCGAGGCTACCATCGCCGGCTACAACAAGTTCATCCGTGAACAAAAGGCAGAAGAAGGTGAAGCTCGTGTGACCTTTACCCAATTCGACGACATCTATGAAGTTGTTTATCAGGGCCGCGATCTGCGTGAAGTTCCTGAACTGACCGCTGCGACCTTCCAACCTCGTGGTGGCACGGCTCTTCTGGACGCTATCGGTCGCACCCTGGACGAGCAGCTGAAGCGAATTACCGCTGAGAAGTGGGCTGAGCTGGTTATCGTCCAAATCATCACCGACGGCCAAGAAAACCAGTCGAGAACGTACACAGCTGACCGTATCAAGGGAATGATCCAGACGGCGCAGAATCTGGGTGTTGAATTCATCTTCCAAGCTGCAAACCAGGACGCGTTCGCCACGGCTCGTGACTATGGTTTCCTTTCCAAGGGCGTGGGTAATTTCGTGGCTTCAGCTGCCGGTGCTTCTGCTGCTTACGAGTCGACTGCGAATTATGCAAAGTCGTTGCGTAGCGGAAACTTCAACGCGAAGCTGTAATGTTCAAAACCATCTATGTTGATATGGATGGTGTTTTGGCGGACTACTATGGTTTCGTCAAAACACTGCCCAAGGTTCCTTTTCGTGAAAAGGTTCTGAAACATGAAATCTTCAGTCATCTGGAGATGTTTCCCAGTGCCCAGCTTCTGATGGCTGCATTGGATGAATACCAGTTTGAATATCCGCTCTGCAAAGTGGAGATTCTATCTTCGGGTGGTTCATATCACATGGATATTTTTGATGCAGCGGTCCGTCAGAAGATCGATTGGCTTAAGAAGCAAGGCATCTATTGGGACTCGAACTTCACCCATTGCGGTGAGTCTAAGTCTTACTATGCCAATGAGGATACACTGCTGATTGATGATACTGCAACGAACTGTATCAACTTTGAATGGAATGAAGGTAGGTCAGTTCGTTGGGATGCAGACAGACCCCGGGACAGCATGGAACGTCTTAAGAAAGTTCTTTATCTTGAGGAGGTCACCTAAATACAAGTATGCCTATCTACAATTTCGTCAATAAAGAAACTCAAGAAATCACAGAGCACTCGTGCAAGATTTCTGAACTCGATCAATACAAAGCTGACAATCCCCATCTTGAGCAATGTCACATCACTGCTCCAAGTATTGGTGATCCGGTACAGCTAGGCGTTAGACGCCTTGATAACGGGTTCCGGGAGGTACTACAAAATATTCACCGTAACACACCTGGCTCCGTCCTTGGGGGCAATATAAGATAAGTGTAGATAGTTCTTAAATCAACTACAAGGAAACCGATGGCTACAAAGCGTCAAAAGCAATACGATGATTCTGGTGAAAATCGTGCTACAGATACAAACCGTCCTGTTAACTCCCAAGTTACCAGCAATGCGTTGAAACTAAAGCTCGATCACCTGCAGACTTTTGAACCGCTGACAGACAATCAGGATCTCTTCTTTGGATCGTATAAGCGTGGCGATTACTTCATGGCCCTTCTAGGATCTCCGGGGGTCGGTAAGACCTTCCTGAGCCTCTACAGAGCTATTGAAGATGTCATGTCCCGCGATACGCCATACAAGGAAGTCGTCATTGTGCGTTCTGCTGTGCAAGTCCGTGACCAAGGCTACATGCCTGGTGACATCAACGAGAAAATGGAGATTTACGAAGCCCCATACCACGACATCTTCGCGACACTTTTCCAGCGTAAGGATGCGTATGAACGTCTGAAGGAACAGCACTATGTGCGTTTCATCTCTACGACGGCTCTGCGTGGTGTAACTTTTGACTCGGCGATTGTAGTTGTAGACGAATGTCAATCTATGACATTCCATGAACTGTCTACTGTTATTTCGCGTACCGGTGACCGCTCGAAGATTATCTTTGTCGGTGACTTGAAGCAGAACGACCTGGTTAAGTCGAAGCATGACGTTTCCGGTCTACGCCTGTTCCTCGACGTGGCTAACACGATGAAGGAATTTAGCCCTGTGTATTTTACCCCGGACGACATTGTTCGTTCTAGTCTCGTGAAGTCTTGGATTATCGCCTGCGATAAACACCCTGACGTTAAGTAAGACATAAATAGCCCGTACGAACTACGGGCTATTTTTATGATTACAACCGACTTTGTTCAGGCAGTTATGCCGAACTGTAAAGACCCAGAAGGCTGGGCAACTATTCTTGCGCAAGTTCTCCCCGGATATGGATTTGACACACCTGAGCGTTTGGCCGCTTTCGTGTCGCAGACCGCGCACGAATCTATGGATTACAATGCTCTGGTTGAGAATCTTAATTATGGTGCCAAAGGTTTGCTGACCACCTTTAGGAAGTATTTCACACCTGAGCTAGCAAACCAATATGCGCGTAACCCACAAGCAATTGCTTCACGTGTCTATGCTAACCGTATGGGCAATGGCGACGAAGAATCAGGCGAAGGTTGGAAGTTCCGTGGCCGTGGCATTCTTCAAGTGACAGGACGAAACAACTATTACCAATGCTCTCAATTTGTTTTTGGTGATGACCGTCTCCTGGACACCCCTGAATTGCTTGAGTATAAGGAATATGCACTGATCAGTGCAATTTGGTATTGGACTCGTAATAACCTGAACACCATCGCAGACACTGGCGACCTTGAGCTTTTGACACGACGTATTAATGGCGGACTAAATGGCTATGAAGACCGTGTTTCCAAGTATAATACGGCTATTGATTACCTGAGACAATGAACCTAAACTATCGTAAGATTTGCAGCATGGGTCCTGGCGGATACCATTGCCGTTGCTGTGGCCCGCTGCCAAAGGAACGTCCTGTTTACCGCCGTCGAGTTCGTAAGATTTTCTCACGTCTATTGGATAAAATCCTGAAGGATGAATGATGTATACACATCTACCTGACCACAAGTTTGACGAAGCAGTTCGCGAGGACCGCCCTGACGGCCGTGTCTATATTACTCCTGAAGGTAGAACGTATCCAAGCGTCACGACGGTGCTAGGATATGGTGATAACGAATGGCTCACAGAATGGAAAGCCAAGGTTGGCCCTTATGAGGCTGATCTGATTTCTAAGCGAGCCGCAGCGCGAGGGACACGTCTTCACAAGCTGTGTGAAGATACGCTGTGTAACAATCCCTCAAAACCTGATATGTTCGATCGCGACATGTTTGCCACCTTTAAGAAGGCTCTCATGCGGATTGATAATATTCATTGCATCGAAAAGCGACTTCATTCCGATATCCTACGGGTTGCCGGGACGGTTGATTTGATAGCTGAGTTTGATAAAAACCGCGCTATAATTGACTGGAAGACGTCACGACGTATTAAGCGTCGAGATGAAATCGGAAGCTACTTTGCGCAATGTGGTGCTTACGCTCTTGCCTATGAAGAACGGACCGGTATCAAAGTCCCCGATATCGTTATCGTCATGGGAGTGGATGACGAACCCGAGCCTCTGATCTTTAAGGAAAAAGCTAAAGATTGGATTCCAGAGTTTATCAAACAGCGTAAGATTTTTAGACTGGGGATGGGTTACTAATGTTTTGCAAAGAAGAATCAGAAAACTAATTACATCAATCCTTATAGCGTGTTCTAGCTTCGTTCCACTGGCCCACGCTGAACCCCTCCTTGAACGCGTCAATGATCTAGACGTTAAACAGATTCGCTGTCTCGCTGACAATATCTACCACGAAGCCAAAGGTGAACCGCACGACGGTAAACTTGCGGTTGCGCTGGTAACCATGAATCGTACGGCCGCAAAAGGCTTTCCAGAAACGGTTTGTGGAGTGGTTTATGAAAAGACCCGTGGCTTCTGCCAATTCTCCTGGGTCTGCCGTAATCTGTTCCCCAATAGGGACTCAGACCTCTACAGGCAAATTTACCTGCTCGCCGAAAACACTTACCTAAATTACAGTAAGAGTGTGACGGATATCACCAAGCGTAGTTTGTACTTCCACGCAGTTCACGTCAATCCGGGCTGGAATTTGCGACGAACGGTAACGATTGGGCGTCACGTCTTTTACGGTAAAAGGGAAAGAGATGTTCAAGAACGTGGCGAAAATGTTGGGAGTAGACCGTGAGCAAAGTGCCTACTACCTCTTTATGGACGATGTTACGCAGGATAGTTGCCGCGCGTGCATCGAATGGATCCTAGAATGTAATTTTGCTGAAGAGAAGCCAAAGCAACTAACTCTTCTAATTTGTTCGCAAGGCGGTGACCTCCTGTCCTGCTTTGCGCTCATAGATGTAATGCGCGGCTCGTCTATCCCAATCGCAACGGTTGGAATCGGTGGCGTTGCTAGTGCTGGTACCTTCTTGCTCATGTCAGGGTCTAAAGGTAAGCGAATTCTTACGCCAAATACAAGCGTAATGTCGCATCAATTCTCAGGCGGTTCTCTTGGCAAAGAACACGAACTGTTTGCCATTGTCAAAGAATTCAATCTTGCATCTGAGCGAATTGTGTCTCACTTCAAGAAGTGCACTGGACTATCAGAAAAGATCATTCGTGACGAGCTGCTACCACCACATGATATCTATCTAACAGCCCAAGAGGCTATTGATTATGGTATCGTTGACCAAATTAAGGATTTGAAGTAACCAGTAAATGTTTAGAACAGGCCCCGTTGGGGCCTTTACTTTTGTGGCGGTCGCGCTATAATTAAGGCTGTCTAAACTAACCGGTCCTTGAAATGTCTGACTTTTTGAACTGCGCCAATTACGGTCTCCGGGTCCAATATCGCCTGAAGGGTATCCCACAGATCGTCGACGTTCCTTTCACCGGTCCGAATAAGGCCGACGATTCCGCAGCGCTCATTGCTTCGCTGCGTGGCTCGGTCGACTTCGTTGTGACCCAAGTTTTCATCCCCGAAACTACAAATGCCTAGTGCTGTCGACAAGTCCATCGAGCAAATGTTGGCTCAGATGAGACGGCAGTCTGATATGTATCGTCCACGCCGCTCCAAACCCACCCGTAAACGACGTTTCTTTACACGTTATGCAGAAGATCGCGCTCCTATGAATTCCAATCCCGAAGGGCAATTTCTTGCCGCATCCGACCTCTCTGATTTCACGACCGGTCGCATCGTTGCCCAGCGTATCGCGGCGGGCCTCCACACCGTCAACCGCGAAGTTTCGCTGATCTGCTCTCGTAGCGAGTGGAACAAGTTCATCGATAGCGGCCTCTTGGAGGAAACCTTCCAAGTTACCTGCTTCGGCAACAGCTCGGGCATCTACGTTCAAGACGATGGTGATACCGGCTGCGAGCAGTATTTCACCTATCGCGTTGGCAACAGCGGTTCCAATATCAACGCCTACGGTAGCGAGGAATTCGCCAACGAGGTTATCGAGCTGTTCTTGGAACACTTCGAAGAATCCGACTCGAACCTCGAATGGATCTACAGCGGCGACGGTTCGTCTGTGTCCGTGGCGCTCCGTAAGGACCGTAATCCCATCAGCGAGATGTACTCGTTCCTGAAGGACGAAACCCTTGAGCAGTACTACGACCGCTTCATGGCGAGCGATGCGTCGATTCTGCTGCTGATTGGCAAACCTGGAACTGGTAAGACCTCGTTCATTCGCGGCTTCCTGCAGCACACCAAGTCCAATGCGACTGTGACCTACGACCCTGCGGTTCTTGCCAAGGACTTCGTGTTCGCACAGTTCATTGAAAGCGATTCCAACGTGTTCATCATCGAAGACGCTGACCTGCTGCTGGGCAAGCGTTCCGACGGCAACGACATGATGCACAAGTTCCTGAACGTTGGTGACGGCCTGGTTACGACCGCTGGTAAGAAGATGATCTTCTCGACCAACCTTCCCTCGGTGCGCGACGTTGACCCGGCTCTGATTCGTCCCGGACGTTGTTTCGACATCGTGAACTTCGAGGAACTCGACTCAGCCCGTGCTGAGGTCCTGACTCAGAAGCTCGGCATCGATATGCCTGCTGACGTTAAGAAGAGCTACTCGCTTGCCGAGCTGTTCCACACCCAAACTCATGCGCCCGCTGCGCGTAAGCAAACGACCAACAAGGTAGGATTTATCTGATGCTTGATCGCCCAGAAGAACTCCTGGCGTATATCGCCAGTGACAACTCCAAGCTCTTTAAGGAAGAGACGATTCGTGCGGCGGCCATTGACGGCCGCGATGAATTCTTTCAGGGGCTCCGCCTTGCCCTGGACCCGATGGACACCTTTGGCGTGAAGAAGATTCCGGAACGCTCTGGCCCAGACGGCAAGGGTGTTTCGATGGAAGACTTCGTAAGCCTCTGCGAACAGCTTATCAATCGAGACCTGACGGGTGGCGACGCCCAAATTCAGATCGAAATGCTGATGAGAGCTTCCACCAACGCGCAGTGGAATGGATGGTATCGTCGAATCCTGATGAAGGATTTGAAGGCTGGTTTTAGCGAAAGCACTATCAACAAAGCGGTCAAGTCTTATGATCAATACATCATCCCGGTCTTCAGCTGTCAGCTGGCTCACGACTCAAAGGACCATGAAGACAAGCTGGTTGGAAAGAAGTTCGTCGACGTCAAGCTGGATGGCGCCCGCTGCCTCACGTTCGTCAATCCAGACGGTCGGGTCTTCCAAACTTCCCGGAACGGTAAAGAGCTTACCAACTTCCCGAAGATCGTAAGCCAGTTCGCTTCGATCGCGGAACACTTCCCTGAGCCCATGGTTATCGACGGCGAAATGATGTCCGCGAGCTTCCAGGACTTGATGAAGCAGTTCAAGCGTAAGACGAACGTTCAAACGGATGATGCCATCTATTACGTGTTCGATATGCTGCCTCTGTCCGAGTTTCGTGCTGGGAAGTCGAAAAAGAAGCAGGCAGAGCGAACGGCCAATGTTCAACAACTCTTCGAAGCATATGGCGATTATCTGCCGAACGCTCAACCTGTTGGCCTCGACCTGCTTGATTTGAGTACGGAAGCTGGCAAGAAGCGATTCGAGGAAATCAATCGAGCGGCTATCGATGGTGGTTACGAAGGGATCATGATTAAGAACCCTGACGGCTACTATCAGACGAAACGGTCGTACGACTGGATGAAGAAGAAGCCGACGATTACCCTAACGATGGAAATTATCGGCGTTGAGGAGGGTAAACCCGATTCAAAATATAAGGGCATGCTCGGCGCTTTGGTCGGTAAATGTACTGACAATGGGCGTATAATTGTGGTAAGCTGCGGCGGTGGCTTCAGCGATAAACAACGCGAGGACCTCTGGAAAGTTCGAGATCAACTCCTGGGATGTCTGATGGAAGTCGAAGCTGACGCTATCACCCAGAACTCGAACGGTGAGTATTCTCTTCGTTTCCCTCGTTTCAAAACCTTCCGTGGCCATGTGCCCGGGGAGCAAATCTAATGACTACCTTGATGGATCGCCGTATTTCTGACGCATACTGCTATGGCACTCGTAAGGAGCTTGAAGAAATTCAAGCTGAGCTGCTGAACAGTCGAAAGAAGGTTGGTGAATTCATCGACCTGTTCTTGGAAAAGTTCGACGAGCAAATGTCTCATCCCTTGACCAAGACCGATGATCCCAAGTGGAAGCTGTTTCGTGCGAAGCATGCCGAGTACGGTGAGCTTGAACGCCTGATTACTGCTGCCAATTACTTCCTGGCAAAGGCATGACTACTTCTTACGTTCTACTTCAAGACCGTTTCGAGCATCCGGCCGGCACCGTGGTGTATCCTGCGTCCCGTCACGACTATGGCTTGGCGAGAGACGATACCTACTATACAGGCGAGGATCATATTTCGGTGACGCTGAAAGAAGACGGTGATTATCCCTTCTTCACCTGCCCTGAGTCGTATCTGAGAAAGCTATGAGACTGGCTATCCAGAAAGCTGTACCGCAGACCGTCATCCATAATGGTCGATTCGAACTAATCTGGAAGTTTGCCAATAAGGAAGATCTTATCGCTGCCTACGCTGAACTGGATGTTCTCAGCCAGTTCGATAAGGTCCAAGCCATCGTCCAACACCTTCAACCGAAATCTGATGTTTAATTCTGCCAACGAGTTTTCGATGCACATTGAGACCCGTGCATACGATGATAATATGACTCTCGCCGATGCGATTCTTGCCTACTGCGAGGAACATCAACTTGAGCCCGATGATATTGCTTCCATGGTCAACAAGTCCCTCAAGGAAAAGTTGGCTGTTGAACTTCGTGCCTCTGGCC
>Ga0307412_10002623_pt1 | contig 9985 bp, 6 predicted proteins | sample DK1Cmetagenome_3_FD_203823 | JGI IMG/M metagenome (GOLD analysis project Ga0307412, IMG submission 203823) | Maize rhizosphere microbial communities from greenhouse at UC Davis, California, United States - DK15-C-1 | ecosystem: Host-associated > Plants > Roots > Rhizosphere > Soil | place: USA...
AACGTCGAGGTCACGCTTTGGCCCCATACCGACGTGAGCTTCGCGCCGTACATCGGGCCGCCGGTGGAGAGCACTTCGACCGGCTCGTAGTCCTCCGCGCCGACGACTTTCAGCAGCAGGCGGTCCGCCTGGTAGACGCCGGTGAGGTCGTGATTGGTTCCGATCTTGGCCGTGATCTTCGCCCACGGCTGGAAGCCCTTGATCGAGTTGTTGCCGAGCGTGCCGTTCGGGAAGAACGCGCGGTGCGAGGCCACCTGCTCCGGCGTGCGGCCGGTGCCGCTCATGTTGTCCGTGAACCGCGCCGCGCCGAAGAACCAGACGCGATCGCGCTTGACCGGGCCGCCGAACGAGAAGTCGTACTGCCGCACCTGCCGGGTCGCGGGGGTGCCGTCGCCGACGTTGTTGGCGTTCCAGTCGATCGGCTGGTAGCCGATGGCGCCGCTGCCGTGGAACTGGTTGCCGCCGCTCTTGCTGATCATGTTGATGACCAGCCCGTAGCCCATCGGGGATGCCGCGTCGACGCCGCCGGTCTTGATCTCGGTGTCCTGAATCGCCTCGGAGCTCAAGCCCGTGCGGTTGATGTTGAAGTCGTTGTAGTTGCCGGCGTACATCCCCTCCATGAGGGTGACCGCGTCGCGGTGCTCGACGGCGTTGCCGAAGTAGTTCTGACGGCCGCTCCCGTCGTTGTGCGGCCGCGACACGACGCCCGGCGTCATCATCAGGAAGTCGCTCCAGTACTTCCCTTCGACCACCGGCACCGCCTTCTGGAACTCGGCGTCGATGTTGAGCACGTTGCTCGGCCGCGACACTTCGAGCATCGGCGTCTCGCCGGTGACCGTGATGGTCTCCTGCAGTGCGCCGAGGGTCATGGTCACGTCCACCTGGAAGTTCGCGCCCGCGCGCAGGACGATCCCTTCGCGGCGGAACGTGGAGAAGCCCGTCAACTCCGCGGTGAGCACGTAAGTTCCCGGCGGCAGGTTGATCAGGCGATAGCTGCCGTCGCTCTCGGTGACCGTCGTGCTCGGCGCCAGCAGGCCCGGACCCGTCAGCGTCACCGTCACACCCGGCATCGCGGCGCCCTGCTCGTCCTTGACCATGCCGCGGAGGCTGCCGTCACCGCCCTGCGCCGCAGCCAGCGACGCAAGGAGCGTACACACCAGACCCAGAACCCCGACCGTTCTTACCATCGTCCCGGCTCCTTTCAATGCGCCTCCCGAACCTGAGACCCTACTGAATGCCCACACTCGCAAACGCCTGGCGCGCCGTCGACGAGCACAGGAAGCGGACGAAATCCTGCCCGGCGGCACGCAACTCCGCCCCGCTCGTCACCGCGGCCACGTACGTCGTGTAGTTCTGCACCTCGCGCGGCAACGGTCCCACGAGCGTGAGCCCCTTCCCCTCGTACATGCGGATCTCCGTCAGCGCGCCGAAGCCGATCTCGTTTCCCTTGCCGCCAATGACGTGCTCCAGCACCTGCACCCCGTTGCCGTAGCGTGTCGTTTTGTCCTTCAGGCGGCTGGCGATGCCGATCCGTGCGAAGAGCTTTTCCAGGTACAACCCGGTCGACGCCGTGTTGTAGACAACCGAGTCGGCCCGCAGGAGCGCGTCCTTGAGGCCGTCAACCGTCGACACGTCGGGCGCGGCGGCGCCGCGGCGCACGGCAACGCCGACGCCGACGCGTGCGATGGCGGCCTGAGTGCCTTCGAGCAGCCGGCCCGCCTGCGCCGCCTGTTCGATCACCGCCGCCGGCGCGATCACCACGTCGGCCAGGTCGCTCGACGACAGCTTCCGCGCCAGCTCCGGTCCGGTCGCGAACTCCAGGACGACCCGGTGGCCCGTCTCGTTCGTGAAGTGCTCGACCACCTTCACGAGTCCCGGTTCCACGGCGCCGGCGCTCCACACCGTGAGCTGCGCGTCCGAGGCGGACAGGACTGCCGCGACGGCCAGGGCCGTCACACCGAGCTGGGTCATGGGAAACCTCGCCGCGGGCTACTGCGTGCCCGCCACGTTGGCCGACACGCGGTTGCGCAGCGTGCCGAGCCGCTCCACGGTGATCTCGATCGTGTCGCCCGCCTTGAGCTCGACGACCGGCGCCGGCACGCCCGTCTGGACGATGTCGCCGGGCAGGAGCGTCATGCGCCGGGAGATGTAGGCGATGATCTGCGGGATCTTGAACGTGAGATGGCGCGTGTTCGCGTTCGGGAGGGGCCAGGGCTTGCCGTTGATCCGCGCTTCGATCCCGAGGTTGTGCGGATCGGGCACGTCCTCCTTGAGCGTGAGGAACGGGCCGCACGGCGAGAAGGTGTCGAGCCCCTTCGAGAACGTCGCGCCCTGCGTCGGATGCGCGCCCTGCTGCAGGTCGCGCGCCGACACGTCATTGCAGATCGTGTAGCCGAACACGTAGTCGAGCGCCTGCGCCTCCGACACGTTCTTCGCGCGGCGGCCGACCACGAACGCCATCTCCGGCTCGTGCACGCCCTTGGTCACCAGGCCCGCCAGGTCGATCACATCGTCGGGCGCGGCCAGTGCCGCCGGCGACTTGAAGAACGCGCTCGGGAGCTTCGGGTTGGCGAGATCGCCCTCGCGCGGATAGTTGCCTGCGAGGCCGTAGATCTTCGACGGGTTGGTCACCGGCGCGAGGATCTTCACCGACGTCGCGGGATGAAAGACGCGGAACGGCGCGCCGGGCTCCTTGAGCGCCCCGGACGCCTTGCGCCTGGCGAGCTGCTCGTAGAGCGCGCGCACTGCCGAAACCGAGCGCGGGCCAGCCTCGATCAGCGCGCGCATGTCGGCCGGGATGTACGGCAGCGACTGCACCTCCGGTGCGCCCGATTGGATCATGAAGCGGATGCCGTTGTGCACGTCGAGGATGTCGTTTGTTCCGTTGCCCGACGTGGCGCCGAGGCGCATGTCGCCGGCCGCCTCGAACGTGACCAGCCGGAAGACGTTGTTGCCCGCGTCCTGCGCGAGTCCGCGATGGGACGTGGCGATAGCGGCCGCCGCGAGCGCCAGGGCCGGCGCGGCGATTCGGATCCAACGAGTGGTCTGCATGTTGTCTACGCCGCGGGCGGCTTCCCCTTGCGGAGCTCCTTGATGAAGGCCTCGGCCTGCGTGGCCTCCGGTGTGCCGGGATGCTGCGCCACGACCTGCTCGAAGAGCTGCAGCGCCTTGTCGACGTCGCCCTTGCTGAAGAGCACCTTGCCCATGCCGAGCGTGGCGCCCGCCTCACCCGGCTTCGCGGCGAGAACCTTCTGGAACTCCGCGGTCGCCTTGTCGTTGTCGCCCTTCGCGAAGTAGACGGCGCCGAGCGTGGACGTGGCCTCCAGCGCGAGTTGATCGGTCGCGAGATCGGGCTGCTTCGCCAGGCCCTTCTCGAAAGCGGCAATCGCCTTGTCGTACTGCTGCATCTCCACGTACGCGCTGCCCAGCTGGTAGTGGATCTTCGCGTCGTCGAGGCCGAGCGATGCCGCTTTCTCGAGCTCCGCGACCGCTTCCGGCTGGCGGTTCATGCGAAAGTAGGCGAGCGCGAGGTTCACGTGGAGATCGGGAACCGTCGGCGCCTTCTGGATCGCGGCCTCGAACGCGGCGGCGGCCGCGGGGAACTCGCCCTTGTTGTAAGCGGCGACGCCCGTGGTGAACTCCTCGGCGCCGACCGGCGTCGCCTTCGCCAGCTTGAAATTAAATCGGCCTTCGACACCGGGCTTCAGATCGAGCTTGTCGTGGATTGGCTGGTACCCTTCCTTCTCGACGGTGATCTCATACGCGACCGCCTGCATGCCGCGGCGGTAGAAGCGTCCGCCTTTGTCGGTCTTGACGACCGTTTCGCGGCCGCGCTCCAGGTCGCGCAGCCGAACGGTGACCTCGGGGAGCGGATTGCCATCGTGCTCGTCAACCACCGTGCCCTGGATGACGGACATCTCCATCTGGGCAACGGCGGTGGTGGCGCCCCCGAACGCCACCACCAAGAGGACCACACCCCTGAGGACTCGAACCATGGACCCGTACTCCCGGCTAGAAGCGAACGCGGACGCCGAACTGCATCTGACGGGCGAAGCGCGCCGCCGTCGGAATCAGGAAGGTAGCCGACCGGCGATTGCCCGTGGGCGGAACGAGGTTCTCGCGGTTGGTCAGGTTGAAAATGTCGTAGAACAAATCGACGGTATCGAGCGCGACGCCGATCGGAATCTGGTAGCGGAACGACATATCCAGGCCAAACGAGCCGGGACCCTCGATCCCGTTGATGACTGCGCGACCCTGGTCGTCGACCTCCGACTGGATCGGCAGCGTCAGATCGTCGATACCGCGGATCGGACGGTCGGTGTTGTCGAGGTCACCGTTGACATCGCGTCCGACGGTCTCGTTGATGGGCGAGCCCGAAATCGCGCTGACGACTGCGGCAATCGTCAGGCTGCTCCAGGGGTTCACCGAAGCGCTCGCGGCGAGCACATTCCGGCGGTCCGACGCGAACGTGCCGTAGTCGGCGCGCGGGTCGTTATCGAGCCACACGCGTCGCGCGTCGGGATTGCCGAGGCCGACGTAGTGTCCCTGCTGCAGCGTGTAGGCGAGGCGACCGCTCCACCGGTTCGCCATCCGCTTGACGAGCGACATCTGCAGCGAGTGATAGTTCCCGTCGAACAGCGGACTCGACGTGTGCAGCAACACACGGGCGAAGTTCGTGGGACGTGCATCGCCGGTGACCAGCACGCCGTCAGGGTCAAACGCGTTCGCGCCGGGTCTGACGCCGTTCACCGGCTCGTTGATGTCGAGGATGCCGTTCTGGTCGCGGGCCGCGTTGCCGACATAATCCACGGTGACCGCAGCAGCGCTGCCGAGCTGATGACTGACGCCGAAACTCCAGCCCCACTGATACGGCATCTGCCGGTCGGGATCGTCGAGGCGTGGATTCCTGTTGAACACGCTGCCGGACAGGACTTCGTCGCGGCGCCGTGCGATGTCCGCCTGCCCGGCCGGGCTGAGAACCCCGATGCCGAGATTGCCGGCTGAATCGGTCGTCAGCGACGGCCGGAGCACGCACCCGCACGTGTCGTTCGTCGCGTTGATCGAGATCGAGGGGAACAGCGTCCGCACGCCGTCCTGCCGGAAGAACAGTGGCAGCGAGATCGGCATATAGGAGTTGAAGCGCCCGAAGCCGCCGCGCACCACGGTGTGACCGGTCCCGGTGAGGTCCCACGCGAACCCTGCCCGCGGCGCGTAGTCATCCTTGCTCGCGGGCGCGATCGATTGATGGTCCCACCGCACGCCGAGGTTCAACGTCAGATTGTTGGTCAGCCGCCACTTGTCCTCGACGAACCAGTACCCGCGCTTGTCGACGGCGGAGACCTGGAACTCCGATCCGGGAGGACCAACGACGATGTCGAACTGCGTCGGGAAGGTGGCCGCGTTCGCCGGGTCGTACGGCAAGTCACTGGTGAACTCGAACGTGCCCGTGTCAGCCTGCGACCGCGGATCGTCGGAGTTCTTGCTATACCCGCCGCCGATCTTGAACGTATGCTCGCCCGCCGAGTTCGGGAGGAAGTAGCTGAACGACTCGTCGATCGTATAGGTGTAAATCTGCTGTCGCTGCGCCGTGCCACCGATGCCCGTCTCATAGCTCGGATGGCTGTTCGCCTGTCCGATTGCGAACGGCTCGCGGCCCCCGAACCCGACGTACTCCACGCCGTACTTGCCCGGCTGGTCGAAGAACGCCTGCGCACCGGTGCGCAGATCCTCGCTGATGCGGCCGACGCGGAGGACGTTGGACGCGCGGTCGGTGAGTACGCTCGTATAGGTGATGTTCGACAGCTGGTCCCAGTCCGCCTCCATACCGCGCGCGTCCGGAGCCGCGGTGTCGGCGTTGAACCCTTCGCCTTTAGTCGGTGCATCCTCGAGGATCCACCGGCCCGACAGGAAGTTGCTCGCGTTCAGCTGCACGTCGCCGCGCGCGAAATAGTTGTAGGCCAGGACTTCGAATTCGCCGACGAAGTCGCGGACCAGCGGAGCTGCCTCCGCAGGAAACTTCTTCTCACCGGCGAGCAACTCGTGATCGCGCTCGACGGTGAAGTAGAAATGCGCCCGGTTGCGCACGATTGGGCCGCCGATCCCGAATCCGGTTTGTGACGTGCGCTCTTCCGGCTTCGCCGCACCCGGCGAGAGGAAATGGCCGCGCGCGTTGAACTTGTCGTCGCGGAAATACTGGTAGACGCGCCCGTTGAAGTTGTTCGTGCCGCCGCGCGTCACCATGTTGATGATCGCGCCCGCGCCGCCGCCGTACTCTGCGCTGTACTGGTTCGCCAGGACCTGGTATTCGTCGATATTGTCGAGCACGACGCGAACCTGCGTGCCCTGGCTGCCGCCCAGCCGGTCGTCGTTGTTGTACATTCCATCGATCAAGTACAGGTTCGACTGTGAGGGCGTGCCATTGGCCACGACCTGTCCGCCCTCAAACGAGGATTGGGCCGGGTTCGGCGTCATGCCGGGAACCAGTTGTGTCAGCGCGGTGAAGTTGCGGAAGTTCGACGGCACTTCCTCGATCTCACGAGCGGACAGCGTCCCGCCGACGGTGTTGCTCGTCTTCTCGACGAGGGGCGACTCACCGGTGACGAGCACTTCCTCCTGCAGCCCCGCGAGCTGCAACTTCAACTCGAGCGTTATCGTGGAGCCCGCCGTCAAATCGATGTCGGTGCGCTTGACCCCGGCGAATCCCGGCATCTCCACCACGACGGAGTACGTGCCGGGTTCGAGGTTGGGTACGAGATACGCGCCGGTGGCCTCGGTGGTCACCGTACGCGTGAATCCGGTCCCCTGGTTGGTGACGGTGACCGTCGCGCCTGGCAGCGCGAGCCCGTCTGGGTCGAAGACCTTGCCGACGACCGAGCCTCGCTGCTGCGCGAATGCTGTCGCCGACGCGACGAGCACACACATCGCGACGAGGACCATGAACCGTGAACACGCACGCATGGAACCCTCCTGGGAAGACGTATACCGGCAACTCGCCCGAGTTTCGCGGGAGCGTAACTCCAAGCGGCGCAGTGGAATGTCAAACGATGTCTTGGAATTGTCTCGGGTTTGTCTACGATAGGATGGCGGCGATGCGAAAAACCCTCCCAGCGCGCTTCTACACCGACCCGGAACACTTCCGGCGCGAGGTGGAGCACTTCTTCTTCACGAGGTGGATTTGCGCCGGGCGTGCCGACCAGATTCCCGAGGCAGGCGACTTCTTCATCCGCGACGTCCTCGGCGAGAGCCTGATCGTCGTCCGCACCGACACCGGCGACATCACCGCGATGTTCAACGTCTGCCGCCACCGCGGCACGCGCATCTGCGAGGCGGCGTGCGGCACGTTCGCCGGATCGATCCAGTGTTCGTACCACGCGTGGACCTACGACCTGCGCGGCCGCCTGATCGGCGCGCCGCATATGGACGAAATCCCCGGGTTCAACCGCCGCGACTATCCGCTCAGGACGGTCGGCTGCGAGGTGTGGGACGGCCACATCTTCATCAACCTCGGCGCGTCCCCCTCCGGCCCGCTGCGCGATCAACTCGGGGAACTCGTCGAACGATTCCGCCCGTGGCGCATGGAGGAGCTGCGCCTCGTGCACCGCACCGTCTACAGCGTGAAAGCCAACTGGAAGCTGATCATCCAGAACTACAACGAGTGCCTCCACTGCCCCGTTCTGCATCCGCTGCTGAACCAGATGCACCATTACCTCGGCGCCGACAACGCGCCCTCCGGGCCGACGTTCTGCGGCGGGACGATGGGGTTCAAGGAGGGAGTGGAGACGTTGAGCAGGGATGGAAAGCGCCGGCGTAGTTATCTGCCTGGCCTCGGCCCGGAGGAGCGCTCGCTCGTCTCGTATTTCTCGATCTACCCGAACCTGCTGTTGACGTTGCATCCCGACTACATGGTGACGGTGACGATCTGGCCGAAGGCGCCCGACCGCACGGAGCTGCTGAGCGAGTGGCACTTCCACCCCGACGAAATCGCACGCCCCGACTTCGAAAGTCAGGACGCGATCGACTTCTGGGACGTGACGAACCGCGAGGACTGGCACATCTCGGAGCTCTCGCAGGCGGGCATCTCGTCGCGCGCGTACGAGCCGGGCCCGTATTCGAATCGCGAGCTCCTGCTGTGGGACTTCGATCAGGTCGTCCTGCGGGAAGTCGGCGACGTAGAGGGTGGATCGCAGGTCGTAGATCGTAGGTCGTAGATCGTGAGTGGGCTTCGATTCGCGATTCGGTCGCTGCGGTCGTTGCCGGGCTTTGCGCTCACGGCAGTCCTGACGCTTGCGCTCGGCATCGCGCTGACGACCGCCATGTACTCAGTCGTGCATGCGGTGCTCGTCAGGCCGCTGCCGTATCCTGAACCCGATCGCATCGTCGCCGTTCTGCTCGAGCATCCGACCAAGGCCTTACGAATGCTTCGCTCGAAGTGGCCGACGCCATGGCCGCGGCGGCGCGTTCGAGGCGTTCACGACGGTGAATCTCGAACTCGCGCGGCTGTGTCTCAACCCTGCTGATGGTGCGCGGCCTCGCCCACCAGCGCGATCTCGCAGTGCTCGCGAGTCTCGGCGCGACGCGAGGGCGCCTGGTCCGCGGCCAGGTGCTCGAAGCGATGCTCGCTGCCTCCGCGTGTGCGGCAGCCATCCCCGCGCGGCGCGCGACGAGAATCGACCCGGCGACGACGCTTCGCGCCGAATAGCGCGTGAGCGCTCAACTCCCAACCGTCAATTCCCAATTCCAAAGGCACACGGCGCCGCGCCAGCGAGCGCTTTGGGAGTTGGACGTTGGGAGTTGGGAGTTGGGAGTTATTTCCCGACGTCCGCGTCGTCCCCCTTCCGCGGCAGCCGCTCAGCGCCCTTCAGCTCATCGTCCTGTTCGACTCCGGCAGCGCCACCCCGCCGCCCGGCGTTGATGTCGCCCGGCGTCCGAATCGGCGCGTCGCCCTCGGGGCGCGGACCGTTCGCCGGGTAGATGCCCGTGTGACCGACTTCGTCGCGGCGTCCCTTGCCCGCGGTCACGTCCTGCTTCTCGTGCTCAGCCATGCGATCCTCCGCAAGGCGTGACGTGCTGCGAAGATCAGGCCAGGGTCGATCGCGCGAGGGCGCCGCGATCCACCTTGCCCAGATGGGTGCGCGGCAGCTCGGCGACGAAGATCACCTCGCGCGGGTACTTGTAGGGTTCGAGCCGGGACTTCGCATACGCCTGCAGCTCCGCCGCGAGCTCGGGCGACGCGCTGTCGCTCACGACGAACGCGCACGGCTTGACCAGCCCCTGCGCGTTCTTCACGCCGACGATGGCCACTTCGCGCACGGCCGGGTGCGACACGAGGCAGTTCTCGAGCTCGCCCGGCGCGAGCCACTTGCCGCCGACCTTCAGCATGTCGTCAGAGCGTCCGCAGTAGACGAACGTCCCCTCCGGGTTCTTCCGCAGCATGTCGCCCGACGCGTACCACTCGCCGCGAAAGACGCGCATCGTGTCGTCCATCTGCTGCCAGTAGCCGATCGCTCGCGACTCGCCTTTCACCCACAGCGCGCCGACTTCCCCGTCCGCCACTTCATGTCCCTCCGCGTCGCACAGCTTCACGTCGAACCCGTCGACCGGCCGGCCGAGCGTGCCGGGCACGACGTCGCCCGGACGGTTGCTCAGGAAGATGTGCCACATCTCCGCGGTGCCGAGCCCGTCGAGCAGCTCGACACCGAAGGCGGCCATCCAGCGGTCGTGCAGTTCGGCAGGAAGCGCCTCACCGGCGGACGTCGCGAGCCGCAGGCTGGCGAGATCCTCGCGCCGCGCGTCGTCGCGTGCGAGCATCTGCTGGATCATCGTCGGGACGTTGACGAGGACGGTCGGCCGATGGCGGCGAATCTGATCGAGCAGCGCCTCGGGCGTGCAGCGGCCTGGGAAGAGCACGCACGATGCGCCGACGGAGAACGGAAAGAAGACGTTCGAACCGGTCGCGTAGCCGAAGAACAGCTTCGGGACCGCGATG
>Ga0307412_10002624_pt1 | contig 9985 bp, 12 predicted proteins | sample DK1Cmetagenome_3_FD_203823 | JGI IMG/M metagenome (GOLD analysis project Ga0307412, IMG submission 203823) | Maize rhizosphere microbial communities from greenhouse at UC Davis, California, United States - DK15-C-1 | ecosystem: Host-associated > Plants > Roots > Rhizosphere > Soil | place: USA...
GCCGCACCGGCTGCAGACGTGGGCGGTCTTGTGGGCCTCCTTGGGCAGGGTTGCGTCGGGGTGTTTGCGGGCCGTCCCGAGGGCGAGGGCCGAAGTTGAACGGGGCCTCCCGGCGGAACTCGAACCGGGCGCGCCTTACGGCCAGGGATCGCCAGCCGCCCGCGCGATGAAGTCGTAATGGAAGGAGTCCTCCGCCGCGTCGGCGAAGGAGACGCCGCCGGCGCCGAGGTCGAGGCGGTCCGCCGCGACGGCCCAGTCCAGGTGGGCGAGGATGGCGTGGACGGCGGCCTGGCGTTCCGCCTCCAGCATGCGGGCGATGATCTCGCGGCTGTCCCTGTCCAGGGAAAGGAGCAGGGCCTTGCGGGCCTGTTCGTCGGGCGACAGGGGCAGGTCGCCGGTGTTGGTGCGCTCGGCGTGGCCGCCGGCGCGGATCTGGTCCGCCTCCACGTTGAGGCGCGAGACCTCGACCAGGCCATCGATGAAGGCGCGATAGGGGGTGCGGTCGGTCATGGGGGAGCGTGCACCGGGATGGGGGCGGCGTCAGCCCCTTCCACCCCGCTTCGCGGTCCCCCTCCCCCATGAGGGGGAGGAGAGGCGATCCGGCCTCCCCGTGCGGGGCTTTCCGGTGACGCTGAAGCGGGGCCGGGCGCCGTTCTGAGTCGGCTTTTCGACACAGCGGTCAACTCGATGTGAGGGCGAAACCGGGGGGCGACGAGGATGGTTGTCCGAGTGCCCGGAGACGGGCGCAGTCAACACCCCCAAGGAGTACCAGGATGCCAAATCAGAACGAACAACAGGGCTCGGGCACGTCGAATCGCGGCTTCGCCTCGATGGACGAGGACAAGCAGCGCGAGATCGCCAGCAAGGGCGGCTCCAGCGTCGACGCCGAGGACCGCAGCTTCTCGAAAGACCCTGAACTGGCCGCCGAGGCCGGGCGCAAGGGCGGCCAGGCCTCGGGCGGCGGCAACGGCGGCGGCGCGCAGGCCAGCGGCGGCGACCAGGGCGGATCGCAGTCGGGCGGCCAGGGCCAAGGCCAGGGCTCGAGCGGCAATTTCGCCAACGATCCGGAACGGGCCTCCGAGGCCGGGCGCAAGGGCGGCGAGTCGTCCGGCGGCGGCGAGCGCTGACCCGGCCGGCGACGCGGCGAGGGCCGGGAGGGGACTCCCGGCCCTTTTGCCTGCCTAGATCTTGACCTCGATGGCGCCGCCGCCGGCGCGGAACTTCGCCGACATCTCGGCCATCCCGGCCTCCGCTTCCGCCAGCGAACCCCCCGCATCATTCTGCGCCGCCGCGTCCCGGCGGATGTCCTGGCTGATCTTCATCGAGCAGAATTTCGGGCCGCACATGCTGCAGAAGTGGGCCGTCTTGTGGGCCTCCTTGGGCAGGGTGGCGTCGTGGTATTTGCGGGCCGTTTCGGGGTCGAGGCCGAGGTTGAACTGGTCCTCCCAGCGGAACTCGAACCGGGCGCGGCTGAGGGCGTCGTCGTGCAGGCGGGCGGCCGGGTGGCCCTTGGCCAGGTCGGCGGCGTGGGCGGCGATCTTGTAGGTGATGACGCCGTCCTTGACGTCCTGACGGTCGGGCAGGCCGAGGTGCTCCTTGGGCGTGACGTAGCAGAGCATGGCCGTGCCGAACCAGCCGATCATGGCCGCGCCGATGGCGCTGGTGATGTGGTCGTAGCCGGGGGCGATGTCGGTGGTCAGCGGCCCGAGCGTATAGAAGGGGGCCTCGTGGCAGTGTTTCAGCTGCTCATCCATATTGGCCTTGATCTTGTGCATCGGCACGTGGCCGGGCCCCTCGATCATGACCTGGCAGCCCTTGGCCCAGGCGATCTTCGTCAGCTCGCCGAGGGTGCGCAGTTCGGCGAACTGGGCCTCGTCATTGGCGTCGGCGATGGAGCCGGGACGCAGGCCGTCGCCGAGGCTGAATGACACGTCGTAGGCCCGCATGATGTCGCAGATGTCCTCGAAATGCTCGTAGAGGAAGCTCTCGCGGTGATGCGACAGGCACCATTTGGCCATGATGGAGCCGCCGCGGCTGACGATGCCGGTGACGCGCTTGGCGGTCAGGGGCACGAAGGGCAGGCGGACGCCGGCGTGGATGGTGAAATAGTCGACGCCCTGTTCGGCCTGTTCGATCAGGGTGTCGCGGAACACCTCCCAGGTCAGGTCCTCGGCGATCCCGTTGACCTTTTCCAGCGCCTGATAGATCGGCACGGTGCCGATGGGGACGCTGGAGTTGCGGATGATCCAGTCGCGGATGTTGTGGATGTTGCGCCCGGTCGACAGGTCCATGACGTTGTCGGCGCCCCAGCGGGTGGCCCAGACCAGCTTGTCGACCTCGTCGTCGACGCTGGAGAGGACGGCCGAGTTGCCGATGTTGGCGTTGATCTTCACCAGGAAGTTGCGGCCGATGATCATCGGCTCGACCTCGGGGTGGTTGATGTTGTGCGGGATGATGGCGCGGCCGCGGGCGATCTCGGAGCGGACGAATTCGGGGGTGACGAAGTCGGGGATCGAAGCGCCGAAGCTCTCGCCATCCCGGGTCGAGGGGCGAGGGTCGAGGGTCGAGGAAGAAGAGAAGGCCGCGTTAGGCGACGCCAAGGTCGAGCCGTCGGCGAAGGTGATGGTGGAGGCGCCTTCACTCGCCCCTCGCCCCTCGCCCCTCGCCTCTTCTCTCCGCAGGTTCTCGCGGATGGCGACGTATTCCATCTCGGGGGTGATGATCCCGGCCTGGGCGTATTCGTACTGGGTGACGGGGCGGCCCTCGACGCCCTTGAAGACCTGGTGGTGCGAAGTGTCGAAACGGGGGGCGAGGTTCTTGCCCGAGGCGTGGCCGTTGTCCTCGGGCTTGACCTCGCGCGGGCTCGTGACGGGGACGATGTCGCCGCGGTCCAGCTGCCAGCTGGATTTCACGAGCGGCAGGCCACGCTTGATGTCGATGGTGACGGTCGGGTCGGTATAGGGGCCGGAAGAGTCGTAGATGGTCACCGGCGGCTCATTGGCCGACGGGTGGACGGCGACTTCGCGGAAGGGGACGCGGATGTCGGGGTAGAGGTCGCCGGCGACATAGACCTTCTTCGAGCCGGCGCGCTCGCCGGTCGGGATGGTCCCGGTCTCCTTCATCACCGCCTCGCGGGCGTCTTTCAGAGCCAGTTCGATATTGGGCTCTTCAGGAAGGGCGGGGGGCGTGACGGAGATGTTCATGGCGGCCTCTGTGTTCGAGAGGTCCGCCGACGTCGGGCGCGGTGGTCCTGTCGCGTGGACCAGAAGCGTACTCATCCCTTCGCCGGCATGACCCGGATCAGGTTCGACGGGTCAGAGGACTACCTCAATCTCAGCCGCTTGATCGCGACCCCCCGGAGAACGGAGACAGCCTTACGCCTCCGGGGGGATCGGTTCAACGGTCGGCTCAATTGCGGCTGGGGAAGAGGCCGTCGACCGCGATGCAGTAGTTGTTGACGAGGAAGGGCTGCATGATCGGGGTGGGCTGGTTGCCGCCGACCTGCCCCACGCCCTGCATGGGCTGGGCGGCGCCGGAGGGGGCGTAGACGTTGACGTTGACGGCGTCGCCGGAGGTCGGATCGCTGCCCCCGGCGGCGGCAAGATGGTCGCCGGACGCCGGCGCCCCGAGCGTCGCGCCCTGAGTCGCCGCCAGCAGCATGTGGGTGTGGGCGGGCAGGTTCTGGATCGTCAGGGTATAGCTTTCCAGACCGCCGATCTCGCCGATGGTGTAGGTTCCGAAGAAGCTGGAGCCCTGCCCCAGGAGGGTGCGGCCGCGGGTGTCGGGAATGGCGAAGGTGTTGACCCCGTCGCCGCCGTAGGTGGTGCCGATCAGGGCGTACAGCGTCTCATACTGAGCGATGGGCAGAAGGGCGCCGTTGCAGATCATCCAGCCGCGGGGCGCGAACGGGAAGCCGAAGGGTTGCAGCAGGCCGACGAAGACCTCACTCATGGGGGTTCTCCCTGAAAAGGACGGCGCGGGTCAGTTGCGGCTGGGGAAGATGCCCGAGGTCGCGATGCAGTAATTGATCACGAGATAGGGCTGCATGACGCTGAACGGCATGGATCCGCCAGCGATGCCGATCGAGTTCGGCGACAGGGGGGTGGTGGCCGGGGCGGGACCATAGATCTGGACGTTGACGGAGTCGCCGCTGGTCGGGTCCGACCCGTTGGCGGCGGCGAGCATGACGTTGGCCGCCGGCGTGTTGGTGGTGGCCGCGCCGGTCGCGCCCATCAGGCCGTGGTTGTGCTGGGGCATCTGCGTCTGGATCAGGGTGACGTTTTCCGACCCCGACGCCTGACCCATGACGTAGTTCGAGCCCGTGGTGCTCTGGCCCTGGCCGGTGACGGTGCGGCCGTTCAGGTTGGGCAGGGCGAAGGTCTGCGTGCCGTTGCCGCCGTAGGTGACGCCGAGCAGAGAAAACAGCGCCGAGTTCTGCTGGATCGGCAGAAGCTGGCCGCTACAGAACATCCAGCCCCGGGGCGCCCATTGGAACGCGAACGGCTGGATCGAACCCAGATAGACTTCCATATGCCCTCCCTGCCGGGACGCTTGATCGCGTCCTTCCGGCGCCCGGCGTTGGGATAACGTCAGGTTGCTGGAGGCATACGAACACCCGAATTCCGCGCGCGGCAATGCCCGGGCGCGTTAATTCGTATCGGCGTTACTCGGGGAAGGCGACCAGCAGGCGGTCGAGCGCGGCTTCGATGCGGGCCCAGCCGGCGTCGTCCAGGGCCACGCCGCCGACGCCGGGCCGGGCGTCCGCCGACAGGGCCAGATGCTGGACGGCGGCCAGCAGCACGGCGTTGAGAGCGACGGGATCGCCCTCGGGCGGGACGCGCAGGCGCGGACGGCGCTCGCGCATCCAGGCCTGCAGCACGGTCGAGCGGTCGGCCTCGATCCGGTCCAGCAGGGGCGAGGCCTCGACCAGGGCCCAAGCCATCAGGCGCAGGGTCAGGGGACTGGCGCGCAGGGCGGCGACCCAGGCCGACAGGCTGAGCCGGGCGAAGGCGCGCAGGGACTCCGATTCCGTCGCGGGCGCGGCGTCCAGACTGCGGACGAGGGCGGTGTGGGCGCGGGCGGCGATGCGCGTGACCACGCCGTCGACGCCCTCGAAATAGCGGTAGACCAGCTTGCGGTCGCAGCGCGCCTCGGCGGCCAGGGTCTGGACATTCAGGCCCGGGAAGCCGTCGCGCAGCAGGATGCGCTCGCCCGCCTCGACGATGGCGGCTTCGGTGGCGCTTCGGTCGCGCAGTCTGATCGGCGATTCGCCCATAGGGGCAGTCTCGGGCCGGTCGACTGAGTCGGACAAGAGCCGATGGAGGGAGAGAAGGAGAAGGTGCGGCCCCGGTCTGCGTCGGGGGGCGTGGCAGAGACCGGGGCCGCTGGAGGACTCTGTCGAGCGCGCATCGCCGCAAGGTCCGAATGCGATAACAGGGATCGCAAAGAACGGTTCCGGACCGATGAATCATTTTTCGCGAGGCGGGCGGAGCGGGGTAGAGAGGGGCCTCGCCACGGAGCTTCCCCCATGCACCTCGCCCGCTTTCCCCGCGTCCGTCTTGCGCATCTGCCGACGCCGCTGGAGCCGCTGCCGCGCCTGAGCGAGGCGCTGGGGGTGGAGCTGTGGATCAAGCGTGACGACTGCACCGGCCTGGCCGGCGGCGGCAACAAGACCCGCAAGCTGGAGTTCCTGCTGGGCGAGGCCTTCGAGCAGGAGGCCGATACGCTGGTGACGCAGGGGGCGGTGCAGTCCAACCATGTGCGTCAGACCGCGGCGGCCGCGGCGGCGCACGGGCTGAAGTGCGAGATCATCCTGGAGGAGCGGACCGGCTCGACGGTGCAAGACTATGTCGAGAACGGCAACGTCCTTCTGGACCGGCTGTTCGGGGCGGTGATCCGCCGCGTGCCCGGCGGGACGGACATGGCGGCCGAGCTGGAGAAGACGGCGGCCGAGGTGAAGGCGCGGGGCGGGCGGCCCTATGTCATTCCGGGCGGCGGCTCCAATCCGGTGGGGGCGCTGGGCTATGTCGACTGCGCGCGCGAGATCGTGGTGCAGGCGGACGAGCTGGACCTGCCGATCGACCGCATCGTCACGGCGACGGGCAGCGCGGGCACGCACGCCGGATTGGTGGCCGGGCTGGCGGTGATGGGCGCCGATATTCCGGTGCTGGGCATTGGGGTGCGGGCGCCCAAGGCCAAGCAGGAAGAGAATGTGCTGAAGCTGGCGCGCGAGACGGCGGCGCTGCTGGGGCGGCCCGATGCGGTGACGGCCGAGATGATCGTGGCCGACTGCGACTATGTCGGCGAGGGCTACGGCCTGGTCGATGCGGGCGTGATCGAGGCGCTGAAGCTGGCGGCGCGGACCGACGGCATCGTGCTGGACCCGGTCTACAGCGGCAAGGCGATGAAGGGGCTGATCGCCCTGGCCAAGGCGGGCCGGTTCGAGGGAGAGACGGTGGTCTTCCTGCACACCGGCGGGGCGCAGGGCCTGTTCGGATACGAGAGCGAGATCGGGGCGTCGCTGTAGGAACGCCGCCTGTTCATCCTTGCGGGCGGGTCCTGTCGCCTTCGGTGGTCACGCCGCTGTCGTTCAAGCGTTGAAGAAGCGCCGCCAACTGCTGGACGTCGTCCGTCGGCCAATCCTCAAGGCGTGCATGGAAGGCGTCGCCCTTTTGCTTCAGGGCCTCGGAGACGGACGCCATAGTCTGCGGCGCGAGCGTCAGGACGACGCCCCGTCCGTCCGCCGCCGTCGCCGCCGCCTCGACGAGTCCCTGCGCCCGAAGCTGCTTCGCCAACCGGCTGACGGCGCTCCGGTCCATCGCCAGAGCATCCGCAAGGTCACTGGCTCGCGTGGGGCCGTGAGCATGCAGCCACTGAAGCAGATTGAAGGCGGCCGGGGAGGCCGGGGGCGTCAGGCTCTCCGCAACGTCTTGCAGATAGGCGCGCGCCTCGACCAACAGATTGCCCAGTTGCAGCCCTAGTCGCCGGACGGCTTCGGCGCGATCTTCTCCAGGTTCGGTCATGGCGGCCTCAGCAATTCCGGTTGACAAATATCAACTATGATTGTCACGATTGATGGATATTTATCCATTAGTTTGGTTGGCGTCCATGACCGTTTCTCCCGTCGCCGTCGTCACCGGCGCGACCAGCGGCCTAGGCCGCATCGCCGCCCTGAGGCTCGCTGAAAGGGGGTACCGCCTGGTCGTGACTGCACGCGACGCGGCGCGGGCGAGCGCCTTGCGCGACGCTGTTCAGGTGGCCGCGCCGTGGTCGGAGGTGGAGGTGATCGGTACGGATTTCACCAGCCTGACCAGCGTCGCGAGCGCCGGTGATGCGATCGCCTCGCGGCACGGACGGATCGATCTGCTGATCAACAACGCCGGTCTGCACGCCTTCACCCAGAGAGTGACCGGCGACGGCTTTTCCGAGATGGTTTCGGTCAACTATCTCGCGCACTGGCTTCTGACCGCCAAGCTGCGGGACCGGTTGACCGTCTCGGCGCCGGCCCGCGTCGTCACGGTCGGATCCGAGGCTTCACGGCGGTCGAACGGACTGGAGATCCAGCGGGATCTGGAGGACATCCGTCCTTTCACGGCGGCGGGCTCGTCGGTCGTCTATGGCCGCACCAAGCTGATGAACATCATGTTCGCCAAGGAGCTGGCGCGGCAGCTCGACGGATCAGGCGTGAGCTCGACCTGCATCGATCCCGGCTTCAATGTCACCGGGCTGGGGCGTGAACTCCCGTTCGCCTCCGGGCTGGAGGCTGTGCTGACGCGGCTCAGGATCGGATCGCCGGAGCGGGGCGCGGGGTTGATCCTGAAGGCCGCCACCGATCCCGCGCTGCGGGGCGTGACGGGGGCCTACTATTCCGTCGGACGCGCAGGGCCTGTTGAGCCCATCGCCCCCGGCGCGAATGTTCAGGCCCAACAGGCGCTCTGGGCGGCGACGGCGGAGCGGCTCGAGAGTTTCATGCGCTAGATCGGCACGTCAGCACCCGCCCCGTCGCCAGGCGGATGGCGTCTCCGGGGCATTTTCGCGCATAAGGGCGAAACGCCGCGATCGGCGCGGGAGACGACATGACCAAGACCCTCGGCATCCTTGGCGGCATGGGCCCCGCCGCGACGGTGGCCTTTCTGGCGCGGGTGCAGGCGCTGACGCCCGCCGAGGGCGATCAGGATCACATCCGCATCATCGCCGACATCAATCCGCAGGTGCCCGACCGCAACCGCGCGCCGGACGCCGCCGCGGCGGTGCTGGCCGGGATGGCGCTGCGGCTGCGCGACGCCGGGGCGCGGGTGCTGGCCATGCCGTGCAACACCGCCCACGCCCAGGCGGCGGGCATCCGCAAGGCGGGCCTGCCCTTTATCGACATGATCGCCGAGACGACGGCGGCGGCGACGGCGGCCGGGGCCAAGAAGATCGGTATCCTGGCCACCCCGGGCGGCGAGGCTCTGTACACCCGGTCGCTGCAGGCGACGGGGGTGAAGATCGTGAGGCTGGGCGGCGCCGACCGCGAGGCCTTCATGGGCTGCGTCTATGCGGTGAAGCGCGGCGACACGAGCGACGGGCCGCGCGCGGAGATGAAGCGGCTGGCGGCGGCGCTGGTCACGGCGGGGGCCGAGGTGGTCATCGCCGGCTGCACCGAGGTGCCGCTGCTGCTGGGGACGGACGAGGTGACGGTCCCGCTGGTGGACTCGGCCGAAGTTCTGGCCGCGGCCTGCGTGAAGGCCTGCCTGTGAGCGACGGCGAGACGCGCGCGGCCGGCAAGCGGGCCGCGGCGGTTCAGGCCCAGCTGAACCCCGGGGAGACGGCGGTCTGGACCGGCGTTCCGCAGGGATGGCTGTTCCTGTCCCGGCGGCAGGGGGCGGCGATCGCCTTCAACCTGGTCTGGTGGTTGATCCTCCTGTCGGCGGCCTGGGCGATGCGGGCGTTCGCCGGCAGCCCGCTGCTGATCGCCGTCGCCCTGTTTATGGTGATCGGGGCGATGCAGGACAGCTGGCGAACCGGCCGGTGGCTGTTCGGCCGGATCGGCGAACACTATGCCCTGACCGACCGGCGTGTGCTGGTGCTGGACCGGAAGGGCGGGCTGAAGGCCGAGGTCGGCCTGCTGTCCGCGCATCCGTTCCGCGCCGTTCCCGCCACGGGCGTCCGGGGGACCATCCTGCTGGGCGAGGATGCGCCGCTGGTCGACCTGACCCGAGGGCGGGTCTTGCGGATCAATCCGGACGAGGACGCGCCCCGGCTGTCGGACGTGATGGAACATCTGACGGTGCTGGAGCTGATCCGGAAGACGGCGGCCGCTTGAGGCCCGGCGGTTTCGACGGCATCGTCCGGGTTTCACGGGAGCCGTCCATGCGTATCGCCCTCGCCATCCTGAGCCTTGGTCTGTGCGCCGCGTCGGCGCAGGACTATCCGCGCCGCATACCCAGCTCCGGCGGCGAGGTGATCATTCCGTCGGCGCCCCATCAGCGCGGCTATGACGAGATCGGCTACGCCCCGGCGCGGCGGGCGGGCGACGTGCTGTACGTCTCGGGCGCGATCGTGGGGCGGGCGCCGGACGAGGGCGCGGACGTGGCGGCGTTCGAGGTCCAGGTGCGGCGCACCCTGCGCCAGCTGGACGCGACGGTGCGGGCGGCGGGCGGCACGCTGGACGACGTGGTGATGATCCGCAGCTTCCACGTCTGGGAAGGCCCCAACTTCACCGGCACGCGGATGGAACAGATCGATCTCATCTCGAAGGTATGGCGCGAGTTCGCGACCGGACCGCATCCGGCATGGACAGCGGTCGGAACGACGGGGCTGCTGGCCCCGGACGGGATCGTGGAGATCGAGCTGACGGTGCATTCGCCGGCGCCGGCGAACTGACGGGGGCGTTAGGCCGCTGGGGCGGGCGCGAGCAGGGCGCGAACCGCCGCCTCGACAAAGGCGTCGCGTCCCGAGACGAGGTCGTCATAGGTCGCGACGACCGTGATGTTCGGCGTCACCC
>Ga0307412_10002625_pt1 | contig 9984 bp, 7 predicted proteins | sample DK1Cmetagenome_3_FD_203823 | JGI IMG/M metagenome (GOLD analysis project Ga0307412, IMG submission 203823) | Maize rhizosphere microbial communities from greenhouse at UC Davis, California, United States - DK15-C-1 | ecosystem: Host-associated > Plants > Roots > Rhizosphere > Soil | place: USA...
CAGAGGCAATCCGGGCGGTCGCGTCGGCCATCGCGATTTTTCGGACGGGGGTGCTGCTCGATCTGCCTGGAGCGCTGGGTACGCTGGCAGCATTGCGCCTGGCCGAGGGAAGGGCCGAGGAGGCGCTCGCGACGGCCGAAGAAGGGATGGCGCTCTACGCGACGATCGGCGCGTGCGGGATGTTCCGGGGCGCGGCGCTGCGACTCACCCACGCACAATGCCTGGCCGCGGCTGGCCGGCGCGAGGAGGCGCAGGCGGCGATCGCGAGGGCCGTGGAGCAGCTCGAGGCGATCGCCAGAAAGATCCCGGACGCCGAATACCGAAGGAGCTTCCTCGAGGACGTGCCGGAGAACCGGCGGACGATGGATCTCGGGCGCGGATCGATCCCGTGGAGCGACGCGTAACCAGCAGCAGGCACCATGTCCGACACGCCGCCCCCCCTCCCCGTCTCTGTCCACGCACCCTCTCTCGAGCCCTCTTCGCTCGCGCGTCCTGAGCCCGTATCCCCGGACGAGCGCATCGAGTCGCTCGACGTCCTTCGAGGCTTCGCGCTCTTCGGCGTCCTCTTCGTGAACGGGATGAGCTGGTTCCGCACCCATCCGGGTCGGGAGTACCTGAATCCCGACCGCTGGACGAGCTTCGCGGACAGGGTGGTTCGGCTCGCGCAGGAGCTGTTGATGGACGGCAAGTTCATCACCCTGTTTGCATTCCTCTTCGGCGTGGGAATGGCGATCCAGGCCGATCGCGCCGAGGCGCGCGGGGGGCGTCCGCGCCGCTTCTTGATTCGCCGCATGCTCGTCCTCTTTGCAATCGGCGCGGCGCACGTCCTGCTGCTCTGGATGGGGGACATCCTGCACGTCTACGCCGTTCTCGGCCTCCCCTTCCTCCTGTTCGTGAAGCGAAAGACCCGCACCGTCGCCATCACGACGGCGGTCATTCTCCTGCTCCCGCTCTTGCTTTCTGCGATCTATTCGCTCGTCAAGCTCTCCTCCGGCGAGCCGCCCATTCGTCCGCGCTCCGAGACGGGTGAGCTGTTAGGGCCGCAGATCGACGCTGCGGTTCGCGTGTATTCCTCGGGGACGTGGATGGAGATCGCCCGGCAGCGCCTCTCCGATGCGGCCAACCTCGGCCTGAAGATGCTGCCGTCGTTCCCGTCGACGTTCGCGATGTTCCTGCTCGGCATGCTCGCGCATCGGCGCGGGATCTTCGCGAATCCTGCAGCGCATCGGCGTACACTCTGGACCGTGCTCATCGGGGGCGGCGCGCTCGGGATCACGACCGGCGTCGTGTTTTTGCCATTCTTTCTCCGGCCCGCGCCCGGTGAGATGACCGCGTCCGCCTACATCTGCACGGCGCTGTTCGGCCTCGTCCCGCTCGGCCAGAGTGGGCTTGGTCTTGCCTACGGCGCTGGCCTGCTCCTCCTGCTCCAGCGTCCCGCCATTCGTGCGTGGCTGGCGCCCGTCGGCAAGGTCGGTCGCATGGCCCTGACCAACTACTTGACGGAGTCGCTCCTCTGTTCGCTCGTCTTTTATGGCTTCGGCCTGGGCCTCTACGACCGCCTCCGCCCGGTCTCCGCATTGCCGATCTTTTTGGCCATCTACGCCGCGCACGTCCTCTGGAGCGGTCCCTGGCTCGCGCGCTTCCGGTATGGCCCGGTCGAGTGGCTCTGGCGATCGCTCACCTACGGCAAGGCGCAGCCCATGCGCGCGGCGCGCCCAGCACCGGCCAGCCCCCGCACCGCTACCAGGTGATGGGCAGCGGTCGTCCTGGCCCATGACACCGCCGCATCGCCTGTCACGCCGCGCGTTCGCCGCGCTCCTCGCCGCCGCTCCATGGGCCTGTGACGCGGCACCGCCCTCGGCTTCGAAGCCCGCGGCCTCGCAGCCTCCCGCGCCTCCGCCGCCTCCACCCTCATCGAGCGTCGCCCCTGCCGCTCCGCTGTCCTACGTGCCACCGCTGCTGCGCACGTACCCGGGGCTCGCGGCGCGGGTTCCGCGCGTCCCCCTCGCTTCATTGCCCACCCCGGTCGAGCGGGCGTCTCGTCTCGGCCAGCCGGGCCTCGCGGACCTTTATATCAAGCGCGATGATCAGAGCGGGGCGCTGCACGGAGGAGGAAAGACGCGCAAGCTCGAGCTCCTGCTTGCCGAGGCGCAGCAGGCGGGCGCGCGGGACGTCGTCACCTTTGGCGGAGCCGGGTCCAATCACGCGGTCGCGACGGCACTCTACGCGTCCCAGCTCGGATTCCACACCATTCTCATGCTCGCGGCCCAGCCTGGGAGCGATCATGTGCGCGAGAACCTGCTGGCCATGCAGCGTGCCGGCGCGGAGATCCGCGCCGTTCCCGGGGTCGCGGAGGCCGAGGCGCGGGCGCGGCGTCTCTGGGCGCGCAGCGCTCCCGGCAAAGCGCCTTTCGTCCTTCCTGCTGGCGGAACCTCGCCGCTCGGCAACCTCGCCTATATCAATGCGGCGCTCGAGCTCGCCGAGCAGGTCGGCGCGGGCCTCATGCCCGTGCCCGACGTCCTCTATGTGGCCATGGGGACGATGGGGTGTGTCGTGGGTCTCGCGATTGGCCTCAAGCTCGCGGGGCTAGGCACGAAGGTCGTCGCGGTGCGCGCGTCGAGCCCCGAGACCTCGAGCGAGGCGCGTCTGTTTGCGATGATCGATTCGACGGTCGCGTACGCGCGCGGGCTCGATCCGGCATTTCCGGCGGTGCGGCTCGGCCGCTCGGATGTCGAGATCGCCGGCGCGTATCTCGGGCGCGGTTATGCGCAGCCCACGGCCGCGGGGCTCTCGGCGATCGCGCTCGCGCGGGAGACGGAGGGTTTGTCGCTCGAGTCCACGTACACGGGCAAAGCGCTCGCGGCGCTGCTTGCGAGCGCGGAGGCGCTGAGCGGCAAGGTGGTGCTCTTCTGGAACACGCACAACGGGCGGCCGCTTCAGACCGACGGCGTCGATCCGCGCAGCTTGCCGTCCGGCTTCTGGCATTACTTCGAGCGTTGACCCGACCGCGCCACCCCATGGTCACTCCACTTACCACCCCCCCAACAGGCCAATCCATCTCGCAATTCAGCCAATCCTCTCGACTGCACCGCAAAACTTCATCCCCATTAGAATTCCTCGCCGTTGCTGCGATGCGTCGCGATCGAATCGTGCTTGACGGGTGCGTTTTCCTGCTTTTCCATGCGCATCATGCCGCGCGCCACACACCTCTTTGCCGCCCTGTTCGCCACAACCGCCCTCTTTGCCGCCTCCGATGCAGGCGCAACCAACTACACGCTGTGGATTCACGGCCGTAATACGAGCCAATCCACCAAGCCTGGCGTTTACACCGACTTCTCCTACTGGGGCCCGTCCGCGACGAGCGCCGGCGTGAACAAGAAGGCCGTCAACTGGAACGGCGTGGGTCATATCTCCGACCAGAACTACCGCGTCCGCGACGCGCTCGATTGCTACTGCACCGGCTCGAACTGGTGTTACATCGCCGCCCACAGCGCGGGCGACTTGCAAATCGGCTACGCGCTCGCGCTCTATGGCGGCACCACGCGCAGCGTCAGGAACGCGAGCCCTGGGGCCGACGGCAAGTGCGGCACCACGGGCTCGACCCAGACCGGGTGGAACATCAAGTGGGTCGACGTCGCGAGCGGCGCCGGCGGCGGCAGCGAGCTCGCGAACATGGGCGACTGGGCGGTCGGCGACGCGCTCACCACCGATCTGAAGACCAGCAACGCGCGCACGCTCTACGACCACAACCAGACGCGCGGCATCTGGTTCTACATGTTCGCTGGGGCCAAGGGCACCGCCTATTCCGGCACCCTGCCCGGCCAGGATGACGAGGCCGTCGCTTATCACTCGACCGGCGGCGTCTCGAACACCGGCGGATTCTGCAACGCCGGTGATTGGTTCTGCGACGGCACGCTCAACGCCGGCACCACCGCCACCAGCAACAACGTGGCCAAGTGGGCCTACCACACCGTCGAGCTCGTCGATACGGGCGAGGCGTACAACCACTATTCGAGCGGCTCCTGGGCGGGCATCGTTGGTCCGGTGCGCACGGACATGGTCACCTACGCGAAGTGACACCGACCCGGGTTCGATTTCTCTTCATGGGCGCCGCGCTCGGCGCCCTGCTCCTCTTCGCCCTGCGCGGCCGGCTTTGCTCCGCCGGCCGCGTTCCATCCGAGGACGCCCTGCTCTCGGACACCCCGACGCGCCCCAAACCCACGCCGGCGTCCCCGCCGCCGAGGCGCTCGACGAACCCCGGCAAAGGCTTCCCCGCAGCGGCCCTCGACCCAGCCGAGGAGAGCGGGCTGACGCCGCGCGAGATCGCCGAGCGCCGCCTCGAACGCGCTCGCCGCACGCTCGACGGCTACCTCCAGGCGACGCGCTATCCGCCCGTCTCGCGCCCGCTCTCCGAGCGCCCCGACCTCCAGAATGCCCGCAGCGTCCCCACGGCCACGCAGCCGCTCGCGCGCGCCGACGGAAAGCTCACGGACGCCAAGGTCACGCTCTCGCAGGACCGATTCTTCCTCGTCGGCGACGAGGCGGCGCGGCTGACCGTCTCCTGCACGACGAGCGAAGGCCCGGCGACGTGCGAGGTCAGGCGCGCCGAGGCCCGCGTGCCGCCCACCATGCCCCAGGCCGGCACCATCCCGCCCGCCCCCATTCGCTTTTACGACGACGGTCGGGACGGCGACCCCGAGGCCGGAGATGGCGCTCCGACCGCGCTCTTCGCGCCCGCGCGCGAGGGTTTCGGGGGCTATCACGGTCCCATCGGGGTCGAGCTGCTCCTGCACGTCGACGGCGAGGACGGCACCGCGCGTTTCGAGGTCGTCTACACGCCGGCGGCCCCCGCGCGCTTCACCGGCGTGGTGCGCGAGGCGCTCGAGGAGGGCTCGCTCTGCATGTACGTGCAGATGGCCATCGACAAGCCGGGGCGATACGTGCTCCACGCGCGCGCCGACGACGCGGACGGCAAGGGATTCGCGTTCCTCGAATTCAATGAAGAGCTCGGCGCCGGGAGCCAGGAGGCGAAGATGTGCCTCTTCGGCAAGCTCGTGCGCGACGAGCACGTGCGTTCGCCATTCACGTTGCGCGACGTCGAGGGATTTCTCTTGAAGGAAGATGCCTACCCCGACCGTGAGCTCGTCCCCGCGCTCGTGGGGAACGTGCACACGACGAAGAGCTACGCGGATTCGCAGTTCTCGGACGCGGAATGGCAGAGCGAGGAGAAGAAGCGCCACGTCGACGAGTTCACGAAGGACGTGGCAGAGGCAGAGAAGGACCTCGAGGAACTCGAGGGCGGCGGGAGCAAGTAGGCGGGGTCGAGAAAGCCAGCTCGACCCCAGCCCAGCCCCCTGCACCTCACTTCGGCGGCTTGATCTGGAACACGTCCCAGGCCGGCGTGTGGTTGTTCTCCTGCGCCACCTGCGACGTCACGTAGACCGCCGGATAGGTCGCGTCGATCACCTCCACGCCATTCTCGAACCTGGTCACCACGCCGCTCACGAAGAGCTGCGGCGTGACCCCGTCTCGCCGCTTCGACGAGAACGTCAGCCAGTAATACTTCTTCCCGTTGGACACCTCTGCGCTCGGCGCCCAGCGCGGCCACGAGTTGGTGATACCCGGGCTAGGCCGTCCCACGCACGCGGGCGGGTCATTGGCCGCCACGCGAACCGGCTCTCCGCCCGTCGCACGCACCACGAACACCTCGGCGTTCGGCTCGTCGTACGAATCGGCCCAGGTGACCCCGTCGATCTTGTACGGCGCGAACCGATTGAACGCGAGCAGCGTGTCGTTCGGTGAAATCACCGGGTAATACTCGAGCTGGCCCGGATCGCTCGCGCCCGGCAGCGGCGCCGCCTGCCCTCCCTGGCGGTTGTTGTACGGAACGGTGTAGATATCCATGGCCGTGTCCGCATCCGTGATGGTCGAGATCACGCCCTCGCCCGAGCCGATCGACGACGTGTACGCAATCGTGCTCCCGTCGTGCCACCACGTCGGCGACGCCGGCTGCCGCGCATCCCCGACGCGCGGCAAGATGCCCCAGCCCGTATTCGGATCCGTCGCGTGCAGGTCGGTCCACGCGAGCTGATACTGGCTTCCCGGCACCGTCGGATCGATGAATACCGTGATCGCAGCCGCATCATTCTGCGTGTAATGCGCGCCCGACAGCGTCGGCGCGGCCTGATGGTCGCGTCCGAGCAGCGCCAGCGCGGTCGGCGAGACCTGCATCTCGGAAGGCGGTGCCACCGTCCCGTCGACCTTGCGCGCCGTCACCGCGCGTATCCCGGGCCGGTCGTGCGTGAAGAAGGACAGCGCCCCGTCCGGCGACGACGTGTGACACGAGACGCACCCCGTGTCGGCGCTCACGGGCTTCGGCTCGATCACCGTCTTCACATTCGTGTCGCCGATCGCGAAGCCCTTGAGCGCCGTCCCGCCCGAGCTCGTCCAGTACACGATCGCCCCGGGTGCAGCCACGGGCGCGATGTGCACGACGCCCTCGGCTCCCATGAGCGGCCCCGCCACGATCTGCCCCCCCTCGATCTGCGCGCCCCGCAAGCTCACGTGCACGTCGCGTCCGGCGCTGTGCATGGTGAGCTGCGACCAGATCTCGGCCGGGATCGTGTACAGCGGCTGCGGCGTGTAGATCTTCAGCTCGTTCGTCTGGTTCTCGACGCGCAGCTTGAGCTCGAACACGTTGAGCCCAGGCGGCGGCACCCACTCGAACCTCAGGGGCGTCCAGTTTGTCGGGACGAGCGCCTCCAGGGGCGGCTCGGCCAGGCAAGGCCCGCCCGGAGCCCCTCCCGGGTTGGATTCGAAGAGCGTCACCACGTCCGCGCTCAACGTCGGGTCGATCTGGGCGTCGGCCGGGAAGTCGGCGAACGGGCCGTCGGGGTTCGGGCCGCTGCCGATGAAGTCGCCTCCCTCGCCCCCGCCGCCCATGCTCGTGCCCGAGGACGACCCACCTTGCCCGCCCTGCCCGGACGAACCCGAGGTGTTCTTCGAGGAGCAGCCGCTCCCCATCGCGCCGAGCGCAGCCGCGGAGGCTACGACGGCAAGCAAAGCAAGATCACGACGACGTCGCGTTTTCATGGCGACGATGATCCGAGGCCCCCTCCCCGCGTCAAGCCAATTGACTCCGTCTCGCGCGGACGCGGACGCGGACGCACGGCGAGCGAGCGGCCGCGTTCACTCCCCGTTGCGCGGGTCGCGTGCATCGCCCGTTGCCGCGCCCCTCGGATTGCCTCGCGATCGTCCTGCGCGTCTCGCCCCCATCACGCGGCATGAAGCGTGGATCACGGATGCTTGACGCGGGTCGGACCTGCGCAAGGCACTCGGGGACGTGCCCGCTCCGCGCGGCGCGCCAAAGGGGGGCAGGATGGTAGCCAGAGGGCGACAGCAGACCACCATCGCGATCACGGGCGGTGCCCTGTCGGGCATCCTCGGCGGCATCGCGCTTTCGCTGTACATGTTGCTCGCGACCATCGCGCGCGGCGCCGATCCTTGGCTCGCGTTCAAGTTCGCCTCGGTCGCCTTCTACGGCGATCGAGCGCTGCAGCAGGGCTTCTCGGCAGACACGGTCATCTGGGGCATCCTCGCGCACTTTGCGCTCGCCGCCGGATGGGGCGTGCTCTTCGGCCTGCTCGTCTTCGGCGCCTCCCGCGGCGCCACCTTGTTTGCCGGCGTCGTCTGGGGGTTCGTCGTGTGGATCGCCATGTACCACATCGTGCTCCCACTCGCCGGACTGGCGGACATCGCGCAAGGTTCGTCCGCGGCGGGCGCGATCATCGCGCACATCATCTTCGGCGTGTCCCTCGCGATCGGCTTCCTGCCGTTCCAGCGCCCCATGGGCTATTCGAGCACGCCCCTCACCACGCGGTCTTTCTGAGGTTGGACGGCTCGCATCCCCTCCCCGCCGCTCCAGACCCTCGCCACTCCAAACCCCGGAAAATCGCACCGTCGCGCCGTTCGCCGTTCTAGGATACCGAGCCCATGACCCTGGAGCTCACGGCGCAAGCCGCGACGCACGTTGGCCGCAAGCGGCGTCGCAACGAGGACAGCTACCTCGCCGATCCCGATCTCGGCCTGTACGTCGTGGCCGATGGCATGGGCGGCCAGGCGGCCGGGGATGTGGCCTCGCGCCGCGCCGTCGATGTCTTCCGCGCCCACGTCACCGAGCGCCTCGATGTCCTCGTCCGCCTCGCCGAGGACCCGACCAACGAGCACCGCAACGCCGCGCAGGAGCTCATCACCGAGGCCATCCAGGCCGCCTGCGCCGATCTCTGGCGCATGGCCGAGGCCGATCCGAAGCTGCGCGGCATGGGCACCACGTTCGTCTGCCTCGCGATCGCGGGCGAGCGCGGCGTGCTCGGGCACGTGGGCGACAGCCGCGTCTACCTGCTCCGGCACGGCGTCGCCCATCGGCTCACCGAGGATCACACCCTCGTCGCCGCGCAGGTCAAACAGGGCCTGATGACCAAGGAGCAGGCCAGGACGAGCGCGCTGCGCAGCGTGCTCACGCGTGCGGTGGGGACGCAGGAGTCCGTGCAGGTCGACACCCTGCTCGTCGACATCCTCCCCGGCGACAGCTTCCTGCTCTGCAGCGACGGCCTGTACGGCTACCTCGAGGACGACGAGATCGCGCCGCTGCTCACGAACCCGTCCGAGACGCTCGCCGATTCGCTCATCGAGCTCGCGAACGAGCGCGGCGGCCGAGACAACGTGACGGCCATCGTCGTCGCGTGTCGAGGGGACGAGGTGGCCACGGAGCACGAGGCGCTCACCAAGCTCGACGCGCTGCGCGGCATCCCGCTCTTCTCGCACCTGAGCTACCGCGAGCAGAACGAGGTGCTCGCCATCTCCGAGATGCGCAACTACGAGGCCGGCGCCGAGATCGTGACCGAGGGCGAGCCGGGCGAGGATCTGTACGTGGTGATCCGCGGCCGGGTGGCGATCGAGAAAGACGGCGTGCCGATCGCGTCACTCGTCGCGGGCGGCCATTTCGGCGAGATGGGCCTCGTCGACGACTCGCGCCGCTCGGCCACGGTGCGGGCCATGGAGCCGGTGCGCGCGATGATCGTCACGCGGACCGACATGATGAACCTCATGCGTCGCGAGTCCGTGCTCGCCGTGAAGCTGCTCTGGAGCCTCGTGCAGACGCTCTCGCAGCGCCTGCGCACGGTGAACGCCGAGCTCACCGAGGCCCGCCACGAGCTCAGCGCCGCTCAAGGCTCCGCCCCTTTTACGGACCCCTAGCGGGGGGCAGTGAGGGGACGGGCTCGATGGCCCGCCCCCTACGCGCCCCGCGCAGGCGGGGCGCTACCCCAGGTCGTTGCGGCTGTTTTAGACGGTTCGCTGGACGTACTGGAAGTCCACGGGGCGGCCTTTGATGCCGCGGGGCGGCGGGGCGATCCAGTGGGCCATCTGCTTCGGGTCGTAGATGGGCTTGGTCATGAGGCTGCGCACGTACGTCTCGTCGGCCTCGCTGGGGAGCCACTCGTCGCGACGGCGATCCCACTCCTCTTTCGAGAGCGGCTTGCCGTCGACGTCGAAGTACAGGCCCGCGTAGATGCCCGTCCTGCGGTGGAAGCGGCGGCTCGGCAAGGTCAGGCGGAACTTGATGCCGGCCTCCTCGAGCGCGCGGTTCCACTTGTCGACGCCGCGCTGCGCGTCCTCCACGTACTCGTCGCGCAGCACCTCGTTCATCGCGTTGCGCAGCGGGACTTCCTCGACGCTCAGGCGGTTGTCGACGAAGTTCTCGAAGCGGTAGCTGCCTTCCATCGCCGAGTGGTCGGTCTGCTTGTCCTCGTAGGCTCGCCCCTTGAGGCCGGAGCGGAAGAAATTCGCCGAGTTCGACGAGATCTCCGCGCCGTACAGGTCGGTCGAGGAGGACGACCAGAAATTGATGTAGCGCTGGATCAGGTCCATCGGGATCCCGCCCAGCGAGCGCACGTCCTTGCCTGGATTCTGCGCCATCAGCTGGCA
>Ga0307412_10002626_pt1 | contig 9982 bp, 15 predicted proteins | sample DK1Cmetagenome_3_FD_203823 | JGI IMG/M metagenome (GOLD analysis project Ga0307412, IMG submission 203823) | Maize rhizosphere microbial communities from greenhouse at UC Davis, California, United States - DK15-C-1 | ecosystem: Host-associated > Plants > Roots > Rhizosphere > Soil | place: USA...
AGTTGCCGGAACAATACGACCCTGCTTTGATCGAGCAGAAGCGCGCTCAAGCCATGACCGTGAAGGACCAACTTGAGCAGAAGTGGAAGGCGATGGAGTACACCACCCCGAATGCCAATGCCAAGCTTCAGGCCCAGACTTCCAGCGCGAACAATGCAGCGACGGTGGCTGCGACCGATCGGGCGACGAATCAACGCGCGGCGACCGCTGCGGCAGCGGCACAGCAGAAGGTTGCACCGAAGCCCATTCCTGCCTCTGCGCTGAAGATGCAGCAAGAAAGCCTTGATGCCATCGGCACGGCGAACAGCATCAACGCAGATCTTGACGCGATCAATGCGCAGATCGAGAAGGGAACGCTCAAGTTTGGCCCGGTCGGGAACCTTGCCAACGCCGCGCTTAATGCGACAGGCATGAGTACCGAGGAGAGCCGCAACTTCGCCTCCTTCAAGGCCAACATGGAGAAGCTTCGAAACGACTCTCTGCGACTGAACAAGGGTGTTCAGACCGATGGCGATGCACAGCGAGCGTGGAACGAGCTGTTCTCGAACATCAACGATACGAAGGTTGTGCAGCAGCGTCTCGCCGAGATCAAGCGCCTGAACGAGCGCGCGGTGCAGTTGCGCAAACTGGACATCGATGCAGTTCGGACGAACTACGGTCATGAACCGCTGGACGTGTCCGGCTACGAGAAGCAGCCGCCGACCCTGAACGGCGGAACCACTGCACCCGCCAAAGCGAAGATTGCGGTCGGGACGGTTGACAGCGGGTTTCGATACAAGGGCGGTGACCCCAAGTCGCAGTCTTCCTGGGAGCCAGTGAAATGAAGCCATGGGAGAAGGACTGGGCGCCCGATCCTCTTGAGGCGGCGCTTGTTGCCGAGGGCGCTACTGGCAAGTTTGCGGACGTGGTTCGCAGCATGTACCAGCAAGAGTCGTCTTCTGGGAAGAACACCAAGACATCGAATGCTGGTGCGGTGGGTCCAATGCAAGTCATCCCGTCTACGTTCTCCAGCGTTGCGGATAAGGGATGGGACATCAAGAACGAAGAGCACAACCTGCGAGCGGGGATTCGCTATGCAAAACAAGGCTTCGAAGCGTCTGGAGGGGACCCTGCACTTACCGGAGCGTACTACTACGGCGGCCCCGGTGGACTTGCGAAGGCTCGTCGGGGGGTTGCTGTCTCAGACCCCCGGAATCCCGACGCTCCCACCACGCTGCAATACGGACAGCAGGTTGCAGCGCGTGTGCCCAAGGAACCGCTGAATCCTGTCATGGCGGCAGGGAAGGCTGTCACGGATGCTGTGATTCCGTCTGCCAATGCAGCCGAGCCGGCTAGTTTGAAGCCATGGGAAAAGGAATGGGAGGCTCCTGCCGCGCCCTCTGCATCTCCGGCCGGACCTCTTGAGGTTGCGAGTGGGGCTCTCAACGCAGCCCGCGGGGTCACCAACGACTACGGCAAAGGTTTGATTCGTGGTGCTGCACGTATTGGGAACACGATCATCAACGCCGGCACTAAAGCCGCGGCGGACGCGATCCCTTCCGAGCCGAACATGCTCATCAACCCGGAGTTCCAGCGCCCGCAGCAGTCGCTTTCTGGTCTCATCACTGGCAAGAAGCCGATGAGCCCGGCCGAGGTTGCCAATCTCGAACGCCAAGGGAGCCTCGCCGCCTATGACAGGGAAGCACCGACCAGCCTGGCTTATCAAGCCGGAGACCTTACGGCGCAGGTTGCCGGAACTGCTGGTGTAGGTGGGGCCATCGCTGCCCCACTGCGTGCGGTAGCTCCTGCCGTCCCTGCTGCTGCCGGCGTCCTAACCAAGTTTGCAAACGCAATTGGATCAGGCGGCATGCAGTTGGGCGGGGCTCCTGCTGCGACCCTTACTCAAGGGGTCGGGAATTTGGCCCTACGTGCAGGAGGCGGCGCGGTTGCCGGTGGCGCTTCTGCTGGACTGATTGACCCAGAGCAGGCCGGTCAAGGGGCTGCTATCGGTGCTGGCTTTCCGGTGGCTGCCAGGGCCGTCGCTGCTGGCGGTCGAGTGGTTGGGGCAAGATTGGCAGAGCGCGCGACTGAGAGAGCAGCCGACATCAGCCGCCGCCAGCCGATGTTCGACACGCTGCGCGATGGTCTCGATGCCGGATATGTCGTCCCGCCGTCGAGCGTGAACCCGTCGATGCGCAACACGGTAACGGAAAGCGTCTCCGGGAAGATCGCGACAGCTCAGGTCGCGTCGTCACGAAATCAGGTAGTTACCGATCGATTGGTTCGGCAATCTTTGGGGCTCGCTGATGATGCGCCGCTGACTACCGAGGCATTGCAGGGTTACCGTGCGGCTCAGCATGCCGCCGGGTATGAGCCTTTGCGTCAGTTGGGCAACATCCGGGCTGATCAGCAGTTCGATGATGCCCTCACCGCCATCATCAGGAACAACACCGGCAGGGGAACCATCCCGGCAATCGCTAATGATGAAGTGGCGAATCTGGCTAACGCTCATCGGTCCGGTGGCTTCGACGCAGGTGACGCGGTTGACGCGATCCGGGTGCTGCGTGAGAACGCGCAAGATGCCTTCCGGAACGGCAACACCGCACTAGGGCGCACGAACCGAGCCATCGCCGATGCATACGAGCAAGCCATTGAGCGGGCCATTCCTGCAAACCAAGCCGATCTACTGAACGCCTACCGTAGCGCCCGCACGAACATGGCCCGCAGTTTTACGGTCGAGAACGCCTTGAAAGAGGGCTCCGGGGCCGTAGACGCCAGGAAGATCGCCGCCGAACTCCAGAAAGGAGCCCCGTTGGATGGCGAACTTTTGACCGTCGCTCGCTTTGCCAACACCTTCCCTAAGGCAACGCAGCCTCCATCAACCGTGAACGGTCCGGGTGTTCATAACCTGAAGGCCATGTTTGCAAGTGGCGCTGGTGCTACTGGCGGGGCATTGGGCGCGGCGGTTGGTGGCCCGGTTGGAGCCGCGGTTGGTAGTGCGATTGGCGCTGGCGGGGCTTACTTGGCCCCGGCCGCTGCTCGCGCGCAGATGTTTTCTAGAGGGGCGCAGAACTCCTTGATCCCGCAGGTACAGCAGGGGAACAGCCTGCTCCAGTTCGCGCAAAGCCCTGAAGTTTCGGAGTTGGCCCAGCTATTCGGTAGGACCGCGCCTGTACTTGGAACGCGCTAGCCCTTCTTTGTAGCCCAGGACAACCGCCACCACAAAGATGACCACAAGGAGGGCTGCTGCCTTCCATAGCTTGAACTCGATGTAATCCATCGCCGCATTTTCCTTCAAAGCCGCCTCCGGGTGGCTTTTTCGTTTTCTGAGGACCTCAAATGGCAAATTTCTTGGCCCCGATCATCAACGGACAACAATTCGATGCCAACGGCGACCCGTTGAACAGTGGTGAGATCTACGTCTACCTCGCAGGCTCATCGACCCCTGCCACGACCTACACCACTCAGGCCGGGGGTACGCCAAACACCTTCCCGATCGACCTGAACACCCTTGGGGTGAACGAGGACGGCGAGATCTGGCTGATTGGCGGTGCTGCGTACAAGTTCGTCATCAAGGATTCCGCTGGCGTGACTTTGCGCACGCTGGACAACATGAGCGGGATCAACGACAGCACGGTAACGACCGATCAATGGGTCGTCTACCAATCAGCCCCTACCTACGTCAGCGCAACTTCCTTCACGGTTGCCGGGGACCAGACGCAGACCTTCCAGATTCGGCGCCGGCTCAAGACGCAGAACACCGGGGGGCTGGTCTATTCCACGATCACCAACAGCGTCTATTCAAGCCCGAACACCACTGTCACTGTACAGAACGACTCGGGCGTGCTCGATAGCGGGCTGTCTCAGGTCTCCTACGGGATCATCTCGGCGCTGAATTCGTCACTCCCTTATGGGTTGTTGATCGGTGTCACAGCGTTCACAGCGTCTGGCACGTTCACCCCCAACGCAGCCGCTAAGCGCTGGTTGGTCAAGGGCCAAGGAGCGGGCGGTGGTGGTGGTGGTGGTACTGGCACGGCTGCCGGTCAGGTCAGCATCGGTGCAGGCGGTGCGGCTGGTGCGATCGGTGAAACCTTCATCTCTACGTCATTGCTGCCAAGCGTGGCAGTGACCATCGGGGCAGGAGGTGTGAGCAACAGTGGTCTTGCGGGCGGCGCGGGCGGGACGACGAGCTTCGGAACGCATCTTTCCCTTGCTGGCGGTGCTGGCGGGGCTACTGCCGCCTCGGCCGCCGCGGTGGTGGTAGCCGGAGCTGCTGGCGGCGCTGCGACCTTGGGCAACGTGTACCTCCAGCCAGGGCAGAACTCATCCGGAGGTGGTTCCTCGAATGCTCAGGGCTATGCCTGCGGTACTGCCGGCGCAAACAGCCTCTACGGCGGCGGAGGTGCTCCAGGTGCTATCGGTGTTGGTGCTCCTGCTATTGCCGCTGGTGGTGCTGCGACAGGCCGCGGTGCTGGCGGTGGTGGTGCTGCTGCTGTGTCCGGCAGCGGCGCGGTTGGTGGTGGAGTCGGAACGGGCGGAATCATCGTGGTTTACGAATATGCGTAGGCCTGACATGGACCGCGACACCCAACCCGGCGATCTGCCGCGCCTCTCCAAAGTCATCGACTTTCGGCTCCCGTTGACTTGGCTGCTAGGCGTTGCCTTCATGGTCGCAGGCTCCTTCGTCACGATGTACTTTCAGATCGGACAACTTCGTGAAGACATGACAGATTTGAAGATAACCGTGAAGGCCGGGAATGGGGCGGCCGCCACTGTGCAGGGCGAATTAGCAATTCTGCGTTTTCGCGTCGAAACGCTAGAGTCTGACAAGCGATCAAAGTAAAATAGGCGAGCCCACAAAGCGCTACCAACGCGATGCGGGCTCTAACCACAACAACCTGTTCGAGAGGTCATCATGGCTGAGCCAATATTAACCGCTGCGCGTTTGCGCCAGCTTTACTCCTACGATCCAGAGGCCGGGAGCTTTACCCGCCTCGTGCGAATTGGCAGGAACCATTTTCCCGGTGTAGTTGCTGGTGCACCCTTCGGCAAAGGTTACCGGAGGCTGCGGGTCGATGGGCAAACCTATGTTGTCCACCGCCTCGTATGGCTGTACGTGAATGGGAACTGGCCCAATGGAGACATCGATCACATCGATGGTGACAAGTCGAACAACAGGATTTGCAACCTCAGGGATGTCAATCGAAGCACCAATCTTGAGAACCTGAAGGGGACGAAGGCGAAGGATAAGAGCAGATTGCTTGGCGCGTTCCCCGTCAACAAACGATCATGGTTTTCTAGAATTCAGGTGAAGGGCAGATCCATCTATCTCGGGTGTTTCCAATCGGCAGAAGATGCCCATGCAGCCTACTTAGCTGCCAAACGAGAATTTCACGAGGGCAACACCCTCTAACCACCAAGCCCGCTTCGGCGGGTTTTTCTTTGCCCGAAGGAGGGCCACATGAACGCGATCTCCAACTGGTTCGACACCAAGTTTGTGCCTGAGTGGCGCAAGTCCCTGAAGATGCTTTCGGTCCAATGGAACGTGATCTGCGCGGCAGCGGTGCCGGCGTGGCTCGCGCTCCCCGACAGCCAGCAGGCGGCGATCCTCGGCGCCATTGGCATCAACCCGGGATGGGTCATCGGCGCTGCCTTCGTGGTTGGTATCCTGGCTCGCCTGAAGTCGCAAGGCCTCAAGGGGTAGGCCATGAACACTTCGCAGCAGGGCATCGAACTTATCAAGAAGTTCGAGGGCGTCCGCTACCACGCCTACGATGATGGCGTGGGGGTCTGGACCATCGGAGTCGGGCATACCAAGGGCGTCATGCCCGGGGACAAGATCGACGACCGGCAAGTAGACCAGTTCCTGCGTGAAGACCTTGAGTCGGCCGAGTACGCTGTGAGCCGTCTGGTCAAGGTGGATCTGACGCAGAACGCCTTTGATGCACTCGTCTCGCTGGTCTTCAACATCGGCAGCGGCGCCTTCGCCAGTTCGACTCTGCTGAAGATGCTGAACAAGGGCCAGACACAGGCGGCAGCGGACCAGTTTCTTAAATGGACGATGGCAGGCGGCAAGGTGCTCCGCGGCCTCGTCACTCGTCGGGCAGCCGAGCGCGTGCTGTTCCTCTCATGACCCGCGAGATCGACATCGCCGAGCGCCAGGCGCTGGCACAGCCGCGTGACTTCCCAGAGGAGTTCGATAAGCCGACCACATGGAACGTCTGTGGTGACTGCGTGCGGTGCTTCCAGGGCATCCCGACCCGCATTCAGTGCCGTGTGTGTGAGCAAAGGAGGACGATATGAAGGCTCACGAAACCCTTGAAAGCTCCGACCCCCTGGGCCGGTGGATCGCCATCTACTGCCCCGGTTGCGAGGTTGCGCATGCCATCCCTGTCGAGAAGCCGAACCCAGCCAACGGCGCGGTCTGGAGGTTCAATGGAGACATGGAGCGGCCCACGTTCTCGCCGTCGCTGCACCTTGTTGGCTTCTGCCATTCCTTCGTCACCGATGGGCGCATCCAGTTCCTGAACGACTGCAGCCACGCGCTCGCCGGCCAGACGGTTGATTTGCCGGACATGCCGGAGGATTGGAAATGAGCGCTCAATGGTGGAACCTGTACTGGTGGCTGCTCAGGGGCGGGCGATGAACTTCTGGCACGGCGTGAGCCTGGGCCTTGTGCTCGGCGTGCTGTACGGGCTCGTCGTCTTCCTATGAGCCTGCTGCTATCCCCACGGGTCTGGGTCGCGCTCGCCTTCGCTGCTGTGCTGGCGGCGCTGGGCGTGCAGACCATGCGCTTGAGCCATGCGCACGCCGAACGCGCATCCCTGATGCAGCAGTACGCCGAAGCCGCCCGACAAGCAGAGGCAGATGCACGCGCCGAAGAAACCCGCCGTCAGGCAATCACCGATGAGGAGGCCCGCCATGGGCAAGAACGAATCGCAGCTGTGGAGATGGAGCGCGATGCTGCTCGCGCTGACGGCGACCGCCTGCGGGACGCTATCCGTGCCGCCACCAGCGGAGCCCGCCCGAATCCCGGCTCTGCCAGCGGAGGGCCGGGTAAGCCTCTTGCCGACCCCATCGGAATGTTTGCCGAGCTGCTTGAGCGGGCTGACCGTAGAGCGGAAACGGTCTCTGGATATGCTGACCGGCTCAGGGTCGCCGGGGAAACCTGCGAACGCTACGGAGACGGACTACAGGCTCCCACTGGGCGGTAAGCTCATGTCTCCCAATCGCTGATTCCGCGACACACCGGGATCGACGTGTACGGGAAACGGGAGTTTCTATGCATGAAGATGGTGGCCGGTGCTGGCCCTCGATCGTTTGCTGCGCCTCTCGTCTTGCGAGTCATAGAGGCGCCAATGCGCTAGTCGGGGGCAGGTCGCATTGCTCTGCACCATTCACCATCACGGCTGCGGAATGCTACTGGGCCAGTCTGTTCACGGCCGCCGAAGCAACCGAGCATTCCGCATGCGTGATGGTGGATCGCCTTGGTATCGAACCAAGCCTGCCGAAGCGACAGCTTTACAGGCTGCCCCGCGTCCTTAGCGGTATAACGATCCATGGCGGAAGTTGAAGGAATCGAACCATGCGCCATCCCTGACGCCCACGGTTTTCAAGACCGATTTGAGCCCTGCTCGGCAACTTCCTCGCGCGCGATTTTGCCACGGTTTTCGCAGAAAGCAGCACTGTATAGATGCACATGGGGTAAACTACAGGTTGTCAACGTGTGCGGGCACCGAGACAATACCGCTTGAGCCTCCAAACTCATGCGTTTCAGCCCTAACGGGTGGTGCCCGCACACCGGAAACGCAGCAGCTTGGAGGCTCTTTGCGTTTCATGGTCAGGGCGCCGGTTGACGTAGCTGATGGGCGAATGTCGTCGCCGCACCCGAGATAGCGATGCCGCTCATGACCCCAGCGGCCCGGCCTTTTGCAGGGACCGGAGAAAACGAGCAACTCGACGCATCCACGTTTGGCCCACGATACGGGCGCTCGACAGTACGAATGCAACGCTTCGGCGAGTGGTAGGCCCCAGCCATCAATACGGGGACCGGCCAAAGACTACCAATGCAGAGTCTCGGGGTCACCTATCCCTGAAATTTAAGAGCTGTCCTTTCCTTGCTCAGAGCGGGCTCTGATAGCAGCAAAGGCGCGAATTACCGCCTCCGCAAGTTCAACGGCACGCTGATATTTGTCGCCGTTCGCGTACAGGCTGAGAGCTTCAGCAAGCGTCAGAAGCTCCTGATGAGAAGGCAAATTGGCCCACTCCACAGCATGGGGCGTCAACTCAGGCAGATCCATAGTTCTTCCAGTATTTCCGGCACCGCAGGCAGCAGACCGAACCCTCCCGGTCGCGGCCCCATGCGTGGCCCAAGAAAAAGCAGCTCATCTCTCTTCCTTTCCTTGCTCAGAGCGTACTCGGAGGGCGGCATCGATTGCGTCATCGAGTGATGCGTGGTCGTATCCCTCGCCTCGGTCATGGGCGTATGGAGTCGAATCCCATCCGGCAACCATCGGCAGCACGTAGTAGCCATACCATCCGCCGTCGCGGCCGTCTCGTTTTGCACGCTCACGCAGCCATCGATACCGCTCCGCATCGGCCCGCTCCTGCTTGACGGCTTCCTCTGCAACCTCCCGCACGAACGCTGCCAGGCCATCCGGGTCAAACCCGTGCGTCGTCAGCCCATTCGCGTCCACCAAACCGAAGCCGAACGCCTCATGCTTGACGGCAATCGCCTCGATCGCTTTTTCATCCATGGCTCTCTCCTTCGTTGATGGCTATGTCTGCTGCATCCATGATATCGGCCGCGTAGTTCAACGCTGCGCGCAGGTTGTCGATCAAGAACGGCGGGTAGGGCGGTTTCGCAAGTAGCTGCGACATTTCGCGCAGCTCGTCAGTCGTCCAAGCTCGGCGCATTGGTCATTCTCCTTGCTCTATAGAGGGAGGGGGAGGGTTAGGGGTGGCGGCATGTCCGATCCGCCGAAGGTAGCCTGGCGGCAGGATGCTCCAATCGAACTCGTCTTTGAAGTCGCCGCAGTGGTGCTCCCTGTTCGTCAGGATGTGGCCGGCTTGAGGCTCTCGGAAGCGCCAGGTGTGCCAGTCGATGCGGACCATGCTGTACCGCTGCTCGTTTGAAACGGGCGCTGAGCGATGGCACTCGCCGATCAGGCTGTTGACGTGCCGCCACCAATCGCAGCCGGCGCAGCAAGGGCCATGCTCGGCGTAGAAGCGATCGAGGATCTCTTGCCGTTGCTCGACGAGTTTCACGGTTTGGTCTCTCCTTGGTATAGGGGATCTAGGGGGAGGGAGGAGCGGGCTCTTTGGCCGTGTCGATCACAGGCTCACCAGTCAGAACGTCGATCACCTCGCGGCCAGCCTTCGCCAACTCGCGCAACCGTTCATCGGTCATGAAGACGGCTTCCGGCGCCTCGGGATCGCTGCCCGGGTCCACCTGATACCCGTACTCCATGGCGTAGCCCTCGCGCTTGTTGCGCTCATCGTTGAAGCCTCCTTCGGGCCAGCACCGGCAGCCCATCCGCCAGTAGTAGTTGCCTTCGCCGCATTTCTTGCACCGGCAAGCTTGCATGATGAAGCCGATGATTTCCCCGGCCGCCACGCGGCGCCTGGCGATCCCGGACTTATAGGCCATCGGGTTAGCATCGTCAGGGCAGGGCAAGCCCGCCTCTCCAGCATCCATGCCAAGCTGCCATCGCCGCTTCGATTCTGCCCAAATCGCCTCTTGCTCTGGCGAGACTTTCGGGGGGTTCAGCAGGTCCATTTCAGGCTCCGTTCGTTGGAATTGGGCAAAGGCCGCCCCTCTGACGCTGATGCCAGAACGGGGTAGTTTTTGGAATTCAGAACTGCCATCAAAGTGGCGTCCTGCTTGGGTTGTGACCCGGGCCTGAGCGGGCGGTATTCGTGCTGTCCGTTGGTAGGGGGAAATTTGCCCAACTGGGCGCGAAACAGGCACTTGGCGCGGCTGGCGCGAAAGAGAAAACCCAGC
>Ga0307412_10002628_pt1 | contig 9977 bp, 10 predicted proteins | sample DK1Cmetagenome_3_FD_203823 | JGI IMG/M metagenome (GOLD analysis project Ga0307412, IMG submission 203823) | Maize rhizosphere microbial communities from greenhouse at UC Davis, California, United States - DK15-C-1 | ecosystem: Host-associated > Plants > Roots > Rhizosphere > Soil | place: USA...
TTCAGCACTTGAAAAGTACATCGCATCGGGCACACCACCCTTCAGCTGCGCTCCGGTTCATTGGAAAACGGAGGGGAGGATGACTCGTATCGGCAACCGTCAAAACCAGAGAGAATCTTATGAATCTACGCCGAATCTCGTCGGCTGGAACGCTCGTGCCTGCCCCTTCGACTATTTGAAGAACGCCGCCCGATACCTTGCTGTCAATCTGTTGCCACTCACACTGCCAGCCTGTTACCCACGTGAAGTCTTGAATTTGATAATCGCCGGTGGCGCTTTGGCATTGAGCGAGTTTCTTGTTGGAGGGGTCAAACACAAAAAATAGGGGGCTTGGAAAGCCGAGCATCTGAGTATCATCAAGGCCCAGACCTTCTTTTAGGTTGATAGATGCTACAAGTGCTTTTGCTCGTCTCTTGCGCCATATCAAGTGCCATATGGCGAGGCAAAAAATAGAAACAGAAGCCAGGAAGAACTGACGTCCTTCGACGGTAAGCTTACCGGACGAAAACTCTATCATGCCCCACACGAATCCTATCGTCGCAAGCCCCGATACCCAAGCGGCGGGTATCACTACACTGTTAGCGAGGCGAGCTCCGAGCGTCCTCAAACAGGTTTTCATCATAATTCAGTTTGCGTCTCGGAATTGTTCGGAGGCCCTGAACGTTTGGGGTGGTAGAGCGATATGAATATGGCGAAGTTGGCCGGATCGAGCCGCTGCCGGCTCGTGATATGGCTGATCACACCCCATGTAACTGGGCAGTGTCTGACCTTTGCTATCCATGCAGACGGTAAAATCTTTAATTATCTGGTCTAGTGCAAAAGGATGAGCTGCGAGTGCCAACTCGATATCAGCCCGCAATTCAGGATGGATTTCGACTCGAATCGCCACTATCCGACTTGATCGATCAGACGCCGTGTGTTGCGGGTCGTCAAGGTTTTCAGCCCTTCCAAGTCGATATCGCTCTCGATGACATTCGGGACGATCGTGCGTTGACGTATCAGGGAATCATTCATCGCCGCGACCGAGCGCGCCTTCGCTACAGCCCGAAGCAGCGTATTGAACTCTTTCTCGCGCCCGACCGGAGTACCAACTTCACGAAGCTTCTTCTCTACAAACCTAAGGTTGTCTGCGATCAAGCCAAAAGGATGGTCTTCCAAATGGCCTTCTGGAACGTCTTTCTCACACAATATCCTGGTGTATTTACTCATGTCGGCTTCGAGTTTGCGCAGTTCGCCAACAACACTTTTCACAATATCCTGCACGTTCGCCTGGGTCCGCTTCGCTGCTTCAGCTGACCGCTTGGCTGGCGCTACTTCCGCAAATGCCATTTGATCAGTCATGACCAAGCATGCCGCAACCATAGTCATGGCGATGGTCGGCCCCGACCAAGAGCCTTTGCTTCGAGCTGCTACTGTCATAACGTCACCAAATCTATCGAATTGCTCAAATACTATACAGTGAAATCAAGGCTCGATGCATGGCAGCGAGCAGCCGGTAGTAAAGCCAGCGATACGCCTATCCACCGATTTACCAAACCTCTTTTCTGAAAACGCTCAGAGCGTAATGCGATAAAAAATCTCCGGCGAGGGGCTTGGGGTCAGATTAGTGCCCTTGAAGAGATTTTCAGAAACCTCCTACGTCGGAGCTATGCAAACCCCAGACGCAAAAAAGGGCCAACCTCTCGGTTGACCCTTCTAGACCGCCTAGCAGAACGGATTTTGTTTGGTAGGCGCGATTGGAACCGAGGGGGACAGACCACAATTTTGGTCCATCTATAATCGGCCAGTCGCATAATCGTGGTCTGTCCCCGTTTCCACACTTGCTGACCCACAACCTGATACGGATGCTCATGGCGCAATCAGCTCTGCTAGCCGACTGTCTGCCTCGCGAACTGAGCTTCAAGCATAGCCTTTAGTTGTGCCTAGCGTTGAGGCAGTACGGGGCTCAGGAGCAAGAGGATCGGCTGCTGAATCTGCCTGCGCTGATTGCCCAGAAACGGGTCGGTCAACGGCCTGGCAGGATTGAACCGCGCGCCATAAAACGAAGACCCAAGCCTTACCCCATGCTGATGAAAACACGTCGATCAGCCAGGGCCGAGGTCAGGAAGAATGGACATCCGAAGAAGGTTAAGTAAGTGCCATTCAAATCTGTCCCCTTTTCCTCGTCCCTGAAACCGCTTAGGGTGCGGCAGTCCGCTGACTTGGGCTCGCTGGTACAGCCTCCATATAGGCCTTAATACAAATACGCTTGGCCTTTTTCGCGAAGTCCTCGAGATCGCTCCGCTTCTCTGCAGCAGTGTCTCGCGCAGGGTATGTGAGCACCAATTTCTTCAAAATGTCCCGCATGCCGAGCGTCGCTTCTGAAGGCGCACCATATTGATCATATTGGTAGCGAGGCGGCTCATTTGATTGCCTAGCCAGCATTATCTCCCCTGCTTCGAGAGCGAATTGTTTGCAATGGTCGATCTCACCATGGCTGAAGACGATCGTCTTGCCGTCATCGGTCCAGGCCTGCGCCGATAATGGTCCGAGCAGGCAAATGCAAGCCAGCGCGATAATCTGAAGATTGTTAAGGAACCGAGGGGGACAGACCACAATTTTGGTCCGTCTATAATCGGCCAGTCGCATAATCATGGTCTGTCCCCGTTTCCATTCTGTCATCAAATTTTGCAGGCCACCTGCGGAGCCGCAGCAGGCGTCAACTTTTGGGGAATCACAATTGAAGTGCCAGGCACCGCGCTCAGTTCGAGAACCGCCAACATGCAAATAAGCGCTTGGTCGCCATCTTTGTTTGGACTGCTATCGACCCCTACCACTGCTTCGTAGTCCTTTCCCGGCTCCAGCTTGTAGACGAGCGCCCGGCCACCGCAGGTTCGGTAAGTGTTGCCATTGCCAGCAATGGTCGCGCCCCGGGTTGCGATTTGGAAAGGCAGATCCGTCCTGACGCGATATTCGGTTACGATCTCCTTGTATACCCCTTCCCCCCTCCGAAGCGCAGGGATGTACTGGGTCAGAGTGGGCCAAACTCTCTGCGGCATGCCTAAGCTCGCCGACTTCAGGGGATACTGCGGATAATTGATGTTCGCCGTTCCATCCTGCCCGAAACGTCCAGCTTCAGCCATTTTATGTTGGGTAGCAGGAGCACAACCGCCGACGATGCTATCGCCTAACACGTCGGAGTTCGTGATAACGCGTACACGCGCCGTGCCCTCTGATTGAGCAGGCTCTTCGTAGGGAACTGATGGTATTCCAGAGCAGCCAGCAAGTGCTGCAGCAAAAAAAGTTACGAAACCGACAACCCGCATGACCATATCCTTATGTAATCGAGGTCCGCCCAATAAAAGGGGCAAAATCCTGCTGTAAAATCCGCAGCCAACAAAAAAGGGCCCACCTTTCGGTGAGCCCTTCTAGACCGCCCAGCAGAGCGGATTTTGTTTGGTAGGCGCGATTGGACTCGAACCAACGACCCCCACCATGTCAAGGTGACCGTATTTATATACTAACCCATTGATCTTAAAAGAAAAACCGTTGTTTTTCGCACTATCAAAAACAGCCATAGCCCTCTATAAAAATCAATAACTTAGCGTTGTATTTTCCTACAGTACTCCCTTCCTTTGGCCCGACCGGCCATCCTCCTCATGAGCTGCTAACCTGACTCCATGATTCAGGAGCTGCCTATGCCAAATTCTGACCTTCTCCCTTCCCTGCTATTCAAAATCAATGAAAACCAGCTTGCCCTTGAGGCCGCCATTCTTGAGCTGTCCAATTGGGTGGAGACGCATGGCTCGGCTGATGTCGCTGATAACGTGCGGGGGGCATTAGATACGATTGATAAAAATGAAGAGTTCATCAAGATCACCCTAGCGGTCCTGATGACGCCGTAGTAGTTCTTTTCCTCTGGTAAAACGGCTAAAGCCACGACTATCGGGCGTGCATCAAGCTGCCTCCACGGAGAGGTGCGGGGGCTGGAAAAAGAGGATAATGTAGATACCACTACATAAAAAATAGCTTCCTCTACATGAAAAAATGGTTGACGTTGATCCTCGGTTTACCCACCGCCAATGCCACGGACCGCATGCGAGCTTGGCGCGCTTTGAAAGCGTCTGGCGCAGCGGTGCTACGCGATGGAGCATATTTACTTCCAGACATCGAATCGTGCCGTGAGGCATTCACTTCAGTCGAACGGGAAATTCTTTCTGTAAATGGCACTGCTTACGTGCTACCGGTGGTCGACCCGCAAGGCGCACGTTTTATGGAGCTGTTCGACCGCAGCGGTGACTACAGCAGGCTTCGCGTTGAAGTCGAGGAATGTCTTGGGCAATTAAATGCCGACAACGCACTGGCTAGTACGAAGCAGATTAGAAAACTGCGGAAAAATTACGATCAGCTTGTAAGAATCGATTTCTTTCCAGATAAATCGAAACAGCTAGTTGAGTCAGCGTTGCTTGAATTGGAAACGGCTGTCAGCAGGGCCTTGGCTCCAGATGAACCACGCAGCAGTAGCCAACTAATAACCATCCTCAATGTGCACGACTATCAAGGTCGAGTTTGGGCGACCCGCAAGCGCCCATGGGTTGACCGTTTGGCTTGCGCCTGGTTGATCCGGCGATTCATTGATCCGCAGGCGCAAATCCTCTGGTTGGACCATCCTCAGGACTGCCCAGCCGACGCCCTGGGCTTTGATTTCGATGACGCGGCGTTCAGCCATGTCGGCAACCGCGTGACCTTCGAAACCCTGCAAGCCAGCTTTGAACTTCAAGAGCCCGGATTAAGCCGCATCGCGGCCTTGGTCCATTACCTCGATGTCGGCGGCGCCCAGCCCGTGGAGGCTGCCGGTATCGAACGGGTGCTGGCCGGTCTACGCGAAACGATCTCCTATGATGACCATCTGCTGGCTGCTGCCAGCGCCATCTTCGACGGCCTGCTCGCCGCATTCGTGAAAGAGGAACAACCCAATGAGTAAGGTTTTCGAGTCGACGGTTGAAACAGATCTATCGAAGCCCGCGCCGATCAGCTTGCGTGAGGCTTTCTGGTTCTGGCTGAAGCTTGGGTTCATCAGCTTCGGTGGGCCAGCGGGACAGATTTCGATCATGCATCAGGAGCTGGTGGAACGCCGACGTTGGATTTCCGAACGACGCTTTCTGCATGCGCTCAACTACTGCATGTTGCTGCCCGGGCCCGAGGCCCAGCAGCTGGCGACGTACATCGGTTGGCTGATGCATCGAACCTGGGGCGGAGTGATCGCCGGTGCGTTGTTCGTATTGCCTTCGCTGTTCATCCTGATTGCCTTGTCCTGGATGTACATCGCTTTCGGTGAAGTGCCTGTGGTGGCCGGACTCTTTTATGGAATCAAGCCGGCAGTGACGGCGATCGTCGTACAGGCAGCGCATCGTATCGGTTCACGAGCACTGAAGAACAACTGGCTGTGGGCTATCGCCGCTGCGTCATTCACCGCGATTTTCGCCTTCAATATTCCCTTCCCGCTGATCGTGCTGGGCGCCGCGTTGATCGGTTATGTCGGCGGTCGCCTGGTGCCTGAGAAGTTCAGGACAGGAGGCCATGGCGGCGCGAAAAAATCCTTCGGCCCAGCCTTGATCGATGATGACACCCCCTCCCCCGCGCATGCCCGCTTCAGTTGGGTGAAGCTGACGTTGCTGGCATTGGTCGGCGCCGTGCTGTGGGCCGTGCCGATGGTGATCCTGACGGCCCTCTATGGCTGGCAAGGCACCTTGACCCAGATGGGCTGGTTCTTTACCAAGGCCGCATTGCTGACCTTTGGCGGCGCCTATGCGGTGCTGCCTTATGTCTATCAAGGTGCGGTTGGTCACTACGGCTGGTTGACTCCGACCCAGATGATCGACGGCTTGGCTCTTGGGGAAACAACCCCAGGGCCGCTGATTATGGTGGTGGCTTTCGTTGCTTTTGTCGGGGCTTATGTCTCGCAGGTTTTCGGTGCCGATCAAGTGTTCCTGGCCGGGGCCGTCGCCGCTAGCCTGGTGACCTGGTTCACTTTCCTGCCTTCGTTTTTGTTCATTCTTGCCGGAGGCCCAGTGGTCGAGTCGACCCACAACGAACTCAAATTCACTGGGCCGCTGACCGCGATCACCGCCGCAGTGGTGGGGGTGATCCTCAATCTGGCGTGTTTCTTTGGTTATCACGTGCTGTGGCCGACAGGTTTCAGCGGCAGCCTCGACTGGCCTTCGGCGCTGATCGCGATTGCGGCGGCGATTGCCTTGTTCCACTACAAGCGCGGCGTGATTCAGGTACTGGTGGCTTGTGCACTCGTCGGCTTGGCCGTGCATCTGTTGCGCTAGAGCACAGCGACTGACTAACGATCTCGCCTCCACGTATGTGAGGAGGCCTGCTCGTACCAAAGCCCAGCCTGACGCTGGGCTTTTACCTTTAGTGGCAGTGGTAATCGTTGGTCTTGTGGTTGCGGTGACAACCTTTTGAATCAGTGCCACCGCTATGAGCGAGAGCAGTGACGGAAATAAACGAGAGTACAGCGGCGATCAGAATGGCAGACAGTTTCATCAGGGCTTGCTCCATGCGAGTGTTGTTATCGGTGTGAGATCTTTCACAACTCACAGAGTATGGCCAATTGCCTCTATCAAGCAAGCGACTACTTCATTCCTCTGTTGAGTGTTCGACGAAAGGTTCGTGTGCCTATTTCTTGAGCTATTACGGCCTCTGGTTTAGGATGGCCTTGCATCCCCCTAGGGGGGATACAGCGTTCATCGAGATTGAACAACTCGCCACCCTCTTTTCCCAAGCGTAAGTCGACAAGTGATCACACGCCCTCCTCTGTGAGATGCCTCATGCTGAAAATACTCGCCAACCGAACCTACCGTCATCTCTTCCTAGCCCAAGTCATTGCGTTGGTAGGTACGGGGCTTGCGACCGTCGCATTGGGGCTGCTGGCCTTCGACCTTGCTGGAGCCCAAGCGGGTGCCGTCCTCGGCACAGCGTTGGCGATCAAGATGACAGCCTACATCGGAGTTGCGCCGATTGCCGCGGCTTTTGCAGAATGCCTGCCACGTAAGGCCATGTTGGTCTCGGTGGACTTGGTACGTGCTTTGGTCGCGCTGGCCCTGCCGTTCGTGACGGAGGTCTGGCAGGTCTATGTGCTGATTTTCATCCTGCAATCGGCCTCGGCCGCCTTCACCCCAACCTTTCAAGCGACCATTCCCGACATCCTGCCAGACGAGGACGAATATACCCGCGCCTTGTCGTTGTCCCGACTGGCCTATGACCTCGAAAGCGTCGCCAGTCCCATGCTCGCCGCTGCATTGCTGACCGTGATCAGCTTCCACAGTCTGTTCGCCGGCACCGTCATCGGTTTCCTCGCTTCGGCGGCCCTGGTCACGACAGTATTGCTACCGAAAGCGAAGTCGGTCCCCAAGCGCAGCATCTATGAACGAACCACCCGCGGCATGCGCATCTTCCTGGCGACGCCTCGCTTGTGCGGATTATTGGCATTGAACCTGACGGTAGCCGCCGCCAGCGCCATGGTTATCGTCAATACAGTGGTGCTGGTCCAATCGCGTTTCGCGTTACCTCAGAGTTCCACTGCATTGGCGTTGGCCGCGTTCGGTGGCGGCTCCATGATCGCGGCCCTGGTGTTGCCTCGGCTGTTGAAAGATATCAAGGACCGAACAGCGATGTTGTTCGGCGGAGGGATACTGGTTGTCGGCCTGGCCATGGGCATGAACCTGACCTCCTACCATTTACTACTGCCGCTTTGGATGATGCTGGGCGTAGGCTATTCGTTGGCACAGACTCCGAGTGGCCGGTTGCTGCGTCGTTCTGCCCATGCCGAAGATCGCCCTGCGCTCTTTGCCGCCCAGTTCGCGCTGTCTCATGCCTGCTGGTTAATTACCTATCCATTGGCAGGATGGCTGGGCGCCGACATCAGCTTGACGGCATCATTTATCGGGCTCACCGTGGTGGCCGGCGGCGCATTGCTAGTCAGCGTGGTGATCTGGCGTCCTGCCCATGATCAGGACTCGATCAAACACTCTCATGAGAACCTTGCTGACGACCACTCCCACCTGGACGGCGAGGCTATTGAGCACGAACACCCGTACGTGATTGATGATCAGCATCGCCGGTGGCCAAATAACTGATCACGAGTTCAATCATTTTCAAAACTGGCCCGGCGCCGTCAAACCAGCAATCGCACAGCTTGCAAAGTGACAAGGTGCCCCGGATAGAACCAGTAACCCCATTGCCCCACAGGCCAGACGTTGAAGCTTAACCTCTGGCGCAGTAACCAGAGCCCGATCAGCGGTGCCGCAAATGCAGCGCCCAGGGCAAGTATCGAATAGAGCTCCAGATCCAGCGCCCGGCTGACAATGCTGCTGCGGGTGTTGATCAATACGCACAGGCCCGCTGGCAACAACCACAGCACAGCGGGCCTGTTGATCACCAGCAAGACCGAGGCAGGGACAAGGACTCCGTAGAAACCAAACATCAGCGGATCATCCAGCGCACTGGCGATGGCGCCAGCGAACAACGCCATGGCGCCACTCAAGAATGTCCGATGGTGGCAACCCCAGGTCACGACCAACCCCAATGCCAGGGTTAGCAGCACGTTGTACGAGCCGGAAGTGCTGATCATGCGATAAGGCACCTGCGAAATGGCCGCGAACAACAGCATCAAGGCGAGGTAGCGGCCGTTTTTGTAAGTCAGCCATTCGCCACGCCTGGACCGCGCCACATTCGCTGCGATGGCGACGCAAAACAGTGGAAAAGAGAGCCGGCCTGGAATGAACGGCGTGCTCAGTTCAGGCCACACCAACCGCAAGTGATCGATGACCATTGTCAGCATCGCCAACCATTTGATCAGATCAAGGCTGGCGCTGCGGCCTTTCAACGAAGGATCCAGATCTGGGTGAGTCTTAGTCATAAGCCTTATGCGTTCAAACCGATCCAGCCGTGAACGCCCACATACAAACCAACCCCAATGATCAACACGCTGGACAAATAAGGAGCCCGCCGCGCAACGGTGCCCAGCCACGGCCAGCGGTTGGTGGCTTGCCGTGCGCCAATGGCTGCGGCCGCTCCCACGGTAACCAAGGTGATCGCCAAGCCAATGCTGAAACACAAGACAAGCATGCCGCCCAGCGCGACTTCCTTAACTTGAAGGCATAGCAACAGAACGGTGATGGCAGCCGGACAAGGAATCAGTCCTCCCGTCAGGCCGAACACAATGATCTGGCCCGTGGTGACTTCACGGTTGGTGAATCGCTTGCGGATATCGTTGGCGTGCGCCCGTTCGTGGGCGTCCTGATAACCCTCCAATGACAGTTCCAGGCTCTCCAGCGTGGAATGCTCATGCCCATGATTATGCTCTTGATACTCAAGGTCGTAATCGTGGGAATGCCCCGCATGCCCCAGACTCAAGCGAGCGCTGAACTCATGGGGCTCGGGAATATCGACCGTCGACTCCAGGAATCCATCGCGCTCGGCAAATGAGAACATCTGCACGCTACCACCGGCGCGAGTGGTCGTCAGGCGAACGTCCTCGGCGGACCAGGCATGGCCAGTCAACGTTTTCAGGCGCCAGTGGGGTGGCATGCCTTGCTCGAAGATCGAAAGTTCGACACGCCCATGGCCGGTATCGATACGATGGGTTTCATCATGATGCCCACGAGCATGCTCACCGTGGTGGTGCTCGTCGCCTTGCTCGAACTTGAACACCTGTTCGCCACGCCAGGTACGCCACAACATCCATAGCGCAATGGCGATGATCAGCGCAGCAGATGCGAGCTGGAAGTAAGGTTCCGTCGTTTCGGCATCCAATCCCTGGCCCAGGTACATGCCCCCAATGGCGACCAGCCACACCACGGCGGTGTGGGACAGCGTCGCCGCCAACCCCAGCAAAACCGCCTGTTTGACCGAACCCCTGATCGCCACGATGAACGCCGCCATCATGGTTTTCGAATGACCCGGCTCCAGCCCATGCAAGGCACCCA
>Ga0307412_10002629_pt1 | contig 9977 bp, 10 predicted proteins | sample DK1Cmetagenome_3_FD_203823 | JGI IMG/M metagenome (GOLD analysis project Ga0307412, IMG submission 203823) | Maize rhizosphere microbial communities from greenhouse at UC Davis, California, United States - DK15-C-1 | ecosystem: Host-associated > Plants > Roots > Rhizosphere > Soil | place: USA...
GAGCGATTCCGCAGGGAGGCGTAGGTGAAGTGACCCCCAGAAGTTGGACGGTTTGAGCTACGCGGCTAAGACGCCGGTTCGGTAGTGGACCGGGCTCAGGCCGCCGAGCTTGAGCTTGATGCGTTCGTGATTGTAGTAGTGGATGTATTCCTCGAGGCCGTGCTCGAGGTCCTCAATGCTGTCGAAGTGGTTCAGATAGAAGTACTCGGCCTTGAGCGTGCCAAAGAAGCTTTCCATGGCCGCGTTGTCCAGGCAGGTGGCCTTGCGCGACATGCTCTGGGTGATGCCATGGACGGCCAGTTGGCTCCGGTAGGCGGGTTGCCGGTACTGCCAGCCCTGATCGGAGTGCAGCAAGGGCGTGTCGCCTGGGCGCAGCCGGGCCACCGCTTTGGCCAACATGCGCTGGACCATCGCAAACATCGGTCGGCGATGGATGTCGTAGGCGACGATTTCACCGTTGAAGAGGTCCATCACCGGCGACAGGTAAAGCCGCTGGCCCGCCACTTTGAACTCGGTGATGTCGGTGGCCCATTTCTGATTCGGCTTTTCTGCCCGGAACTTTCGGTCCAGCTGGTTCGGTGAGGCTTCGCCCTCTACCCCTCGGTAGGCCTTGTATTTCTTGATCCGCACGAGCGACTTCAGGCCCATGGTCGCCATCCGCCGTTGCACCGCCTTGTGGTTGACCCGCTCGCCCGCCTGGCGCAACGCGGCCGTGATCCGCCGATACCCATATCGTCCTCGATGACGGTGGTAAAGGGCGCGAATCTTCGCCGCCAGATCCATCCGCTCATCGAGCGATGACAGGCGATTGAGCTGGTAATAGTAGGTGCTTCGGGACAGCTCGGCCGCCTTGAGCAATCGAGAAAGCGCATGCGCCTGCCTTAACCCTTGGACGGCTTGCGCGGCGGTTTGCCGTGCGTCGCCGCCTGCTTCTCCAGGATTAAGGCGTCGAGTTTTTTTAAGTAAGCGGTCTCCGCACGCAGGTACAGCACTTCCTCGAGCAACTCCTCGCGGGTGAGTTCCTCGGCCGGTTTGGGCGTCGTCGGCTTCTTATGCATGCGGGTTCGTCGCTCACGGGCGGACGTCAGCGCGTCCAGACCGCCCGAATCATACTGCCGTTGCCATTGGCCGATCAGGCCCGACATCCGGATGTCGAACAGCGCCATGGCCTGCCGGTGCGACAGCCCCTCGCTCCGGATCCGTTCGAGCACGCGTTGTTTGAAGGCCGCGCTGTAGAGCGTGAGCTTCTTGGCGATCCCGGTGCTTCCGTGACGCAGATAGTTATCGCGCCATCGGCGGACCAGCGCCGGATCCACGCCGTACTGGCTGGCCAGCTTTCTCACCGCCACGGTCCGCTGCGCCGCTTCCTGCGCCACCTTCAGCTTGAACGAATCATCGTACTTCGCCATGACGAACACCCCAGGGGTTGAACGGGTGTCCAACTTCTGGGGGTCACTTCAAGGCCGGACGAGGACTTAGCGAAGAGAATGGCACCCGACGCCTCTCCCTTTCCTCGACGCAAAAAAAGCAACGGCGAAGCCGAGCACGAGCGCGAACACCGCCCCCCGAACGTGCCAAGCGTTCCGCGTCAAATCTCGACCTGCGCCCCCAGCTCGATCAACCGGTTGCCCGGTATCTGGAAGAACGCCGTCGCCGGCATCGCATTGCGTGCGAGGAAGGCGAACAGCTTGTCGCGCCAGAGGGCCATGCCGGGCCGGCGGACATCGGCCACGATGGTTTCGCGGGACAGGAAGAACGTGGTGTCCATCATGTCGAAGTCGAGGCCCAACGTACTCGCGCGAGATAGCGACAGCGGGATGTTCGGGTCCTCGGCGAAGCCGTAGCGCAGCTGCAGCCCATAGAAACCGTTGCCGTACTCGATCACTTCCATGCGCTCTTCGTAGTCCGCCACCGGCGTCTCGAGCATTTCCACCGTCAGCAGGACGTTGCGCTCGTGCAGCACCTTGTTGTGCTTCAGGTTGTGCAGCATGGCGTGCGGCACGGAGTTCTGGTTCGCCGTGAGGAACACGGCGGTACCCGGAACGATGAGCGGCGGGTGGTCGGCGATATTGGCGACGAAGGGTTCGAGGGCGAGACCGGACTGCTTGATCTCGCGGACCACCAACTCCCTGCCCCGCCGCCACGTGGTCATCATGGTGAAGATCACCACGCCCAGCACCAGCGGGAACCAGCCGCCATGGGCGATCTTCAGCGCGTTCGCGCCGAAGAACGAGATATCGACGATCAGGAAGATCACGCCCACGGTGATGACCGCCGACCAGTGCCAATGCCAGCGGCGGCGGGCCACGACCAGGGCCAGCAAGGTCGTCATCGTCATCGTGCCGGTCACCGCGATGCCGTATGCGGCGCCGAGGTTGTTCGAGGAACGGAAGCCGATGACGGCAAGGAAGACCAGCACCAGCAGCAGGCGATTCACCCACGGCACGAAGATCTGTCCGGACATCTCATGCGAGGTATGCACCACCGCCATGCGCGGCGAATAACCCAGCGACATCGCCTCGCGGGTCATCGAGAACGCACCGGAGATCACCGCCTGCGAAGCGATGATGGCGGACATCGTCGACAGGGCGACCATGGGATAGAGCCAGTCTTCCGGCACCATCTTGTAGAACGGGTTTTCGATCGCCGTCTGGTCGTGCAGCAGCAGCGCGCCCTGCCCGAAATAGTTGATCAACAGCGCCGGCAGCACGAAGGTGAACCAGGCCAGGCGGATCGGCTTCTTGCCGAAATGCCCCATGTCGGCATACAGGGCCTCGGCGCCGGTCAGCGCCAGCACCACGCCACCCAGCGCGATGAAGGCCTGCTTGCCGTGTTCGAGGAAGAACGTCACCGCGTACCACGGATTCAGTGCGGCCAGCACCTGGGGATGGGCCACGAGTTGGCGCAGGCCCAGGCCGGCGAGCACCAGGAACCAGATCACCATCACCGGCGCGAAGGCCTTGCCCACGAAATTGGTGCCGTGCCGCTGCACCGCGAAGAGGATGATGATGATGACCAGGCAGATGGGCAGCACGTAGGTGTCGAGCTGCGGCGCGGCGATTTCCAGGCCTTCGACGGCCGATAGCACCGAGATCGCGGGTGTGATGACACCGTCGCCATAGAACAGCGAGGCGCCGAAGATGCCGATCGCCGCGAGTACCCAGCGGGCCCTCGGCGAACCGCTGACGCTGCGCTGGGCCAGGGCCATCAGCGCCATGATGCCGCCTTCGCCCTTGTTGTCCGCACGCATCACGAAGGTCACGTATTTCAGCGACACCACCATGATCAGCGACCAGAAGATCAGCGAGAGGACGCCGAGCACCGCGGTGGGATGCGGCGTCATGCCGTGCGTTCCCAGGGTCTCCTTCATGGCGTACAGGGGACTGGTGCCGATGTCGCCGAAGACGATGCCGATGGCACCCAGCGCCAGGGCGCCGATGCGGCGGCCGTGGGCGTGCTGGATATCTTCGGCGGGGTTTTCCGTTTTCACTCTCAACCTCCGAGCGCCGCTCGCAGCGCCTTGCGGATGATGGCCTCGGCGGAATCGCCTTCGGCGGCGGCTTTTTGAACGAGCCGGGATGCTTCGACCGGCTTGTAGCCGAGTTGCTGCAGGGCGACGGTGGCTTCGCCGACCGGATCGGCCGGCGCGGCTTCGCCCAGCGTGCTGACCGGAAGGCGTACGCCTACCGCGTCCACGCGATCGCGCAGTTCCACCACCATGCGTTCGGCGGTCTTCTTGCCGATGCCCGGGATCTTGGTCAGGGCCACCACGTCGCCCGCATGGACCAGCCGCGACAGCTCGTCGGTGGCCACGCCGGAAAGCACCGCCAGCGCGATCTTCGCGCCGATGCCGCTGACCTTGAGCAGGTTGCGGAACATGGCCCGCTCGGCTTCGCGCAGGAAGCCGTAGAGGGCCACGCCGTCTTCCTTCACCGCGTAATGGGTGAGCAGGATCACTTCCTTGCCCGTGCCGGGCAGGTCGTAGATGGTCGACATGGGTGCATCGACCTCGTAGCCGACGCCGCCCACTTCGATGAGGAGCGACGGTGGCTGCTTGCTCACCAGGGTGCCGCGCAGGCGACCGATCATCGACGACGTCTCCATGCCGTGCGGGGAATGCCGACGCGCTCGATACTGGAACGCGTATGCGCATGGGCGATGGCGATCGCCAGGGCATCGGCGGCGTCCGCCTGCAGCGGGCCCTTGATGCCGAGGATGATCCCGATCATGTGCTGGACCTGGGTCTTGTCGGCGCGGCCGGTACCGACCACCGCCTGCTTCACTTCGGTCGCGGCGTACTCGTGCACGACGATTCCCTGGCTGACCACGGCACACACGGCGGCGCCGCGTGCCTGGCCGAGCTTGAGGGCCGAGTCCGCATTGCGCGCCATGAACACGCGCTCGATCGCGGCTTCCGCCGGACCGTGCGTGCCGATGATGCCGCAGAGCTCGTCAAATATGCGTTTCAGGCGGAGCGGGAAGGTCGCCTCCCCGCCTATCACCAGGGCGCCATGCCATACGTGGGTGAGCGCGCCGCTGTCCGACACGTCGATGACGCCGACGCCGGTACGCTGGCTGCCCGGATCGATGCCGAGAATGCGAGTCATGGCAGCGATGCTACGCGCAAGACAGGAAGGGGCCGGTAAGGCCTCAAGCCTCGTCCGCGTCGTGGGCCGGCAAGATGGCGTTGTGGTAGACCTCGTCCACGTCGTCGAGCGCGTTCAGGCGTTCGAGCAGCTTCTCGAACTGTTCCAACGCCTCGCCGGTGGGCGTGACCAGCGGACCGTTCGGCCGCATCACCACGTCGGAGCTCTCGACCTCGAAGCCGGCCGCGACCAGCGCCTTGCGCATGGCCTCGACGGCGATGGGATCGGACGCCAGCAGCACCGTGCCGACGCCGTCTTCGATGACGATGTCTTCGGCGTTGTTCTCGATCGCCGCTTCTTCCAGCTTCGCTTCGACATCGGCGTCGCCGCCGGTATGCACCACGACCTGGCCCACGCGGGTGAACTGGAAGGCCACCGAATTGGTGGTGCCCATGTTGCCGCCGAGCTTGTTGAGCGCCGCGCGCACGTCGGCCACCGTGCGGACCTGGTTGTCCGTCACGCAATCGATGATCAGCGCGGTACCCGCCGGGCCGTAGCCTTCGTAGCGGATCTCGTGCATGTCGGCGCCACCCTCGGCACCCGAGCCGCGCTTGATGGCGCGCTCGATGGTGTCCTTGGTCATGTTCGCCGCGAGCGCCTTATCGACGGCGGCGCGCAGGCGCGGGTTCCCGTTGGGATCGGGCACGCCGCCACGCGTGGCGATGGTGATTTCGCGGATCAGCTTGGTGAACACCTTGGCGCGCTTGGCGTCTTCGGCGTTCTTGCGACCTTCGATGGACGGGCCTCTACCCATGTTCGATTCCTGGACTTACCGGACGGACGAGGGCGCGATTCTAACGGAAGTGCGCTCCTGACGGGTCAATCGGCGAACCGGCCTTCGCGCAGGAAGGCCACCACCTGGCGGGCGACATCGGCCGATACGAGCATGCCGGTATGGCTGGTTTCCAATACGCAATGGTCGGCGAGGCCGGGAAGCCGGGTTTCCTCCACGCCCACCGAACCGTCGTGTTCGGCGCCCAGCTCGCCTACGAAAGCGCCCAGGCCGACCGGCATCCTTCCGGCGATCATGCCGACCTCGCGGCGTCCGTCCCAGCGGTCCAGCCCGTGCTCGAGCAATTCCTTGGAGCGACCGAGCAACATGTCGCCACCCCAGCGGTGGGTGAGCCCCCGCGCGGCACCGCTGCCGTTGAGGGGCGAACCCAGGCAGACGATGCGGCCGTCCGGCAGGTCGTCGTCGCGGCAGGCCAGCAGGGCCAGGATGCCGCCGAGGCTGTGCCCCACGACGTGTACCGGGCCGGGGCCGAGGGCGCGGATGCGCTTGCGCAACCGCGCGATCGCCTGCTCCGGCGGAGCCGCGATGCTCATGTACTCGAACTGGTGAACCCGGAAACCTTCCTCGCGCAACCGCCGATGCAGCATCGCCATGGCGAACCCACGCATCCACAGGCCGTGCAACAACAGGACCTCGGGAGGCGGGAGAGTCATCGGCGCGTTCAGGATCAGGCCTTCAACGGCTCCGCGGCGGCGACGCGGACGTGCAGTTCCTTCAACTGCGGCTCGGACACCGGCGAGGGGGCGTCGGTCATGAGGTCCTGCGCGCTGGTGGTCTTCGGGAAGGCGATGACGTCACGGATCGATTCCGTACCCGCCATGAGCGCCGCGATGCGGTCGATGCCGAAGGCCAGGCCGCCGTGGGGAGGCGCACCCATGCGCAGCGCCTTGAGCAGGAAGCCGAACTTGGCTTCCGCCTCGGCCGCGCCGATGCCGAGCAGGTCGAATACGGCGCTCTGCATCTCCGGACGGTGGATACGAATCGAGCCGCCACCGATTTCATTGCCGTTGAGCACCATGTCGTAGCCGCGACTGACCGCGATGGCCGCGTTGGCGCGCAGGTCGGCGATATCGTCGACCTTCGGCGCGGTGAACGGATGGTGGAGCGCGACGAAGCGCTTTTCCTCGTCGTCGTACTCGAACATCGGGAAGTCCGTGACCCACAGGGGCTTCCACGTGTTCTCGACCAGGCCACGGTCGCGGCCCAGCTTGATGCGCAGCGCGCCCATGAAGTCGGTGACCGTCTTCCAGGCGCCGGCGCCGAAGAAGACGATGTCGCCCGTGGCGGCACCGGTGAGCGTCAGCACCTGCTCCAGCGCGGTGTCGTCCAGGAACTTCGCCACCGGGGAATTGATGCCGTCGCGGCCTTTGCCGAGGTCGTCGACCTTCAGCCAGGCCAGGCCCTTCGCGCCGTACTTGGCGGCGTAATCGGTAAGGCCGTCGATCTCCTTGCGCGACAGGACGGCGGCGCCCGGCACGCGCAACGCGGCGACGCGGCCGGCGGGATCGTTGGCCGGTCCGGAGAAGACCTTGAACTCCACGTGCTTCACGGCCTCGGCGATGTCGACCAGCTCCAGCGGAATGCGCAGGTCGGGCTTGTCGGAACCGAAGCGGCGCATCGCCTCTTCGTAGGTCATGCGCGGGAAGACGGCGTCGAGTTCCACATGGCGCACTTCGCGGAACACGTGGCGGATCAGGTTCTCGACGAAGTCCTGGACGTCGCGTTCTTCGACGAAGGCGAACTCGAGGTCGAGCTGGGTGAATTCCGGCTGGCGGTCGGCGCGCAGGTCCTCGTCGCGGAAGCAGCGGGCGATCTGATAGTAGCGGTCGAAACCGGCCATCATCAGGATCTGCTTGAACAGCTGCGGCGACTGCGGCAACGCATAGAACTGGCCCGGGTGCACGCGGCTCGGCACCAGGTAGTCACGCGCGCCTTCCGGCGTGGCCTTGGTGAGGATCGGCGTCTCGATGTCCTGGAAGCCGGCGGCGTCGAGATAACGGCGCAACTCGCGTACCAGCGCGGTGCGCGTGCGCATCATCTTCTGCATCTCGGGACGGCGCAGGTCGAGGTAGCGGTAGGTCATCCGCATGTCCTCGTTCGGCGACTCGTGCAGCGCGAACGGCAGGTCGCGCGCGGCATTGAGGATCTCGACCTTGTCGGCGATCAACTCGACCGTGCCGGTCTTCAGCTTGTCGTTGGCCGACAGGCGCTTGCGGATCTGGCCGGTGACGCGAATGACGAATTCGTAACCCAGTTCACCGGCGACGGCGAAGGCGTCGGCGTTATCGCGTTCGATCACCACCTGGGCGATACCCTCGTGGTCGCGCAGGTCGACGAAGGCCACGTGGCTCTGCAGACGAAGCGTGTCCACCCAGCCGCAAAGGGTGACGTCCTGGCCGATCAGCGACTCGTCGATGAGTCCGCAATAATGGGTGCGCATGCGCTTGAAGCTCCGGCTACCGCGAAGGCGGTCAATAGCGTGGGAAAAGACCCCGGATCGTAACACGAGCCGGGGTCCCCCAAGCGCGGGCCGAGGCCTTAGCGGCCGATGTCGAACTTGCCGCGACAGCCGCGATCGGCCCAGATGCCGTCACGGGTGAAGCCATACGAGTAGCCTTCGCGACAGTCGGCCTTGGAGGTCTGTTCGACGAGCCGCGCGCCGCGTCCGATCGGCCAGCGACAGTACACGCGCTTGTTGTCTTCGCTGTCACAGGAAACGATCTGGCCGCCACCGCCGTAACCCGGGCGACCACCGCCACCCCAGCCCGGACGGTCATCGCCGCCCCAGCCCGGACGACCGCCACCCCAGCCACCGGCTTCCTGGAAGATGCCGCGGCAACCGTCGTCCACCCAGAGACCGCCGCGATCCATGTCCCAGGTGCGGCCACGAATGCAGGCGGTCTGGGAATCCTGGCGGACCAGGCGCGCGTCGCGCCAGGGCACCCGGCAGTAGGAACGGCGTCCGTTGTCGCTATAGCAGTTGACCGTGTCGCCGCCGCGCTGGGCGTGCGCCACGTGCGGAGTCAATGACAGCCCCGCGCCGAGCGCGAGCATGGCGACCAGTCCAAGGATGCGTTTCATACCTACCTCCGATGTGTGTGACGCAAAATTATCGGAGGGATCCGCAACGATGTTTGAACGGACCGTAAGAAAACGCCCCGGCTCGACGTAAGGCCCTGCCTCGGTGACCAGCCGGTCGCCTGAGCCGCGGCGCCCCTGCTTCAGCCGCCGGACGGCTTGGCGTCCGCCGACGGGGTGGCGGCGGGAGCCGGAGCGGGCGCCGGCGCAGGCGCGGCGGCGGGGCCCCCGGAAGAACCTTCGACCAGGTTTCGCTTTTTATCGCCGTCCTTCTTGAAATCGGTCTCGTACCAGCCACCACCGGCGAGGCGGAACTGGGGTGCACTCAGCAGGCGGCCCACCCGGGGTTCGCCGCAGCTGGGACAGGCGGAGGGATCGGCATCGGCGATCTTCTGCAAGCGCTCGAAGCGGTGGCCACAGGCCTGGCACTGGAATTCATAGATGGGCATGGGGCGGGTATCTCTTGGTATCTGGCCGGCATTATCGGGGTGGGGGACGGTTTTTCAATTCCTGGCGATTCGACCCGCGAAAGCGCCCCGGACATTTTGCATTGCACCAAAATGGCTGGAAAAGCCAGTTCCGTGCCAAGTCTCTATAAATAAGGCCTAACACACCATTGTTTCCCCACGATGGCGCATTCATGACGAATGTGTTGACGCGTCGCAGCAAGCATGCATAGCGTCATCCCAACGCGGCTTTCCCGCCGCGTCCGCGGGGCACTCCCGCTCCGCGTGCCGTAGCTCGCCTTGGGGACCATCGATGACGACAGGTAAGACCCTACGACGCAAGCCGTCGGCCAGCCTCTGGCTACCCGCCCTCGGTCTCATGATCGTGACGCCCGGTTACGCCCAGGATGCGGCGCCGCCGCCGGATACCAAGGAGGCCCGGCAACTCGACCAGGTGGTGGTGACCGGCACGCGCAGCACCACGCGCACCGAGGCCAATTCGCTCTCGCCGATCGACGTATTGTCGCCCAAGGATCTCACGTCCACGGGAAGCACCGACCTCGCGACGGCCCTGGGCCGCCTGCTGCCCTCGCTCGATTTCCCGCGCCCGGCGATCAACGACGGTAACGATGCCGTGCGCCCGGCCAGCCTGCGCGGGCTTTCGCCCGACGCGACGCTCGTGCTCGTGGACGGCAAGCGCTACCACACGTCGGCCCTGGTCAACTACAACAACTCCGTGGGTCGTGGCGCGGCACCGGCCGATCTCAACTCGATCCCCATCTCGGCGATCGACCACATCGAGGTCCTCCGTGACGGCGCCGCCGCGCAATACGGCTCCGATGCCATCGCGGGCGTCATCAACATCGTGCTCAAGCACGGCGCGGGGCCCGGCAAGAATTCCATCAACGCCAACTACGGCATCATGGACAAGGGCGATGGCGAGACCAACGGCATCGACGGCTCGGTCGGCGTCGACCTCGGCGGCAAGGGTGCGGACGCGAAGGGTTGGCTGCG